>Ga0255361_1000001_pt1 | contig 341782 bp, 325 predicted proteins | sample GFST75r1metaG_FD_186005 | JGI IMG/M metagenome (GOLD analysis project Ga0255361, IMG submission 186005) | Peat soil microbial communities from Stordalen Mire, Sweden - G.F.S.T75.r1 | ecosystem: Environmental > Terrestrial > Soil > Wetlands > Peat | place: Sweden: Norrbotten County, Stordalen... | reverse complement strand
AGTAGTTGGTGGGAAACTGCCTGCGAGGGTAGGAAGCTGCCACGCTTTTTTTATTCCGGTTTAGCTCAGTTGGTAGAGCACCTGACTGTTAATCAGGTTGTCGTCAGTTCGAGCCTGACAACCGGAGCTCATGAGACATCCTGCAAAGGGTGTCTTTTTTTAATATTATTTGCAGGTCTTTAAACAAGGATTAAGAACAGGCTGGACCAGTCATGAATAACTGGTTTAACTTGACCCGCTGTACGATCACTCTCATAATATGTACCAGCCATCACAAATGAAAGAAGTGACAGACATGGACAATCGATTACAATTACGCCAACAAAATAAAAAGCACGCCCATCGTGGACTTAAGATCTTTTCAATTATCATGGGTGTGTTGATCTTGCTCATTATCGCAGGGGTTTTCTTTTTCCCTCAACTGAATAACACGGTTCGTAATGTGACGGGTAATGACACGCCTGTTGATTCTGCAGTTAAAGCTCGTCTCGTTTCCGGCATTACAGCTCAAAAGACTGGTGATGCGACAACCGATGCAGCTATCCAACGGGCTGCCGATACGTTGAAAGCAACCAAAATGAGTACGATTATGGCTGCGGCTAAGGATCAAGATCAGGCTGCTTCACTTTTACAAAAGGCATCTGGTGTTAATCATAGTCAAGCAGAAATGGCTGCTGCGGCGCTTTTTCAGGAGAGTTCTGTAACGCCAATTCGCCAAGCGATTGCATCAGGCGATTACTATCAGGCTTATCAAGATGCTAAAACGCTGCAACAACAGGGTGGAACAAGTGCCTTAACTAGTTTCTTGTCAGGACAATGACTCAGAGCATCGATTAACCTGCAACACAATCATTCGAAAGCTGAATGTTGTGTTGCAGGTTTTTTTAATAAGAATGCGCCTCGAATGTGTGAAAAGGTAAGAGGCGCTTTTATGTAAAAGAAAAGCCACTCCCGAAGAAATGGCTTTTGATCTTAAATCTTGTTGGGGTGATTTTGTGAGTGAACGCGATACGAGAAAATGAGTTCGTTATGTGCGCGAATCAATCGGCCCGATACTGTCTGGTCTGACATCACCATGCCACCTGGCAGTAATGCATGGTGGTACTGATAACCGGGGAAAAAAGGTGCCGTTAGTTCGAACTGATGACCTGTCTTTGTGTGCAAGACCTGCACATCACGTAAGTCTTGTTGATGTTCATCCACATATTTAATCACCAATGTTGCTGGTGTCGGCTGTGACGTTAAAGAGGCTGTTGCGCTGTAAATAAAGCTCAGTTGTTGTTCATCTTTGGTCATGACTCCGACCACTGTAGGATCGCCAACCTCACTGCCATCTGGTAGAACAGCCTTCTGAAAGTTATAGCCAATCAGAGTTGGTGCTGTTAGCCGAAAACGCTGACCCACCGCGTTCGTTAGATGGTTCTCAGGTCCAAGCGACTTGCCGGTCTCATCAACATAATGAATGGTTAATTTTACTTGTGCCAAAATGTCCCTTCCTCTGTGATGTCCAGAAAATGTTGCGGTTAAGCATTGCGAGCTGTGAAGCGTGCTTGTTTGATGGTCGGGTTTTCGAGCTCATCTAGCAAGGCAACGGCAAGTGTGTCGCTATTTAAGACAGATTTGCCGCTATCATCTTTCAACAGCTCGTCTTTACCACGTACGTAGGCTGTAGCTGGTCCAGGCTGAAAGTTAGCGCTTGGCGAAATACCAAGCCAGTTTACATTATCGGTCCACCGTAACAACTGCAGTTCCCGAAATTGATTCAATGGTGTATTAATAAAAGCAGCAGCGTGTGGATCTTTTTTTAGTGTATCATACAATGTATGGTCGCCATTTTTTAGACTGCCTGCGCCAAGAATAAAAATCACACGTGGCTTATCAGTGTTGCGTAACTCATGAATTAAGTGGTCGGCCAGATCAATGTGGAGATAAGCTTGCTCAACAGTTGTCGCAAAAGCATCAATAACAGCGTCATAACCCGTCAACTGCTCGCGCGTCAACGTGAACGCATCTTGTTGAATCAGATCTGCATCCGGTGGCAAGATTCCAACACTTTTATCTGGATGGCGAACATAACCGGTCACTTCATGGCCTCGTTTGAGGGCCTCCTTAAAAATAGCCGAACCTGCATGTCCTGTGGCACCAATAATCGCAATCTTCATCTAAAACAACATCCTTTCATGACGATTCGTTTCTTTTTCATGATACACTTACAAAAAGTAGATGGACAATCATTTTAACTTAGAAAATGATTCTGCCAATGATCTCATTTACCATCAAAAAATGCTTTACAGTGCGATAGTGCTCCTGTATAATCTTACTTGTTGTTCAGCAATGGCCCGTTGGTCAAGTGGTTAAGACACCGCCCTTTCACGGCGGTAACATGGGTTCAAATCCCGTACGGGTCAGTATGCCGGCTTAGCTCAGTTGGTAGAGCATCGGTATCGTAAACCGAGGGTCACAGGTTCGACTCCTGCAGCCGGCATCTTTTCATGAGTGATTCTTCGTGGAACGTCACTCGTTGAACACGTTAGTCCTTCCAGTTATTAACTGGAAGGATTTTTTTGTTCAATGTGTAGCTTCATTCGAGCGACATGCCGCCATTAACTCAGCGTGAAGAGGTCAAAACTGATTCGTGACAGACGTTTGTCATCAACATTTCTTCGGTTAAGCACTGAACTAACCACCACGCTTTACATCTATCGCTCGCGCACTCATGCTACTTTCTATGATATCATCATACGGTAACTTAATTGTTTGAAGGGGTGCGGCATGCATAGACAGGAAACAAAATCGAAAAAGGGACTCATCTGGGGTATTGCCATCTTGGCCGTTGTGTTATTGGGCGGCGGTATTTGGTTTGGTGTTCATCAACAGGCACAAGCAAAGGCGGCGGCCGCCTCTGCTTCAAGCTCTAAAGCAGCGGTTCGCTCGCGAGCTTCGGCTAAAAAGATGCGGGAGGCAACACAAGCTTCTGAGAAGGCCAAAGATCCAGTTTATAAAGACTTTGCCGCTGACGGCCTCAGTTTTAATCAAGTGCAAGCGGCCAAGCAACTGGATGTGACAGCAGTGGGTGATTCGGTCATGCTGGGTAGCGAATATTTATACAAGGAACTTTTCCCGAAGATTTATTTTGATGCTGGTGTGAGTCGACAAATTTATGAAGCACCGGATTTGTTCAAATCATTAGCGGCTTCAGGCAAGCTTGCTGACACGGTGATTATCGGCTTGGGAAGCAATGGCACATTTACCGATGCTGAGTTCGCGTCAATTATGAATACTCTTGGCAGCAAGCGGCAGGTATATTGGATTAATGTCCATGCAGATACGACTTGGACAGATGAAGTTAATCGCGATCTTGTTTCAATGAGTCATCGTTATCAAAATCTGCACATTGTTGATTGGCACAAGGCGTCAGAAGGCCATGATGATTGGTTTGTAGCGGACAAAACGCATCCGACCACAGAGGGCCAGCCGCATTATGTCGCAACCGTTGCAAAAGCGGTTTTGGCGAAAGTTAAATAAAGTCAATTGGAGTCACGATTGGCGTCTGTGCGCAGTACTTGAGACTGATCACAGACGCTTTTTCAAATCCTATGAGCAATGCCATGTATGCAAAAGTGGCCTGTCAGATTAGCATTTGTTTGATTTTTTTCCTTGCTCGTGCGAAAACATGCTATGCTACCAGTAGCACAAAATTGGTGACGAAAGCGGGATGAGCGCGATGCAGGCCTTGATAGATGTACGGGAATCGGGCGCTTACTTACTGATGAGCGTTGGTGGCAGTGGCGCTTTGCGGCGGCATCTTGCCGAAATGGGCTTAGTCGTGGGCAAAAAAGTGACCGTGGTTCAGCCTGCAAGCAAGTTGTCAGGCATGGTGATTTTTTTTCAAGGTCAGCGATTAGCAATTAGCGATGAAATTGCCTCGTTACTCGTGGTTCGACCGTTTGCCATGGATGCTGATACCCCTGCCATTGCCTTGGCTGATCTGCCATTGCGGCAGGCAGGCTTGATCCGCACGATTAAAGGGGATCCACCGTTGCGTCACCGCCTAATGGATATGGGTCTCACCAAAGGCACGTTGGTCAAAATTCATCAGATTGCGCCTTTGGGTGATCCGATTGAGCTAGCGGTCCGTGGTTACAAATTGAGCATTCGCAAGCAGGATGCGGCACATGTGCTGGTGACGGAGGTGACAAGCGATGGCGATACGTGAAACGTTAGCATTGGTAGGCAATCCTAACAGCGGGAAAACCACGTTGTTCAATGCCTTAACCGGCGCTAAGCAGCATATTGGTAACTGGCCAGGGGTGACAGTTGAGCGTAAATCTGGCCGGCTGAAAGCGGATAATGCCTTAGTCATTCAAGATCTTCCAGGCACCTATTCATTGTCACCTTATAGCAGTGAAGAAATCGTGACGCGCGACTTTTTACTAAATGATCAACCGGACTTGGTCTTGAATGTGGTGGATGCAACCAACCTTGAGCGTAATCTTTATTTGACGTTGCAAGTTATGGAAACCGGGCGGCCGTTAATTGTCGCTTTAAACATGATGGATGTGCTGGTCAAATCGGGCCATCGAACGATTAATTTAAAAAAGCTGAGTTACGCATTACAGGTACCTGTCATTGCCACGACAGCAACTAAACCGGCTGCCTTACAGGAGTTGGTGCAAACCATTCAGGCGCCGCTACCAAAGCCTTATGCCTTTCCTGAGTATGATGCGCGACTCGAATCAGCGCTGACGATGCTTGAGGATGTGATTGACCAGAAGGTGCCTGCCGATCGGTTGCGGTGGTATGCCATTAAGGTTTTTGAAAAAGATCCGCAAGTGGTCAAGCAATTGGCCTTTTCTTCAGACGAGCAACATCAGATGAATGAAATTTTACGGACGGCGGAGCATGTGTTTGATGATACAACCGATAGCATTATTGTGAATGCTCGCTATGACTTCATTGCGCGCGTCATTGCGATGTGTGTGGTTGACAAAGATGACTTTGTGATGTCGATGAGCGACAAAATCGATCGCATTGTGACAGATCGGTATTTGGCTTTGCCAATATTCGTCTTGGTCATGTGGGCCGTTTATTATTTATCGATTCAAACCATTGGCACAATCGGCAGTGATTATCTCAATGACACGGTTTTTGGTGGCTGGTTGCCAAGTGTCGTCGGCGGCACCTTGAAAAGTTGGGCTGTTGCCCCATGGCTATCCGGTCTGATTGTCGATGGTTTGATTGGCGGTATTGGTTCCGTCTTGGGCTTCCTGCCGCAGATTATGATGCTTTTTCTATGTTTGGGTATTTTAGAAGACTGCGGCTATATGGCCCGCATTGCGTTCGTCATGGATCGGCTGTTTCATCGGTTTAATCTGAGCGGTAAAAGCTTCATTCCAATTTTAATAGCGACTGGTTGCGGGGTTCCCGGGATTATGGCGACGCGGACGATTGAAAGCGAAAAAGATCGGCGAATGAGTATCATGTTGACGACGTTTATGCCGTGTTCAGCTAAGTTGACGGTGATCGCGCTGGTCAGCGGCACGTTCTTTCCAAGCAACAGTTGGGTGGCACCATCCGCTTATTTCATGGGGATCATTGCCGTGATCTGTTCGGGGATTTTTCTTAAAAAAACAGCCTTATTTGCTGGTCCACCAGCGCCGTTTGTGATGGAGCTGCCAGCCTATCACTTGCCACGCCTAACCAACTTGTATCGCAGTGTCATGTCGCGGGCACGCGCTTTTGTGCAGAAAGCAGGGACTATTATCTTTCTGTCATGCGTGTTGCTGTGGTTCTTATCTAATTTCAATTTCGGTTTACAGATGGTTGACGAAAATGACAGTATGCTGCGCGCGTTAGGAACCATCATTGCACCGGTTTTTGCACCGCTGGGTTTTGGCGACTGGCATGCTACCGTGGCCACTTTAGCCGGTTTGATCGCGAAGGAAAATTGTGTCGGTACCTTACATATCAGTTTTGGGGCAGGCAGTGCTAGCGGCTTTGGTCAGGCTTTGCGCGCTACCTATCCGGCGATGGCAGGATATGCCTTTTTGGTTTTCAATCTGCTGTGTGCCCCATGTTTTGCGGCGATTGGTACGATGTACAAGGAGTTTGGTGATGCACGGTGGACATGGCGTGCCGTGGGCTATCAAACTGGCGTGGCTTATCTTCTCACGATGTTGATTTATCAAGGCAGTCTCGTGGTATCCGGCCAAGCCAGTGTCATGAGCATCGGGCTAGTTTTAGTCGCAATTTTGCTCATTGTTTATGGGCTGCTAATCAAACGGCCGGTTCCGGCAATTGCTGCAAGTTTTTAACTTGTCAACTCATTTAAAAAAGGGAGTCTTAGCTCATGGCAACATGGATTATTGGCGGTATCGTTGTTTTAATTATTGCGGTTGTAGCATACCGTACATTTTTCAAAAAAAATAAGGCTGGTTGTAGCCAATGTGAAGAAGTCGGATGCCCGCTGATCGATCATGCAAAAATGGTGCAGGCGAACAATCGGCGGAAGGCTTAACCCGCATGATTTTTTAACGTATCACAGCTAACAACGCGCGAGCCCAAACTAGTGAAGCAAATCGCTAGTTTGGGTTTTTTAAAACTCGCGTCCGCTGCTCCGTCTCGGTATAATTGAACCATGCAAACATTTTCAATTAGCATCCATGTTGTTAAAAAGATAGTGCGTGATTCAGCGTGGGCTGAAGAGCACGTTCAAAGAGGGGGATTCAACCATGACAAGTAAGCAAAGTTTTTCAAGCAGTGACATCACCAGTCAGAGCGGCTATTTTTCAGCGCTTAAGGCCACGGTTGAAACAGCATTTTACGGGGAGAATGTGAAGCAGGTTACTACCATCGCCCAAGCCTATGCTTTAGCCAAAACAGCGCCGGGTGTGATTATCACGGATTTACCGATCAAACATACGGCTGAACTGGGATTGCCGCCAGATGCCAAGGTGTTAGTGGCTAATGACGGCCGTGTAGTTGGTCGGACGGCAGCTGCCCGCCAGATTATTGGTCAGCCTGACGTTGATGAGACTAAACTGGCGGCGATTGCTCGGGAAGCTGTCTTTTTAGGGAGTCGCAAGACTTTTCTCCGTGGGGATGTCACGGTTGGCTTGTCCTCTGATTTTGCTATCAAGGCGCATTTGATGCTGCCTGAGGCGTATGCAAATAATTTGTATACGTACTTGCTGAATTTTCAAATTGATACGCCACAACGCAATGCTGAATATGAACAATCGCGCCCACTTCCAGAAGATGACATTTATCTTTATGCCGATCCCGATTGGCATGATCCGGCGTATCCAAACGGTTTGGCCGTGTTTGATCCAACGCATAATGCCGCCATCGTGTTAGGCTTACGCTACTTTGGCGAGTTGAAAAAAGGCACGTTGACGCTTGCGTGGGCGACGGCGCATCGGAATGGTTTTGTCGCCTGTCATGGCGGTATGAAACAATATACGCGACAGGACGGCGATTTTACGATGGCAGCGTTTGGCTTGTCCGGTTCCGGCAAGTCAACGATCACGTTGGCCAGTCACGGCGATCAGTATCCCGTGAAGGTCTTACATGACGATGCCTTTGTGATTGATCGACAAACGGGTGCAACAACGGCGCTTGAGCCTTCATATTTTGATAAAACTCAGGATTATCCGTTGAGTGATCCGGGTATTCAGTATTTTCTGACGGTTCAAAATGTTGGAGTGACCCTAGATGCCGCTGGTAAGAAAACACTGGTGACGCAGGATATTCGCAACGGCAATGGACGAACCGTGAAGTCACGTTACGTCACGCCGAATCGCGTGGATCATCTTACGGAGAGTATCGATGCTATTTTCTGGATCATGAAGGATGATACCTTGCCGCCGGTGGTGAAACTGGAAGATCCTGATCTTGCCGCTGCTTTTGGCGTGACGCTGGCAACCAAACGCTCAACAGCGGAAAACGTTATCGGTGATGTTGATCGTGATCATCTTGTCATCGAACCGTTTGCGAACCCATTCCGCAGCTATCCGTTGGGGGAGGATTATCAAGATTTCCACCAACTCTTTGAACAACGCCAAACAGCTTGTTATATTTTGAATACTGGTTCTTACAACGGTCAAAATGTGAAACCAGCCGATACGTTAGGCGCGATTGCCAAGATTGTTGACGAAACAGCTGCCTTCAAACCATTTGGCCTGCTACCAAAGATGCGGTATCTGCCGTTATCCGGTTTTAATGTTGATTTTGGCGACAACGATTATCGCGCTCGTCTCCGTCAACGTTTGGAAGATAGGTTGGCGTTTATTGCGACTAAAGACGTTGACCATGATGGTTATGATCGTTTGCCTATTGATGCCAGCCGTGCGCTTGAAGACGTCATCGCTGCCCTTGACCAACAAGCCGCCGCAATGTGAGCAAGGTAGACCCACCCCCAAATTTTAGGATGGTAACCATCGTCATTTAACCCTGAACAAACCCATACGCATTGCATGAATGATTAAAATAGGGGATAGTAAAGCTAACCTCAATACACGCAGCCCATTGCACTAAAAAGATGGCAGCGTCATGCAAAGGAGTGCAGCGTATGGCGATTCATTTTGTGATTTATGAAAAGCCTAACTGCGAGTCATGCCGGCTCACCAAACGCTGGCTCGCAGAACACGGTCAACATTTTCGTACGACGAACCACCGAGGTGAATCAAACCTTGTTGATATTAACGCCAATGATCCGTTAAAACGGGCGTGGAGTCACCAAAAAATTGTAAAATTTCGTGAGGCCGGATATGATCGTTTTCCAGTTGTGCGCGTTCGCGACGATGCGACGGGTGATGTATTGGCAACATGGGGCGGTTTCCGACCTGAAGCGTTGGCTAGCTGGACAGCTATTAATCAACTTGGGTAAGGCTTCAGCTACTGACATGAAAAAGCACCTGACCGTTTTTGTGCGGTCAGGTGCTTTTTGATTTGCATGATCATGACGAGGAAACTGGGCATGATTTTAGATACGCCACTACCTATTGCTTAACTGTTGAAGAATGCTGAGCTGGGCAGATGGTATTTGGCCGTTCATATCCGGACCAACATTGAGTAAAAGTCGACCGCGTTTAGACCTAAGCTCTGCGATCAATTGCTTGATGTCATCTGCAGTAATATAGTCCTCTGGCCGACTGAGGCGGTTATAACCAAAACTTTTGTCCATGCCGCGTGTCATTTCGAAATAACGATTTGTTTGCGGCCAGTCAGTACGATATTCAAGGGTGCGGTAGTCATAGTACTTAACCTCGCTGAGATCGTCTGAGTGATGTTGGTCACGTTTAATGACCTGCGCCGCAACGAGATTGAAAATAGGTCGTATCCAACTGGTTCGCATCCAATCAGGAAATTGTTGCCAGCGGTCATTCACTAAACCTTCTGGGACTTGTTGATAATAATACTTGAACAGCGTTTCCAAGCGGTGATCATCTGGGTAGCCGATATCGCTCCAAAGCACATCTGGGTGATACCGATCAATCAATTCGTGCCACTGATGCCATACATAATCTTTGTAAGTTTGGCTTTTGTCGTTGCCCAATAGAAAGCTGCCGTAATCTTTGATTGGCAGATGCGGGAAAGTCCAGTCCAATAAAGATGAATAATAGGTTCCAAAACGCATTCCGTGGGCGCGAACAGCTTGGGCCAGTTCACCGACAAAGTCGAAGTTCAAATGATAGTCAGGTTCGTACGGGTTATTGGTGTGCGGATCAAACATGACAAAACCGTCGTGGTGCTTTGTAACGATCACGACATATTTGGCGCCAGCATTGGCAAATGCTTCAGCCCAGGCCTGCACATCGACATTCTGGGCGGTCTGTTTGAACGTTTTTGCGAAATCTGCATAAGAGGTGTTGCCATAATGCGTCCGGTGATAGGCTGCTACGGGGCTGTTTGGCAATAACATGCTGTTGCCATACCACTCCGCATAAGGCTGATGTTCAAACAAATAACCTAATGATTTGGTTTTGATTAAAGTGCCGTAATCAGGAATATTGACTGGCGCGTAAGCTGGCACACTATAGGGTCCCCAGTGAATGATGATGCCGAAATCCGCTTGTTTAAACCAGTCTGGTGGATTAGTGCGATGAATATTAACAGCTGAAGGTTTGGTCATGAAGATCGTCTCCTTGAGAGCATGATACACGGCGAAAGCTGTCACTTCTGCTCAGGTCGAAAAAGTGTTGCCAGTTAAATGATTGATCGATGCATCATTTAGATTTTGATGACTGCGTATTCGTCACCTGTTTAGCAGCTAGAGCAGCGTACATCTCATCACGAGCGGCACCTTGCAATGGATAATGTCGGGCAATCAGATAGGCTAAAAAAGAAAACACAGCAGGAATAGCGAAGAGGACAACGCCTAAACTTTGCAACAAGTTGTCTGGCACATGCGTTGCCTTTTCAAGCGTTTGGGCGTTGTAACCAACGATCAGTAGTGCAGCACCGACGCCGATTGTGGCTAGTCCTGATTGCAGTTTTTGCAGAAACATATTCACGGCATTGATAGTCGCTTCCATACCAGCATTAAGTTTGAGTCGGTTGTAGTCCATTGTTTCCATAATGATTAAATTGGCAGGGACAAACTGTGCTCCGGCGATGGTCATGACAATACCGATGAGTAAGTAGAAGACCCACGGATTATCAATGACATGAATTTCATTAATGATGAACATGATGACTAGAAACGGTGCCATGGCCAGATAGCACCACTGAACACCGCGAATAGCCGAAATGTACTGCATTGCTTTTTGAGAAATAAGAGTGCCTGCGACCAGTGTGATCAAGGTTAGCAGGCCAAAATACATGGACTGTGTGCCGAGATTTTTCACCCCAAAGGCATACTTGATGTAATAAAGCGAGGTTGCGGTCAGTAATGCCCAAACAAACCCACCGACAAAGGTAAAGTACAAGTTGATACGGAAAGGGTGATTGATCTTGATCATCTGACCAATATCTCGCAATCTTGGCGGCTTAGCCTCCTCGGTAACCGGACCTTCTTTGACCATGACAATGCCGATCAACGACAAAATCAGAAATGGTATGACGATCAGATCGACGGTTAAGGGAATATTGGGGTTGCGCTTTGTTCCTAGATACGTTGCGATCGCCATGAAGAAGGCGAAAACCACCCCGACAATATTACTGGTGATCCGTGGCCATGAAATTAACTTTGCACGCACTTCCTGGTCGGCTGACATGGTACTGGTCAACGGAACCGTCACAATAATCGTGGCAGCAAACATAAAGAGAAAATAAACGATATAGAGGTAAACCTCTTTACCGAAATTGGAGAGGTTTTGGGGAATGTGAAAAAGCATCATACCCAAAATACCGGCTAACAAACTGCCTATTAACACGTATGGTTTAAACTTTCCCCACCGGGTTCGCGGCGATATATCGATCAGATAGCCAGTCCAGAGGTCGTTAACAGCGTCCCATAACCGGCCAACAAATAACAGGGTCGTTGCCACAGCAGCGGCTTTGCCGGGTACACCGGAATAGATCCCTGAGTAGTCAGTTATGAACATCATCAGAACTGCCGTGTATAAATAATAAGCTGTTGTGCTCATTAACCCCATAGTGTTGATCCCAAATAAAGTCTGTCGATCGAGCGGATATTGCTTTGGATAACCTTTCATAACGTTCCTCCCAGATAGCCGTCTCGGTGCGCTTGCAAAAGCCAGAGTGCGTAACCCATGTTTGTATGGATAACACCGAACAGCTTGATTAAATTATAGGTGATGTTCTGCGAACTTGCGAGGAAACGTTGTTGAAAGGTTCTTTTAAAGTAACTGAATTAACAACTAATGGCGCAAAATTCAAATTGCCAATCAGATCAAGCATCCGGAAGTCAAATATTAAGATATAAATTGTCAATATTTAAAAAATATTTTTGTTATCTTATTTTCAGTGCAACTGGCCATGAAACATGAAAATCACAATTAGTTGTCTGTCAAGACATGGGGGCACAACTCAAATAAAACAAGTTTTCATAATTGAATAGATTGCGTGCAATATCAAGGAAAAAGGTTTTCACAGACTGCTGTCATGTTTGCAAATCGTAATAATAATAGGCTTTTGGAGGGTTATATAACGTTAGGTATTTAAATATTAGACAATAATTATATTGATTATAAGACATTAGTGGGTATAATTAAGAGCGTAAGTTGATGAAGTCACAAGACTAGGGGGGACTATGAAATGCATACACGATGCCAAGAACCAAACTATGTTGAAGTTGTGAACCAGAACTTGGAACGACTGCTTGTTTTTGAAACCGTTTTTAAGGAATATGTGCACACGTGCAAAAACATCGAGAAAGGAAATTGCTATGCAAGTGAAAGTCTCGATCATTTGCGTTTGTACTTCACCAAGAATGTGATGAAATTTTGTACATTCGTTGACAGTGTGGATGCGGAAGCAGCACCTTGTAATTATGCGGCCTTCCACAAAGTACTGGTGAATGGTTTGCGCGGTATTCGTGGCGGTGTTTTGAACATGCTTCAAGCAATCGGCACTGACAAAGTAGATCATGACCGATTTGCCGCTGGTTTAGCCGAACAACAGGCTGCTCGAGCTGAGATCGATACAGCTTTCTCAAAAATCCTCGACCCAATTTTTTAAGCCGATCACCCGCTTCTTTGTGGCATAATAGAAGCAAAGCTAGAACTGGCGCGGTTAGAAACCGAAGTCTCAACGTGATTGAGATCGTGCCACGCAGGTTTCTGCGCCAGCGAGTGCGTTCAAAGAAGGGGATGACGGCATGGCAGTTTGGCGCATGATGTTTGCGCGGCCACAGTTTAAGCACAGACAAATTAAGCGCATGGTCGATGATCTCAATCGTGAAGGTAATTTTGGCGGCATGCCGATTCATCGCATCACGCTTACTCGACAAACCCGCGAACTCATTTATGTCGACTTGGAATTTCAGCTAACCACTGGGCTCACACAACCTTTATTTGAGCAGATGGCAAAGTATATTCTGGTCGCAGTCGCTGGGTTGGCTCACGCTCCGCAACCCATTTATCTTGCGGCAATGGCGAATCCTTTCGCAAAATTAAATATTAGTTATTACATCTATCCGGATCATAGTCTGGATTTGATTTATTGGCAGCCGTTACTGAGGGAGCCCACTTAATCAGTACTGACATATGCATTCACCGAACCGCAAACCTGTTGAACAGGTAGCCCGGCTCGGTTTTTTCGTATCCACTTTTTGCTCATGACCGGTATCGACTCATCGTTGGTGTTTAAATGCAACGATAGTTAGCGGCATGATTAGTTTGCGGGTGACATCTCATTGAGAAACAGTAGCGCGTTTCTAGACTAGCGCACCAATTCAGACTATGGGCTGATTATCAAGTAGTTCATAAGTATGCTAAGATATGGCAAGTTATTTCATTCCAAAGTATAAACAGGCACCATTAATATAACGCGTGATTTGGCATAGGCAGAAAAGTGCGATCAGTGATTAGCCGTTAACACCCGCTTGGGGATCGCGATTGCGAGCGAACGTTTCAACTATTTTCTATTTCAGAAAACGCATTAAGGGGAGAACAACGATTGCTAGACTTAAAACATATTAAAAAATATTACCAGACAGGCGACTATACGACCAAAGCGCTTGACGATGTCTCAGTTCAATTCCGGGAACAAGAATTTGTCGCCATTTTGGGTCCCAGTGGTTCGGGGAAAACGACGTTACTGAATGTGATCGGTGGCCTTGATCGTTATGATTCCGGTGATTTGCTCTTACACGGGCGATCAACCAAAAATTTTAAAGAAGCCGATTGGGATGCCTATCGTAATAACTCGGTTGGGTTTATTTTTCAAAGCTACAATCTGATTATGCATCTGAGTATTTTGGAAAACGTTGAACTTGGTCTGACTTTGAGTGGTGTGTCAGCAGCAGACCGCCGTAAAAAGGCCGAGGCTGCTTTGACGAAGGTCGGTTTGAAGGCACATATGGGTAAGCAACCCAATCAACTTTCCGGCGGCCAGATGCAACGGGTGGCCATTGCGCGTGCAATTGTCTCGGAGCCGTCGATTCTATTGGCCGATGAGCCGACGGGAGCACTAGATACCGAAACTAGTGAAGAAATTATGCGCTTAATCGCTGATTTATCTCGCGAGCGGTTGGTAATCATGGTCACGCATAATCCTCAACTGGCGCATGAATATGCAGAACGGACGATTGAATTCAAGGATGGCAAAATTCTTTCTGACTCACGGCCATTCAAAGACGAAGAAAAAACTGCCAGCTTTGACCTGCATCGCACCAAAATGAGTTATTTCACGGCGCTTAAATTGTCATTTACTAATATTATGACTAAAAAAGGTCGCACTTTTTTGACGGCATTTGCTTCCAGTATTGGGATTATTGGCATTGCCGTGGTTTTAGCACTTTCCTCGGGCTTTCAAAAACAGATTGATAATACGCAAGCGGAGACTTTGGCGCAATTCCCGATTACGATCTCGACTAACGCTACTAGCTTAACAGCAGGAGCGGCGGATAATACAAAGACATCGACTTTTAAAACAACCTCAACAGTTGTGGCTAAGCAAAGTGCTACTGATAAGGCGCAGCACACCAATAAGTTAAATCAAAAGTATATTGATTATGTTAATGGCATTAGCAAGAAACTAACCGACAACATTGGCTACACTTATGGCACTGGTATGAATCTGTTACGTGACGTGAACGGTACCATCAAGCCAGTCCAATTTTCGACAGCTAAGCCAAGCAGTAATCAAACTCAACGTGGCTTGGCGAGCGCTAGTTCATCAGTTTATCCAGTTGATCGCGAAGGCGGTACCAGTTATCTGAAGAAAAATTATGAGGTTGTTGCCGGTAGTTATCCGAAGCATGATGGGGATGTTATTCTGATTGTTGATCGGGACAACTCGACGAACATCAATGCTTTGAAGAACCTCGGTTTTGATGTTAAAGATGGTCAAAAAGTGAAATTTAACCAGATTGTTGGCACTAAGATCAAGGCAGTCTCGAATAATGCCTATTACCAGAATGTTGCTGGCAATGTCTATGTCCCAACGAAAGATTACGCAAATGCTTATAAACAAAACGACAACCGCGAACTGACGGTTGCTGGTGTTCTGCGGACGCGCTCGAAAACAAGTGATGGCTTGCTTAGCCAAGGGTTTGCTTATTCTGATCGGTTAACAAAAGATCTTGTGGCATTGAACAAAGACTCTGATGTCGTCAAGGCACAACGAGCCAGTGACGTGAACATCTTTACCAATCAAAGTGTGGACAAAGCGACTAAGGATCAGTTGATCACGGCATTAGGCGGTTCGGAAACACCCACGCAGATTACGATTTATCCAACCAGTTTCAAGGATAAAGACAAGATTCTGAGTTATCTTGATAAATTCAATCGCGGTAAGAAAAAAGCCGATCAGGTTGTCTATACAGATTTAGCGGGGACAATTTCCAGCATGACCGGTGGCATTATGTCAGCCATTACTATCGTCCTAGTGGCCTTCGCTGGCATCTCACTGGTGACCTCGATGATCATGATTGCAATTCTGACGTATACTTCCGTGCTTGAACGGACGAAGGAAATTGGGGTGCTGAAGGCTTTGGGTGCACGGCGTAAGGATATCACGCGTGTGTTTGATGCTGAAACGATTATCCTTGGCGTTAGTTCCGGTATTCTAGGGATCATTATCGCGTGGTTATTGACCTTCCCAATCAATGCCATTCTTTATAGCATGACAGAGTTGCCGAATGTCGCTCAACTCAATCCGATTCATGCAGTGATCCTCATTCTTATTAGCACCATCCTGACTGTCCTCGGCGGTCATATTCCCGCCCGCATGGCAGCCAACAAAGACGCTGCGATTGCTTTACGCGCGGACTAACGCATATTTAGGTAAAAGAACTGAGCAACATATCTCGATGATTTGCGCCACACACCGTTTTTTGGCGGACAGGCGGTCATCTGGGAATGTTGACTCAGTTTTTTTGCTTTGGTGCTGGTTTTTTAACTGGACCTGCCTACGCTTCACATAAACGTGTTCGCTGGCCCAGAAACCTACACATTAGGACCGCGGCCACTTTATGCTCCGGTTTCTACCCGGTCCAGCTCGCGTTCCTCATAAACGCGTTTGCTGGCCCAGAAACCTACACATAAGGACCTCGGGCGCAATGGCCAAAACCTGGCCATCACACCCAAGGCCGCTTATGCTCCGGTTTCTACCCGGTCCAGCTCGCGCTCCTCATAAACGCGTTTGCTGGCCCAGAAACCTACACATAAGGACCTCGGGCGCAATGGCCAAAACCTGGCCATCACACCCAAGGCCGCTTATGCTCCGGTTTCTACCCGGTCCCGCTCACGCTCTTGCCTATTTGTCTTCACCAAAAAATACATCTATAATGATAGTTTATTGATTGGCATTTTGAGGGAAGTGCCATGAGAGCAGCTAGGGGATCATTTCCTAGTGAGAGGATGTATTTCAATTGAATAATTCAAAGGATCGCACGTTTATGGGGCATCCCCGGGGGCTATTAACCCTGTCGATGACTGAATTCTGGGAGCGGTTCAGTTACTATGGCATGCGGGCAATTCTGATCTACTACATGTATTACGCGGTGGAGAAGGGCGGCTTGGGTTTTGATCAGCCGACTGCGTTATCGATCATGTCGATTTATGGGTCACTGGTTTATTTAAGTGCTACAATCGGCGGCTTCATTAGTGATCGGTTGTTAGGCTCACGGCGAACCGTTTTTTGGGGCGGCGTGTTGATCATGCTAGGCCACATTGTTTTGTCATTGCCAATTGGGGCGACTGGACTGTTTGGTTCGATTGTTTTAATCGTTCTGGGCACGGGCTTATTAAAACCCAATGTGTCTGAAATGGTCGGTAGTCTCTATCCGGGAGATGACCTGCGACGCGATTCTGGCTTTAGTATCTTCGTCATGGGGATCAACTTCGGATCGCTCATCGCACCTATTTTTGTTCCTTGGATGGCGGATAAAGTCAATTTTCATGCTGGCTTTTCGCTAGCAGCCATTGGTATGTTTGTCGGCCTGATCTTTTACGTGATTGACGGGCGTAAATATATTAACCCAGCTGACAATACTGCTCCTGATCCGTTGAAGCCTGAAGATGTTCGCCCGTTGGTGATCCGTGTGGTGGTAGCAATTGCGGCTGTTGGTGTCATTTTACTGGCGATGGCCGGGTTCAATGCGCTGACGATTGCCAACGTGATCAGCCTGATTACCTTAATCGCGATTGGCTTGCCGATTTGGTACTTTGTGCTCATGATTCGTAGTAAAAAAGTCACGAAGACTGAACGATCACGGGTGATTGCCTATATCCCGCTGTTTTTAGCAGCAATGATTTTTTGGGCCATTGAAGAACAAGGGTCTGTCGTGTTGGCGCTTTTTGCGGCCCAACAGACAAAGCTGGATTTTGGCTTTTTTAAAATTCTCCCTGGTAATTTTCAAACTTTAAATCCATTGTTTATTTTGCTTTATGGGCCGCTTTTTGCATGGTTATGGATGAAACTCGGTAAACGGCAACCGACATCGCCGAAAAAGTTTTATCTTGGTTTGATTTTTGCGGGTGCCTCTTATTTATGGATGGTTATCCCAGTGATGCTGTTTGGCAGCAGCACCAAAGTTTCACCATTATGGCTGGTCATGAGTTGGGCGATTGTTGAAATCGGGGAAATGTTAATTTCCCCGGTTGGCTTGTCAGTCACAACCAAACTGGCACCGAAAGCTTATTCGTCACAAATGATGAGCATGTGGTTCTTAGCTGATGCCTCGGCACAAGCCGTGAATGCGCAGATTGTCCGGTTTTATACGCCAAATCACGAGGTGGCTTATTTCGCCATTGTAGGTTTGGTGTCCGTTGGCTTTGCGGTTGTCCTGGCCTTCTTCACACCACGGATCGAAAAATTAATGCAAGGTGTTAATTAGGCTTCGAAGCTTCAACGTCATTTGGTCCATGCTGCTGACAAAATTTGGTGGAGGTGCGCTGATGGTGAAAATTGCGTTCAGTGTTGACAACCATTTTGATGTGAATCGCGTCGATGGCTTTGAGATGCTGAAGAAGCAGGCCGCTTATCTGGTTGAACATGATTATCAGATCTATGTGAATGCCGGTGATACTTACAATGACTTCACCAAATCTTTGGCTTATTTTCGCGCACTGCAGGCAGAAGTTGGGTCTGCAGTCACCATTCGCTTTTTGGCGGGCAATCACGATATGGTGAATGGCGCAACGTACGATGAAATTCAATCAGCGGTTGATCCGCTGTATCTGCATGAAAAGATTTTGCCGGTGCCTGGCACCAATGCTGTCATTATTGGCAACAATGGCTGGTATGATTATTCGCTAGGACAGCTGGGCAATATGAAAACCGATGCGGAATATGCTCAATGGAAACGCGCCTTTTGGATTGATAGTGCCATTGACGCGCCTGTCACTGATGTTGCGCGAATGCAACGGGTTTTGACCACCACGAAGGCGGCGCTGCAAGCGAATCAGACGCACCAGATGATTTATGTGACGCATTTTGTGCCGATTCGTGAGGCAATGGTGTATACAGTTGATCGTCCGCCTTGGCAGATGGCAACGGCGCTAATGGGGTCGGCCAAACTCGGCGATTTGCTGACAGGTAAAGTGTCGGCAGTGGTGTTCGGCCATGAGCATTTTCGCGATGCACCTAAGCTTTTAAGCGGTACTACGTATTATCATCAGCCGCTTGGATATGGCTTAAAACGATTATTCGAGTGGCAGAGTCAAGATTGGTGGACTGAATGGCGGCAGACGCTTGTGACATTAACCGTGCCAACGTTGTCTTGAACGCTATCACCTTTAAGGATACGAAAAATGCGGTCAAAAATCAGGCAAATGCTGTTGATTTTTGAATCGCATTTTTGTATGCTATTTAAGTTGATTCGCAGCAATCACACGGAGGAGTAGCGAAGAGGCTAAACGCGGCGGACTGTAAATCCGCTCCTTCGGGTTCATAGGTTCGAATCCTATCTCCTCCATCCAGTATTAAAGTTCGATAGAAGACGTAAACGCATGGCGGAGGCCATGCGTTTTTTTTATTTCAAGCGGTCCAGCTAATTGACATGGTATAGCCCAACCGCTACGCTTAAAGCAATATGAGGAAGGGCGTGATCGTATGGCAATTAAAGCGACAGATCTTTTTAAATTGGTATCATTGTCGTATCCAAGTGCGACAGATGATGGCTATTTTGTTCAGGAAAATCGCATTTCGGAGGCCGATAATACTTATTATCAGCGCATTTGTTTCGTCAATCATCGTGGCGGCACTATCGCGTATGGCTTTGATCAAAAACATGATCGGCATCCGCTGCTTAGTCCAGATCAGCAGTGGTTGGCCTTTTTGAGTCAAGCATCCGATAAAACGACTCAAGTTTTCTTACAGGCGGTCAATGGCGGTACTGCCAAGCAATTTTCTGCTGAAAAAGAAGGCGTGTCCTACTTTGGTTGGCAAGCGGACAGTCAAGCACTGTTTATTCAGACGACAGTTGGCGCAAAGCCGAAAAAGACGGATAAGCAGTGGCCACAACCGGTGACGGTCTCACGTGTGCCCTATAAGTTAAATGGGGTCGGCTTATTACCAGAACATGTCGCTTATGAATTACGGGTCCAACGCCTGCGTCAAAAGACCAGTCGTTTGGTAATGGGCCGGGAGCATGAATTTGAAGTCGGGGCGATTTCTCCAGACGGACAGACCTTGGCATTTACTGCAGAGCGCCTGCCCGATGACCCAAATGATTTTAGCCAAGCAACTTATTTGTTAAATTTGGCTGATCAACAGGTAACCATGGTTAATGATCAGTTACCGCAAGCGGCCTTATCGCCAGAAGCATTTTCAGCAGATGGCAAGCAATTGCTGCTTGTGGGGTCGGACAATCATCTGCCAAATGTGTCGCAAAGTCACTTGTGGCATTATGATTTAGCGACCAAAACGTTGCAAGATGTCGCCGATGATATTGATTTTGATATTCCAGGACACGTTAATGGCGATTTTCAACAGGATTTATCTGAAAAAGTGGCTGATTTTGCCACCGCCGACTATTATCTGACGATTGGTTTTGACCACGGGAAAACGAGCTTGTATGCAGGCGGCCCCGACGAGCAGCTGACACCTTTGATTGGCGGACGTCGGCATGTAACTGATTACGCTTTAACGCCGGATCATCACGGGGTTGTTTTTACGGAAAGCACAATGACGGTTCCAAGCCGATTGAGCTACTTTGATTTGGCGACTGAAGAAGAACACGTGATTTATGATCCTAATCGTCGGGTAACACGCGATATGGGGTTGGTGACGCCACAAACATTTAACTTCCAGCGCGATGGTTTCGAGATCGAAGGTTGGTATTTCCCGCCACAGCAGGCGACAGCTTCTCATCCAGCCATTTTATATGTTCACGGCGGACCGGCAGTTGGTTATGGGTATACCTTCTTCCACGAAATGCAGTTCTTGGCTGCTCAAGGCTACGGTGTCATCTGCCCGAATCCGCGCGGTGGGTTAGGGTATGGCGAGGCCTTTACAGCGGCCGTGATTAAACATTACGGCCAAGGCGATTATGAGGATTGTATGGCATCAGTGGATGAAGCCTTGAAGTTGGATACCACCATTGATCCTGATCGTTTGTATGTGGCTGGCGGATCATACGGCGGCTTTATGACGAACTGGATTGTGACGCATACTCACCGATTTAAGGCTGCTGTTACCCAACGATCCATTGCTAACTGGTTGAGTATGTACGGTACAAGTGATATCGGCTACTTCTTCACACCTTGGGAACTCGAAGGAAAATGGACCGGTGATTTATCTGATGTGAAAAGCCTTTGGGATTTTTCACCGCTAGCCCATATCGACTTTGCCCAAACCCCGACGTTGGTCATGCACAGTGAAAATGATCAACGCTGTCCGATTGGCCAAGGCGAAGAATTTTATATTGGCTTGAAATTGCATGGCGTTGATACTAAGTTCATGCGCTTTCCCAATGCCACGCATGAACTGTCTCGCAGCGGGCTACCGAATCTGCGACTAGCGCGATTAGCAGCCCTCGTCGATTGGTTCAAGACCCATTCAGCAACAGAAGAAAGTCATCAAGCATAAAGGAGGCAGGCCATGACAATTGGATTTATTGGTGCCGGCAATATGGCACGGGCGATCATCACTGGTTTGTTAGCTAAAAATGCGGTCACGCCCGAGGAAATTGTTCTGCATGGCGGGCAACCGATTCACTATGAACCGTATGCCGCCAAAATTGGCGCCAAAGCGGTCGCGAGCAATCAGGCAGTTGCAGACACTGCCGATATCGTTTTCCTAGCTGTTGCCCCCAAACTTGGTGTGCCGATTCTAAAGACAATCGGGCCAACGCTCAAACAACGGCAGGTACCGATTGTTTCGATGCTGACCGGTGTTTCACTGGCGTCCCTTGAAGATGCCCTTGGCAGTCAAGATCAACCGGTCCTGCGAATTATGCCTAATGTGAATGTGGCTATCAACGCGGGGATGACGGCTTACGCTGCTAATGATAGTGTTGCGGGTCAATTAGATGGCTTACTGGACTTATTGAACGTCTTAGGTAAAACTATGGCGTTACCTGAGGATCAATTTTCGACATTTGTCGCGTTGGCAGGGTCATCACCAGCTTTTGTTTACTTATTCATCGATAGCCTATCGCGGGCTGGCGTTAAGTATGGGTTAACTAAAAAACAGGCAACAGCCATTGCTGCTCAAGCAGTGATGGGGAGTGCCCAAAATGTTTTGGCCAGCGAGCAATCGCCATTTGATCTGATTGATCAAGTCTCAAGCCCAGGTGGTACAACAGTAGCTGGCTTGTTGGCGATGGAGCAAGCAGGGCTCATGTCTGCCGTTATCAAGGGAGTGGACGCAACCATTGCTAAGGATCGTCAAGGATAAGTATGACGTTGTACGACGAAGGTATAGCTTGTAATCTTGGTCTATACCAGTTATACTGGTATATGTTATCTGTCGAATGAAGCATTAAACAATTAGGAGTGGTATTGTGACGGTTACAGTATTGAAACACGCAACGATCTATACTGGATTAGAACGCATCGATGACGGCTATGTTCGTTTCGATGACAAAATTTTGGCAGTTGGCGACATGTTTGATTATCGCGCCCAATCTGGTGAACAGACTTTTGACCTTCAAGGGAAAACCTTGATTCCAGGGTTTATTGATGTTCACGCTCACGGCGGTTATGGCTTTGATGCCATGGACGGTGATGCCGATCAGATTGATGAAATGGCAACGAAAATGATGACGCACGAAGGGGTGACGACCCTTTTTGCAACGACCATGACGCAGTCAACTGATAATATTGACAAAGCCATGCGTGGGGTTAAACAGGCGGCTGAACGCAACCACATTATTCAAGGCGTGCATCTTGAAGGCCCATTCATCAGTAAGGTCTTCAAGGGTGCCCAACCTGAAGAATATATCAAGAATCCTAATGTTGATTTAGTGAAACAGTGGCAGGAATTATCCGGTGGTCTGGTTAAGCTCATCACCTATGCGCCAGAAGACGAAGGGTCACAAGCATTTGAAGACTACTTGTTGGCGCACAACATTGTGCCTTCTGTTGGTCACAGTAACGCTACCCGCGAACAGATGTTGCATAGCAAAGCAACACATGTGACGCATCTCTACAATGCTCAACGCGGCCTGCGCCATCGCGAGCCTGGTGTTACCGGTCATGCGATGCTTGAAGACAACATGTATTGTGAATTAATCTGTGACGGCTTCCACATCGTGCCTGATATGCTCCGCCTCGCTTTTGACCAAAAAGGACCAGAACGAATCGAATTGGTTACCGACTCCATGCGTAGCAAAGGCATGCCAGAAGGTAAGAGTGAATTAGGCGGTCAAACAGTTTATGTCAAAGATAAGCAGGCACGGCTTAAAGACGGCACACTTGCCGGCTCAGTTCTGATGTATAAAGATGCCTTTAAGAATGCGATGAGCTTCATGGATGCTTCCTTGTTTGATGCCGTTGAAATGTCATCGGTCAACCAAGCACGGGAATTCAACCTGACATCAAAAGGCACGCTTGAAGTCGGGAAAGATGCCGATATCAACGTTTTGGATCGCAATAACGATTTGGTTGCAACCTACAGCTATGGCGTTAAACACGACACCGAAGACTGAACCACGATTTGGAGGCGATCATTCATGGATGCACCAGTTTATATTCAAATTCATAACGCGATTCGGGCAGATATTGAAGCAGGCAAATGGCGCGTTGGCGACCGAATTCCTTCTGAGCGTGATTTAGCTGTCACGTTTAAAGTGTCACGGATGACGTTGCGCCAAGCCATTCAAACATTGGTCGATGAAGGCATTCTCGAACGGCGCGTCGGGTCCGGCACCTATGTTGCCAACCAGAAAGTCCAAGAGAAAATGTCTGGCGTCACAAGCTTTACGGATCTGATGCAAGCACAAGGCAAGGTGCCATCCAGCAAGACAGTCTCCTACCACGTGGCCCAGCCAACAAGTTCTGAAGTTGAAAAACTTAAACTTGAGCCTAAAGAACAAGTCTTGCGCATGGAACGGATTCGTTACGCGGATAAGATTCCGATTAGCTTTGAAACGGCGGCGGTTCCATACAACCTCGTCAAAAACTTTACCAAAAAAGAAATGACAGCCAGTTTTTACCATACTTTGGAGAAAAAAGGCGGTTATGTGCTTGGCGGTGCGCAACAGACTGTCAGTGCGATGCTAGCAAGCGAACGTATCTCAGAGTATCTGGACATCAAACGTGGCGAAGCGATCCTACGTTTGCGTCAGGTATCATTCTTGCAGGACGGTACGCCGTTTGAATACGTTCGAACGCAGTATGTTGGCGAAAGATTTGAATTTTATCTAGAACGGTAATGTTTGCTGCTTGGTTATAAACACTAGGCATTTGGAAAGGTCAAAGAGCAAGATGGCATCTTGTTTTTTGGCTTTTTTCGTTGGTTTTGATGCTTTTTGAAAGGGAATCTGAGCCTAAGCTATGTTGATTTCGAAATGCGCGAACAGGCGCAGAAACCTGCACATAAGGATCTCAGACAGGAATGGGCAAAGGCCAGCCGTCAGTGTGCTGGTTCCGAAACGCGCGAACAGGCGCAGAAACCTGCACATAAGGACCTCAAGCCTAAATGGCCAAAGCCTAGCTATTTAGGCTTGAGGCCACTTATGCTCCGGTTTCTAACCGCGCCTGTTCGCGCTCTGTCCCATTTTCTCTGAATGGTATATAATGATGAACTATAAATTAAGCATCACTGCGCCTATACGAGCGCTTGTTTGTTGTTGCCACTTATCCGGAAGGGGAGCCATGATGACCACACAGTTGGGTGAAGGACTTACACTCCACACCGATTTTTACGAATTAAATATGATGAATACCTTTTTTGAACAGGGGATTAGCGAACGCAATGCCGTGTTTGAAGTCTTTTTTCGGGATTTACCGTTTGGTTCGGGGTTTGCTGTTTTTGCGGGATTGGAACATGTGATGGACTACCTGAATCATCTTAAGTTTTCTGAAGATGATTTAGCTTATCTGCAGTCGCAAACAGACTATTCGGATGCTTTTATTGATTATTTACGGCATCTTAAGTTCACTTGCACTGTTAAGTCCGCTTTAGAAGGCGACTTGGTATTCAACAACGAGCCGATTTGGCAAATTGAGGGACCATTGGCGCAAGCACAGCTGGTTGAGACAGCGGTTTTGAATATGATCAACTATCAAACATTGGTTGCGACCAAAGCCGCCCGTATTCGCAGCGTTGCTGGTGCGGACCCCCTGATGGAATTCGGCACACGGCGGGCACAGGAAACGGCGGCTGCTTTGTGGGGCACACGGGCCGCTTATATTGGCGGCTTCAATGCGACTAGTAATGTATTGGCGGGTAAGGAATTCGGTATTCCTATCAGTGGGACCCACGCTCATTCGCTGGTTCAGGCCTATGGCAATGATTACGATGCTTTTAAAGCATATGCCCGCAGCAATAAGGATGTTGTTTTCCTCGTTGATACATATGACACCTTGCGTTCTGGTGTGCCTGCAGCAATCAAAGTTGCGAATGAGTTTAAAGGCAAGATCAACTTTCTTGGTGTCCGGATCGATAGTGGTGACATGGCTTTCATCTCCAAGCGAGTTCGGCAACAATTGGACGATGCCGGTTATGAATCTGCTAAAATTTACGCCTCAAACGATCTTGACGAAAATACGATTCAGAACTTGAAGATGCAAGGTGCCAAAATCGATATTTGGGGTGTTGGGACACGTTTAATTACCGCCTATGATCAGCCGGCATTGGGCGCCGTGTTTAAGTTGGTATCAATTGAAGATGCAGCCGGCAAAATGCGCGACACGATCAAATTGTCGAACAATGCTGAGAAAGTTTCAACGCCGGGCAAAAAGCAGGTTTGGCGTATTACGCGTCAAGATGATGGCAAATCTGAAGGCGATTATGTTGCCTTGGCAGATGAAACCATTGATACACAACGAAGTCTTTATATGTTCCATCCGAACTTTCCGTACATCAATAAAACGGTTAAAAATTTTGAAGCCAAGCCACTTCTACAGACGATTTATGACAAAGGCCAGCAGGTTTATCACACACCACCGTTACAAGAAGTCCAAGCATATGCCACTCGGAGTACCAACGCATTATGGGATGAATATCGACGCATTCTGAACCCACAGGACTACCCGGTAGACTTGTCGCAACGGGTTTGGGACAACAAGATGGATCTGATCAAAGCAGTCAAATCAGCGGTGGCTGACCGCGAGGAATAATCTATGAGGGCATCGAAAAGGCGATCGCAGCATCGTTGGCTAATCCTTAGCTTACTAGTCGGTCTTCTAGTTGGAATAGCTGCTTATGCGAGTTACGATCATTTTTATTTGAAGCCACAGATTGAGGCTAAGGAAGAGCGGACTCGGCGCAAGTATGAAACAGAATTGAACCGACATCGGGCGGTTGAGCAACGCCTCCAAAATGAAACGCGAACAGCGACATCCGCGACTGACAAGCTCATGCAGCCGGTTAATCAGGCGGAAGCCAAGCCGTTTATGAAAATATTGGAGGCTAATCATTTTAGTGGTACTGCGTTGATGATCAGACGTGGCAAAATTATTTTGAACACAGGACTTGGCTATGCCGATGCTGAATCTGGACGTTTAAATGGTCCGGAGACACTTTATCAAATTGGTTCGATTCAAAAAGGGTTGACTGCCGTGTTGCTCATGCGACTAGTTGAACAAGGCAAAGTGCATTTGTCTGACCCGATCAGTAAGTACTTGACCGGCATTAGGACAGGCAAGCAAGTCACCTTGCGTATGATGCTTAACATGCGTAGCGGCTTATCATTGACGCGTGCGCAGAGTGCTTCGCTTTCTGACGCTGGCATTGTCCGTTGGTCGATTGCCAACTTAAATTATGGAACGGTTCGTTATGATTACCAACCAGTGAATTATGTTTTGTTGGCTGGTGTGATTGAGAAAGTGACTGGCCGACTGTATGCCGATTTGATTCAACAGGAAATTTTCAAAAAGTTGAAATTGACTCACTCTGGGTTTATGCCAGAGTTGTTTCACGAGTCGAATCAGGCGTTTGGTTATAGTGGTCCCATTAATAATCCTTACGCAAAACGGTACACAGAGCCTTCTGTGAACTATAATCGGGAACTGGGTACTGGCAATATTTATACAAGTGCGGGTGATTTATATCAGATCATCAAGGCGGTGAATCAGGGGAAAATCATTTCAACTGCTTCATTGAAGGCACTGCGGAATTTGGATAATGGTCAGTACACAGCGGGGGTTTATAATTTTGGAGGCTACACCTTAACGCACGGGGTGGTGGCTTCGCAATCTGCAGGTACCATGATTGATACCAGCGGCCAAAACGCGGTTGTCTTGCTTGCCAACACGGACAAGATAACCCAAGGTCTCATTAAAAATTTGTATCTGAATATGATTAAAGGAGTTTGACTATGCGTCCATTACAAGCAGAAATCATCAAAGCATTGGGTGTTCAAGCAACAATCGATCCGGAAACTGAAGTTCGTCGTAGTGTAGACTTTTTAAAAGCTTATTTGAAAAAGAACACTTTTTTAAAAACTTATGTCCTCGGCATTTCGGGCGGGCAAGATTCGAGTCTTGCTGGCGCTTTGACCGAAAAGGCCATGCAGGAAATGCGAGCAGAAACCGGCGACGATGCTTATCAATTTATTGCGGTTCGTCTGCCTTATGGTGAACAAGCCGATGAAGCCGATGCTATGGCTGCTATCGACTTTATGCACGCTGATGTTGTCAAGCGTGTGAATATTAAGCCGAGTGTTGATGCAATGGTCGCGGCGGTTGAGGCTGATGGGTCAAAGATTTCTGATTTCAACAAAGGCAACATCAAGGCTCGGATGCGGATGATCGCGCAATATGCGATTGCTGGCAATAATGCCGGTGCGGTGATTGGCACGGATCATGCCGCTGAAGCCGTGACTGGCTTTTACACCAAATTTGGTGATGGTGGCGCTGATTTGACGCCATTGTATCGATTGGACAAACGACAAGGCGCCGCGCTTTTGAAGGTATTAGGCGCACCGGCACACCTGTATGAAAAGGCCCCTACAGCTGATCTTGAAGACAATCGCCCAGCGCTGCCTGATGAAGTTGCGTTAGGCGTCAAGTACAAAGACATTGATGATTATTTGGAAGGAAAAGACGTCAGTGATCAAGCTGCTGAAACGATTGAAAAGTGGTACCAAAAAACCGCCCACAAGCGGCATTTACCAATCACGGTTTTCGATAATTTTTGGAAATAACGCTTAAAGACAGCCAAGGCATCACCGATAGCAATCAGTGATGCGACGGGCTGTCTTTTTGCTGGATAATGTGGTATTTTTGCGTCCAGAAAAGTTAAATTTGGAAGAGCGTGAGCTGAGCCGGTTTGAAACCGAAGTATAGGAGCGGCCATTTAGGTTTAAGGTCCTTACATAAAGGTTTTGCGCTCGTGAATGCATTTAAAGGAGTAGGTTTTAAGATGTCGGGTAAGCATCGTTATATTTGGTTGGGCGTCATGCTGATTTTATGTGCAGTCAGCATTGGTGCGGGAACGTACTTGTGGCAGCAAAACAGCCGATCCGCCGTGAATACGAAGGTAAAATCCGCAAAGACAGTCACAAAAGCGGTACGTCGGGATCGGGGTAAATCAAAAGAAGAACTATTGGCCATGACCTTGGATCGTGTCGCGACGACAACTGAAGGCCAACCACTTGAGCAAGAGTTGACCAATGACAAGTTTATTGGCAGTGCCCTGATCATTAAGCACGGCAAAGTCGTGTTTAACAATGGCGTTGGTGATGCCGATACGACGACGCATCGTCGCAACGGTCCAACCACGCTGTTTCAGATTGGTTCAATTCAAAAAGCCGTGACTGCGGTTGCGCTTGCGCAATTGGCCGCTTCTGGCAAGCTCAGCTTGGATGATCCGGTTGGCAAATATCTAACTGGCATCAAAACCGGCGATCAAGTGACTTTGCGCATGATGGTGGCTATGCGCAGCGGCTTTAGTTTGCGTAAGTATCAACCAACTGTAATGGATGATGCTAATATTATTCAATGGTCGATTGCCAACTTAACCTATCTGCCGCAGGATAATTACGCTTATCAAGCAGTTAATTACGTGTTACTTGCTGGTGTGATAGAAAAAGTTGCTGGTCGTTCATACGAGCAGCAAGTCAAAAACAATATTTTCGATCGGCTCAACCTGAAGCACACAGGCTTTTTACCCGCAATGCTGACAGATCCTGAGCGAGCTATCACTTACACTGGCCCGGCTGCTAATCCTTATCAAACTGCGATTGGTGAACCAGCAGTTTGGTATAATCGAGAACTAGGCACGGGCAATGTCTATACTTCCACCGGTGACTTATACCGGCTGTTGCGTGGTATTGATACAGGGAAAGTATTACCACTTTCAACTTTAAAAACATTGCGTAACCGCAACGATGGTGTTTACAACGCGGGTATTTATAACCATGCTGACTTTTACTCAACCAACGGTGTCGTCGCCGGTCAAATGGCCTCAACCGCGATAAGTCATGATGGCCAAAATGCCGTCATTTTGCTCAGCAACTACAATTCGCATGCACTGAATCTGCATGACTTAGCGGTTCACCTATTTAGTGAGTTGGGCTGAATGGCCTGCCTAATAATGCCACTTATGCTGGGTTCTAACCTGACTTGCACGCTCTGCTCTGATTAAACGCGTTTGCAGGCCCAGAAACCGGGCCTGTTCACGCTCTTCGCAAGTAAGCCTTGCGAAGCATGACCCGCACCTGATATACTTTAACCAACATAGGGGAGTAACTAGCAGAGTATTCTGCGACAACGTCACCAACAAGGCTATGTCTGGTGTTGTCTTAAATAGTGAGACTTATGGATCTACTGCTGGTAGTCCATAGGTCTCTTTTTGGCTACCGGCCCAAATACGAAGGAGGCACTACTTTGGCAAACAAACCGCCATATGCATTAAGCAGTGAGGCAGTCTTAAAGCAAGAACAGACTAGTCTAACAGGGTTAACGAAAGAAGCGGCACAAACACGGTTAAATGAGAATGGGCCAAATGAACTGGCGCAGGCAGAAAAGAAGGGCATGTTAGCCCGTTTCTTAGATCAGTTCAAGGATTTTATGATTATTGTCTTGTTGGTTGCCGCTTTGATTGCCGGCTTTTTACTCAGTGAGTGGGCGGATGCCGGGATCATCTTGGCCGTTGTCTTATTAAATGCGGTTTTCGGCGTTTTCCAAGAAAGTAAAGCTGAGGAAGCGATTGATGCGCTGAAGGAAATGTCGACCCCTAACGCCCATGTTCGTCGTGTTGATCAGGTGCTGACCATTCCTAGCAGCCAACTGGTTTTAGGGGACATCGTGTTACTTGAAGCTGGAGATGTCGTACCAGCAGATTTACGACTAGTTGAGAGTGCCAACCTTAAAATTGAAGAGAGCGCGTTAACAGGTGAAAGTGTGCCGGTCGATAAGACGACGGCACCGTTGGATGCTGATGATGTCGGAATTGGCGATCGCACTAACATGGCATTCATGAACAGTAACATCACATACGGCCGTGGCGTCGGTGTTGTGATCGCTACAGGAATGCAAACTGAAGTCGGCCGCATTGCCGGGATGATTAATTCGGCAGAAGAAACCAACACGCCGCTGCAAGAGAACCTCAAAAGTCTCGGTAAAACGCTGACGGTCATGATTTTGGTGATTGCGGTGATTGTGTTTGCAGTCGGTATCTGGCGTCAAGCGGCAAGCTTGCCAGAAATGTTCCTGACAGCCGTTTCATTAGCTGTGGCGGCCATTCCTGAAGGGTTGCCAGCCATTGTCACCATCATTTTGGCATTGGGTACGCAGAAAATGGCCAAGCGCCATGCACTGGTTCGTAAATTGCCTGCTGTTGAAACCCTCGGCAGCACGGATATCATTGCGAGTGATAAAACTGGAACGCTTACTCAAAATAAGATGACGGTTGAAAAAGTTTATTACGACGGTCAGCTTAATGATGCAAGCGCTGGTATTCATGGCGGCAATCCATTAATGACCATCATGAACTTTGCCAACGACACACAGGTGCAAGACGATGGTAAGTTACTAGGCGATCCAACCGAAACTGCGCTTGTTGCTTATGGGAAAACCCAGAATTACGATGTTGCCAAAGCACTCACTGGCGAACCGCGGATCGCAGAAGTACCGTTTGACTCTGAACGAAAATTAATGACGACGATCCATCGGCGTGCAGATGGTAAGTTGCTAGTGGCAACAAAAGGTGCACCTGATGAATTGCTGAAGCGGGTGACTGACTTAGCAACCGGCGAAAATACGGCGCCGTTATCAGACAGTGAACGCGATGCCATTTTGAAAGCCAATAAAGACATGGCGACACAGGCGTTGCGTGTGCTGGGGATGGCTTATAAGGTCATCGATACTTTACCGGAAAAAGTTGATTCCGATACGGTTGAAAATCACATGATTTTTGCTGGATTGGTCGGCATGATTGATCCCGAACGGCCAGAAGCGGAAGCTGCGGTGGCAGAGGCAAAAGCGGCTGGTATTCGCCCGATGATGATCACCGGCGATCACCGCGATACGGCTGAAGCAATTGCCGTTCGGTTGGGAATCATTGACCAAGGCGATGATGATGCTGTCATCACCGGCGCTGAGCTAGATCAGCAAAGTGATGATGAGTTTGCAAAGAACGTGGCAAAGTACAGTGTATACGCCCGTGTTGCGCCAGAGCACAAGGTACGGATCGTCAATGCTTGGCAGAAAAAAGGCAAGGTTGTGGCAATGACCGGCGACGGTGTGAACGATGCGCCTGCTTTGAAAGCTGCGGATATTGGGATCGGTATGGGCATCACTGGGACCGAAGTTTCCAAGGGTGCTTCTGATATGGTTTTGGCTGATGATAACTTTGCAACCATTGTTGTGGCGGTGGAAGAAGGCCGAAAAGTCTTTTCCAATATTCAAAAGGCGATTCAGTACCTGTTGTCGGCCAACCTTGGTGAAGTCTTGACCTTATTCATGATGACCATGCTAGGTTGGGATTTGCTGGCACCGGTGCATATTCTCTGGATTAACTTAGTGACAGATACGTTCCCGGCGATTGCACTGGGGGTTGAACCAACTGAACCAGGTATTATGAAGCAAAAGCCGCGCGGCCGGAAGTCAAACTTCTTCTCAGGCGGCGTTGGCCCCGCGGTTATCTGGCAAGGAATTCTCGAAGGTCTGCTGACGCTTGGCGTTTACTGGATTGCCATTACCTATCCAGTGCACAGCGGCTCAGCTGCGATTCACGCCGATGCTTTGACGATGGCCTATGCTACGCTGGGCTTGATTCAGCTGTTCCATGCCTTCAACGTGAAGAGTATCCATCAAAGTCTGTTCACGGTCGGCGCGTTCCGGAACAAGGCCTTTAACTGGGCGATTCTGGCTTCCTTCGTGTTGTTGGCAGTCACGATTTTAGTGCCAGGTTTCAATGGTCTGTTCCATGTGACATCGCTTGATTGGCATCAATGGATCACGGTTCTCGGGGCTGGTGTGGCGATGATCGTCATTGTTGAGATCGTTAAAGTTTTCGAACGTGCTCGACGCAAGCAACGCGCATAAGACACCACAAGATTGCTTAGAGTCAAAAAACAATAGGAATAGCCTTGACCGTGATGTCCGTGTTGTAACGGTCATGACAGTCAAGGCTTTTATGCGTTAATTACCGGCTAATGAGCCGATGAAAAGGATGAAGCACATGAATAAACAACAAATGAAGTTAGCAAACTATGGGACGACCATTAATGCGGTCGTTGAAGCCACACAAGACAACCAAGAAAAAATGGCGCCGTTGTTTGAACCGCTGCGCAAGGCGATTGATGAGAACAAGTTGGCCGATTACGACCTTGAGGCTTACCAATAAACGCAAACCGTGTTTAGCGAGGGGACAAGTAACTATGAAGCGTTGCTTGTCAAGTTGCAGCAAGTCGCGGCGCCAGCCAGATTGTTGGGGCCCCATCATACACTTGTACGTGATTTTGCCGCTTTCACAGAGGCATGTAAGGCGATGACCGCAAGTTTGCACGCGGATCGGCAAGTTGATGTGGCAGCTTTCAACGCAGCTGAAAAAGCTCAGGACGAGGCAATTCAAAAATTCACCAAGCAAATCCAAAAAATTTCAGTCATGTTGTCTTAAGCTGGTCAAAATTGTCAAAAAAAGTTTAAGCTTATACTTGACATGAGAACTTTACTCACGTATCTTTAATCTAACAACAAATCAATTAACTAGGACGGAGGAAACCGACATGACAGCATTGCTTACCTTTTCTGCTTGGCAAAGCCAACTTTAGGTAGGTTGCAGACGCAACCTGCCAGACGCGCAGGTTGTGTCTATGTTGGCTCTCTGTTCAATTTGTCCGCATAGATACCCCAAAAGTGGGACTATGCGGACTTTTTTTATTGCCGCGACGAGTCCTCACCTGTCGCGGCAATTTTTGTAAGCGTGAGCCAGCCCGTTTAGAAACCGGAACATAAGTGGCCTCAGACAGAAACGGCTGGGCTTTGGCCATTTCTGTCTGAGGTCCTTATGTGCAGGTTTCTGGGCTGACGAGCGCGTTATGAATCATAACTGATTAAGTCCAAGCGGGCACAGCATGAATTAATTTAAAACGGAGGCGGAAACATGAAACGAATGCTAGGGTTGATCTTCATTATGGCAGCATTCTTAGGGATTGCCTATTTTCAAACCGGCACGACAACACCACAGACACAGGCAACACCAACTGTGGGTATCCTGCAATTGACCACACATCCCGCATTAGATGCGATTCACAAGGGGATTATTGATGGCTTGAAGGAGAAGGGCTATGTTGCAGGGAAGAATGTGAAGATCGATTTTCAAAATGCCGAAAATGATCAAAGCAATCTGAAGTCCATGTCCGAACGCTTTACTGAGGAACATGCGGCGGCAACAGTTGGGATTGCAACGCCATCGGCTCAGGCACTTGCCAATGTCAATCAGAAAACACCGATCATTCTTGGCGCGATTACCGATCCAGTTGCGGCAAAGTTAGTAAAGAATGTTAAACGGCCAGGTGGCAATATCACGGGGGTATCTGATCAGGCACCGATTGCCGCGCAGCTGAAATTAATCCGGCAAATTATGCCGAATGCCAAAACTCTCGGTGTGATTGCAACGTCGAGTGATGATTCCGCTCAAACACAGGCTAAAATGGTCGAAAAACTTGGGCCAAAGCAAGGCTTCACAGTTAAGCGGTACGCGATCAGTTCAACAAATGACTTAAATCAGGTGGCCACACAAATGGTTAGTCAAGTAGATGCGATTTTTGTGCCGACTGACAACACTGTTGCCAGTGCGATGCAAACTTTGGTTGCGGTGGCTAATACGCGGAAGGTGCCAATTTTTCCAACAGTGGACACTATGGTTGAACAAGGCGGATTGGCAACGATTGGTCTTGACCAACATCATCTCGGCGTTTTAACTGGCCGGATGTTGGCAGACATCTTGAGTGGAAAGACAAAGCCAGCAACGACGCCGATTCATTTTGAAACCACCGGTAAACTGATCTTGAACGAAAAACAAGCAAAACTGTTAGGCATCGACTTACCTAGCTCGTTAATCAAAACGGCAGAGGCGAAAGGAACGGTGATCAAATGAGTATCGGCGTATCAGCGATTGGTCAAGGTTTATTATATGGTTTAATCGGACTTGGCTTATTCTTAACATTTCGGGTATTGGATTTCCCGGATATGACGGTTGAAGGTACCTTTCCATTTGGCGCGGCAGTAGCCGTGAGTGCCATTACTCATGGCATTTCCCCGATTGTCGCAACGCTGTTGGCTACCGGTGCGGGGATGCTTGCTGGATTGGCAACTGGGTTGTTGACCACGAAAGGCAAAATTCCAGTTTTGTTGGCCGGTATTTTGGTGATGACCGGGTTGTTTTCAATCAACTTGCGGATTATGGGACGCGCCAATCTATCGCTGTTGCATCAAGCAAATCTTTTCCAGACAGCGTTCTTAAAAGATTTACCGCCATACTTTAATAGTGTGGTTATCGGCGTTATCGTTGCTGTTGTGGTGGTTGGCTTGCTAATGCTGTTTCTAAATACTCAGTTAGGCCAAGCGTTTATTGCGGCAGGGGACAATCCAAGTATGGCGCGCAGTCTCGGTATTGATCCTGATCATCAGATGGTACTTGGTCTGATGGTGGGTAATGGTCTCGTCGGTTTAGCTGGCGGTTTGCTGGCTCAAAACAATGGCTATGCTGATGTCAATATGGGCATTGGGATCATTGTCATTGGCCTCGCCGCGATTATCATCGGGGAAGTTGTATTTGGCGAATTAACACTCTCACAGCGTTTGGTTGCCGTGATTCTCGGTAGCATTCTTTATCGCTTCGTTTTGCTGGTTGTGCTTGCACTAGGGTTCAATGCCGACGACTTAAAACTGATCTCAGCGGTTGTTTTGGCTATCGCGATCATGGTGCCACAAATTGATCATCGCTTGAGATTACGGCGCGTGTTGCAGAAAGGGGTGCAAGCACATGGCTGAGCTAACCTTAACCAACGTTACAGTGAATATTCCCGTTGGTACAGAAGTGAAAACTTTGCTTCAGGACGTGAACCTCACCGTTGCTAAAGGTGAATTTGTAACGGTTTTGGGCAACAACGGGGCTGGTAAATCGACATTATTCAACGCGATTACAGGCGATATGCCAGTCAGCGGTGGCACCATTACGCTGGCTGATCAAACTTTGAATGGCAAACGACCGGAGCAACGTGCGCGGCATATTGCCAGAGTTTTCCAGGATCCTAAAATGGGGACAGCACCACGAATGACAGTTGCCGAAAACTTGCTCTTAGCTAGTCACCGCGGTCAGCGGCTAACGTTGCGATCACGCGGCATGACGGCTAGCAAAGCGGCGCTGAAGACCTTAGCAGCGAAGACGGGCAATGGCCTTGCTGATGCCCTCGACAAGCCGACTGAGCAGCTCTCTGGCGGCCAACGGCAAGCACTCAGCCTATTGATGGCAACTATGCGGAAACCGGATCTGTTGCTGTTAGATGAGCATACGGCGGCGCTTGATCCGCATACCAGTCAGGCGATCATGCAACTGACGAACGAAATCGTCTCCGATCAGCAGCTGACCTGCTTGATGATCACTCACCAGGTTGAAGACGCCTTACGTTATGGTAACCGCTTGATTGTGTTAGATGCTGGTAAAATTGTGGCTGATTTTGACCAAACCAAAAAAGCGGCGATGAGCCGTGATGATGTTTTGGCCTTTTTCAGTTAAACTAAAAACGAGTCTTCTAGATGGCTATTTAGCCATTTCTCAGAGGACTCGTTTTTGATATTTTTAGCCAAGTTTGAGTAACCAAAATGTCATGATGCAACTACGGGTGACTTGGAGTAAACTATTGGCTCGGAGGTAGATATGACAGATCAAGAATTACAGGCCCGCGTTGAGGCGATCTCGTTGAAAGCATTCCATCAACCTTTTCGCCATCACGCTGTTTTTAATAATCGACTAAAAACGACGGGTGGCCGCTTTCATCCGGCTGATATGAACTTAGACTTCAACCCCAAGCTATTTGCGGTTTATCCTGCGAGTGTCACCGATGGCATTATTAAACATGAGCTGGTGCATTACCACCTATATGATCACCATCGCGGCTATCAGCATCGCGATCACGACTTTAAGCAGCTCTTGACTGCAGTTGGCGGGTCACGTTTTGCGCCACCGTTGCCAGTGAACGGCCATCAGTACGTGTATGTATGCACCCATTGCGGTCGCCAATTCGTTCGTCGCCGGCACATTGATGTTCGGCGGTACGCGTGTGGTGTCTGTCGCGGTAAATTGCGCCTACAAAAGACGTTGGCTAGTTAAGCGGTTTTTGCAAAATCAGACTTACTGGTTCAAACCCAGCTTTGGCATAGACTTGTTTGGCAGTCTGATTGGCATTCAAAACGTTTAACTGAATGAAAGTGGCATCATGGCTTTTGGCAAAAGCCGTAACCGCGTCCATAAGCTGTTTAGCCAATCCCTGATGCCGTTGCGCAGGGATCACATAAAGATCGATCAGCTGGGCAAAATGTTGCGGAACAAATTCCGCATTGTCGCCAGTGCGAGCCAAAACGACAAGTGCAAACCCACTTAAAGTACCAGCCGTTTCGGTCACGAAAAGCCGAGCAAGGTCATTTTGCAAGTAGTCGGCAAAATATTGACGATTGTCGCTAATTAATGGACGATAAGTTTCAGGGGCCATCGTCGCCATATCAGCGGTTAGTTGTTGATAGAGGTGAACAATGGCACCGAGATCGATAAATTGAGCTTCGCGAAGCATAGAGAAACTCCTTTCAATGACTTGTGTGACATGATAATTGATTAAAACAGCTGCTAGAGAGCCTTGCCGGTCGTCAGAAAATCTAAGGTGGCAAAAAAGACCCGACCAACAAGATGTCCTGTTGGTCGGGTCTTTTGTGATGCGGGCAAGAAGACTCGAACTTCCATGAGCAATAATGCTCACAAGATCCTTAATCTTGCGCGTCTACCAATTCCGCCATGCCCGCATGGCTAATTAAGCACAAGAAATATTATAGGAAATTAGGGATTTAAAGTCAAACTTTATTTTTCAAGAGCGTTCGCCACCCCGGTTAGAAACCGGAGTGTAAGCGGCCTTGACCGTGATGGCCTGGGTTTGGCCATTGTCGTCAAGGTCCTTACACGTTGGTTTCTGGGGTGGCTCACGTGTTTAGAAACCGGCGGATAAGTCAATGACCGGTTTTCAGTCATTTATTTATGAGGTCTTTATGTGTAGTCTCCTCCAACTACGAGCGTGTTTTGTGCAACGCCATCGCGGGAATTCTTTGACAGCCAACCTTTTCCCTAGCGTTTCCGGTAAAAGTCTTCCTCCCAGCATCACTTTCCTCGAACGTGTATAATTTGATAAAATCAAACTTAGACAATTTGGAGGTAGCAGCGCATGACGCAACGCGGAAAAGCTTATAATATTGCGATTATTGGTATTCTTGGTGCTTTGATTATTCTTCAGGCTTATATTCCAATGGTCGGATATGTGCAGATTTTTCCGGCTTTGCCTGCGATTTCAACGATTCATTTGACTGTCATCATTGGTGGTATTGTATTAGGCTATGGCGGCGGTGCCAGCCTTGGCTTATTATGGGGGTTAACCAGTCTGATTCGGGCGTATACATCAGCGACTGATCCAGTGACCCTGCTGCTGTTTAGAAATCCGATTATCGCCATCGTGCCGCGTGTCATGGTTGGTTTGGTGGCGGCATTTATTTTTCATCAATTGTTCAAGAAAAAACAAACACCGTTGGCGCAAACAGTTAAAATGGTTTTCGCCGGTGTTGTCGGTGCTTTGACGAACACCTTGCTGGTCATTGGGTTTACATGGTTGATGTTTGCCAGTAAAGCAGCGCAAATTGTGCCGGGTGCGGATGCGACCAACCTAGGATGGTTATTGATGACGGCTTTGGCGATTAACGCCGTAGCCGAGGCCTTGTTGGGCGGTATCGTGACGCCAATTTTGGGTCATGCATTATTACGATTCAGACGGAAATAAGCGTTAAATGTTGTGCTGAGCGGCTGTCCGAAGCCAAACAAAAGCAGCATACAAACGATCATAAGTGGAGGCCTTATCTTGACAGAAGAAGAACAAGTCGTTGATTTACTCAGTGCCATGGTAAAGATACCAAGTGTGGCAGCAAAAGAAGGCCAGGTAGCAGACCTGATTGAAACCTTTTTAGCCCCTGAGTTGAAAGCCGGATTGATTAAACGGGAACGCATCAGTTATGCGCCCGGTCGTGATAATTTGGTGCTGACGATCGGTAATCCTAATGCCCAGCGCTGGCTCGGTGTGGATGGCCATATGGATGTGGTTGACCCTGGGAACGTCAATAAATGGCAGTTTCCACCATTCTCAGCACATGTAGAAGATGGCAAGTTGTACGGTCGTGGTGCAACTGACATGAAGTCTGGACTGGCTGCAGCGGTTGTGGCATTCAAGCGAGCTGCTCATGAAAAATTGGATCATGGGATTCAATTGATGGCGACAGTTGGTGAAGAAGTTGATAATGATGGCGCACGCCAACTGTCTGCTGCCGGTTACGGAGATCGTTTAACTGGATTGCTTGTGGCCGAACCCGGCAATAGCAATGTTGACGCTGCTGAACGCGGTATTATTGATTACACGTTGACCGCGCACGGGAAAGCAGCACATTCGTCTCGGCCAGATTTAGGGGCAAATGCCATTCATGGGTTGTTTGCATTTGCGAATGCAGCGCTAACTGCAACAGCGCCGTTGCAGGCAAAAGAGGACCCCATTCTTGGTCATGCCACGCATAATATTGATATTATCCATGGTGGCAATCAGATCAACTCGATTCCGGAGTCCGCATATTTGCGCGGTAACATCCGGACAACCATGATTGCGGATAATGATGCGTTTATTGCGGCGTTGAAACAAGCAGCTAAAACGACAGTGCCTAAGGGTGTTCGGTTGAGTTTGTCAATTGATTCCGTTTTAGGGGCAGCTGCGGCTTCACCTGATAATGATTTGATTCAGTTGGTACAGACAGCCCGTCAACGTGCGGGGCTGAATCGTGGTCAAGTGGCCTATCGCACCGGCATCACGGATGCGGCGTTGTTCTATCATGACGGTCTTGATTTAGCTATTTATGGCCCGGGAAATGAAACGTCTCATGAGACGGATGAATACGTCACTTTAAAAGACGTCTTTGACAGTGTTAAAGTCTTCAAGGATGTTTTTATGAACTATTGATCATCAATGATTGGAAAAAAGGTTTGACCCCACAACAGATACCGTGGGGTCAAACCTTTTTAGTTTGCGTTGCTAGATAAGTGAAATTCCGCATGATGCCGCCAAGTTGCACCGGCTGGCAACACCCACGGCAGAGCGTCTTGGTTCATTTCCGGCGAAAAGCCGACTGCTACATTGGGTTGGCCGAGAATACCGTTAAAATTATTTTCGGAGTTGATGCCAGCGTAAGAATCAATTCTCGTGAATGAAGCATCGCTTAGATATGCCAACTGCCAATCGGCGGCTGCAAGGGAATAGCGTTGCGCAGTCTCACAGCGGGCAGTTTTAGGGACAGGGGTAACATGTTCATCGGCAGTCAACTTGGCTGAAAGCATTGTTTGGGCAGGGTCGGCAGTGAGCAGCCAAGGCAAATTGAGCCGGGGATGTATTTTCAAGTCGGCAGTGGTTGCCACCTGCATGTCAATCTGCCACAAATTGTCATTTGTCAATCGGTGGGTAATACTGAGTTCTCGCTGGCCTGGCTGACCGTCAGCATTTTCAGGTAATGTTAGGGTGAAGGTGATGGCTAGATCGGTTTCTTGACTGGTTTTAACCGCCCAATTCCAGTTTTGCCATGAACCCGGGGCTAGCTCAGCGTCAGCTGCCTGTAAAGGGCCGGTAAAGGCGCCTAGGTAACCGGGTTGGTGTAAGTAGTCTTCCAGCGTGACGAACCCGAGCAGCAGATTAGGATCGTCACCTGCAGCATTTGGCAGGCGAACCTGTTGAACCCGAGCACCAAACGTTAAAAAACGTAGCGTCATCTGATGGTCATTGACTAAAGAATACTGGGTAATCCGTTCGCTACCGACTTTGGCAAAGATCTTGGCACTTAGTTGCATGACGAAAACGCTTCCTCTCTCAATCCCTTAAGCGTACAGAAAAATTGGCAGAGATTCAATGCAATTACGCGGTGAATCTGCTAGGCTTAAAGGGAAAGAGAGGGGTAGACCCATGAGAACGTTACTCAAAAAAGCCTATCAGCTGTTGTGGGGGCTCTTTATTTTGGCACTCGCTTACAGCTTTTGGGCCCGCAGTTTTCTGCCCCGCCAACTGCGGCAATATGGTGATCCGGCTAGTTTTGGAATCATCAGTCTTTTTGTTGTGATCAATGCCATCATGCTTTATCATCATCATTTTCGTTTTCGTGATTTGAAAATGGAAACTGTCGATATCATGGAGGGTGAAAAGTTTGAATCTTTTTGCGCGTATCTGTTGAAGCGCAATGGGTTTAATCACATTCAACTGACGCAGGCTTCAGGTGATCAAGGAATTGACATTATTGCCCGCAAAAAAGGTAAAACGATTGGCTTTCAGTGCAAGCGTTACACCGGTTTCGTTGGCAACAAGGCCGTGCAGGAAGTTTGGGCGGGCCATCATTTTTACCAGCTCGACGAAGCAGCGGTGATCACCAATAGCGAATTTTCTGATTCGGCAATCGCCTTGGCCGACGACTTGGGTGTGATGCTGATTGATCGTAAAAAGTTGAAACGTTTAATGCGCCGGTTGCCAAGTTAAAAAGACAACTGAAATTTGAAAGTGCAAGTAGAAGCGCTTCGAAAGCGTAGCATAAGCCGCTTAGAGCCTTGGTCAGTGATGCTTAACGTTCTTATGAGCAATTTTTGGGATCATGAGCGGGTTTTGAATTAAGGAGGAAAAGTGTACATGCTATTAGGCTTAAAGGCTAGTACAGATCAGCGGCAGATTCGTGATCGGCTGCAATATCATCCTGATGTATTTGAATTTCATCTCACCGAAAATGATTTTACCGAAGCTGGATGGTCGCATTTTGTACAGATGGCAGCATTAGTTCAGAGTCAGGTGCCAACGGTGGTTTTTCATCATCCGATGCGGTTTCGCGGCCAGCGTAATGAGCTTGCCATGAATCCGACGAAGTATCCTACACGCTATGACTTTTTAATGACAAGTTCGGTTAAACTCATGAACTTTGCCAAAAAAGCTAACGCCACGGCTTTGATTCACGGCGGATACCGCGTTGACACGCCTGGTGATTATGCTGGCTGGACAGATGTGGGCAAAGCACAAGACGTTGCCTTGGCGCGCATGATTGCTTTTGCTCAGGAAGCACCGGGCCATGTCGTGTTTGAAAATTCCATGTCACCGATTTTCCGATATGGTGATCCCACCTTTGAAGACCGTTTGTTGCGCTGGCATTTACCTTTAGCCTATGATACCAGTCATACGTTTATTGTGTTACATGGCGATAATGATCGGCTTATGGCCAGTCTAGCGCATCTGAAGCCGCTGATTCAGCACTATCATCTTGTTGATTCCATGGGGCAAACGCATGATAGTTTACCGCTTGGCCGCGGACGGATTGATTGGGCGCGGGTCTTGCCACTGTTGAATCAAAATGCGAGTCGCATTTATGAAATTGGTTTAAAGGATCAGTTTGATTGTCGGGAAATGATTGAAAGTCATCATTATTTGGAAAGCGTTGCTAAACGGTTAGCTGCGACCAAACATCCAGCGTAATCAATTGAGCAGCAAGCCAATTTGCCGTTTAACAAATCCAAATAACGCACGCGGTTCATCAACGTCAGCTAGATAAACGAATCGTTGCTGTAAATCAGGTTGGTTCAGTAAGAGTTGCAATTCCCAAACGCGCAATGCGGCTTTGCGCTCAGGATTAGGCTGAAAGATCAGTTGCGGTTGATCATTAACGGTTGTTAACTTAAAATCGTCAAAACGACTTGGTGTCGGCTTTGTGTCGAGCAACACCGAGGCGTTTTTATTTTGATCGGCTAGTAAAGCCAGCAAATCGGTGACACGCATGAGGTAGCCTTCTTTCGAAATGATTCATTAAGGATTGGTCAAGATGGTTGTTGCTTTGGGGAACAATCGCATACAATCTATTTAGTAAACGGAGATGAGCAGGATTTTTAGGCGATCGCCAACCCAAAAGTCGGTGTAACCGGGTTGGCTCCTGCTCTTATTATATCAGTGCGTCATCTGAACGACTGTGATAAACTGAAACGGTTTATCTCAGCATATGCTTGTCGAAACGCGTTCATAGCCACAGAAACCGGCACATCAGAACCACGAGAACAATGGCTCGGCCATTGTTCTCGTTCTTGATTATGCGCCGGTTGGCTGTTCACGCTCTTTAGGAGGTCATCATGGAAGAAGTTGTGATTCTAAGTGCCAAACGGACGCCGATTGGTAAGTTGGGTGGTGATTTGGCTGGCGCCAGTGCCGTTGATTTAGGGGTTGCGGCAGCGCAGGCGGCGATTAAGGCTGCACGAATTGACCCAGCGCTACTCAACCAGGCGATCTTTGGTAATGTCATGCAGGCTGGTTCTGGGCAGAATGTTGCCCGACAAATCGGATTAAAAAGTGGTATGGCCACTAGCAGCACGGCGATGACTGTCAATGAAGTCTGTGGCTCAGGCCTGAAGGCAGTGCGGCTTGGGCAAGCTGCCATTCAACTCGGGGAGGCTGACGTGGTGCTTGTGGGCGGTACCGAAAGCATGAGTCAAGTACCTTATTACGCCGAAGCGGTTCGTTCAGGCCACAAATTTGGCGATACAACGCTGGTTGACGGTTTGAGTCGCGATGGATTAAATGATGCCTTCAGTCAGCAGCCAATGGGAATCACGGCGGAAAATGTGGCGACACAATTTAACGTCAGTCGTCAGGAGCAAGATGAGTTTGCTCTCCGTTCGCATTTACGCGCCGCGGCCGCCGCAGCTGAGGGTCGGTTTAAGAGTCAGATCGCCCCAGTGACGATTGCTGCCCGTCACGGGGATGTCATCGTAGATCGTGATTCAGCCATTCGGCCCGATACGTCATTGGCTAAATTAGCCCAATTACCGCCTGTTTTTGAAGTCGGCGGTACTGTTACAGCAGGTAACGCAAGCGGCATTAATGATGGCGCAGCCGCCTTGATCCTGATGGCAAAATCGAAAGCCGAACAACTGGGGCTCCATTATTTAGCGACGATCACTGGTTTTGCCGAGGTGGGTATTGACCCGGCAATTATGGGGTATGCGCCAAAACTGGCGATCGATAAAATACTGCAGGCAAGCGGCGGCTCTATCGCGGCAATTGATCAAATTGAATTGAATGAAGCATTTGCCTCACAAAGCGTTGCTGTGGCTCGTGACCTTGGTTTAAAGGATGAACAATTCAATATCAATGGTGGCGCCTTAGCGTTGGGTCATCCATTGGGAGCTTCAGGTGCCCGAATTTTAATCTCATTATTGTACGATCTAGCTGAACGTAATCAACGCCAAGGCATTGCCGCATTGTGCGTTGGCGGTGGCATCGGTATCGCCATGCAAATCGCGATGCATGTCTGAGGGAGATCGTGATGAAATTTTACGAGTTGTCTCCAGAAAAACGGCGTGACCAATTGGTTCAAGAAGGGTGGTTAACAACACAGGATGCTGCGTTGTTAGCTGGTACGCATAGCTTGCCTGAAGTCACAGGAGCGCGTCTGATCGAAAATGCTATCGGCGAGTTTCCTTTACCCCTAGGCGTTGCTCGCAATTTGTTGGTCAATGGACAGCTACATCAAGTGCCTATAGCGGATGAGGAACCTTCTGTGATTGCAGCTGCCAGTAATGGGGCCAGGCTTGCGACTGCAAACGGCGGCGTTAGGACCCATGTAGCGGCGCATCGAGTGGTCGCTGAAGTAGTCCTGACTAACTTGACCGACTTAGTGCAAGCAAGGCAAACAATTTTGGCTCATCAGACTGATATTCAGAAAGTCATTGCGGTTGCGCATCCTTCGATGATTCAACGTGGCGGTGGTCTTGATCAGTTAACAGTCGAATCACTAGGAGCGCAGTTCTTGAAAATCCGTTTAACGCTCGATCCGCAACAGGCAATGGGGGCCAATTATGCGAATACAGTTGCCGAAGCGGTCGCAGCGGCGGTGACAAGCTGGGTAGACGGTGATGTGCTTGTCAGTATTCTAACCAACGCGCCAACAGAACTCGTGACGGCTGAGGTTTCGCTTGAGCCGGTTTCTTTAGCGACGAAAGCTGTTTCTGGAGATGTGATTGCTAAGAAAATTGTTCAGCTTAGCGATTTAGCCTTTGTCGATGCTGAGCGGGCAGTGACCCACAACAAGGGCATTCTTAACGGTATTATTGGTGCTGTATTGGCTACTGGCAATGATACCCGCGCTGTCGCAGCAAGTATCGGTGCTTTTGCATGTGCGTCTGGCAGGTATCAGCCTTTATCGCGCTGGTATATGGATCAGGGCCATTTAGTTGGTCACTTACAGCTGCCCTTGCCGATGGGGGCAGTTGGCGGGGCGATCGGTGCTTTACCAATGGCGCAGGTTGTCCGTCGGCTCGGTGGGTATCAGAATTTAGCTATCATGCAGCAAGTTATTGCCGCCCTCGGGTTGGTGCAAAATCTTGCTGCGATGCGAGCATTGGCTGGACCGGGGATTCAAGCTGGTCACATGAAGTTGCAAGCTAATGCCCTCGCCATTGCTGCCGGGGCAACAGAAACAGAATTGCCGATGCTTGTGAACGCACTTCGTCAAGGTAGTATGGATTTAAAACATGCACAACAATATTTAACAACCATTCGTTTAAACAAGAAAGTAGGCCAATCAAAAGATGAAAATCGGGATTGATGCAATCGCTATGGACACCCCAGATTTCTACGTTGATTTAGTAAAACTCGCGCAGGTTCGAGGTGATGATCCGGACAAATATACGATTGGCATTGGCCAAGACGAGCAAGCGGTACCACCTTCTAGCCAAGACATTGTCACGATGGGTGCGAATGCAGCGACAAAGTTGTTGACGCCAGCGATTCGCGCTAGCTTGGGCATGGTCTTGGTTGGTACTGAAAGTGGTGTTGATGCCAGTAAATCGGCTGCATTGTTTATTCATGATTTATTGGCACTCCCTGAGTGGGTGCGGGCCGTTGAGTTAAAGGAAGCTTGTTATGGCGGTACTGCCGCACTAATGATGGCGCGTGACTACATCGCCGCTCACCCAGATAAAACCGTTTTAGTCATTGCTGCGGATATCGCCCGGTACGGTTTGGCAACAGCAGGAGAAGTCACACAAGGTGCGGGCGCGGTTGCCATGTTAATCAAAGCAGAGCCGCACATCATGACCATTGAAGACGATTCGGTTTATCGGTCTGAATCTATTGACGATTTTTGGCGGCCGGTTTATCAAGACACAGCAATTGCACAAGGAAAGTATTCAACGGAACAATATTTAGCTTTTTTTCAAGCAATTTGGTCACGATACCAGACCCAACGCCATCACACAGCAAGTGATTTTGCTGCGATGACATTCCATTTACCGTATACCAAAATGGGCAAGAAAGCTTTAAAGCTTGTTCTGCCGGACACAGATGAAGCCACTGGCGAGCGACTGCAACGGCGCTTTGAGGCAAGCACTCGGTACTGCCGGCGAGTTGGCAATATTTATACCGGTTCTTTGTATTTGGGTCTGCTGTCGTTGTTGGACAATGATACTAGCTTGAAAGCGGGTGACCGGATCGGTTTATTCTCGTATGGCTCCGGGGCCGTGGCAGAATTTTTTAGCGGCATCTTGCAACCGGATTTTGCCGCACAACTGCATGCAGCCAATCACGCTAAAATGTTGGCTGATCGTCAGGAATTAACCGTTCCCGAATACGAAGCTGTTTTCAGCGATAAGGTGCCTTATGATCCAGAAGATTATCGTAGTGATCCGACTTATTATCATGGTCAGTTTGTTTTGACCGGTGTGATCTGTCAAGAACGTCAATATCAGCAGCGGTAATGCTTGACAGCTAATAAGATGATGAACAGGACCGTCCCTCGACGGTCCTGTTTTTTGATCCATGATCCTGATCATCATTAAGTTAATTTGTGATAAAGATTTACCAAGCATGTTATGGCGTGGTGATGCTGTATTAGTTCACTTGTTTGACTGTTATGGTGCCGTCGCTTGCTAGTTTAAGCGCTTTATGCGCTAAGGTCGCAATTTGGGCGTTAAGGTTGCTTAAACCAGATGAAAGGGCTTGCATTGTTATCAATAAATTGTTATACTCGTAATCGTAAAGAACTTACAAAATGTAAGTAATAATATTGGAGGCAAGTGTCATGACAGAAAAAATAAACGCCGCAGACGCAATGATCAAGGTGCTCGAAGACTGGGGTATCCATAATATTTATGGGTTACCGGGCGGTTCTTTTGATAGTACCATGAATGCGCTGTACAATCGCCGTCACACCATTAATTATGTTCAGGTTCGCCATGAAGAAGTAGGCGCATTGGCTGCTGCAGGTGAAGCTAAGGTAACGGGTCGAATCGGGGCGACGTTTGGTTCTGCCGGTCCTGGTGCTGTTCATCTTCTGAATGGGTTGTATGACGCACAGTATGATAATGTGCCAGTTTTGGCATTGGTAGGGCAAGTACCAACTGCTGCCATGAACACCAATTATTTCCAAGAAATGAACGAGAACCCAATGTTTGCTGATGTGTCTGTATACAACCGTACAGCCATGACTGCTGAGCAATTGCCTCATGTTGTTGACGAGGCGATTCGTCAGGCTTATAAGCATAACGGGGTTGCCGTTGTGACTATTCCAAAGGATTTAGGTTGGACCCAGATTGATGACAATTATGTATCATCAGCCAATCTGTACCAGAAGCCGCTTTTGCCTGATCCAGACCCGGATCAGGTTGCCGCAGCTTGGGATATCTTGAAAGATGCGAAGAAGCCAATCTTGTATGTTGGAAATGGCGCGCGGGGTGCGCGCGACGAGATTATCGCTTTCTCAGAAAAAACGCATATTCCGATCATCACGACTGCCTTGGCTAAGGGAATCGTGCCTGATGATTATAAGGCAAACATGGGCTCGGCCGGCCGTGTGGCTTCTAAACCTGGCGTTGAAGTTGCGCGCGGTGCTGACACCGTCTTGTTCTTGGGATCGGATTTCCCATTCCAGCCATACTTTATAGCACCAAATGCTAAATACATTCAGGTTGATATTGACGGTAGCAAGTTTGGCCGTCGTCACACGGTTGACTTAGCTGTTTTGGCCGATGCTAAGAAGTTCATCAAGGCACTGAGCGAAAAGGCTGATCAATTGCCAGAAAGCGCTTGGTATCGGGCTGCTCTGGCCAACAAGGAAAATTGGCGCGAGTGGATGACTTCATTTGAAGATGATGGCTCCACGCCACTGCGCGTTGAACCAATCTTCAAATTGATCAATGAGATGGCCGAAAAAGATGCCATTTTCCAAGTAGACGTTGGCAATGTTACCATCAATGGGATGCGTTATCTGAAGACCAATGATGATCAAGTGTTCACGACGTCTGGCTGGTATGCGACAATGGGTTATGCCTTGCCAGCAGCGATTGGTGCGCAAGCGGAATTCCCTGATCGGCAAGTTTGGTCAATTTCTGGTGATGGTGGATTTGCCATGGTCATGCAGGATATTCTGACACAGGTCAAATATCATATGCCAATCATCAACGTTGTTTTGACGAATGAGAGTTTGGGCTTTATTGAAGCTGAACAGGATGACACGCAACAGCCGCACTCCGGGGTTGATTTAATTGATGCCGATTATGGTAAGGCAGCTGAATCGTTAGGTGCTCAAGGATTTGAAGTGCACAATCTGGACGAATTGAAAGCCGCATTTGCTAAGGCAAAAGATCGTAAGGGTCCGGTTGTCATTGATGTGAAGATTTCTGATCTTCGTCCAATTCCGGTTGAACAACTTGTTTTGGACAAGCAAACTCAGGATCCTGCTGCTGTGGATGCTTTTGTGAAGAAATATCATGCAGAAAGTCTGATTCCATTCCGACAGTTACTGGAAGATGCGGAGAAACCGGTTGCTAATGCTTAATGACAAAATGATCTAAAAAACTTCCTGTCAACGCACGATCATGTGTGATTGGCAGGAAGTTTTTTTAGGTTTGCGAAAAGAATGCTTTTGGGTTAAATCATTCGCCGTTTTGACTTGCTTTAATGGCTTCAATCAGAGCGGATTCATCAGTTAAAATAGCGCCGTTAAGTTTAATTAAGCCAGTGGTATACAGATTGAGATAGTGAAACTGGTTTTCTGCAACTTGTTGCAAAGCACCGAGTTTTTGTTGATTGGCGGCGCCTAACCGTTGACTGTCCGTGTAAAGACCCAAAATAGGAATCTTAGCAGCATAGGCAACGCCGATTTCACTAGCGACCCCGTTATCAATCACGGGGCCATCGAGAATGGCAATCATCAAATCAGCTGACAGCAGCCGCTTGGTGTCGGCTTCGGCAATCATTTTCGAATCGGCGTATGCCTCTTTGTTGTTGATCGCGGCATTTTCTTGAGGCACATACATGTCAACATCTGGTAAGGCGCGGCGAATTTGGGCAGAGAGTTGCGCATTGTAATTAAAATCAGCATGACTGAACAAGGCGTTAGCAAAGTAAATTTTCATTTTTTAAGACCTCGTCTGTAGTTTGCGGGATTGTTGGTTTAGGTGGGGTGCCGTGAAGTGGTGGCCTGATGAAACGCGTTCACAGTCGCAAAATCTGACACATACAGACCTTGAAACTAAACGGCCGTTTATGGCTCGGCTTCTAAACGCGGCTGTTCACGCTCTTTTTGAAACGCGTTCACAGCCGCAGAAACCTGCACATAAGGACCTCAAGCCGTAACCAACCAAAGCCCGGCTGGTTATGGCTTGAGGCCGCTTATGTTACGGTTCCTAAACGCGGCTGTTCACGCTCTTGTAAATTTTACCACTGCTTCGCATCGTGCTGTTTGTGGAAACATGTCGATGCTTTGAATCCAGTCGACTTTGTAGCGTTTAGTGAGGGAAACGAGATCACGGGCCAAGGTGGAAGGGTTGCAGGAAATGTAGACAAATTTGGGTGGATCGAGTTCAAGGAGGGCGTCGATAAAGGCACGCTCTAGTCCTGCTCGTGGCGGGTCAACGATGACCGCGTCTGGTCTCATGCCTTCCTGAACCCATTTTGGAAAAATGTCTTCAGCCTTGCCCACTGAATAATGGGCATTGGTGAGGCCATTTGCTTTAGCATTTGCCTTGGCATCGGCAATACCTTCCGCAATGGTGTCCATTCCGTAAATAGGTTGATTGCCTTTTGCTAAACTGATGCCGACTGTTCCGATCCCACAGTACGCATCAATTAAGGTGTCGTGCGGCCCTAAATCAAGTGCTTTTGCGGCCAATGTATAAAGTGTCTCTGTTTGTTTTGGGTTCAGTTGGAGAAATGCTTGTGGTGAGAGTTGAAAAGTCCGGCCTAACAGTGTTTCTTGGATATAAGGGAGACCTGCCAGCAGGCGACTTTCTTTGCCCCAAATTAAGGATGTTTCGCCAGGATTGATATTCTGGGCGATGCTGACCACCATGGGAAGCTGAGTGGCGATGGCATTGAGCAATTCGCCTTCGTGCGGTAATTTTGGACTGTTCGTGATGAACGTGACCTGGACTTCTTTCGTTGCAAATGATTCGCGAACAACCAATGTTTTGACAATTCCGGAGCGCTTTTTCTCGTTATAGATCGGGATCTGAAGCTGTTCGAGAATCTGACACAAGGTTGTCACGACTTTCATTGTCAGCGGTGCTTGGGTCAGAAACTTGGTTAAAGGGATGAGATGATGTGAGTTTGGAGCATAAAGACCTGCGCGTACGTGACCATCAATGACCCGAACAGGAAATTGGGCCTTGTTTCGATAGTGCGTTGGTTGTGCCATGCCAATCGTCGGCCGCAAATCATAATGGGTCCAGCCAGTTGGTTTAAATTTGGCAAGCGATTGTGCGACGACATCTCGCTTAAATCGCAATTGCGCCGGATAAGCGAGATGATTGAGTTCGACCCCGCCGATTTGTCCAAATAGCGGTTCTGCTGGGGTTACGCGATTTGGTGACGCCGTCCGAATTTTATGCACTTTGGCTTCAAGATAACGGTCGTGAATCCCAGTAACCTCTGCGACGACGACCTCTTGAGGTAGTGCGCCGGTAACAAACGTAATTTTTCGTTGATAGTACCCGATACCTGCGCCATTAATGTCTAGACGCTTGATGGTCAGGGGAAAACGCTGACCGATTTTGACAGTGACTGCCATGAAATGCTCCTTTGCTTTGAGAAATGGTGACGAGGCTTAAGAATGTTTAGTATAATGAATCATCGGGAGGATTTAATGTGAAAATCAATTATTCGAATACGATGAGTAGAAAAATGACAGCAACGGTGTGGCAAAATGACACGCCGCATACGATACGAGTTGGCGAGACGCTAGACTTAAAGGTGCAACGCGGCGATAAGATTACTTATAAAGTTGGTCGGTTTAATGCGATCCACACGATTGACTATCAAAGTCCGGATGCCCAATTTGAAATTCAAATCAATCGCAGCCTACAAAATGCCTATTTTGTTGTGATGTTTGCGATGGTAGTCTTTCTTTGGTTTAATCGCAACTTCAGTCAAACGATTCTAATTGCAGCGGTCATTTTGGGACTTGCCGGGTATGAAGCCCTAGTCTACTTTGTCGGCTACACGGCAAAACCGATTCACTGACGAGTCTGATTCGTATCGGCTGCTGTTCGTTGCTCGCGCTGTAGGCGTTTTAAGCGTTGAAAAAGGTGAAAATAGTCTTGATCGCTGGGTTCCTTGGACCAAGTGATCAAGGGAACAGTTGGATCAAACGGGTGGCCCATGCAAGGGATCACCCGTTTTGGCTTTGTCAGCGTTGTAATGATCAAATCAGGATTGATCGCCTCGGTTGGAGGCACAACACGAAAAAAGCCTAAATCGTTTAAAAAGTTTAAGAGATCCCGTTTGACGAAAGAATCATGTTCAATCAAAACGTTAACGACCATTTGCATGTCACGATTGAGTTCAGGATAATTATCATTGACTAATATATAGAGACCATTAATAAATTGGCTTGTAAAGTCTGCGTAGATTGACTCAGGCGCCATTTTTGGAATTCGTTTCAAACAGTCGCGAATTTTGGCCGTCAATTGGCTTGTTCGTGCTTCGTCATGCAATGTCGAAGCAAAATCAAGCCTCTGACTAAAATGACCATTCAGCACATACTCGGTGAAACTTAATCGGTAAAGATTGGCTATCATGACTTGATTTTCGGCAATTAACTGACTTTTGGTTTCTTTTAATTGGTTATTCAAAGACGTAACCAGATGTCGCACAAATCGATTCACTAAGTTATCCTTACTTTGAAAATGGGTCATGATCTGATAATCAATTTGATGTGGTTGCCGAGTGACGGTCATAAAATACATACGCGAAAAATAGTAATACTGTTTTTCTGCTTTTAATTCAGAAGCAGATAAATTGGGAAAGTAGTCTGGCGTAAAAATCAAATCTGGCAATTCAGTTTCACCGTCAAACAACAGCTGCATTCGCCGATTTGGTAAAAGGGCGTGCCCACAGTTGATTCGTAACATCTGAATGGCGAGAATAAGTAAAGCTTCTTTGGACATTGGTTGGATTGGTGACACCAAGAAAGCCTGCTTTGTTTGGTTGATTACCTTGAGAAGTGCTTTTGCTTCCCGCTCTTCTGCACTTGAAAATGGCCATCCTGCCCCGCGATAGGCTAATGTAAAAAAGGTGAACATGGCTAAGCGTATATGCAATTCATCGCCTTCAATGGCCCAAGTAGTACTATTTAGCGTGACACCATTGTCAGCTAAGTAGTCTCGAAACGGCGAAATTCGGCGCCGCAACGTTGAAATACTTGTTTGATGGTGCTGCTTGAAGGCGTGAAAGTCCGAATGCGGATTCTTGAAAACCCCATCGAAGAATTCAAATGGTAGACTGTTTTTTAATAGCGAGAACCGATAACGATCAATCGAAACATCAGGCAAAACTGCTGCGAAGTTTGATTCGTCAATCTTTTTGTCAGGTAAGATTTGGTTGAGCTGTGCTAAAACGGTCTGAAATGCCGTATAAGTCTGCGAATACGAAAGCCCAGTATTGCGGCTAAGCGTATTGATCGACATTGTCGTCTGTTGTAGGGTCTTCATTGCCCGGAATAGTTGATAATTAATTAAGCTGTGCCGGTCAAAGAAACTGGCTTCAAACATAACGAGCCTCCAAATTTATTTATAAAAAGTATAACATAGAATGGCAACGTGATTAGAGAGGTGACAGGGGTTCATGAGTGAAATTACAAAGATAACCGCCCAAAAAAGGCGTGGGCGCTATAATATTTTTATTGACGGGACTTACGCATTTCCGGTGAGTGAAACCACGCTGGTGGATTACCGCTTGGCCAAAGGAATGGTATTGACAGCAGAGACCATTGCCCAAATCAAGAGCAGTGAAGTCACCGCGATGGGACTAGAGATCGGGCTGACCTACATTAGCCACCAAAGTCGCACGAGCAAAGAGGTCAGTGATCGGTTAGCTAAAGAAGACTTACCGGCCGATGTGATTCAAAAGGTGCTGACGCGTCTGACCGATCTGGGCTTTTTGGATGATGCAGATTATGCGCATCGTTACATTGAAGAGCATCTGAAAATGGGTGAACTTGGGCCGCGAACGCTGCAACATAAGCTACAACAAAAAGGCCTCAAGCCAGACTTGTTGGCCAATGAGTTAGCTGCTATTCCAACAACAGCATGGCTAGATGCGGCTGTTCGCGCTGGTCAGAAGAATCTTCGGCACCACCAGCATCGCGCTTATAAAGACCAACTGCAACGTCTCAGAGTCGCTTTAATGCAAAAGGGATTCGATGACACTACTATCCAAACAGCTATCGCAACCATCGACCCGCAACCCGATCCTGAGGCAGAAAGCGACTTGCTTAAGCTTGAGGCAGCCAAACAATGGCGTCTAAAAGCGAAATATGATGATCGAGAGCGCAAACAAAAAGTTAAAACAACTTTGTTTCGTAAAGGCTTTGATGTGGAAGCTATTGATGAAGTGCTAGACGACTTGGCGGAAAGTTGATTGTATTTTTTTGGAAGATCCAGCTATCCTTTTGCATGCCCTTGTAAGCTACCGACTCTTGCTGAAAAGCGTTCACTGCTGCAATAAGTCAACCTCAGGCACAAATGAACAAAGTCTGGCTATCACACATGAGGCTGGCTTATACACCGGATTTTTATCAGGCTGCTTCACACGCTTGCTAGTTTCTAAGCGCGCCTGTCCATGCTCTGCTATAATAAAGAACGAAATTTCCAAGAAAGCGGGTTTTGTATGCGGATCCCTAAAGAAGGCGACTCGGTTGCTATTCAAAGTTATAAACATGACGGTAGTCTGCATCGCACCTGGCGTGACACGATGGTCTTGAAAACCAGTGAAGATGCCCTGATCGGGTGCAATGATCACACCTTGGTGACGGAGTCGGACGGACGCCGTTGGCTGACGCGGGAACCGGCGATCATTTTCTTTCATAAGCATTACTGGTTCAATGTGATTGCGATGATCCGTGAAGGCGGCGTGTCGTATTACTGCAATCTGGCCACTCCGTACACAATGGATCAAGAAGCTTTAAAATATATTGACTATGACTTAGACGTCAAGGTGTTTGCCGATGGTGAAAAACGGCTGCTGGATGTGGATGAATACGAGGCCCATCGCAAACTTTGGCAGTATCCTGCAACCACTGATCGGATTTTAAAAGCTAATGTGAAGGTGCTTGTCGATTGGATCAACCACGGTAAAGGACCCTTTTCACAAGCCTATGTCGATTTATGGTACCGCCGTTACATTCAGTTAGCGCACCGGATCTAGCCCAACCGGTCAAACTTGGAGGCAAAAATGAAACAAATTCCAAAACAACCTGCTCAACTTTTTGCGGGTCATGCCTATACCGTCGAAAGCAGTGATCAGCTTGGTACATTTCAACCAGCGTGGCAAGACTTTGAAGCGCAACTTGGGTTTAAAACGCTCGATGATTTAGCCGAGATACCCAATCGATCGGCGATGGTTGTCTTTTCGCCATATGACACCTTTTTATATTGGATCGGCAGCTTGTTACCGGCTGATGCAGCGGTTCCCAAACCTTATGAAGCGTTTCGCCTACCTGAAGCAACGGCTGGTCAGGTCAGGCAGCCAGCTACAAGTGTGCTGTTGAAACAATTACCACTTGCAACAAGCTTTAATAAGGGTCTGCAACTCATTGAAAAGGCAGGGTATCCTTTGCCAGAAAGACTCGGGCAAACAGATCATCCTTATTATCTTGAAAGCTATCTGATTCAAAATGGCGCGGTTCATCAAGTGGCTTATCGTCTATATATTGATCCTCATCAGTTAAAAGGTGTGGATGAGTATGAGTAAGATGCATGAAAAACAAAAACAAGCAGGGGATTAGCCTGCTTGTTGAATTGATGCGATCCCAATATCTTCGTGTTGGGATCGCATTTTTCTCACATACTCATGGTTTAATCAAGTGAAGCTGATAAATTTGAATGATTGTCAAGCCAGCTTGAGTATCATTTCACGGTGGCGGATGCCGGCATCAAGAAATTCAGGGCGATCGGTCAATTGAAAACCGAGGGCTTTGTAAAAGCCAATCGCCTGAACTTGCGCACCTAAGCGTAGCGCTTGAATTTGCTGGGCGCGAGCATAAGTCATGATTGCTTCAAACACCATCTTACCAAGGCCATGCTTGCGATAGGCTTTTTCGACTGCAACACGCTGAACGTGGTAGGCGTCGCCCTCAGGCAGAATGCGCGCCGTAGCAACAGGCACACCTGCATCGTAAATGACAAAATAGGTCGCCTTTGCTTCATCGGCGTCGACTTCGAGTTCTGGTGGCACATGTTGCTCTTCCACGAAAACGTGGGTGCGAATCTGGACACTGTCTTGATGAATCTGTGAATCGAGGGTTGTTGTCGTTTTGACTTCCAAAAGTTGAACCTTCTTTCCGTTTTAATAAATTGTTTGCTATTATAGCACTAGTAAAATGCTGCTGGGGAGGTCGAATATGTTTGATAGGTTACGGCATTCAAAATTAATGTTTTGGTCCGTTGAAATTCTGATTTTGATTTTTGTGGTCATCGGTTTGACGCAGGTTTCGTTCTTGTTTGCACCTGTGGCGACTTTTTTCTCAACGCTACTCATTCCGATTTTATCTGCTGGTTTTTTATTTTATCTCTTCAATCCGATTGTTAAATTATTGCAGAAGTTCCACATCAGTCGCAATATTTCGATTTTATTGATTTTCTTGGTGGTCATCGGTGCCTTGGTTCTGGTATTCATGGCCGTACTGCCAAACTTGATCTATCAGGTCACTCAGTTTGTTACGAATATTCCGGATTTCTTAAAAGGCGTCCGGTCATTCATTAGTAAGGCGTCACACTATACTTGGTATCAGCGGCTAAATATTGGCAAATATGTTGCCAGTCTTCAAATTTCGCCAAGCAAGGTGTTGAGCAAAGTTCTGGGCGGTTTTTCCACCGGCTTGCCAACGGTTATCGGATCAGTAGCCAGCATGATGATCAGTATCATTACAATCCCGGTGATGCTATTTTACTTTCTCAAAGACGGTGAAAACTTTGTGCCAAGTATTCAAAAGATGTTGCCTCATCGGTATCACGAAGAGGTTGCAACTGTTTTTACGCGTTTAAACTCGACACTGTCTCACTATATTGGCGGGCAGGCCATTGAATGTTTATTCGTTGGCACTTTTACTTTTATTGGTTATCTGATTATTGGCATGCCGTATGCGTATCTCTTAGGCTTTATTGCGGGGATCGTTACCATTATTCCGTATTTGGGACCCTATATTGGTATTGCACCAGCTTTGGCAATTGCTGCCACTGAGGGATGGACAAAGATGCTACTCGTTGTTGTCGTTGTCGTCATTATCCAGATGACGGATGGTAATTTTATTTATCCGAATGTGATCGGCCGCTCACTGGACATTCATCCTTTAACCATCATTATTTTGCTGATGGTTGCAGGCAATCTATGGGGATTGTTAGGCACCATTCTAGCTGTACCGACATATGCTGTCATCAAAACAGTTGTGACATACTTATACGAGCTTTATCGTTTCCATCAGGAACATAAGCATGACGAGGATGCTGACAGTGATGAGGAAAATGCTGGAGAAGCTCATCAGATCAAGGATCAAGCCGATCCACAATTGAAAAATAAATAAAGACTTGGTATACTGAAATAATCGAACGAAGCGGGGATGATTCCCCGTTTTTTTTACGAAAGGTTGTGTTTTTGCATGGGCAGTGACCCAGACGGTCAGATATGGGGACAATTGATCCTCATTGTGATTTTGACCTTAATCAATGCAGGATTTGCCGCGGCGGAGATTGCCGTGGTTTCAAGTTCCCGTACTCGTATGAAGGCGCAGGCGGATAAAGGCGATCGTAAGGCCGCCAAGCTTGTGACCATCATGAAGGATTCGAGTAATTTTCTGGCAACAATCCAAGTCGGGATCACTTTTGCCGGTTTCTTTGCGTCTGCTTCGGCCGCAACAACGCTGGCAGATCGGGTTGCACCAATTTTTGGCGGCTGGTCATTTGCGCATGAGGCAGCGGTCATCTTAGTCACGCTGATCTTGTCTTATTTTTCGTTGGTTTTTGGCGAATTATATCCCAAACAGGTAGCGTTACAAATGACAGAGCGGGTTGCTAAAATGAGTGTGACCCCGATCAGTTGGCTAGCCAAAGTGATGCGTCCGTTTGTTTGGCTGCTTTCTGCTTCAACCAAGTTGTTAATGAAACTGACGCCGATGGAATTCAATCATGAAGGGGAAACCGTGACCCGTGACGAAATGGTTTCCATGATCGAAAGTGGTCGAAATTCTGGGGCGATTGATCCCGATGAGTATCAAATGTTTGAGGGAATTATATCGTTGTCCGATACGATGGCGCGCGAGGTCATGGTGCCGCGAACGGATGCTTTTATGGTTGATGCGCAAGAACCTGATCACACGGCGATTGACGCGATTTTGAACAATATCTATTCACGAATTCCGGTTTATGAAGAAGACAAAGATCACGTGGTTGGCATTGTTCACATCAAGAATCTGCTAAAGGAAGCACGCCGCGTCGGCTTTGATCATGTTAAAATCGAATCGGTCATGACCGCGCCGGTTTTTGTTCCCGAAACCATTACAGTCGATGATTTGTTGACTGAAATGCAAGTGAAGCAACAACAAATGGCGATCTTATTGGATGAATATGGTGGCGTTGTCGGCATCGTGACCATTGAAGACTTGCTTGAGGAAATCGTCGGTGAAATTGATGACGAATCGGATCAGGTTGAAAAATTGTTCACGAAACAAGGGGACCATGATTTCGTTGTCTCAGGGCGGATGCCGATTTCGGACTTCAATGATTTGTTTAAAACTGATTTGGATGCACCGGATGTTGACACGATTGCGGGTTATGTTCTGACGCAACTCGGTGCCATTCCTTCATCGCATCACAGCGAAAAAATGCAGCTGGCACCAGGTGTGTTATTGGCGACCGGCAAAGTTGAAGGGTCACGACTCGTCAATGTTCATGTTCATCTATCATCAGAACCAGAACCAGAAGAAGCCTCCCACGAGGCCGATAGCTAGCGATGCAGTCTGTGTAAATAGGCAACGTTGTTAGCAAATTTTGTCAATTTTGGAAGGAAAGCACGATGAAACCACAGGAACTAGCAAAAGAAGTCGCAAAACGCCGCACATTTGCGATTATTTCACATCCAGATGCTGGGAAAACAACGATTACGGAACAGCTTTTATTGTTTGGCGGCGTGATCCGCGAGGCTGGAACAGTTAAAGGCCGAAAATCCGGACATTTTGCGAAATCGGACTGGATGGAAATCGAAAAGAAACGTGGTATTTCGGTTACCAGCTCTGTGATGCAATTCAATTATCAGGGCAAACGCATTAATATTCTGGACACCCCTGGGCATGAAGATTTTTCTGAAGATACCTATCGGACCTTGATGGCGGTTGATGCCGCAGTCATGGTCATCGACTCGGCAAAGGGGATTGAAGCTCAGACCAAGAAACTGTTCAAAGTTGTCAAACAACGTGGTATCCCGATTTTTACATTCATGAATAAGTTGGATCGTGATGGTCGCGAACCATTGGATTTGATTGCTGAACTTGAAGACTTGCTGGGTATCGAAGGCTATGCGATGAACTGGCCGATTGGTATGGGTAAGGGACTCAAGGGTCTCTACGATCGAGTGAATCAGCGAATCGAGCTTTATCGGCGTGAAGGTGATGATCGATTTTTGCCGTTGAATGACCAAGGTCAGCTTGATCCAAGTCAACCATTGACGCAGGATTCGATTTATACGCAAACATTAGATGATATCGAATTATTGAATGACGCGGGCAACCAGTTTAATTTGAAAAAGATCATGGCTGGTGAGCAAACACCAGTGTTCTTCGGGTCGGCGTTGACTAACTTTGGCGTTGAGACATTTTTGAATAGCTTCGTTCAATATGCACCCGAACCGGGACCGAAGAAAACAGAACAAGGCGGGGAAGTGAATCCGACTAACCCAGAGTTTTCTGCATTTGTCTTTAAGATTCAGGCAAACATGAACCCTGCTCATCGCGATCGCATCGCTTTTGTCCGAATTGTTTCAGGTGAATTTGAACGGGGGATGGATGTCATCCTTCATCGAACCGGCAAAACGATGCGACTGAATAACTCAACCGAATTTATGGCTGACACCCGTGAAACGGTTTCAACTGCGGTTGCCGGTGATATTGTTGGGTTGTATGATACCGGTAATTTTCAAATTGGCGATACCATTTATCAAGGCAAGAAACCGATTCAATTTGAAAAATTACCGCAGTTCACCCCTGAATTATTTGTTCGCGTTACGCCGAAGAATGTGATGAAGCAAAAATCATTTCATAAGGGGATGCAGCAGCTTGTCCAGGAAGGGGCAGTCCAGCTTTACAAGACCTATAACACTAATGATTATATTCTAGGAGCAGTCGGGCAACTTCAATTTGAAGTTTTCCAATTCCGGATGCTGCATGAATATCATTCAGAAGTGATTATGACCCCGATTGGCTCGCGAACGGCTCGCTGGATCAATCCAGATCAATTGGATGAAAAGATGAGCAGTTCCCGGAACTTATTGGTTCAGGATATCCACGGCGATCCGTTGTTCCTATTTGAGAATCAATACGCTGAACGCTGGTTTGCAGACAAGTATCCTGACGTTAAATTAACTGCCAAAATGTAATAGGGTGTTTGGGTATGAGTATCGTGGCACACAAAAAGCGGCTGAGCAATGTCAGCCGCTTTTTGTGTGCGCTTATTAATCTAGCCATGTGCAAAAATCTCATTGGTATTGGCAAGCATGGCACTATCCTTCTTCGGGTTACTCTGCTTGCCGCTCAAGCTTGGGAACAGTCACTTCTGCCAGATGATGACCCATAATCGGCGAAACATCGCCAATGTCCTTTTGCAAAAGCCGTTCGAGTGTGAAAGCAATTTCCGCACGCTGAATATTGCGGCGCTCATTGGTGAAAAGAAGTTCGATATGGGAAGGTGCCTCCGTATAAACAACTGTCGTTTGGCCAAGTGAGAAGACCTTGACCAGCCGGGCATCGGTACCACTCAATTGTTGGCTTACTAGATTTCTGAAACTGTTGGTCACGTTAATCAGTCGCATGCTCATGCCCTCCATTTCTCTCCCTACTGTTTTTATTATAAAACAGTTTAACGGAAAATAATAATATGTGAATTGAAAGCCCTCGAACGCAATGAAGTTCGAGGGCTTTCTTAAAACAAATTACTTTTTAGATTTTTGAGTGGTTTCAGCCTTGGCAGGTTCACCAACCGTAATCTCACCATTACTGATGCGGGCTTCAAGTTCCTTAGCCTTTGGATGGTCAAGGTAGAAGTCAGCAACGCGGTCTTCAATCTGTTCCTGAATGACTCGACGCAGCGGCCGAGCTCCCATGGCAGGATTGTAACCGAGATTAACCAGCTTTTCCTTAACCGGATCGGTAACATGAATCGTCAAGCCCTGATCCTTGATGTTATTGTTGGTATCTTGAATCATCAGTGACACAATCTTCAACAAGTCGTCTTTAGACAATGACTTGAATTCAACGATGTCATCAAAACGGTTCAGGAATTCAGGCTTGAAGTAATTACCAAGCTGATCCAGCACACTGTGCGTCTTACCGCTTAAAGCTGCGCCAAAACCAACGTTTGCTTCGGCATCGGTTGAGCCAGCATTGGATGTCATGATAATGATCGTGTCCTTGAAGGAAACGGTACGGCCTTGAGAATCAGTCAATCGGCCGTCATCCAAGATCTGCAAGAACATATTCATCACATCTGGATGGGCTTTTTCAATTTCATCTAACAAGATGAGGCTATAAGGATTTCGGCGAACTTTTTCAGTTAATTGACCGGCTTCCTCATAGCCGACATAGCCTGGCGGTGACCCGATAAGCTTGGAGACACTGAATTTCTCCATGTACTCCGACATATCAAACCGGATCATGGCATCTTCAGAACCAAACAGCTCTTTGGCAAGCTGTTTAGCCAGTTCAGTTTTGCCGACACCTGTTGGGCCAACGAATAGGAAGGACCCAATCGGCCGACCGGACTTGTTAAAGCCGATCCGGTTACGACGGATAGCGCGAGCAACTTTATCAACTGCTTCATTCTGACCAATGACATGCTTTTCAAGGTCACCAGCCAGATTCTTCAGCTGTGCTTGCTCCTGAGCCTTCAGTTCACCAACTGGAATGTTGGTTTTTTCTTCAACAATCTGTTCCATATCTTTTTCGGTGACAGTCGGAATTTCATTTTCAGGCAGATTAGACTGTTTCTTAGCCATATCTTCTAACTTAGTAACTTGGTCACGATAGAAGGCAGCTTTTTCGTAATCCTCCTGCTTCAGAGCAGCTTGCTTTTGCTTCTCGGCGTCGTCAATCTTGGTCTTGATCGTTTCTGGATCGACAGTGGCAATGGTCAGATTCTTCCGGGAACCTGATTCATCCAGAAGGTCAATCGCTTTGTCAGGCAAGAAACGATCTTGAATGTAACGATTGCTCAAAGTTGCAGCTGCTTCAATGGCGGCATCTGTATATTTAACATGATGAAAATCTTGATACCGCGGCTGCAGGCCTTTTAGAATCTTAATCGTCTCTTCTACAGTTGGCTCCTCAACGAGGACTGGTTGCAGACGACGAGCAAGGGCTGAATCTTTTTCAATTTGACGATATTCATTGCTAGTAGTGGCACCAACGAGCTGCAACTCGCCACGTGCTAATGCTGGTTTCAGAACATTGCCGGCATCCATACCGCCTTCAGCATTGCCAGCGCCGACGATTTCATGGATTTCATCAATAAATAAGATAATGTTCTTATTCTTTTTAAGTTCGTCAATCAATTGTTGCATACGTTGTTCAAATTGACCGCGAATGCCAGTTCCTTGAACTAGTGAAACGACATCGAGTCGGATGACATGCCGATCTTGAAGTTTTGACGGAACATCGCCATTAGCGATCTTCAATGCCAAGCCCTCAACAACAGCAGTCTTGCCGACACCGGCTTCACCAATCAGGACTGGATTATTTTTTGTTCGGCGGTTTAAGATCTCGATCACCCGTGAAATTTCTTTGTCACGACCAATGACCGGATCAATTTGACCATTCCGTGCTTGTTCAGTCAGATCAACGCCGAATTGCCCCAGAAATCCCTTGCCACGGTTGCCATTGCGGCCGTTATTACCATTGCCGCCACGGCCTGCCTGAGTTGGCGGGGTCTGAGCATTTGGTTGTTGCGGTTGATCCATTCCCTGATTCATCGCACGGAAAATATCATCTAAGCTGCCGAAACCAAATGGATCGGTTGCATCAGTTGGTCTCATATTTCCTCCTGCTTGGTTCTTGAGTAATTGATAACAGTTTTGGCAGAGATTAATTTCCTGTCGAGTGCCATTAACAACGGTTGAAAGATGAATAGTGGCTGGATTCTTATGACAGTTTTCACACAGCATTTTGTCACAACCTTCCTATCTGTTTAGGTGCCACGTGCAGTCAAAAAAGGTTTGACCTTTCTTGACCTATGGCAATAGTATACACCCACATTTCTGGAATGCAAGCACTCTGCCACCAAGAGTGCTAAAAAGTTGCAAAAATTTCAGTGACAGCAAGCACTTGCGCTTTTTCCTTACCAGCTTTTATGCTACTCTTATTAGGTGAGGTGAGGCAAATAGATGACTCAGGATTACGTCGCTTTAATAGATGAGTTAAAGACTGGTCAGCGGGACAAAATCACGGTGACGCCAGAAACGTTCATGGCGTTTCGCGCGGCATGGACGAATTATCCTGATCGTGAAGAGATCGTGGGAATGGCTAAACGTGATGGTGTCATTGAATACCATTATCGATCAGTTGATTCTCGTTAATATAGGCGCCAAATCTGATGTGGCGCTTGTGACAAGCTTCAAAAAATGGTAAGGTTTACATGAATTGTTTTGGGTACGAATGCGCACACAAACTATTCGGAAAAAAACTAGAAATCTAGTTAATACGAAGGAGCAGATCAGTCATGGAAAAACGCGAATTTAATATTATTGCAGAAACCGGGATCCACGCACGTCCGGCAACCTTGTTGGTACAGGCAGCAAGCAAGTTCAACTCAGATATCAACTTGGAATACAAGGGTAAGAGCGTTAACTTGAAGTCTATCATGGGCGTCATGAGTTTGGGTGTTGGCCAAGGTGCCGATGTTACCATTTCTGCTGAAGGTGCAGACGAGGCTGATGCTATCGCTGCTATTACAGACACAATGAAAAAGGAAGGCTTGGCTGAATAATGGCTGAACATTTGAAGGGAATCGCTGCTAGTGATGGGATCGCCACAGCGAAGGCCTATTTACTGGTTCAACCTGATTTGTCATTCCAAAAAAAGACGGTTGATGATCCTTCAAAGGAAATCGATCGCCTGAAGCAGTCACTTGATCAAAGTAATGATGAGTTAAAGGTTATTCGAGCAAAGGCCGCTGAATCGCTTGGCGAAGAAGAGGCTCAGGTTTTTGATGCGCACATGATGATTTTGGCTGATCCTGACTTTACTGGTCAGGTAGAGACTAAGATCAAGGATGAAAAAGTCAATGCTGAGCAGGCTTTGAAAGAAGTCTCCGAATTCTTTATTAAGACATTCGAAGGTATGACCGACAATCCATATATGCAGGAACGTGCGGCTGATGTCCGCGACGTGACAAAGCGGATCATGGCACACTTGCTCGGTCGCAATTTGCCAAATCCAGCATTAATTGATGAAGAGGTCGTTGTGGTTGCGCATGACCTGACCCCTTCGGATACCGCACAATTGAATAAGAAGTATGTCAAAGCATTTGTCACGGATATTGGCGGTCGGACTGCGCACAGTGCGATTATGGCACGTTCGTTGGAAATTCCGGCTGTTGTTGGGACAGATGACATTACCAAGAAAGCTAATAACGGTGATCTTATTTCCGTTGATGGCTTAACTGGTGAAGTTGTTGTTGATCCGACCGATGATGAAGTAGCTAAGTTCAAGCAGGATGCTGAAGCATTTGCTAAGCAAAAAGCTGAATGGGCTCTTTTGAAGACGGCCAAATCAATCACAGCTGATGGCAAACACTTTGATGTTGCTGCCAACATTGGCACGCCAAAGGATCTTGATGGTGTGCTGGCAAACGGTGCTGAAGGTATCGGTTTGTATCGGACAGAGTTCTTGTACATGGATTCTGCTGAATTACCAACTGAAGACGATCAATTCGAGGCCTACAAGAAGGTTGTCGAAACGATGAGTCCGAAGCCTGTTGTTGTTCGGACGATGGATATTGGCGGGGATAAACATCTGCCATATTTGCCGCTTCCTGAAGAACAGAACCCATTCTTGGGTTATCGTGCGATTCGGATCAGTCTTGATCGCCAAGATATCTTCCGGACACAGTTGCGCGCCTTGTTGCGTGCATCTGCCTTTGGCAATCTGCGGATCATGTTCCCTATGATTGCTACCATTGCTGAATTCAAGCAAGCAAAGCAGATTTTCACTGAAGAAAAAGATAAGTTAGTCAAGGATGGCGTCAAAGTATCTGATGATATCCAACTTGGCATTATGATCGAAATTCCTGCAGCTGCAGTTTTGGCTGATCAGTTTGCTAAGTACGTTGACTTCTTCTCCATTGGTACAAATGACTTGATCCAGTACTCTATGGCCGCTGATCGTGGGAACGAGCATGTTTCCTACCTGTATCAGCCATACAACCCATCCATCCTTCGCCTAATCAAGCATGTGATTGATTCGGCACATAAGGAAGGCAAGTGGGCCGGTATGTGTGGCGAAGCTGCTGGTGATCCAATCATGGTACCACTGTTGCTTGGTATGGGTCTTGACGAATACTCAATGTCCGCAACTTCTGTCCTTAAAGTCCGTAGCTTGATGAAGAAGCTTTCGACAGCTGATATGGCTAAGATGGACGAAATTGCTTTGAACCAAAATATCACTAATGATGAAAACGCTGATCTGGTTAAGAAAACAACTGGTCAGAAATAAACTTTCATTATCAGAAAGAGGCTATTGACTGAATAAGTTGACGGCTTCTTTTTTTGACCAAAATTTGATTTTGATCGGGCTCGCTAGCATTGATTTTTCTGAAACCCGCTCGAAAATGGGACTTTATCTTTGCCATGCAAAAAGGTGATTGCGCGACTATTTGTCGGCATCTGAACAGTGACTGACTGCAGACTTTTCAGAAAAGTGTTAAGGTTATTATGTAAACTAAAAATTGAGTTACTGATTCATGGTATGGCACTGTGAGCGGTGGTTCATTTGGACTTGTAGGGGGAATTGCATGTATCAATCAAAAACACACAATCATCGATTTACCGGTCACCTTGCGAGTGCGAAGACACGGTTGCGGCTAGTAGCTTTGATTTCAACGATGGGTGGCCTGCTTTTTGGCTATGACACTGGGGTGATCAATGGCGCATTGCCTTTTATTTCTTCGGAACTGAAACTTGCCCCTGGATCACAGGGTTGGGTCACCAGTAGCTTGACGCTGGGTGCTGCTTTTGGTGCTATCTTAGTCGGTCGTTTAAGTGATCGCTATGGGCGCAGGCGGCTCATCACCATGTTAGCGGGCTTATTTTTTCTGGCAACGGTAGTCTCGTCACTTTCCCCGAGTGCTGGCTGGCTGATTGGCGCACGGCTGATCCTTGGATTAGCCGTTGGCGGCGTCTCTGTGCTGGTTCCAAGCTTTTTAGCAGAGATTGCCCCAACGAGTCATCGTGGCCGGTTAGTCACACAAAATGAGCTGATGGTCGTGACTGGCCAGTTACTTGCTTTTGTTCTCAATGCCTTTTTAGGAACCACTTTTGGTAACGTTCCTGGTATCTGGCGCTGGATGATTGTATTGGCAGTCATTCCGGCAATTATCTTAGGTATCGGGACTTATTTTGTTCCGGAATCTCCTCGTTGGTTAATGATGAAAGGACGGCCGGCAGCAGCACGTTCAAGTTTGGAAGTGTTGCGATCTGCTGCTGAAGTGCCAGCAGAGATTGACCATTTGAAACAGAATCTTGCCGAAGATGCTAAACATAAGCAGGCGAGTGTTCGAGCATTGAAAACCAAATGGATTCGCCGACTGGTTCTGATTGGCATCGGCCTAGGCGTCATTCAGCAAATTGCTGGCATCAATGTCATGATGTATTATGGCACCTCAATTTTACAAATGACGGGTTTTGGGCGAGATAGCGCCTTGATCGCCAACATTGCCAATGGGGTTACTGCCGTTGCTGCAACGATTGTGACGTTGCAATTGTTGAAGCATGTTCCACGGCGGCCAATGCTGATTGTGGGATTGATTGGCTCAACCGTGGCGATTACTGGTGTCACCTTCGCTAGTCGACTACCAGCGGGTTCGCCATTCCGGGCATTTGCGACAATCGGGATGATGATGCTGTTCTTGGCGTTCTTCCAAGGCGCTATCAGTCCAATGACTTGGCTGCTGATGTCTGAAATCTTCCCTGAACAGGTTCGGGGTATAGGGATGGGCGCTGCAACCTTCTGCTTGTGGTTAGCTAACTTTGGTGTTGGCGTTCTGTTCCCGATTGGTCTGGCCCAAATAGGCATGTTCTGGACATTCGTTTGCTTCATCGGGACAAATTTGATTTCATTGCTTTTCGTTCTGATTTTTGTGCCGGAAACGGCTGGACGCTCCCTCGAAACTTTGCACCGAGAGGAGAAAGCCCGCTTAAATCATTAATGACAAGCGATTTGTTCAAGACCAAAAAGTTGCGCTTTACAAAAAGTTTGATACCATAAAGGTGTATCAACAATTCGATGAACCTTCACAAAGGGGAGCCATTGGCTGAGAACGGGGAAACCCGGACCCTTCGAACCTGTTCGTTAATGCGAGCGTAGGGATTTGTGAATGGTCGGAAGCGACCTTCTTTGTGAACGGGGACTCACTAGGAGGCTTTTTTTATGCAACAGCACAAGCAACTTGTTGTCATTTTGGAAACTGCGATCATTGCAGCTTTTGCGATGGCATTGACTTATATTCCACATACCACGGGTGTTTCGGCAATTGAACTGAATTATGGTCTGATTCCAATTGCTGTTTTGGCTATGCGGCGTGGGTTAGTTCCTGCAGCATGGGCAGGCTTTGTCTGGGGGATTTTGGATCTGATTTTGCGTGGTATTGGCGGCGGCAGTGTCTTGAATCCTTTACAAGGTATTCTTGAATATCCGATTGCGTTTACCTTGGTCGGTGTAATGGGGTTGACGTTTGCATCTTTCCAAAAGGCAGTGCGCGGTAGTGAAAAAGTGAAGGCGAGCGGCTATGCCTTTGCTGGTATTATTATCGGCACGTTTGCTAAATACTTTATCCATTTCATCGCTGGCGTTGTTTTCTGGGGTGCGTATGCGCCTAAAGGAACGAATGTCTGGGTATACTCGTTGATCGTCAATGGTGGATCAGCGTTATTCAGCACTGTCTTAACAATTGTTGTTGTTGGTGTATTGCTAACCGTTGCCCCGCAACTCTTTGTTGCTAAGGACGGCAAATCATTTTCAACGAAGGCTGCCTAAGTTTAAGACTTCAACAACGCATATCTGATGAACGCACATCGCTCTGTGATGTGCGTTTTTTTGTGCGCGAGTAGCAGCCTTTGGCGATGGCGACTGCAATAAGTTGTCAAAAGGAATATTAGCAACACAGATGTGATTTCAGACATTGAAAAGCTGACTGGTTAAGATTTTAAAAGATAAACACGAACTATTATTAATATAACATTGAGAATTGTTCTCATTTTTATTGAATCTGTCGGGCTGACGTGCTATTCTCAAAACATCTTAAAGAAAGCGGGGAACGAGATGCAAAAAGTAGCAGTGGTCATGGGGTCAACCTCTGATTGGCCGACCATGCAGCAAGTGACGGCTCAGTTAACGTCATTGGCTATTCCTTATGAGAAGCGGGTTATTTCGGCTCATCGGATGCCAGACGAGCTGGCGGATTTTGGTAAACAGGCAGTGGCACTGGGGTTTGGTGCAATTATCGCCGGTGCAGGCGGCGCTGCTCATTTACCTGGAATGCTCGCCGCTAATACATTGCTGCCAGTTATCGGGGTTCCCATCAAAACACGAACATTAAATGGGGTTGATAGTCTCCTGTCAATCGTGCAAATGCCTGGCGGGGTCCCGGTTGGCACGATGGCCATCGGTGATGCCGGAGCTGTCAATGCGGGGTTGTTCGCTGCCGCTATTTTAGCGCTGAACGATTCAGAACTGGCTGACCGACTGCAAGCTTTTCGCGATGCTCAAACTAAGCGTGCCAAAGAAAGCGAGGCCGCGCTTCAATGATTGATGTAGTGACGTCCCCAGCAACAATTGGCATCATTGGCGGCGGTCAGTTGGGACGCATGCTGACACAAAGCGCCAAGTCGATGGGTTATCGCGTCGGTATTTTAGAGCCGACACCCAATTCGCCAGCCGGTCAGGTAGCAGATTTCCAAATCACTGCCCCATACAATGATCAAGCCGCCTTAAAGCAACTGGCAGATGCGTCGGATGTGCTCACATATGAGTTTGAGAATGTTGACTTAGCCGCGTTGGAAACCGTTCGCAGCGAGACGCGGATTCCTCAAGGTACCGCCATTTTGGCGATAACCCGCGATCGGATCAAAGAAAAGACTTTTTTAAAGACACATGGGGTACCGGTGACGCCTTTTGCCGCTGTCAACCGTGCCGCTGAGTTGGCACAAGCAGTCGCGACCATCGGCTTACCAAGCATCCTGAAGACGACCACTGGCGGTTATGATGGCCATGGTCAGCAAGATATCAATACACCAGATGATTTTCCCGCCGCCCGCGAACTTTTGACGCATGGTCCTTGCATTCTCGAAAAACGGCAGCAATTTGATCATGAAGTCTCCGTTATGATGACACGTGATGGCCGCGATCAAGTGCGTGTTTTTCCGATCGTTGAGAATCGCCATCAGCACCATGTTTTGCATCTCACGCTTGCGCCTGCACCGAACATCTCACCGGTGTTAGCCAAAAAGATTGATGATCTCGCGACTAAAATTTCGCTTGGCCTGGATCTTCGTGGTGTGTTGGGCGTTGAGCTCTTTATCGAAGGGGACAATGTGGTGGCCAATGAGTTGGCTCCGCGTCCGCACAATTCCGGACACTACTCGATTGAGGCATGCAACTTTTCACAATTCGATGCACATATTTTGAGTATTTGTGGCTTACCGATACCGCCGATTACATTGAAACAGCCAGCGGTTATGCGCAACCTGCTCGGCGACGATTTAACCATTGCCAAGCAGAAATGGCCTCAGCATCCTGAATGGCACATGCATGATTATGGTAAAGCCGAGATTCGCCCCGGTCGCAAAATGGGTCATCTTACGGTAACTGATGATCGTAATGTGTTGGACATACTTAAACAAATGGAGGCAGCATGGTGAACAAAACAACATTACTGTATACCGGCAAGGCAAAGCAGGTTTATGCAACCGATGATCCTGATGTGTTGTGGATGGCATACACCAATCAAGCCACAGCATTAAATGGCGAGAAAAAAGCCCAGATTGCGCACAAAGGCGAATTAAATCGAGCGATTTCGACGTTGCTATTTAAGGAATTGACAGCTGCCGGTATACCAACGCATTATCTTGATTCGCCGGACAGCACGACGATGATCGTCAAAAAAGCCGCGATGTTGCCGCTTGAAGTAGTTGTGCGTAATTATGCATCCGGTCATTTTGTCACCAAGTTCAATGTTAAGCCGATGATGAAGCTCGACCCGCCAATCCACGAATACTATTACAAGTCTGATGAACTTGGCGACCCGTTCATGAATGAAGCCCAAATTTTCGCCTTGCACGAAGCTACGCCTGAACAACTCAAGCAAGTGCGCGCTTTAACTGATCGCATCAATACTTATTTGACGCAACGGTTTGCGGCGATTGGGATCACCTTAGTTGATTTCAAACTCGAATACGGCACGCTCAAGGATGGCACTTTGGTACTCGCTGATGAATTGTCTCCGGATAATTTTCGCTTAGTTGATCAACAAACCGGGGCATCGCTCGATAAAGATGTTTTCCGACAAAACCGTGGACCATTGACCCCGGTTTATGAAGAAGTCCTTTCACGCCTGCAAGAAAAAGGAGCTGCTCATGTTTAAAGCTAAAATTTACGTAACCTACAAACCTTCCGTGCTGGATCCCAAAGCCGAGGTCATTAAAACTGCTTTGGGACGAATGGCTTATCACAATGTTGAAGATGTATTGTATGGCAAGTACTTTGAATTAACGTTAGCAGGCAGCGAAGCGGACGTTCGCAAGCAAGTCAATACGATCTGCGACCAATTACTGGCTAACGTCAACATGGAAACTTATCGCTTTGAGCTAGAACCGATGGCGGAGGTTAACGCATGAAAGCGGCTGTGATTTCTTTTCCGGGCTCGAACTGTGATCTTGATTTGCAATGGGCGGTGCGTGACATTGCCGGAGCCGAGTGTGACTTGATCAAGCCAACTCAAACCGAATTGACTGCTTATGATGTTGTGATGGTGCCAGGCGGTTTTTCCTATGGTGATTACTTACGCAGTGGTGCGATTGCACGCTTTTCACCAGTGATGGCTGCCCTAAAGCAGTTTGCTGCGGCTGGCGGCTATGTCATTGGCATTTGCAACGGTTTCCAGATTTTGACCGAAGCCGGTTTGCTTCCCGGCGCCTTGCAATGGAATCGCGACTTGAACTTCATCTGTGAACCGGTTGCATTGACGGTAGAAAATGCTGGGACGGCGTTTTCAAATCAATACCAAGTTGGGGACCATTTGACATTACCGATTGCTCATGGTGAAGGCAATTATTACGCAGATCCGGAAACGTTGGCGGCTCTAGAAACTAATGGCCAAGTGGTTTTCCGTTATGCAGATAACCCTAATGGCAGCATGCACGATATTGCCGGTGTGACCAATGAGACTGGTAATGTGTTAGGCATGATGCCCCATCCGGAACGGGCTGTTGAAGCACTGCTGGGCGGTACGGATGGCTTGGGCGTATTCCAATCGCTGATTAACCAAACGGAAGGAGCCGATGTACGTGGTGCACGTTGAGATGAGCCCCGAGGCTATTGCAACCCAGAAACCTTATTTAGATCTTGGGCTGACAGAGGCTGAATATGATCGTTTTGCAGAACTAATCGGCCATCAGCCAAACGATACCGAGATCGGGTTAGCTAGCGGTATGTGGAGCGAACACTGCGCTTACAAATATAGCAAGCCGGTGTTACGCCAATTTTGGACCAAAAATGAGCGCGTGTTAATGGGGCCAGGTGAAGGTGCTGGCGTGATTGATATCGGCGAAGGCAAAGCAGTGGTCTTCAAAGCCGAAAGTCATAATCATCCCTCGGCAGTTGAACCTTATGAAGGCGCAGCAACAGGTGTGGGCGGCATTATCCGCGACATTTTCTCAATTGGTGCCAAGCCGGTTGCGATGTTGGACTCGCTAGCTTTTGGCGACATTGAACAGCCACATACCCAACATTTGGTTGATCGGATTGTCGCGGGGATTGGCGGTTATGGCAATGCAATTGGCATTCCGACAGTTGGCGGCGAAACAAACTTTGACGGGAGCTATACCCGAAATCCGCTGGTCAATGCCATGTGCGTTGGCATCATGGACAAAGATCAAATTCAAAAAGGTAAAGCTGCTGGTGTTGGCAATGCTTTGATTTATGTCGGGGCCAAAACAGGGCGTGATGGTATTAACGGTGCGAGCTTTGCTTCTGGGGATTTTTCTGACGAAGAAGCAGCCGATCGCTCGGCGGTTCAAGTTGGCGATCCCTTCATGGAAAAGCTGTTGATGGATGCTTGTCTCGAAATTACCGGGCATCATCAGGAGGCGCTTGTTGGTATTCAAGATATGGGTGCAGCTGGATTGGTATCGTCAAGCGTGGAGATGGCTGGTAAGGCTAACAGCGGGATGGTGTTAGATCTCGACCTGATTCCGCAGCGTGAGGCCGAAATGACGCCGTTTGAAATTATGTTGTCTGAGTCTCAGGAACGGATGCTGCTGTGCGTTCGGGCCGGCTTTGAGCAAGAAGTTTTGGCTGTTTTCGCCGATTATGATTTGGATGCGGCGATTGTTGGTCATGTGATTGCTGGTCATCAGTATCAGCTTTATCACCATGGCAAATTGGTTTGCGATGTGCCTGTGAGTTCGTTGACCGATGATGCGCCGATTTATCATCAACAAGGGAAAATGCCAAAACGACTGGCCCAACCGGCTGCGGATTTTGACCCTATCATCACTGATCCGGTGCAAATATGGACGGACATGATGGCGATGCCGACGATTGCTGACAAGTCATCTTTGTACAAGCGTTACGATGCGCAGGTGCAAACTAATACCGTCGTCTTGCCAGGCAGTGATGCAGCCGTGATTCGGATTCGCGGTACTCACCGAGCACTGGCGATGACCACCGATAGTAAGGGCCGTTACTTGTATCTTGATCCGCAGGTGGGTGCGGCAATGAGTGTGGCTGAAACTGCGCGCAATTTGGTTGCTAGCGGGGCGGAACCGCTTGGGATCACCGATTGTCTCAATTTTGGCGACCCAACTAAGCCTGAGGCCTTCTACGAACTGGCTGAGGCGGCGAAGGGAATCATTGCGGCTACCAAAGCCTTTAACGCCCCAGTTATTTCAGGAAATGTGTCGCTGTATAACGAAACGAATGGTGAGGCGATCTATCCAACCCCAATGATTGGCATGGTTGGCTTGATTGAGGATTTGAGCACGATCACCACGGCGGCTTTCAAGCAAGCAGATGATCTGATTTATCTGGTGGGGGAAACTCATGGTGATTTTAACGGCAGCGAACTGCAGAAGCTGCAAACAGGAGAAGTCACTGGCAAGCTGTTCGATTTTGATTTAGAGGCTGAAAAGCAGCATCAGCACTTTGTTTTGAAGGCCATTCGCGAGCATCTAATTACTGCAGCGCACGATTTAAGCGATGGTGGGTTGTTGGTCGCCTTGGCAGAGATGGGGTTTGATGCCCAACTTGGCGCCCAGATTAACGTCACATTGCCGACTGCTTGGGGATTTTCCGAGACGCAAGGCCGCTTCTTGCTCACCGTGTCCCCTGAAAATCAGGCAGCATTTGAAGCATTGCATGGTCCGGCCCAATTGATTGGTCGAGTTCAGGCCGCACCAGAATTTGAAGTCACAACCGTTAATCAACATTTTTCTGCATCGTTGCAACAGCTACAGACAGCATTCGAGGAGGCGCTCCCATGCCACATGAACCAAAAGGCTTAAATGAAGAATGCGGGGTTTTCGGTGTTTGGGGTAATCCTAATGCCGCCAGCATCACGCATCTTGGGTTACACACACTACAGCACCGCGGTCAAGAAGGCGCCGGTATTGTTGGGCTGACCAAAGACGGGATGCGGCGGCATTATGGGTTGGGGTTGCTGAGCGAAGTTTTCACGAATACCGATCAATTGACGCCATTAATCGGACGCGCCGCCTTGGGCCACGTGCGCTACTCGACAGCAGGGGGACGCGTGCTGGAAAACATTCAGCCGTTACTTTTCCGGTTTTCGGATGAAGCCATTGCCTTGGCGCATAATGGCAATCTGACCAATGCGATCAGTTTGCGGCGGCAGTTGGAAGATCAAGGCGCAATTTTTCAGTCCACCTCCGATACGGAAGTTTTGATGCATTTAATCCGACGGCAAGTTGGCCAGCCTTGGCTGACACAGTTGAAGACCGCTTTAAATGAAGTTCATGGTGGTTTTGCGTTTGTCTTACTGACGGAACATGGTTTATATGCCGCAGTTGATCCGCATGGCTTTCGGCCGATGGTTGTCGGGGTGTTGTCAGATGGCGGCTATATTGTGTGCAGCGAAACAGCGGCTTTGGACGCGGTTGGCGCTGAATTCGTCCGTGATGTCCAGCCAGGGGAATTAATCACGATTGATGATGCTGGTTTGCACATTGATCATTTCACCACGAATACCCAATTAGCCGTTTGTTCGATGGAATACATCTACTTTGCCCGCCCCGATTCGGATATTCACGGCATTAATGTCCATCAGGCCCGTGTACGGATGGGTGAACGGTTAGCAAAAGAACAACCGGCGGACGCGGATATTGTCGTCGGCGTGCCGAATTCATCGCTGTCTGCTGCCATTGGTTACGCGAAGGCCAGTGGAATCCCTTATGAGATGGGTTTAATGAAAAGTCAGTATGTGGCGCGAACCTTTATCCAACCGACACAAGCATTGCGGGAAAAAAGCGTCAAAATGAAGCTCAGTGTGATCAAACCAGTTGTTGCCGGTAAGCGAATTGTTTTAGTCGATGATTCGATTGTTCGTGGAACGACTTCCAAACAAATCGTGAAGTTGTTGAAAGAGGCTGGCGCAGCTGAGGTCCATTTACGTATTGCCAGCCCACCGTTGCGCTTTCCTTGTTTTTACGGGATTGATTTTCAGACGACCAGCGAACTTTTTGCTGCGAATCATAGCGTTGCTGAAATGCGGGATCTTTTAGCGGTCGAGTCGCTTGGATTCCTTTCAACCCAGGGGCTGGAAGAGAGTGTCGGCTTATCGGCCACGGCACCTAATGGCGGTTTGTGTGTCGCTTATTTCACCGGCCAGTACCCAGCACCGTTAGATGATTATGCCTTTGCCTTGGATAAGGAAGTGGCATCCCTCAAAGTCAATGTTGCGGAGGTTAGTGCATGACTGATTATAAAGACGCCGGCGTGGATATTGAAGCTGGCGAAGCAGCTGTTCAACGAATCGCGGCGTTGGCAAAAGAAACAACGAATGCCAATGTGTTAGCCAGTGTTGGCGGGTTTGCCGCAGCTTATCGGTTGCCGGAGATTTCGGAGCCAACCTTGATCAGCGCCACGGATGGCGTTGGTACCAAGTTGCTGTTGGCATTGCAATGTGACGCGCATGAAACCGTTGGGATTGATTTAGTCGCCATGGTTGCGAACGATTTATTGGCGTCAGGCGCCCAGCCACTTTTTTTCCTTGATTATATGGCGGTGGATCATTTGGATGTTGACCGCACTGAAGCCGTTGTTCGCGGAATTGCTTATGGGTGTCAGCAGGCTCAGATGGCATTAATTGGTGGCGAAACAGCGGAAATGCCCGACATGTACCCACAACATCATTACGACTTGGCCGGTTTCGCAGTTGGTTTGGTTTCCGCTTCAAAACGCCTGCCGCAAAAAGTGGCGGCTGGCGATGTTTTGATTGGTCTGCCAAGTTCAGGTGTGCATAGCAATGGTTATTCACTGGTGCGTAAGCTGCTGGCAGAAACCGACTTAGGCAGTCAATCGCTTGATGACGGATCGGAAATGCTGAATGCGCTGATGCGGCCAACTCGGATTTATGTGAAGCAGGTGTTGCCGCTCATGCAGCAAGGATTGATTCACGCGGCTGCCCACATTACCGGCGGCGGCATCACTGAAAACTTGCCGCGGGTGATCCCTGACGGTTTGGTAGCAAACATTGATCCGCTAGCATGGCAACGGCCAGAGTTGTTCGATCGTTTGCAACATGCCGGACATTTAAGTGAAACAACGATGCGTAGTACCTTCAATCTTGGAATTGGCATGATCCTTGTCGTGCCAGAACAAGCGGTTAGTCTTGTTCAAGACGCGATTCCTAGTAGTAAAGTGATTGGCACGGTTGGCGAAGATCCTGTCGAAAAGCTGCACTGGCAGGTGAGTCGTCGATGAAAGATCTAGCTGTTTTTGCATCTGGTTATGGCACCAACTTTGAGGCGTTGGCAAATGCCGCTGATCAACCAGATAGCGGCTATCGCATCGCCGCACTGGTTTGTGATCAATCACAGGCGCCGGTGATTCAAAAGGCTGCCGCGCGCAACATTTTGACGATCGTAGTTGATTTTAAAAGCTATCCTAATAAAACGGCGGCAGAGACGGCCATCTTAGAACAGTTACCGCCAGTATCTGCCTTGATTTTGGCCGGTTACATGCGTATCATCGGGCCAACCCTTTTAAGGGCATTCCCTAAAAAAATCATCAACTTGCATCCAGCTTTACTACCTAGTTTTCCAGGGCGCCAAGGTATTCAGGATGCTTTCGACTACGGGGTGAAAGTCACCGGCGTCACGGTGCATTTTGTGGATGCTGGCATTGACACCGGCGAGATTATCGCCCAAGTGCCAGTCAATATCACTGATGGTATGAGCTTAGCCGAGCTTGAGCAGGCGATCCATCGCCAAGAACATCAAATTTTCCCTGCAACTGTGAAGAACCTCATTCAAGAAGGAGCGATTTAAGTGAAGCGTGCATTGTTAAGTGTTTCGGATAAAACAGGTTTGATCTCTTTTGCCAAAGGTTTGATTGATCGAGGATTTGAATTAGTCTCAACCGGCGGCACGCATCGCGAACTGGCTGCGGCCGGTATTGCGGTGACCAGCGTTGAAGAGGTGACTGGTTTTCCCGAGATGCTCGATGGTCGGGTGAAGACACTGCATCCAAAGATTCATGCTGGCATTCTTGCACGTCGCGATGATCCAGACCATATGGAGGCATTAGCTAACCACGATATTCAACCGGTCGATTTGGTTTGTGTCAATCTCTATCCGTTTGCCGCCACAATCAAACGCCCAGATGTTACAAGGGCAGAAGCTATCGAACAAATCGATATCGGTGGACCTTCTGCCTTACGTGCAGCAGCTAAAAATAGCGACAGTGTCTGGGCAGTCGTTGATCCGGCCGATTACGAGGCTGTTTTAACCGGCCTTGACCAAGACGATGCTCATCTGCGTCAAAAGCTGGCTGCTAAGGTCTTTGCCATTACAGCGGCTTATGATGCTCAAATTGTGCATTATCTTGATCCTGAGCCATTTCCCGAGCACTTCACACCGACTTACACAAAGCGCCAAGATTTGCGCTATGGTGAAAATAGCCATCAGCAAGCAGCGTTTTACGTTGAACCTGATCCGAATCCAACTAGCCTTGCCGCTGCCAAGCAGTTGCACGGTAAAGAACTGTCCTATAACAACATCAAAGATGCTGATGCTGCGTTAGCGATGCTTCGTGAATTTTCCGAGCCAGCGGTTGTGGCTGTCAAACATATGAATCCTTGTGGCATTGGTCTTGGAAAAACCATTGAAGGCGCTTGGGACAAAGCCTATGCTGCTGATCCGATGTCGATTTTTGGTGGCATCATCGCCTTGAATCGGCCTGTAGATCTAGCAACTGCCGAAAAAATGCACAAACTTTTTCTTGAAATCATTATGGCACCGGCATTTGATGATGATGCTTATGCTGTGTTGGCCAAAAAGAAAAACGTCCGGCTGCTTACAATCAATACAGCTGATACGCCGGCTGAATTAGGAACAGAGACGACAGTAATTTATGGCGGGTTACTGATTCAAACGCGGGACAATCAGACAGAAACACCGGCCGATATGACTGTTGTGACAACGGTGAAACCCACAGACGAGCAGCTCAAGGCACTTGCTTTTGCGCAAACCGTCGTCAAACACGTGAAGAGTAATGCGATCGTTGTCGCCCAAGCTGATCAGACGTTAGGCATTGGGGCAGGACAAATGAATCGGATTGGTTCGGTTGAGTTAGCCCTCACCCAGGCCCAACAAAACGACAACTTTGCTGGCGCCGTCATGGCCAGTGATGCCTTCTTCCCAATGGACGACTGCGTTGATTACGCGGCTAAGCATGATATCAAAGCCATCATCCAACCAGGCGGCAGTATTCGGGACAAAGATTCTATAGAAAAGGCTAACCAGTACGGTATTGCGATGGTGACAACTGGTGTCCGTCATTTTAGACATTAAAAAGAAGAGCGTGAACAGGCGCGTTTAGAAACCGGAGCATAAGTGGCCTTGAGGTGAACTGGCTGGGTTTTGGCCAGTTCACCTCAAGGCCCTTATGTGCAGGTTTCTGCGCCTGAGAACGCGTTTAAGAGAAAAACAGGCGTGTTTAAGAAAAAAGACAGACGCGTTTAAAAAGCTTCTCCACCAGCAAATACACTAGGAGGATACGATGAAACAGGTTTTGATCATTGGCGGCGGCGCCCGGGAAAGTGCCCTTGCTTTAAAATTCAAACAGTCTCCGCAAGTTGATCATGTCTATGTGGCGCCAGGTAATCCGGCAATGACCTTGCTGGGAGTTGATCCGATCAACATTGATGACAATGACTTTACCAAGTTGATTGACTTTGCTGAGACCCACCAAATTGATCTGACTTTTGTGGGTCCCGAAGTGCCGTTAGCCGCTGGGATTGTCGATGCTTTTCAGGCAGCTGATCAACCGATTTTTGGCGTCACCAAGAAAGTTGCCCAGTTAGAGGCCAGCAAAACGTTTGCCAAGGATTTTATGGCGCGCCATCAGTTGCCGACTGCCGCCAGCAAGACAGTTCACAATGCTATTGATGCCCATGCCGAAGCCGCGACAATGGGCTTGCCTTTGGTCTTGAAAAAGGACGGTTTGGCTGCTGGGAAAGGCGTCGTTATTGCTCAAGACGCTGAAACGCTGGATGAAACGATTGAAAAAATGTATGCCGATCATCCAGACGCAACCGTGCTACTTGAGCAATATCTTGCGGGTGAAGAGGCCTCTGTCATGGCCTTGTTTAATGGTGAAAAGCGTGTCGTTCTACCGCTTTCGCAGGATCACAAGCGGCGTTTTGCCAATGATCGTGGTCCTAATACAGGCGGAATGGGGGCGATTAGTCCGTTACCGCAATTTAACGATGATCAAGTAACCGCTGCCCATCAACTTGTGGATGCAACGTTAAAGGGCATGCAGGCTGATGGCTTAGATGGTCAAGGGGTCATGTACATTGGACTGATCTTCACACCTGACGGACCGAAGATTTTGGAATATAACATGCGTTTTGGCGATCCAGAAACGCAAGTCCTGCTGCCGCAAATCACAAATGATTTTTATCAACTGATTAGCGACTTATTAGCAAACCGCCAACCTAGTTTGACGTTGAGCGATAAGGCCTATGCTTGCTTTGTTGCCGTTAATCCTGCGTACCCGAGCAGCGAGCTCAAGACAGTTCCCGTCATTGTGCCGACAGATTGGCCAGAGGGAACTTGGCTGCCAGCAGGAGTGGCGAAAAGTGACCACGGCTGGGAAAGTCATGCTGGTAGAATCTTCTCCGTAGTAGCTGGGGCGGAGTCTTTGCCAGATGCCGTTAAAGCGGCAAAAACAGCCATGGAGAAAATTCAAGGCGTTTTGGATTATCGCACTGATATTGGGTTCCACACACTGTAAAAGTGAATGAATACAATCGCGCCTCGGCTGGCTAGCCGGGGTATTTTTGTGCGCTCAAGAAACTGCGGTTGACTTTTATGGTTTACAGTTGTAAATTAAAGATGTTGATAGATTACAGATGTAAATGGAGGCAAGCGATGGAAACACCGAAAGTTGAAATTTCCCAGTCTGAATGGGAGGTTATGCGAATTATTTGGACACTTGGTCCACTGACAAGTAGCACGCTTGCAACAATTCTTGCTGAAAAAATGGGCTGGAAAGTGGCAACGACCAAAACCTTTTTAGGACGGTTAGTCAAAAAAGGCGCCTTAACCACTGAAAAAAATGGACGTGAATTTCTTTATCACACTGCAGTGGGTGAACAAGAGTCTATGGATGCCGCCGTGGCGGAATTATTTAGCCATCTTTGTCAAATGAAAATCGGCACGGCCATCAATCACTTGATGACGAACGTCACTCTTTCGAAACATGATATTGAGATGTTGCAACAAACGCTTTTAGCGAAGCAGCACGATGCGCCGGAAACAGTTAGTTGTAATTGTTTACCAGAAGGTTGTAAGGAGGCTGCACATGAATGACGATGAAATGAAAGCGATGAACGATACGAAAAGATCACAGACTGACAAAAAAGATCAAATGAATCACGATCATATGGCGATGGGTCACCATGGCGATATGGACCACATGCACATGGATCACGACTCTGAAGAAGAGCATGCTGGCATGGCGAAGATGCAGATGGAACCGGGTTCAATGGATCATGCAGCAATGGATCAGATGCACATGAATCACGGCGCGATGGATCACATGCATATGGATCACGGCTCGATGGATCATGGCGGGGGTCACATGATGCATATGGGAAATCTCAAGCAAAAGTTTTGGGTGAGTTTGATCGTCATGATACCCGTGTTGTTGCTTTCGCAGTTCATGGGGATGGATATCCACCTCGGCGTTTTGCAATTGCCAATTGTTTTTCCTGGGTCTGATTGGCTTGTCCTGATTCTTTCGTCATTTCTTTTCTTCTATGGCGGTTGGCCATTTTTGACTGGCGCTAAATCAGAGTTGCAAAGTCGCCAGCCCGCAATGATGACTTTGATCGCAATGGGGATCACCGTTGCGTACGGTTACTCGCTTTATGCTTTCGTCATGAATCACTTTATCGCGCCACATGGTATGGTGATGGACTTCTTCTGGGAACTGGCCACTTTAATTGTGATCATGTTGCTGGGTCACTGGATTGAAATGAATGCTGTGATGGCGGCTGGTAATGCGGTTGAAAAATTGGCTGCATTATTGCCAAATCAGGCGCATGTGGTTCATGGCGACAGTGTGATGGATATGCCATTGTCAGAGGTTCAGGTTGGCACGCGATTACGGGTTTTGGCCGGTGAACAAATGCCAGCTGATGGCGAAATCGTAAGCGGCAGCAGTAGTGTCAATGAATCGCTTGTCACAGGCGAAGCCAAGGCTGTTCGTAAGGCAGGCGGTGATAAAGTTATTGGTGGTTCCATCAACGGAGATGGGGTCATTGAAATCCAAGTGACAGGTACTGGTGAAAGCGGCTATTTAGCCCAAGTAATGAAGCTTGTACAAAGTGCGCAAGCAAATAAAAGTAAGGCCGAGGGCATGGCCGACAAAGTTGCCGGCTGGTTGTTCTATGCCGCGTTAGCTGTTGGTATTCTGGCGTTTATTCTCTGGATGCCAAGCGGCCTGGCCACCGCTTTTGAACGGATGGTCACCGTCTTCATTATTGCTTGTCCACATGCATTAGGGTTGGCGATTCCGCTTGTCATTGCTCGAAGTACCAGTATTGGCGCCACGAATGGGTTGTTGATTCGCAATCGCCAAGCGCTTGAAACAGCCAAGCGAGCCAAGTACATGCTAATGGATAAGACAGGGACGCTGACTGAAGGCAAGTTTACGGTTGCCACAACGTTGCATTTTGCTGATCAGAGTCAGGAAGAAATTCTAGCAACCATGGCCGCCTTGGAAAGTCATTCCGAGCATCCGCTTGCAACTGGGATTAAAGCGGCAGCAATTGAGCAAAAGCTAACAGTGCCAGCTGCTGAAAATGTTCAGGTCATGAAGGGTGTCGGGCTGTCAGGCACAGTCGACGGCATTCATTATGAGATTGTGAATGCCCGATATTTACAGGATCATCAGTTGACCTACGATAAAACCCAGGCTGATCAGTGGGCTGCTGCCGGAAATTCGTTAGCCTTTTTGCTGAAAGGTCAGCACGTTTTGGGCATGGTGGCTGAAGGCGATCAGTTGAAGTCTTCCAGTAAGGCATTTGTTGCCGAGTTGAAACAGCAGGGGATTACGCCTGTGATGCTGACTGGCGATAACCATGAAACTGCTAAGAAAGTGGCCAGTCAGCTTGGTCTGACAGAATTTCAAGCAGAGTTAAAACCTGAAGACAAAGTTGCGCAAGTGAAGGCTTATCAACAGCAGGGCGTTGTCATGATGGTTGGTGACGGGGTCAACGATGCGCCTAGTTTGGCTCAAGCAGACATCGGTGTTGCAATTGGAGCTGGGACGGATGTCGCGATTGATACCGCTGATGTTGTCTTAGTTCATAGTGACCCGGCTGATATTCTCAACTTCTTGTCATTGGCAAAAGCAACTAACCGGAAAATGGTTCAAAACCTTTGGTGGGGTGCTGGTTACAATATTCTGGCGATTCCGCTTGCTGCAGGGATTCTTGCCCCCGTTGGCTTCATTCTCAGTCCTGCGGTCGGTGCTGCGATCATGTCGTTGTCAACGATTGTTGTGGCTTTGAATGCAATGACATTGCACTTAAAGCGCGCTTAATAAGTCACGTGTATGAAGTATAGCATCAGAGAATGCCGGCCTGTCGTCAAGATATAGATGACAGGCCGGCATTTTGTGTACAACTGATACTACATCTTGGGGGTGAAACGTGATACGATGAAAAAAGTGGATTCACAAGACTAAACAGCTGGGTGCGTGACACCACGTGGGTTGGCGCACCCTCAAGGAAGGCAGACATATGATCGAAAATAAATTACCCCAAAATCCCAAACCTAAAGAATGGCTTGCCAGTGAGCTTTCACAGCAACGTATCGCCGATTACAAACCGTTTAACTTTGTTGACGGCGAAGGGGTTCGGTGTAGTTTATATGTCTCCGGTTGCCGTTTCGCTTGCCCTGGTTGCTACAATCGGGTTGCACAAAATTTTCGTTATGGTAAACCTTATACGCAAGAACTTGAGGATCAAATCATGACCGATCTTAGTCAAAGTTACGTACAGGGTCTGACGCTGCTAGGCGGCGAGCCTTTCCTCAACACGCAAGTCTGCATTCGCTTGTGCAAACGAATTCGTCAAGAATTCGGGCATGAGAAAGACATTTGGAGCTGGAGCGGCTATACGTATGATGAATTGATTCAGGATTCAGACGATAAACTTGAGTTGCTAAAATTGATCGATATTTTGGTTGACGGTCGCTTTTTGTTGGCGCAAAAGGATCTGACCTTACAGTTTCGTGGCAGTGCTAACCAGCGCATCATTGACGTACCAGCAACAATGGCGGCTGGCGAAGTCAAGTTGTGGAAAAATCTGATTCGTTAGTTCGTTCAGGCAATTCGAAAGACATTAAGATAATCTATTAAAAAATCGGCACCAGAGGCTGCTTGCCTCTGGTGCCGATTTGGTTGAATAGGTGGCTCTCAATTTTGAGATCTAGGGTTGATTCAACTACTTGATGCTATCTTATTCGTCAGCTGTCTGGATGTGACCTAGTCTGGGTTTGCAAAGCAATCGCGTGGGATTCAGGATGGTGCACAGTTTGATCGGCCTCACCATAATAGCTCACGTAAGGAAAATGGATTGTGACCGTGGTACCTTGATTGATTACCGAGGTTAACGACAAGTGATGGCCAAGTTTTTCAGCTAACTTTTCAGCCAAGAACAATCCTAATCCCGTTGACTTATGATTCGAAAGGCGCCCATTACTACCCGTGAATCCCTTCTCAAAAACACGATGTTGCTCATCTTTGGGGATGCCGATACCGGTATCAGTAATCTGTAGTTGCGTTTCCTTCCCAGTGTTACGAATGAGAGCCGTGATACGGCCTCCTTCTGGCGTATATTTGACCGCATTGGAGATGAGCTGAGCAAGAATAAAGCGAAGCCACTTGTTGTCTGTCAATACGATTTGATCGGTGCCATTCAGTCTGAAAGATAGTCGTTTATTGATAAAGCCGTTCCGCTGGTTGGCGACTACGTCATTGATGAGCGGGCGCAATGATGTCTCATGCAGCAAATAATCCTTTGAAAAGCTGTCGAGACGCGAGTAATACAAGACTTGCTCGACATAAAATTCGATTTGATCCAATTGCAGATTCAAATTATCCAGTTTGTCATCAGGTACTTGCCCCTCAAAACTTTCGGCCAGCAACGTCACTGCCGCGAGCGGTACTTTGATTTCGTGCACCCAAGAATCAATGAAGTCTTTTTGATCTTGCTGTTGTGCTAGCAGGGCAGTTACTTGTTGGCGATGCTGGGTCAAAATTTGATTGTACGTTTTCGTCACAAGTTGTTCGGTTGCGGATTCACCGCCAGGCAAGGGCCAATCTAACGCAGCCTCCTGAGCATCGATCCGTTCCTGAAGCCGAGCTGCGAACCGCCGTACTCGCCAATACCGTGCGATCAAAAAAGCGCTGGCCAATAGTGTCACTAACAACACAGCGTACCAAAGCGTCATGGCCTTAACGCGATGCTGCGGGTCAAGCCAGATGATCAAGGCCGCCAGACCAACACAAAGAATATAGCCTCCAATCGGGCTTAAATGATCCTTTAAATAATCACGAAACCGCATCTGCCAGCCTCCTAAGGAACGATGTAACCTTGTCCAACCTTGGTTTGAATATAATCTTTCAACCCGGCTTCTTCGATTTTTTTGCGCAGGCGATTAATGTTGACGGTAAGTGTATTGTCATCAACAAATCGCTCGTCTTGCCATAAGTCCTTTAATAACCGGGAACGGCTGACGATTTGACCGTGTTGCCGGATCAAGATTTGTAACAGTTTATATTCATTTTTTGACAGGTTAATTTCGTTTTCGCCAATTTGTGCCATACCGTTTTTGAGGTTCAACATCAAGCCGTTGTGTTCCAAAACATCGGTTCCTTGATCAGCATAATTGTAGGTTCGTCGAAGCAAGGCGTTGATTTTGGCGATCAACACTTCCATGGCAAACGGCTTATTCAAAAAGTCGTCAGCGCCCATATTCATTGCCATGACCATATCCATATTCGTGTTACGACTGGAAATGAAAATCACAGGGACCTTTGATACTTCACGGATTTTTTGAACCCAATAATAGCCGTCAAAAACTGGTAGATTAATATCCAATAAGACTAAATGGGGTTTTTCTTGCAAAAAGTCATCAAATACAGCATTAAAATCGGTTACCACAACTGGATCAAATTGCCATTTTTTTAAGTTATCAGCGATCAGCCCACTAATCGTCTGATCGTCCTCTACGATCATGATTTTAAACACGTGACCAACTCCATTTCTGCTCTAATGGTATAAGTTTTGGGAAGGAAGCACAAGCGCGAACAAGGTCAATAAGACCAGTTTTTATGAGCTGGGTTTGTCCGGCTTTTAGGAATCCGCAATCTTCTAATAAATAAGTTTTCAGGATTTACTTTAAAATGTAAACTAAGAGCAACAAACCCGAGATTCTTTGTCTAACGGGAGTTGGCAGCACATGCATAACACGTTTTTGGTATGATAATGGCGGAGGTGCGCGATGGCAATTCTTGAAGTATCTAACTTGAGCAAGATTTTTGGACAACGGCATGATCGAGTTCGTGCTTTGAACGACCTTAGCTTTCAGGTCAACGCGGGTGAGTTCGTCGGCATTATGGGACCAAGTGGCGCCGGAAAGTCAACATTGCTCAATATTTTAGCAACGATTGAGACGCCAAGTACCGGAAAAGTCAATATTGCAGGGAACGATCTTGAGGCCCTTAATGAACGACAACAAGCGGCTTTTCGTCGAGATCATCTTGGCTTTGTGTTTCAAGACTTCAACTTATTAGATGATATGACAGTGACGCAAAATGTTTTGTTGCCGCTAACCTTGCAGCAAGATCTTCAGCCTGATCGTGCTGAACGATTACAGACAGTCGCGAATCACCTTAACTTAACTCCCATTCTGGAGGCTTTTCCGGGGGAGTTAAGTATGGGACAACGACAACGCGTCGCGGCTGCTCGCGCTGTGATCACCCAACCCGATCTTTTGTTGGCAGATGAACCGACTGGCAGCCTCGATTCATTAGCAGCAACTGATTTTTTAAACTATCTGCGTCAATTAAACGAAAAAGAAAAAACCACGATATTGATGGTGACGCATGATCCCTTCACCGCGAGCTTCGCAAGTCGCATCATCTTCATCAAAGATGGGGCATTTTTTGCTGAAGTAACGCGTGGTAAGTCCCGCCAGCAGTTTTTTGACCGAATTATTGATATGGAAGCAACTGTCAGTGGAGGAGGCCATACCCGTGTGGCATCTGATTAAGACAAATTTACGGCGCCATCGTCACGAGGATGGCTTGCAGGTACTGGTGGCAGCATTGATCAGTGCCGTTATGTATGCCATTGGGGCGGTTGCGAATAATGAACCGATTTTGAGCGATGCCAGCAAGCGGCTTGGGGATCTGGATATTGTTCCGATTCTATTGATGATTGTGATGATGGTCTTAGCACTTTTTGCGATCAGTTTTTTGCTTTATTTCAACACTTTACTCATTGCTCGTCGTGATCGAGAGATTGGGCTATATCGTTTGCTTGGTTTGTCTGGGGCCAAATTAGGATTGTTAGTCTGTATTGAGAGTTTAATGATCGGTATATTCGGAATGGCTCTGGGTCTCATACTCGGATTGATTATCTCACCTTTATTGGGCATGGTGCTGATTCGATTGATGGCCTTGCACACACCGATTAGTTTGATGCTCTCTTTCCCAGCTATGGTTGATGTCGTGATTTTAATGGGCGTTGTCTACCTATTAGTGGGCAGCATCAATGCCATTTATGTTCAAAACCCATTGCGTAATTTTATTCGCCAGCAGGATGTCTCGGCCGCTCCCAAACCGCAAACATGGTGGCGGTTTTCCCTTGGCATTGCTGGCGTCGTTTTGTTGGCTGGCAGTCTGTTTACGATGGTCCATTTGTTACCAGTTAGTGGCGTGTTGATGCATATACTGCCGCGAACTCAGGGGCGTTTGATTCCACCATTGTTAATGGGATTCATGCTAGTGGCTTTGTTGCTGGGACTTTTCCTCGTTTTTGAGGAGTTTCTGCCTGGCATAGTGGCTTGGTTCCAGCAACGAAGTCAAATGAAGACGCGCAATGCGCATGCCATCTCAAGACATTTGATCATTAAACGACTTCAAGGGAACGCGCATTCATTGTGGCTAACAACATTGCTGTGTGCGATTACGATTACGATGCTTGGCAGTTCTGCTATGTTGTTTCAATATAATCAGGATCTGGTTCAGCGCGAGATTCCGACGACTGTGGTTGCAGCAGGGGCAGGCGTGGATAATGTCACGAAAATTTTAGCAAAAGCTAAGGTCAAACCAACTCAAGCAATTATCCTATCTTCGAAACTTGTGTATGCCGAAATTCGACTAAGAGATCAGGCCGATCAGGTCCGAAAACAACCTGGTGTTTATAATGTGATTGCGATGCGGGATTATCAACGCGCTGCCCACTTACAGCACTATTTAGCTCCTGTTAGACTTCGTGGGAACGAAGCACTTCTAATGCTGCCAACGCGAACCAGTTTCCGACCAGTCGGTGCCCGCCGCAATCCTGATCGAGCCATCATATTGCCGGGTAGCGATGCGTCATTATTGTTAACACGAACAACCAATCTTTTCCCGACCGGCAGAAACAATTTTTTTGACCGGGGGTTGCTTGTCAGTGATCGGACGTTTGACATGCTTGAAGGAACGACTGATCGATTGTATATGGCTCGCTTACCTAAGTCCAAAGCAACCGCCGCTGCGTTGCGACAATTACAGCACTTGGAGAATAGTCAAAATCTTCAAGAGTATGTCAATATTGGCAGTTCTGAGCGGGATGGCAATGATTTGAGAGTGACAGATCGAGCCAGCACTACCTTGAACTTTTGGCGCAATCCGTTGGGAATTCAGTCCTTCCAGCAGGGAATTGTGAACACTTTGTATGGCTTTTTGTTCTTTCTGATTTTATTGCTCGGCGGCGTTTTTGTTGTGGCTACGGGTAGCATTTTACTTTTAAAACAGGTGATTGCAGCTCGCCAAGAGGCCCGACATTTTCAAATTTTAAAACATCTTGGTATGGATCCGAGGCAACTCCGTTTAACGATTTATCGGCAAGCTGCGGTTGTCTTTGCGGTACCGTTTCTTTTCGGGACAACAATTGGGCTTTGTATGATTAGTGTTTTGACAACTTATCTTGATAATCCGCCTTCGCGTTATTTGGGTTTGATGATTTTGATCTATGCAATTATCGATTGGCTTTTTTATGAGGCAACTGTGCACATTACTGCCCGCATGGTAGATGAACCTGTTTCCCGTTGGGCGATTGATTAGCTGCTGCGCTATCCGTGGGCTATCTGAATAATTACACAAGCGAGTGCATTCTTAAAAAGCGCATTAGGCGCCAATAAAAAATCCGAAGTGATTGACTTCGGATTTTTCATAGGCGTTAACAAGCCGTCTATGTAACTTATTTAGTTTTTCTGATGCGGATCAATCACCGCATAGCCAGCCTGATGGAAGCCGTTTGCGGAGGCCGCGCGACGAATGAACTCCTTGACTGCTGACAAGGCCGGCGTATTCTTAAACTCGTAGTAGTCGTTACTGGATTGCCAACCTGATACGACCACAAAGTCGTCTGGGTGTTTGACTTTCTGGGCGACTAAGACTTGAGTCTGACCAAGAAAAATATCATGCTTATCAATGAGATCCTTAATTTTGTCAAGGAAAACTTTCACGTCATCGCTACTCAAATTAAAGTACATGAAGTGAATATAACCATTGTCGGCGGGCGTACCTAAATCCGCAAGGGTTTCATATTGCAAGGGCGCGGAAAAGTGTGCTTTTCCGCTGGGGTCATAGATCATGTAATCCAAACCCTCTTCAGCTGGTTTCAACAGTTTCAATTGCGGGTCATGACGTTCGTCTAGCAGTTTGACAAGGAACGACTTGCTGCCGAAGACTGTTTGTATTGTGGACATTCTGACCACCTCCAAATCCATTATAAGCTTTTTGAATGGTTTCACATTGAAAGGAAGGAAAAACAAGATGAAATTGACAGTTTTAGGTTATCTTGGCGGCTACCCAGATGCGGGTCACGCGACCAGCACTTACCTTATTGAAAGTGGTGACTATCATTTATTGATGGATTTAGGTAGCGGCGGCTTGCTTTCACTAGAGCAGCAGTTTGATCCATTAAAATTAGATGCAGTTTTATTGACTCACTACCATCATGATCACATCGCGGATGTCGGTGTTTTGCAGTACTATTATCAATTGCGAAAAGGGGACAAAAAGGTGTCACCGTTGCCGATATATGGGCATACAAAAGACCCGTTGAACTTTGCCAGTTTAACGTTTGGCCCTTATACAACCGCTAAAGGCTATACGGCAGACAGCACTTTGCATCTCGGCCCTTTAACGTTAACTTTCCTTGAAACCCAACATCCGGTGCCAGCGTTTGCTGTTCGAATCGTTGAAGACGTCACTGGTAAAACACTTGTCAATACAAGTGATACGCGTTATTTCCCGGCACTGGCACCGTTTTCTAAAGATGCGGATCTTTTGATGGCAGATACCAATTTTCTAGCAGATCAGCCACAACCGCGTTGGCATCTCACAGCACCAGAAGCGGGAAAACTAGCCAAAGACGCTCAAGTAAAGCGCTTATTATTGACACATTTGCCACAACAGCTTGATCTTGTCACCTTGAAACAGCAAGCACAGACTGCTGCTGGGGGTATACCAATTCAATTGGCAGAGGATGACTTGACAATCTCAATCTGATACTCTTGATAAGCCTTACTTTAAAATGATAACAAGATGTGTAAATCGAGGTTATTATAACGTGTATTATTTATTGCAAACGAATAAGCATAATTGTTGATAAAATGGACAATAGTCAATATTCGTTAATATGGAATTTCAGCTTTTAAAAAATTATTTTTCTAAATGTGATTGCTTAGCGCCGGTCCAATCTCTTATACTATACCTGTAGAGATGAAAAGTACCTCGTCACGAAAAAGGAGCGAGCGCTAATGGTTATTTTATATACATCCCCAAGTTGTACATCTTGTCGGAAGGCGCGCGCCTGGTTGAAGGAAAATAAAATTCCATTCGAGGAACGTAATATTTTTTCTGATCCATTGAACGTAGATGAAATCAAACGGTCACTGAGAATGACCGAAGATGGCACTGAAGAAATTATTTCAACACGTTCGAAAATCTTCCAGGAGCTGGGTATTAATATTGATGACTTGTCAACTGGTACGTTAATTAAGCTGGTTGCCAAGTATCCTGGCTTGCTACGTCGCCCGATTATGATGGACGATAAACGTCTGCAGGTTGGTTATAACGAGGATGAAATTCGGCGCTTCTTGCCGCGTTCTGTCCGAACAATGGAGCTACAACAAGCACAACTACTTGCAGGTTTTTAAAAAACTAATTATTAATGAGCCAATCATTTGCAAAAACCGTGCCTAATTTGGTGCGGTTTTTGCGTATGAAAGGCGCAAACGCGATGTTACTGCAGGTTGATAAAACAAGTGTTACTAGAGTGAAGATTGAACCAAGTTTGAAGACCGCGCGCTTTACTTGATACTCACGCTAACGTGCGGTAGAATGCCTTGACGTACGAAATCTGCTATAATGTAGTAAGTGGTAATGTGATATTCACAGAAGCCAGGGTTCCGTGACTAAAGTGAGGTGCAGCAATCATGGAAATGGAACGGATTAACGCAAATACGATCCGGGTCATGTTAGGCAACGATGATCTAGCGCAGCGTGGGATCACGGTTTTGGATCTGTTAGGCAATCATAAACAGATTGAGAGCTTCTTCTATAGTATCCTCGATGAGGTCGATAAAGATCATACGTTTGCTACAAATGAGGCCGTGACGTTTCAGGTCATGCCGAGTCAGTCCGGACTCGAATTGCTGATCAGTAAAAGTGGTCAAAAAAACGATGATAGCGCAGCCGATCAGACTGATGACGAAGGTACGGATACCCAGGTGCCTGATTATATTCGTCAGCAACTGCAAGGACTTGATGCCAGTGATCAACAAGATCATCAGGCAGTTGATGAAGGCGGCTATATTGATGCCGACAAAGCACCACAGACTGAGCTTGTTTTGAAATTAAAGGACTTTGAAGATTTTATCAGTTTAGCAGATACATTGCGGCTCGAAGGCGGAAAGAGTGATCTTTATCGTTATAAGAACGCTTATTATCTGGTACTGACCTTTTATCCAAATGAGATTTCGTCTGACGAGGCGCACGATCAAATGGCCGTCGCGATGGAATTTGGCGATCGGTCACCGTTGTCATCAGCGGTGCTGTCTGAGTATGGCAAACGCTTGATGGAAACCAGCGCATTAGAAACAGCTAGGTATTACTTCAAGTAAATGACTAAAAAGACCATCAACGAATAAAAGTTGATGGCCTTTTTTGATGCCCTTATTTGTAGATAGCTAGTTTTCAGCATCATCAGAAAAGCTCGTCAGATATTGCAAAATCTGATCAGCATAACTTGGATGGTGGTTCATTTGATATAGTGTTGTTTTTAATTCACCCAATTGATCTGTGATAATCCCATCCGCATCCATGAAAGCTACTTTTTCCATATCATCGCTGTCATTGACAGTCCAAGCATAGACTTTTTGATCACGATTATGCGCTTCGTCAATCACCCGCATGGCTAACGTGGTTGTTTCAAGTGTGTAACCACTAGCTGGTGTTTCAGGAAAGACGAGCGTATACGGCAAAATGAAAAAAGTTTTCAACTTTGGCACTTGTTTGCGCATGGTTGTGACAACTTGATAATCGAGCGAATGCAACTGATCATGATCGGCTAGAAGTCGTTGCCCGTATAGTTGAATAAAATGATTCATCATTTGCGGGCTGTCTTCAGGTGTGGTCTTAATTTCGATCAATAACTTTTGATGCAGTCGTTCCGCAGCCGCCAAATACTGGTCAAAACTAGCGACTTTGGCGGTGTGCCCATTCTCGCGAGCTGTCAGTTTGGTCATCTCTGATAAAGTCAGCTGATGTGGTTTGGCATCGATACCGGTTAGATCTTTCAGGTTCTCGTCATGCATGACGACAAATTGATGGTCTTTGGTTTCGTGCAAATCCATCTCAACATAATCCGGTTTTTCTTTAGCGGTGGCTTGTAACGCTGGGATTGTATTTTGGACTCCGTTACCATCATCAACCCCGCGGTGTGAGATAGTTAACGGCTGACTTGCCAGTGCACCAGTCAGATAAGCGTAGTAGAAAAGACTGCTGCCACCGATGACTAACGCAATTAAGCCAACGGCGCCAATTCGGAAAAGAAGATTGCGCCGACGTTTTGGGACTCGGGCAATCAAGTCTTGGTTGGGAATGAGCTGAAATGTCTCTGCCTGCGAGGTTCCCAATTGATAAAGCATAACGGTAAAGAACACTGTTAATAGCAACATAACCACTTGCAACACACCAAGGTTGATGGTGGCTCCAAGTAAGGCCCAATGTTCCCAGTGACTGTCCAAGTATGACTGAAGTAAATATAGGCCAATGGTCAGCAAAGTGGTCAGAACAGCTACCGGTATGAAGATTAACAAGACTGCTAACAATGTGCGCCAAGTTTGGCCGCGCGTCATCCGCCAAGTTTTGGCAACCGCTTTTCGAGGAGGGGTTTCGCTCAAAATTAAAGCAGGTAATAATGGCAACAAGCGGACGGCGAGCCAGGTACCCATCATGTAAAGCGCTATGACCAGTAGGCCGAGATACCATCGGGCAAAAATAAAATCGACGATGAAATCGGGAATGGTTAATTTGGCCAGCAAGCTTGTTTTGAAAACAACGCTTGAAAATGGAAAGATTAAAACAAAGTAAGCGATTAAGACAGCGATGGTTGTCGGTGTTAGGCGGCGGGTTTTTTTCAAAGTCGCGATTGCTAATTGAAAGAAGCTTAAGCGAGTTTGCCGATGAATGTTTTGAATGCCCAGAATCAAGAAGGTGAACTGCCAGTACACGAATAACAGTAGTAGCAGCCCCAACAAGGTGAGAACTGCAGCGACCCCGGGATCATGAGTCAGGATTTGCCCGAGGTTCGTCAAGGTAATGTAAGGCACGTGACCAATTCGCAACGTTTGCTGAGCAGCAAAATTAAAAAACGGGATCACAGCTAACCCAATAAATAGATTGGTGACGCTGATGAGCATGATATACGCGCCCCAATGTCGGCTAAAGTCGCCAGCGTTGTGTTTAAAGTATGCCCAAACCTTCATTTTTTCGTTCGTCATTGGGTTTTCAATTGTCCTTTAAAGTCGCTAAGGTTGGTATATCCCTTGGTCTGCATGACAGCCTGAAGTTCACGGCTCAGGCGGGTGAATACGGCCGGTCCTTCTTCTTGAAGCAAGGTGCCAACTTGAACCAAACTCGCACCGGCGAGGATGAGATCATAGGCATCACGGCCATTGGTCACACCACCAGTGCCGATAAGCTGAATCTTCGGGTCCAGCCGTTGTGAAAAGGCACGGACATTGGCTAGTGCGATTGGTTTCGCATAGGCGCCGCCAATACCGCCAAAGCCGCCTTTTGGCTTAATTAACGCTGTGTCAGTTTCGGGATCGATCATGAGGCCGTTGCCGAGACTGTTAATAGAATTCACAAATTGCAACGGGAACTGATTTAAGATGGCAGCCATTTGGTCGAATTGCGCGAGGTCAAAATAAGGTGGCAATTTAACGCCTGCTGGTTTGGTAAAGAACGTGAAGAGGTTGGTAAGCACTTCCTTGGTTCGGTCAAAATCGTAACCGGTTTGGGGTTTACCCGGAACATTTGGGCAGCTCAGGTTAAACTCGACCAAGCCATTAAAATCGGAGTCTTCGATAGTGTGAGCCATGGCGAGATTTTCTTCCATTGTCAAGCCGGCAACTGACAGAAAAATCCATTGACCTGGATGCTTTTCCTGAAACTTCAAGGCGTAGTTGAGATAGTAATCGAGGCCCTCATTAGGTAAGCCCATCGAATTGATAGAGCCGAGTTCTAGTCGAGCATAGCGCGGGCTGGGATTGCCGAGGCGTTTTGCTTGGGTAGCACTTTTAGTGACAAAGGTTCCAGCATCACTTTGTGCCAACGCATCTAAGTCTTCCTCGGTGTAGCAGCGTACACCGCTTGCGTTCATGAACACATTATCAAATTGAAAGTCGCCAATACTTGTTTGCAGGTCAGTCATAAGCCCACTCCTTCATTATTTGCTGTTCCTATTTAAGCATAGAAACACAATAGAAACCAGTCAACGCCTCAGAGCGTGAGCTGACGCGTTTAGAAACCGGCGTGTAAGCGGCCTTGGACGTGATGACCGGGCTTTGGTCATTGCTTCCAAGGTCCTTACACACCAGTTTCTGCGTCAGCGAACGCGTTTTTGAAGCAACAGCGTTCAATTGTCATTCTCGATTCGATTGCACGACCATTCCGTGTAATCCCAAACAAAAAACACTCCCATCACTGGCAGTGCTCTTCTTGAAATGATGACTTAAGAATTATCGCTTAAATCAAAGTTGTTTACGTAAACGCGTTGACAATCAGCGCCGCAAGCGCCACTCCGCCGCTCAGCCAAGTCAGTCGCCGCATCGGTTTTGTTTCGCGGTGTCGCAATAGAGCAATCAACCAACTTACTAGGCCGATCAAAGCTAACCCAACGCCAACAAGAAAAATAACTAACAACAACATTCGAAAAGTTTGCATGTTGAATACCTAGTTACAAAGCCAAGTTATCATTTGGCGTCACTAATCCAGCCAGTTTAGCTGCTTTTTGTCGAATATCGGCAGGCGGTGTTTGTGGCAAGGTAAAATGTGTTTCCATTTTGTGCGGATCAAAGTCAGGCGTGACGCTCACCAATGAATAGAAAACATTGCTGGAAACCGTATCCGGAATATCGGAAAGCGTGTACGCACGAATTTCCGCTTCTTGTTTTGGCAGATGGCTCAGGAAGTCAGCCAAGACCCGATATGAATAATAAACGGTCTCTTCGTATGTTGTCCCGACTGCCTCAGCGTTAGGAATATTTGGAAAACTAATGTGATAACCTGTTTTGGTTTTCTCGTTGCGCGCCACGAAATAATAGTGACGTCCCGTTTTTGCCATCTCGACCACTCCTTCTTTACTAATATTATAGCACGGTGAGAAACATTAACAAGAAAATTGCCGGTACTCATTTTTAAGATTTTTTCTCATCAAATTCATAGAAAAAGTCGCCTTTGATGACCTTTGCAAAATGTAGCCCTCGTGATATACTTATATCCGTTGATTTGCGGTCGTAGTTTAGTGGTAAAACTCCAGCTTCCCAAGCTGGTGTCGCGAGTTCGATTCTCGTCGACCGCTGTATAAGGTTCTGTGAGAAAGAGGAAATAAGGTCAGTTGGCGGTTCTTAGTGAGATCGGATAGTGCAAACGATCACGTCGGACCTGATGGCGCGCTTTTGAGAATCAGTGCTTTGAGTGGACATATTGTCAAGCAGAGTGGTACCGCGGGCTAGGGCTCGTCTCTTCGAACAGGAGAGATGGGTCCTTTTTTCGTGGCATCATCATTTTAGGAGGAAGTTATGGATTTTAAAGAACTTGTTGTTAAGGCACTTGAACCAGCACTTGCCGGTCAATTAGACGCGGCTGCGATCAAGTCCTTGATTGAAACACCCAAGTCATCAGACTTAGGAGATTATGCTTTTCCAACCTTTTCCTTGGCGAAGATCATGCATCGCGCACCAAAGATGATTGCGAGCGATTTGGTCGGTCAAATTGATGTGACCCCGTTTGAACAAGTGAAGGCTGTTGGTGGCTATGTTAACTTTTATCTGGATAAAATCAGTTTTGCCCACGATGTGTTGAAAGTGATCGCGCAAGCTGGCGAGCATTATGGTGATGCTAATATCGGCAGCGGGAATGTACCGATCGACATGAGCAGCCCGAACATTGCTAAACCAATGTCCATGGGGCACTTACGCTCAACCGTGATTGGCAATGCCTTAGCCAACATTCTCAGCAAAATCGGGTATACACCGATTAAAATTAATCACCTTGGCGACTGGGGCACACAATTTGGTAAACTGATTGTGGCGTACAAGAAGTGGGGATCCGAGGACGCTGTCAAAGCCGATCCGATCAAAAATCTATTGCATTACTATGTGGAATTTCATGAGAAGGCCGAGGCAAATCCCGAGTTGGACGATGAGGCCCGTGCTTGGTTTAAGCGGCTGGAAGATGGCGATGAAGAAGCCATTGCGCTTTGGCGCTGGTTCCGTACAGTTTCACTGGCTGAGTTCAATCGAATTTACAAAATTCTCGGTGTTGACTTTGATTCTTACAATGGCGAAGCCTTTTATAATGACAAAATGGCTGATGTGGTGAAGCGGCTTGAAGACAAGCATTTGCTGAAAACTAGTCAAGGTGCCGAAATTGTGGATTTGAGTGCGTATAACTTGAATCCAGCGCTGATCAAGAAGTCAGATGGCGCAACGCTGTATATGACGCGTGATCTCGCTGCTGCGATTTTCCGGAAAGAACATTATCATTTTGTTCAAAGCCTGTACGTTGTTGGTAATGAACAACGCGAACACTTCCAGCAGTTAAAAGCCGTCTTGTTAGAAATGGGTTACGACTGGGCGAATGATATTCACCACATTCCATTTGGGCTGATTACGGCGAATGGCAAGAAGTTGTCAACGCGTAAAGGCAACATTATCTTACTGGAAAATGTTTTGCGCGATGCTGTCGGTCTGGCGAAACAACAAATTGCTGAAAAGCATCCCGATTTACCAAATGCGGATAAAGTTGCGCATGAAGTCGGTGTCGGCGCCGTCATTTTCCATGACTTGAAGAACGAACGCTTAGACAACTTCGACTTCAACTTAGAAGAAGTCGTGCGTTTTGAAGGTGAAACCGGTCCATATGTACAGTACACGAACGCGCGGGCTAATAGCATTTTGCGGAAGGCTGCGATTGACCCGGCGCCTGAAGTGGCTTTAAGTGATCCAGCGGCTTGGGACGTTTTGCGCGCCCTTGGCGATTACCCAAGCATAGTCTTGCGTGCAGCCAAGGAATATGAACCTTCTGTGATTGCTAAGTATGCACTACGCTTGGCAAAAGCTTTCAATAAGTATTATGCCAATGTCAAAGTGCTGGTTGAGGACAGTGAGCTGCCAGCTCGATTGGCGATGGTTAAGGCGACGACACAAGTGCTAACAAATGCGCTGCAACTGTTGGGTGTCGGTGCGCCAGAAGAAATGTAACCTTGCGCGTCAGCAACCGGCAGTGACGATAACGCGCTCGTCAGTCCAGACACCTACGCATAAGGACTTTGGTCACAATGGTCAAAGTACGGCCATCACGTCTAAGGCCGCTTACACGCCGATGTCTCTTGGACTGACTCCCGCGCAACAATAATGGTGGAGGTCATGTGATGAATAAAAGTGAACGCCAAGCGGCCTTAACACGAATCATTAATCAAAAGCCAATCGCCACGCAGGAAGAGTTATTGGCAGCATTAAAAGCGGCTGGTATTGATGCGACGCAAGCCACGATTTCGCGCGACATTCGCGAGATGAAGATCGTCAAATCGCAAGACGCAACCGGGACGTTACGTTATACCATTTTTCGCGGCTCTTCAGAGTCCCAGTTAGAACGGTTAGGCCGCTCAATTCGTGAAGTCGGGCTGTCGATTACCCGGGTACATTTCATGAACGTGATCAAAACGTTACCGAGCAACGGTAATTTATTGGCAGCGATTATTGATGACATCGGTTTTGAGCAAGTTGTCGGCACTATCGCTGGTCATGACACGATTGTCGTGATTAGCCCGGATGAGAAGCAGGCAAAATGGTTTGAAGCGGCTTATCGGCAAGCCTTCAATTCGTAAGCATCTGGCAACATCACAAGCAAAAGAGCTGGGCAACAAGGTCAACCTTGTCAAACCCAGCTCTTTTCGTTGTCACAAAATTAGTGGCCCGCTGCTTGCCATGGTATGTGCCATTACTTTGGCTCAAAATTGTTCAAAAAGGCAGGGGACTGGTCACCGTCAACGTTGTGTCTGATAGCGGCTTTGTGAAGCGAACCTGAAAGGCGTGCAGATACATGCGCTGATAGGTTGTCTGATCAGGGGCATAAAGCGGATCACCTAGGATTGGATAGCCAATGCTAGCTAAATGTACCCGAATTTGATGGGTGCGGCCGGTTTCGAGTCTGAGCGCAACCGTCGCAGTTGTTGACGTTTCTGCGATCCGGCGAAAATGAGTAATGGCCGATGCCCCGTCCGGTCTAATCATGCGTTTACGCTGATCATCAGGATCATGCCCAATCGGAGCCGTTATGGTGCCACTGGCCGCAATTCCCTGCGGTACTAACGCTATATAATCCCGATGCATGGTTTTAAGAGCCAACTGTCGGTTAATGATGGCTTGCGTTAAAGGGTTCTTCGCGATGACCAATAAACCACTGGTCGCCATATCTAGCCGATGGGTAATTAACGCCGGGAAAGGGGCCAGATAAGCGGCTGCCTGGTTCATTAAGGTACCGGTTTCGCCTGGTAAGTTTGGGTGAGTTTTCATACCAGCCGGCTTATCGACAATGAGTAGATCATCATCTTCATAATGAATTGTGAGGGCCGGCGTTTCCGGAACGTAGGCAAGTGGCGTGGGTTCATCATAAGTCATCGTGATAACATCACTAGGCTGTACTTTTTCATTAAAATTACGATAATGACCATTAACTAAAATTGTTTTGGCAACGCGCAATTGGTGTTGCCGTTTACGTGGTATCAACCATGCTTGAAGTTGATCGCGAAGGCTGGCGGGCAGCGTGGCACGTGCAGAAGTTTGAAACAACAAGTGATTTCCTCAATTCATTTGACCATAAAGTTTGCTTAAAAAGATGTCGATGAAATTTTGGCGGTTGTCGCCTATGCTACAATAAACAAGATTCACATTAGGAGGACGGAAATGCAGTTCTTATCACGAATTTGGCAGGGAACACGGTGGTTTTTCCGCCGGTTTCAGGTGATTCGTTGGCTGATTTTAATTGGTCTGACAGTCATGCTCGGGTTCTCTGCTTGGTTTACTTATAAAGCCAAAACCGCCGATGTTGAAAACATCAAGAGTACCTTACAAACAAAAACCGTCATTTATGACGCTAACAACGAAGAAGCCGGCACACTGTACGGCCAAAAAGGGACCTACGTCGAGTTAAAGGCGATTAGTCCGCAAGTACAAAATGCCGTTATCTCGACGGAAGACCGTACGTTTTATACCAATGGCGGTTTTTCAATCAAAGGGATTCTTCGCTCTGCTTTGAATTATGTCATCCACCATGGCCAAATCATGGGTGGTGGTAGTACGATTACCCAACAATTGGCGAAGAATACCTTGCTGACGCAAAAGCAGACGGTGATGCGCAAGGCCCAAGAACTATTTATGGCCATCCAGTTGAATAAAGTTTACTCCAAACAAGACATTCTTGCGATGTACCTCAATAATGCTTATTTTGGCAATGGGGTCTGGGGGGTTCAAGATGCTGCTAAGCGGTATTTTGGCAAAGATGCCAGCCAGCTTGATGCGAGTGAAGGGGCAATTCTGGCGGGGATGTTACGGAATCCTAGCTACTATAACCCCGCTGATCACATGGACAATGCTTTGTCGCGCCGCAATGTCGTTTTGCAATTGATGGTGGACAATAAGAAGCTCACGCAGGCGCAGGCCAATGCGGCAAAAGCGCAGTCAGTGCAGGTTGTCGATACTTTTTCAACGGCCAACAGTCAAAAATATCCGTCTTATTTTGACTCCGTCATTGAAGAGGCGCGCAGTGAAGGTATTAGTGTCGATGATATTTTGAACAAAGGTTATAAAATTTATACCAATTTGGATCAAACTTATCAACGCAACCTTCAAAACAGCTTTGCTCAAGACTGGGCGTTTCCGGCAAATGCCGCAGATGGTAAGCAGGTTCAAGGGGCTTCCATCGTGCTTGATCCGAAAACAGGCGGTGTCAGGGCGGTCGTTGGTAATCGCGGTGAGCATACCTTCTTAGGGTTTAACTACGCAACACAACTTCGCAATTCGCCGGGTTCCACGATCAAGCCGTTGATGGTTTATACACCAGCACTTGAAAATGGTTATCATTATGATTCTGTCTTGAAGGACGAGAAACTTAGTTACGGTAAAAATAATTATACGCCGACCAATGCAACCGGCACCTATTTAGGTACTGTCCCGATGTATAAAGCGTTGGCCGATTCGATCAATGCGCCGGCTGTTTGGCTGCTTAATAAGATTGGTGTACAAAAAGGGGTCACTAGCTTAGATCGGTTTGGCATCCAACTAAAAGAAAGCGATCAGAATCTTGCTGCTGCACTTGGTGGCCTTAAAAATGGGGTTTCACCGCTGATGATGGCACGGGCCTATGCGGTGTTTGCGAATGGCGGTAAATTGCCAACGACTCACTTCATTCGCAAAATTGTCGATGCGTCAGGTCAAACGGTGGTCGACAACTCACATCCAACGATGCGTCAAATCACATCAAAAAAAGTGGCTCAGGAAATGACGAGCATGATGATCGGAACGTTTAACGAAGGGACCGGTCAAACTGCTAAACCAGCTGGCTACACAATCGCCGGGAAAACTGGCAGTACTGAGGTCCCAAGTAGTTGGGGCTACGGCACTAAGGATCAGTGGGTCATTGGTTATACGCCAGACATTGTAAATGCGACCTGGATTGGTTACCCGACAACCGACAGTCAGCATTTCCTTCAAGGCACCAGCACGTCTGGGGTAGCACCGTTATTTAAACTCGAAATGACGAACCTAATGCCGAATACGCCACAAACCGCGTTTGACACGAAAGATGCCGCACAAATGGCTAGCATCCAAACACCATCCAGTGGCGACAAAACATGGCAAGGAATTCAGGATAGTATCGAGAAAGGCATAGACAGTGCCAAGCAAACTGTGGGACAATGGTATGATAATATCAAGGGCTGGTTTAAATAGGCTCAAAAAGTGAGGTAAAGTATGGCAAATGTTTACGACACCGCTAATCAGATGGCGGCAGATATCAAGACAACACAGGAATTTCAGGATCTCAAGAAGGCGTTTGATCTCTTGAAGCTGGACACCGTTGCTTACGGTTTGTTCCAACAATTCCAACAAAAGCAATATGAGATGCAGCAAAAGTCAATGCAGGGACAAGATTTCACGGATGATGAAGTGAAGTCATTGCAAGAACTTGGCGACAAGATGCGCGACATCCAGCCGATCCAAAATTTGATGGCAAAAGAACAAGGCCTATCTCAGATGATGGACGAATTGAACAAAATTATTTCCCAACCAATTATTGATGTCTATCAAGGCAAGTAATGACTGGTGATTGAAGGATTTCCGTTGATTGCGGAGATCCTTTTTCTTTGGAAATTCATGCGCATAGAGAAGGCTGAGCGTGTCGCGACAATGTTTGAACTAAACTTGCTGGCAAAAGGCAATTCATAGGTGGTGCATTTTCTTTTGCAGTATCCAACCATTATTTTTAAAAAGGGTTAGGTGCCAGCTCTTACTCGAGCGCTGACTCGTCCTTGGATGTGCTTAACATTTGTATGACAATGAAGCATGGTTTCTCATACACTCAAGCACCAACCTTCCTTGTACTTTATCATTGATATCTGTATGATTTAAGTAGTGTGAAAATTCAAGGAAAAGGTGACGACCTTGGTAAAACGGCTTTTCGATTATCATAATGAAGAAGATGTTCGGCTTCCTGTGCTGATTAAATCAGCTGAAGTGCGTGTCGCAAAGAATGGCAAAAAATTTATTGCGATGATTTTTCAAGACAATTCAGGACATATTTCAGGTAAGTTCTGGGATGCTAGCGACAATGACATTGCTCAGTTTAAGGCTGGCGAAGTCGTCCAATTGTCGGGTAAGCGTGAATTATATCAAGGCAATCCGCAAATTAAGATTTTTTCATTGCGGTTGGCAACCCAAGAGGAAGGCAATGATCCTAAATCCTTTGTTGAGCGGGCGCCAGAAGCACCCAGTGATATGGAAGAGGAACTGAACAGTTACATCTTCGAAATCACCAATGCTAACTGGAATCGAATTGTCCGTAAACTGATCAATGATCACAAGAAGGCATTTTTCAGTTATCCGGCGGCCAAGTCAAATCACCATGCTTTTGCTGGTGGTCTCGCTTTTCATACGCTAAGCATCTTGCGACTTGCTAAAAGTGTCGTTCAACAGTATTCGAGCTTGAACAAAAGTTTGCTATATGCAGGCGCAATTTTACATGATCTCGGTAAGACCATTGAGTTAAGCGGGCCAATCTCAACTGATTACACGGTTGAAGGCAACTTGATTGGTCACATCGTTCTCATTGACGAGCAGATTGTCTTAGCAGCACAACAACTTAAAATTGATATCAACGCTGAAGATATGCTCTTACTACGTCATGTCGTGCTTGCACATCACGGATTGCTTGAATACGGCTCGCCGGTGCGGCCAGAGCTGCTTGAAGCGCAAGTGTTGCATGATTTAGACGAATTGGACGCATCAATCAATATGATGACAACCGCCTACCAACATGTTGATCCTGGTACCTTCACAGAACGACTTTTCGGTATGGACAATCGTCGCTTCTATCGACCTAAAAATGGTCAAACTTTTCCGGATCCGCACTAGGCGAATTCAGTCAGTTTAGTTGTAGTCATGTGGTTGTCAAAAGGCTGATAAAGATGGGATAGCGCCTATCTTTATCAGCCTTTTTTTGAGTCCTACAAACAATCACTTGCCATTCATTGCGTCATGTTTGCAACACAAATAAAAGCCTCGCAAAATTAATTGCGAGGCTTTCAAGTGCTAACACTGATTTAATTTTTAGTTTGAAGTACTGGTACTTGAGCTGGTGCTCAGATAGCTTGAAAGAACATCCTTCAAGTCGTTATCCTTAATGGAAACATTTTCCTTCTTAAGCACTTTGGTGATGATACCGTTCATCACCGTTTGGTCGCTCTGCCATGTTGTATAGAGCTGGTTTTCCAAATCTTTCTTGTGTTCCTTCATCGTGCCTTTTTTACCAACGGAGATAACGCGGATAACATGATAGCCATACTGCGTCTTAACCGGTGTTGTGGTGATATCGCCGGCCTTGGTTAACTTAAAGGCTGCTTTCTTGAAGGTTGAATCCAAGCTAGTATCGGTGTTGTCAAACGCCGTCAACTTACCGCCCTTATCTTTTGTTCCAGTATCGATTGAGTTCTTCTTGGCAAGGGCCTCAAAGTTCTTTTCGGTTGGGTCTTTTTGGTAGTCGGAAATGATTTGTTTAGCTTCATCTTCGGTCTTGACCAAGATATGTTGCACGGTGATCTTCGGTTGATACTTCTTCCACTGAGCAGCAATTTGTTTTTCTGTTGGCTTTTTGAGGGCCTTCAAGGCAACTTCTGAGTACAAGGTTGTCCGAATTTGATCCTTAAAACTTGATTCGGTATACCCATTTTGTTCAAGGGTTGTATCGAATGAAGAACCATATTGTTTCTTCAGTGTATTGAACTGACTGTTGACCTTCTTATCAGACACCTTATTCGGGTATTGTTGTTCCAATGCCTTCAAAACAATCATGTTACGCAATGTTGCTTGGCCAGTGGTGGTCTTCTTCATGGCGTCATAGTACTCGTCTTTGGTGACCTTGGCACCTTTCATGTTTGCAACCGTGCTGCTTGAACAACCAGCTAACGTCACTGCTACAAACAAACCAACAACGCCGAGAATCCATTTTTTCATGCAATCACACATCCTAATCTTAAAAGTTTCGGTTAACACTGCCGTCTACTATACCATAACTTACTGCCGCACGCGGATCTTCACATAAGTTTCACGAAACCGTCACGACTTAATTGATGGGCATCGCCAGCAATTTTCAATGTTTTGGTAAAGGTTCACGCTGATCGGCAGTCGGCATAGCATCAAGATTGCTGACAGCATCATTGATATTTTCAACATGCTTTTGGATCGCATCAACGCGCGGGGCCGTTTCAAATTCAAAAGTCTCGACCCGATCTGTGATATCTTTCATGGCAGGTTTCAAAGTATTGTTGAGTTCGTCAGATAAATGGGTGAGGGATTGACTGAACTGAGCAACACTCTCACGCACCTGACCAACCCCGTCTGATAAACCTTCAAAGTAGGCCGCGATCTCTTGTTGAAGTTGTGGACCGGTTTTTTTTGCAGTCAACAGCGCATAAACTGTTCCGGTCAGTGCTCCGAGTAAAAAGCCGTGTTTAAATTTCATGCTTGGGCCTCCAGCTGGGTACGAATTTTGTCAGCGACCGCTTCAAGTTTCTCTGTGTCATACTGTGCACTGTGATCGCCAAAGTGCATGCCAAAATCATCTTGATCGCTATAGCGAGGAATCAAATAGATATGTGAGTGAAAAACGCTTTGATAGGCGACCTTGCCGTTGTTATTCAAAATATTCATACCTTTAATTGCCGGGTCACTGGCCTTGATGGCGCGGGCAATTTTTGGCAGACGTTCAAAAACAGCTGCGGCAAGTTCAGTGTCATAAGCGAAAATATCTGGAATGTGAACTTTGGGGACTAATAAAGTATGTCCCGGTGTAACCTGCGTGATATCCAGAAAGGCTTTGACAACGTCATCTTCATATACGGTAACATTGGGGATTTCGTTACGGACAATTTTGCAAAAAATGCAATCATTCATGTTGCTGCCTCATTTCTGCTTGCGCTTTTTTAATAGAAACCTTGATTTCATGCTATCATATCACTAACTGAAATTATACAGATTGGGACTGGTAAGATGACTTTAACAATTGAAGGATTGACCGGTGGTTACGGCAATTTAACGGTCTTGAAAGATATCAACTTTACCGTACCGGCAGGCAAAATTGTCGGGTTAATTGGTTTGAATGGTGCGGGCAAGTCAACGACCATCAAACATATTATAGGATTGTTGACCCCACAAAGCGGGACGATTTCACTTGATGGCAAAACATTGCACGATGATCCCACTGGTTTTCGAGCTGACCTCGCGTATGTGCCTGAGACACCGGTGCTTTATCCGGAATTGACGTTGCGGGAACATCTTGAAATGACCATCATGGCTTACGATCTTGATGCGACGGTTGCATGGCAAGATGCCGATAATATGCTGAAAATGTTCCGACTCGACAATAAGTTGGACTGGTTTCCAGCAAAATTCTCAAAAGGGATGCAGCAAAAGGTCATGATTGTGGCGGCGTTTATGACGCATGCACAGCTTTTTATCATCGACGAACCTTTTACTGGACTTGATCCACTGGCCGTCCATGATCTGTTGGACTTGGTGACAGCAAAAAAGGAGCAAGGAGCGTCTATTTTGATGTCAACCCATATTTTGGCAACCGCTCAACAATATGCTGACGAATTCGTTTTGATCAAAGCAGGTAAAGTCAGAGCAACTGGTGATTTACCTTCTTTGAAGCAGCAATTTGATCTTCAGGATGGCAGCTTGGATGACATCTATATGAAAATGACGGAGGAACAGTAATGGTCGCGTTATGGCGAACTCGACTTCGACAACATGTTCAAGAACAGCAAAAATATTTGCGATTGGTGTTCAATGACCATTTTGTACTGGTCTTGCTAATACTTTTTGGCGGTGCCTTATATGCCTACAGTCTGTTAGTGAAAACATTGCAGCCATCTTGGTGGTTAGCTTTGTGTCTGGCTGTCATTTTTACGGCTTTAATCGCGCTTGGCCAGTTAGCCACGTTGGCGCAGGCGCCCGATCAAGTCTTCTTACTGCCAAAAGCAGAGGCCTTCAGTGACTATTTGTTGAAGGCACGGCGATACAGCATGATTTTACCGGCAACTTTATTAGGTTTTGCGGCTTTGGCGATGTGGCCATTATTTGCACAATTGGGTCAAGATCCAATCAGTGCGACGGTGACGCTGCTACTAGCTGTGTGGTTATTCAAAGATCTCGACTTGTGGCTGCAATTGCTTCAGCGCTATCATCTGCCGATCAATTGGCGACATCCACGACTTGTACTGCTTGTCATCACATTCGCAGCTCTTTTTTTAGGTTTTTACTTGCATCCGGCTGTGGCCTTGTTAGTGGCGCTGACGCTGAATTTGGTCTTCAGATGGCTGCGAAGTTCCTTGTTGGCAGAGGGGTTATTGAATTTCGAAGCTTTAATTGACCTCGAAGCAGATCGCATGGGTCGACTGTATCGATTTTATAATCTATTCACGGATGTGCCAGGTTTGGCAAATAGCGTCCATCGTCGCCGGTACCTCGATCCACTTTTGAAGGTGGTTAAGCCAAGCAAGACAGAGACGTGGGCATACTTGTATCTGCGCGGCTTTTTGCGTGGCGGTGAGTATCTTGGGTTGTACTTGCGGCTACTGGTGATCGGCGCGATTATCGTGGCGGTTTTGTCTCAGTGGTGGCTGTTGCTTGGTTTTGCGATTCTATTCTTGTATATGGTTGGCTTTCAGCTGTTGCCATTCTTCTTCCAATATGATGAAATTGTCTTCACGCACTTGTATCCAGTAGCACCAAATCAAAAACTGGCGGCCTTTGAACGGCTTTTGATGACGTTGTTGCTGCTTGAAGTGGTTGTTTTCACACTGGTTGCGTTGATCCGACTGCAGTGGCTCGCCGGGTTGACGATATTTGTTGGCGGGACTGCATTTGTTTGGGGCTTCACGCGATGGTATGCACGTGTTCGGTTGAAGGTACATGATGCGATGCGTTGAATGACAGACGCGCCTGTTCGCACTCTGCCTAAACGTGTTCACAGGCGCAGAAACCTACACATAAGGACCTCAAGCACAATGGCCAAAGTGGCGGCCATCGCACTTGTGGCCGCTTATGTTCCGGTTTCTAAGCGGGCCAGTTTGCGCTCTGCTCTTGACGTGAATTTCGCAAGTTAGTAATATTGAGCGTGGACGCACGAGCGCCTGGGAGTGTCTTTTTGATGTTGTGAATCATTCCTGCGGCCAGAAGTAAGGAGTAGTGCCTATGGAGTTTGAATTAGATTCCGGGTGGTCCCTGCAGCCTGCAGGTGGATCCACCGGAAGTGCGTTTCTTGGGGTTTATGCCAATCAAAAATATTTCCTTAAGCGCAATGCCTCGCCGTTTCTTGCGGCACTATCAGTTGAACACATTACCCCGCGGCTGTTGTGGACGCGGCGGGTGAGTACGGGAGACGTGCTAACCGCTCAAGAGTGGCTGGACGGTGAAACGTTAACGCGGCAACAAATGATGTTGCCAGTCGTGGCCAAAATGTTGGCACAGGTGCACCACTCAAGTCTGTTAAAACGGTTATTACGTCAAGTAGGCGGTCAAGTCCTTGATCCTGAGCAATTACGAATCGCACTACTTCAGGATTTCCCAGTCGATGTGGCTGCGCAGCCTAAGATCAAAACGGCTCTGCACGATTTAAAGCAGTGGTTACCGCACACGGATGTGCAAACGGTTTGTCATGGCGATTTGAACCACAAGAATTGGTTACAGGCAGGCGGTCGGTTGTATTTAGTAGACTGGGAGCAGGTGGCGCTGGGCGATCCGGCTTATGATCTCGCGGATGTACTTGCCCACTATGGCAGTCCAGCCACAAGTCACCAGTTTTTGGATGCTTACGGCGCACGACTTGATGAGGATTTGAAACGTCGACTGTACTGGTACGGTGATCTGCATTTGCTTCATGATATTAAGGTAGCAGCCACGCATCAACGATTCGAAGAAGTTGCGCAAGTTTTGCATCAATTCGAATGTTTACAAGCGAGTCGGTAAGCTGTGCTGCAAACAAGCAAGGTCATTCATCAAAAAAGGCCTGAGGCAAAAAGTGATTTTGTCCCAGGCCTTTTGAGCGGTCACGGTGTACTTTGACCTAGCCAATGTTCAAGTTAAGGAGAAATTTTATGCGATTACGTAACAAACAGTGGGCGAAACCGCTAATCTTGGCTCATCCTGAAATGATTCTGGTTCGCCCAGAAAAGATGCAAGGTCATTGGCAATCGCGATTTGACCAATCACGGCCATTGTATCTTGAGGTCGGCTCTGGGAAAGGTCAATTTATTGTCGAAATGGCCAAGACCCATCCAGATCGAAACTTTATTGCTTTAGAGTTACAGGAAGCCGCTGTAGCAATGATTCTGAAAAAACAGGTTGCCTTAAAATTGCCAAACTTGCAGCTTGTGCTGGGCGATGGTGCGGACTTAACCGATTATTTTAGTGAAGGTGAGATTGATGGCTTGTTTTTAAACTTTTCCGATCCGTGGCCAAAAACCCGTCACGAAAAAAGGCGGCTCACTTATCGTGACTTTTTGCGACAGTATCAAGCCATTATGAAGCCAGATGCTTTGCTGCAGTTTAAAACGGATAATCAAGGGTTGTTTGAATATTCCTTGGTCAGCATGAATCATTTTGGGATGACGTTCGATTTGGTTTCCTTGAACCTACATCACGACAAACGCGTTACGGATAACGTGCCTACTGAATACGAAGAGAAGTTCAGCGCTGATGGCGGTCGAATCTACGAACTTGTCGCGCATTTTAAGCATTAATCGGTTCGTGAAGTTGTTTTAATTGTCTTAAGGTACCATCGGGTTCAACAGCAAAGGCAAACTGATTGAGGCGGTCGCCTTCACGCACGGTCAACCCGCCAGTATACACGCGATAGCGATCACGGCCAGTCCCGCATTCGGTTGGCTGCATGTTGATCCAGCTATTTTCGATGGTTCCGCGATTTGTAAAGTTGGCCTTGACGATGGACAAAATGCGATTAGGAATGGTTCGATAATACAGGCGCCGATAAACAATCGAGGCCATGCCGGCCGTCACCGCAGCAGCGGCTATCCAGACACGCCAATTCGACTTCTTTTTGAAAATTGCCAAATTTGTGACCCCCTTTAGTGATGAAGACGGACCTGTCCAACCTATTCCGGACGTTCTTTTAAAACTGATATAAAGGCGAGACATTGCTGACGTCTTCTGCTAATCTCTAACTGATCTGACGATGTGTGACTTGGCTTTTGTTGACCTGTTCAAGCTTTATCACCTTGAGTATAATGTAACACAGCACGAGCATCATTGATCTTAAGACGATTTCCTGTTATAGTTACTTATAAATAGTAAGCGAAAGGATGTTGGCTATGAAAGAATTAGGCTCTAATGCAGCAATTTTAAATGAGGTCAAGCAACCAGGTAAAAAAATGTTGTTCTTTTCTGCAGATTGGTGCTCGGATTGCCGTTTTATCAAACCAGCTATGCCTGAAATTGAGAAGGACTTTTCAGACTATGAATTCATCGCGGTTGATCGCGATAAGAATTTAGAAGTTGCTCAAGATATGGGTGTGTTTGGCATTCCGAGCTTTATTGCCTTTAACGATGGTAAGGAAACCGGTCGTTTTGTGAATAAAGATCGTAAGACGAAACAACAAGTCGAAGATTTCATTAACGGCTTGCATTAATTTTTGGAGGTTTATATGCTCATTACCAGTTATAATCAACCAGCGTTTGGCGACACCTTGCTTGCCATCACAGGTCAGGATACGGCAACACAAACAATTCAGCGACGTGGTGACATTGTTGCGATTCTCAATGATAAAGGCAACGTGATTGGCTACAACTTTTTCAACGTGACACAGTGGCTGGGTCAGTTAACTGGCCAAGGTCGCCTTGTGTTGACCGCAACACAAATTGCCGAGCTTAATCAGGCTATTCAGACGGCAGGGCTGCCGGGTAAACTAGCGGTTGATGAAACCCCTAAGTTTGTGATTGGCAAAATTGTTGATTTTAAGGATCATCCTGATGCTGATCATCTTCATGTGACGCAAGTTGATATTGGTAATGAACAGGTTCAAATCGTTTGCGGTGCACCGAATGCAGCACTCGGCCAAACGGTTGTTGTTGCTTTGCCAGGTGCCATGATGCCAGATGGCAAAATTATCTGGCCGGGCTCGTTGCGCGGTGTTGACTCTTACGGCATGATCAGCAGTGCCCGTGAGTTAGGCATTCCTGGCGCGCCACAACGTCGCGGTATCTTGGTGATGCCTGATAGTTTACCTGCAGGCACACCATTTGATGCTAAAAAAGCCGAGGCCGTTGTTGCTGTTCAAGCATCATAATTTGTGCCCATCTGAACAGCCGGTTGTAATTGTTTTGATCGCGAATAACGAAAAAATTTGACGTAAGCCTCGTGCTTACGTCTTTTCTTTTGCCTCCAATTGCAAAATCACTGGTCTTAACATGAATCTTTTTCCAATTGCTGGTGATATTTTTAGGGATCAAGGATTATTGGTTGCGGTGCTTATGCTAAAATAGAGGCACTGCTAGAAACATGAATAGAAGGGGATTCAATCATGGCGCATTATGATGGCCCGGCATTTCTACATCAAAATAAAGTGCCGGAACCCCAATCTGAGTTGAATACTTCGGACTGGACACAGGCGCAACACGAGGAACAATATCAGTTGCCACCGCAATTGGCGCACAAACCAAAGCCTGATGTGGATCCGCGCAAGGTCGCGGAGGCTCAGGCCGATTTGCGTGCCTTTGATTATCCGCAACGACCGCGGGGCCGCGATGAGTTATCGCGCCTATCAACGCCAAACAGCACAGCTCATCGGCGTCCTATTGATCGTACCGATTACGCACAAATTGCTGAGATTTTGCGACCAGATTCGCAAACGGTTTATCTTTTTGCGGGCCATGGCATCGAAAATAAGATGGCCGTCAATCATGATATTTCGCTGACACCGTCTGATACGAATACAGCCAAATCGACGACGTCATTTATAGAAAAACAAGATGAAAATGAGGCTAACAGACGAGCGAACGCTTCTAAAGCACCGCAGGAAGATACCTTATTAGCAGAAAAATCGGATGAAGCCGGGACGCAGAACCAAAAGCCGCTTGATGAGACTTTGCCAGAAGCAACCGCACCGTCAGTTGCCGCCAAACCGGTAACACCAACCGACACGCACCAATTATCGTCTTCGACACCGGCAACATCTGCTGTTGAACCACAGGCTAAGTCAGCGGAGACCGAAAAAAAGACATTACTGACCGCTGTGACCGCTGATGAGGCAGAGGAGGCTCCAGCATCGGTTAACAAGCCGTTTGTTGATTCGTCCTCACAGTCTGTCATCAATAAGCCACATGCGCCTAACAGTCGCAAGGCAGCGAGAATTGAGGCGTTGCGGCGCAAACATGCGGCCAAAAAGTTACGGCGTGAATTAGCTGCCCAGAAGGCAAAGGCAAAGCAAGCTCAGGCAGAGGTGCAAACATCACCAAAAACATCAAGGCCACCTTCAACGACGGCTGAAACACCATTAGCCAATGATGCCGACCATTCAACGTCAGCACTAACGCAATCACCGTCAACTGGTATTTTACCTTCATCAATGGCTGCGGCTGAGGACACAGGTTCCGCACCTACAGGGCCAACACCGGGCGTTAGCACACTGCCACCGCTCAAGCTACTTGCTTCGCCGGTCAAAGTTGATCAGGCTGCCCAAGAAGATTGGGTTGTGGCACAAAGCGATCGGTTGGATAAAACGTTGCAAGCCTTTAACGTGGATGCACACGTGGTCGCTCACACTGTTGGCCCGACTGTCACCCAATTTCAAGTCCGCCTGGCCAGTGGTGTTAAAGTCAATAAAATCACGAACCTCAATGATGACTTGAAATTGGCGTTAGCAGCAAAAGACATTCGGATTGAGGCACCGATTCCTGGCAAAAATACGGTTGGCATTGAAATACCAAATCTGAAACCGCGACCAGTGATGCTACGCGAAGTCCTAGATACCCCGGCTTTTCAGCAGGCTAAATCGCCATTGACGATTGCTTTAGGTGTGGATTTTTTTGGCCAGCCTGTGGTCACCAATTTGGCTAGGATGCCACATGGCTTGATCGCCGGAGCAACTGGTTCGGGGAAGTCTGTCTTCATCAACAGTCTGTTAGTATCCTTGCTCTATAAGGCTACACCGGAACAAGTGAGGTTATTATTGATTGATCCAAAAGCAGTGGAGCTTGCCGGTTATAATGGCTTGCCACATCTGGTATCGCCAGTTATTTCCGATCCCAAAGCTGCCAGTGCCGCTTTGAAGTGGGTCGTGTCAACAATGAATGATCGCTATAAGAAGTTGGCGGCGGCTGGTGTCCGTAATTTGGAACAGTTTAATGCAAAGGCCGAGCGTTTTCACGAATACGCACAAGTCCTGCCATACTTAGTGATTATTATTGACGAGTTGGCCGATCTGATGCTAGCTGCGGGCAGTGAGATTCAAGATGACATTGCGCGAATCACGGCGAAGGCCCGGGCGGCTGGGATTCATTTGTTGGTCGCCACTCAACGGCCAAGTGTGGATGTGATTACTGGTACCATCAAGAATAATATTCCGACGCGCATCGCCTTCATGACCGCCAGCCAAATTGATTCACGAACGATTATTGACACGGCAGGCGCAGAACGGCTGCTTGGTCGTGGTGATATGCTGTATCTGGGCAATGGCGCTAGTCAGCCGATCCGCCTGCAAGGAACCTTCGTGGATCGCGAAATTGATGCGATTGTTGATTATGTCAAGGCTCGGCGCGGACCACGTTATCTTTTTGATCCGGCTGGCTTGGTCAAATCGGCTGAAGCCAGCGTGTCACATGAAGACGAGTTGATGCCTGAAGTTCTAGACTATCTATCTGGTGAACGGCATATCTCGACTTCAAAGCTTCAACGGGTTTTTTCTATCGGTTACAACCGCGCGGCTAATTTGATTGATGCGCTTGAAGCGAAGCATCTCGTTTCGCCAGCTAAAGGCGCAAAGCCGCGGGAAGTTTATTACAGTCAAGCAAAGAAAGAGGAACAAACGTCATGACAGAGGCAACCTATTATTTTATTGGTATCAAAGGATCAGGTATGAGCGCATTGGCATTGGTGCTCCATGATTTAGGGCATCAGGTTTTGGGCAGTGATATTACCCAATATACGTTTACCCAAAAAGGACTTGCTGCTGCCGGCATTAAGATGCTGCCGTTTGATCCGGCTAACCTGAAACCGGGTTACACTGTCATTGCTGGCAATAGTTTTACGGACGATCATCCTGAAATCAAACGGGCCAAGGAATTGGGACTCACGATTTATCGTTATCACGAATTTTTGGGCAAGCTGATTGAAGGTTATACCAGTATTGGGGTTGCTGGTGCGCACGGAAAGACCAGTACAACCGGTTTGCTGGCCCATACCTTAAGCGGCGTTGCTAAAACCAGCTATTTGATCGGTGATGGCACAGGCAAGGGCATTCCCGACTCCAAATTCTTTGTATTTGAAGCTGATGAATATCGCCGGCATTTTCTGGCCTATCATCCTGACTACATGATTATGACCAATATCGATTTTGATCACCCTGATTACTACACTGGTTTTGAAGATGTATACGATGCTTTCGAAACTGAGGCCAATCAAGTTAAAAAAGCAATTGTAGCTTGGGGGGATGATCCTTGGCTGCGGAAGCTAAAGGCAAAGGTGCCGGTTTATTATTATGGGATTAGTGACCGTGATGATTTTCAGGCTCGCAACGTTGATCGCGATACGAAAGGCAGCAGCTTTGATGCTTACTTCCACGATCAACTGATCGGTCATTTCTTTGTGCCGCTGTTTGGTGAACACAGCGTCCTAAATGCACTGGCTGTGGTCGCGGTCGCTCACATGGAAAAGCTGGATGCAAAGTTGATTGCCCGTGAGCTCGGCAACTTCAGTGGCGTTAAGCGTCGGTTTGCCGAAAAGGATCTCAAGGACATGATCATCGTCGACGACTATGCTCATCATCCGAATGAAATCAAAGCAACCTTAGATGCTGCTCGTCAAAAGTATCCTGACAAGGCGATTATTGCTGTCTTTCAGCCGCATACCTTCAGCCGCACGCAGGCCTACGAACCACAATATGTTCAGGTCCTAAGCCAAGCTGATCAAACATTCTTAACCCCGATTTTCAGTTCTGCTCGTGAGAAAACTGGTAAAATCCGATCCGAAGATATCACCGCGCAGATCAAAGGCGCTGCAGTGATTCATCAGGAAGACATGAAGCCTTTGCTGCAGTATCATAATGCAGTGGTTGTCTTTATGGGGGCCGGTGATATTCAAAAGTATGAAAAAGCTTACGAAACCTTATTGGCTGAAGAATAGACCGTGTGATCATGATTTGTTGGACATCGAAAACTGTGTCTAAAATGATCGAAAACTGCTCATAATAAAGATCGGTCTTTCGCCTGACTGACAAATATCATCATTCCGGTTATAATGGTCTTCAGATACTCGAAAGAGTTACTTGAAAGGAATGAACGCTATGCAAGAACGCCGTGTTGTAAACGAGGCCGGCTTGACACAGTTCTTCTCCCGCATCTATACCTTGATGGGGAGCGGGCTGGTCGTGACGGCGCTCGTCAGTTATTTGTTAGGATTTCCATTCAGAGCTGAGTACACCAGTTTTGTGAGTGGGCATCCGATTGTTTTTTGGATCATGGCTTTTATGCCGATCATTTTGTCATTTTTTGTGACAGGGCGTCGCGCACAGGCAAGTCCGGGGTATGCAACAGTGATGTTTTACCTCATGTCCGCTAGTTTTGGCTTCACGTTCGCTTCAGTTGCCATGGTTGCGGACGGTACTAACCTTGCCGTTGCTTTAGCTACGACAGCGGTTGTCTTTCTGGTCATGTCGATGGTTGGCCATTTTGGCAAGCGTGACTTGAGCAAAGCCGGCAGTATCGCGATGGTTGCCTTGTTTGGGATCATCATCATGTCATTTGTGAATATGTTCCTTGGCTCAAATGGGATGCAACTGCTGATTTCATACGGCGTCCTGATTATCTTCATTGTATTAACGGCGTGGGATACGCAGCGGCTGAAGAACCTGTATCTCACCACTGGCAATGATGGACAAGCTGCCGTTTCGGAAGGCTCGCTAGCGGTTCTCGGTGCGTTAATGCTCTATCTCGACTTCTTGAACCTGTTCACCGCAATCCTACAGATTCTCGGTGTTGGGAATAACAATAATTAACTAAAAATGTTCAAGAGAACTGGTATTTGCCAGTTCTCTTTTTGTTTTCTGCCAGTTTTCCCCTGACCAGCAAGTCACCGGTTAGCAGAATTTGGTACAATGACTATGACAACTAACTCAGGTCGCGGTGACAGTAGCGGCTGTAGAAAAGGAAGCCCACTTATGGCGAGCAAAACAAAATTATTATTAGTCGATGGTAACTCAGTCGCATTTCGTGCATTTTTTGCTTTATATAATCAATTAGACCGTTTTACGAACCAAGATGGCTTGCACACCAACGCCATTTATGCGTTTAACAACATGCTCGAGATTGTTTTAAAGGCAGTCCAACCAGATGCCGCTTTAGTAGCATTTGATGCAGGCAAGACGACTTTTCGCACAGCCAAATATGCTGATTACAAAAGTGGTCGCGCCAAGACACCGAGCGAATTGCTGGAACAATTGCCTTATATCAAGGAATTGTTGGATGACATGGGCATCGCGCATTATGAATTAAAGGATTACGAAGCCGATGACATTATCGGCACAATGGCTAAGCGTGCGGATGAGGCCGGCTGGGAAACGACGATTGTCACTGGTGATCGCGATTTGACGCAGCTGACGACCGATCGGACCACAGTTCAAGTGACAGTGAAGGGTGTCAATGAGCTTGAAGCCTACACCCCAGCACATGTCAAAGAAAAGCTTGGCATCACACCGGCTCAAATTATTGATCTCAAAGGTTTGATGGGTGATACCTCGGACAACTATCCTGGGGTGACCAAGGTCGGTGAAAAAACAGCTCTGAAATTGCTCAATCAATACGGAAGCATGGAAAACCTCTATGCTAATGTGGATGACATGAAAAAGAGCAAGCTTAAAGAGAATTTGATCAACGATAAAGATAACGCTTTCTTAAGCAAACAGTTGGCAACGATCGATCGCGATGCACCGCTTACTGTGGACTTAGCGGATGTGACATATGCTGGACCGGATTTAGACAAACTCCGGGACTTCTATACAAAAATGAATATGAATTCGTTGCTCAAAAAAATCGGTGGCAGTGTCGCTAAACCTGTTCAGGCGGTTCATTTTTCCGTACTGGATGAGCAATCGATTCTTGCACTCACCAAGCTGACCGAACCTCTGACTTTTGAGATTGAAATGCTCGAGGATAATTATCACGTGGCCGAACAAATCGGTTTCTTTATTGGCACTAAGGAAGAAACTTACGTGAGTACCGATGTCACCTTGCTGACGCTGCCAGCGGTTAAACGGTGGCTGGAAGATGCCAAACGCGATCTGACAGTTTTTGATGGCAAACGAAACATCGTTGCCGCTAATCGACTCGGCGTTAAATTACCGGATATCGCTTTTGACGTGTTATTGGCGTCCTATTTGATTAATCCTGACGAAAACAGCAATGATTTGGGTAAAATCGCTGAAGATCACGATTATCATGACTTGCCGCGTGATGAGGATATTTATGGCAAAGGCGCCAAACGGCAAGTGCCAGAAGACGATAAGCTGTTTGGCCAGTTTGCTCGCAAGTCTGATGCTTTGTTCGCATTGCGGCCTGATTTGACCGGTGATTTGGAAAAACAGGAACAAACGGACTTATTCACTGATATGGAAATGCCGCTTTCTCGGGTTTTGGCAGAAATGGAAATTCAAGGGATTACCTTAAATGCTAAAACACTGAAGGCTATGGGCACTGAATTCTCACAAAGCATCAAGATTTTGGAAGAAAAAATCTATGCAGAAGCTGGCGTGAAGTTCAATTTGAACTCACCAAAGCAGCTCGGCGAAATTCTTTTTGAAAAATTGAATCTGCCTGTGATCAAGAAAACGAAGACCGGTTACTCGACAAGCGTTGACGTGTTGAACGAATTGAAATCGGCAAGTCCGATTGTGCAGGACATTTTGGATTATCGCGGCTGGGCAAAATTGAATTCGACTTATGTTGTCGGCTTGTTGAAGGCGCAATTGCCTGATCATAAGATTCATACCCGCTATTTGCAGACTTTGACGCAAACTGGCCGATTGAGCTCAGTTGATCCTAACATGCAGAATATTCCTGCTCGTGATGAAGGTAAGATTATTCGCAAGGCCTTTGTACCGTCACATGAAGGTTGGCAAATTTTTAGTTCTGACTATTCCCAAATTGAGTTGCGGGTGTTGTCGCATATTTCCGGGGATGAGAATATGCAGGAGGCGTTTAAACATGGCGTCGACATTCACGCCAACACTGCGATGAAGATTTTTGGCCTGAGTTCGCCAGATCAAGTCACACCTGATATGCGGCGGCAAGCCAAGGCAACTAACTTCGGTATTGTGTATGGCATTAGTGACTATGGTCTATCCCAAAACATTGGCATTTCCCGTAAACAGGCAAAAGCGTTCATTGATGGTTATTTTGATCAATATCCTAAGGTTCATGATTATATGGATGCGATGGTCAAGAAGGCGCGTGAAGACGGCTATGTCGAAACCCTGTTCCATCGGCGGCGCTATCTGCCACAAATTCACTCACGCAACTTCAATCTGCGTAAGTTTGCCGAGCGGACCGCTATGAATACGCCGATTCAGGGTAGCGCTGCGGATATTATCAAGGTAGCCATGATTCGCATGCAAAAGGCCTTGGATGAGGCCGGTTTGCAAGCTAAAATGCTTCTACAGGTTCACGATGAACTCATCTTCGAGGCACCTGAAGAAGAAATTGTCCAGCTTAGCGAGCTCGTGCCCAAAGTCATGGACTCAGCAGTTCACCTTGATGTGCCATTAAAGGTTGAAAGTCATTATGGACCAACTTGGTTCGACGCTAAATAAGGAGATTTCAATGCCTGAATTACCTGAAGTGGAAACAGTTCGCCGCTCGCTTCTGCCGTTAGTCAAAAATAAAGTCATTACTGCCATCAACACTAACTGGGAGAAAATCCTGATCAATGGGTTGGCGACTTTTCAAAAGGAAATTGTCGGCAGTGAGATCACGACCATTGATCGGCGCGGCAAGTATCTTTTGATGCGCCTCAGCAATGGTGAAACGATCATCAGCCATCTGCGTATGGAAGGGCGTTACTATGTTGTCAAAGATGCAAACACACCTTTTGATAAGCATGATCACGTCACGTTCACATTTCAGGATGGTAGTCAGTTGCGGTATCGGGATCTGCGAAAGTTTGGGCGGATGCGGCTGATCAAAACCGGGCAGGAGGATCAGGTCACAGCACTTGCTAAACTTGGGCCGGAACCAACGCCAAGCACGTTTGACGAGACTGAGTTTGCCCGGCGCCTGAAACGCCATCATAAACCGATCAAGTCGGTTTTGCTCGATCAAACCGTGGTAGCGGGCGTGGGTAATATTTATGCTGACGAGGTATTGTGGTTAAGCCAACTGAATCCGCTGCAGCCAGCTGATACCTTGAAATCTAAAGAAATCAAAACACTGCATGACGCGATTATCCAAGAATTAAACGCAGCCATTGCGGCAGGCGGCACCAGCGCGCATACGTATGTTGATGCAGAAGGCAATCGCGGTTCTTTTCAAAATGCCTTGCACGTCTATGATCGGGAAGGTACCCCGTGCGATCGCTGCGGCACGACGATTGTCAAAATTAAGGTTGGTCAGCGCGGAACCCATTACTGCCCACACTGTCAGCCATTACATCAAAGGAGGCGGCCAGCGTGACTTATCTCTTGGGGTTAACCGGTGGCATTGCATCGGGGAAATCGACGGTAAGCCGCACTTTCAAAGCCGCTGGGTTTCCGGTGGTGGATGCTGATGTCATTGCCCGCCAGATCGTCGAGCCTGGGCAGCCTGTTGTTGCGCGCATTGCTCAAGCTTTCGGTCCTGAAGTGCTGCGCGCGGATGGCAGCCTAGATCGCGCCAAGCTGGCCGAGATTGTTTTTTCCCAGCCAGGCAGAATGGCAGCCTTGAATCAGATCAATCGGCCTTATTTGCGCGAGGCCATCAGTCAGGCACTTGCACAGGCAAAAGCCGGTGGGGCCGCCATCGTTGTCGGCGACATTCCTTTGTTGTATGAGGCCGATTATGCCGATGACTTTGACGGTGTTGCGGTTGTGAGCGTTGATCCCAATATCCAACTATCGCGTTTAATGGCACGAGACGGACTCTCAGAGGCTGATGCGGAGGCTCGAATTCAATCGCAAATGCCGTTAGCGCAAAAGGCAGCATTGGCAGATTTTGTGATTGATAATAATGGGACTCAAGAGGCAACCATTGCCCAAGCCAATGCCTTGATCCACCGGCTGCAACGGCTATCATAAGCGGCTTACGCGTGCTATAATAAGCTATCAAACTTTGATTAAGAGGGTGGAGTCGTGCAATGTCCCCATTGCCATCATAATAGTTCGCGAGTTGTCGATTCCCGACCAACAGACGGTGGCCGTGCGATTCGCCGCCGTCGCGAATGCGAAAATTGCGGGTTTCGGTTTACAACCTTTGAACGGGTTGAACAAACCCCGCTGTTAGTGATCAAAAAGAATGGTACACGTGAAGAATTTAATCGTGAGAAGATCCTAAAAGGACTTATTCGGGCCGCTGAAAAACGGCCTGTTACCATGGAACAAATGCAAAGTATTGTCGATTCGGTCGAAAATCAGTTGCGTGCGATTGGTGAAAACGAAGTCTCCAGTCAGGCGATCGGTGAGTTTGTCATGTCTAAACTAGCCGATGTCGATGACGTTGCCTATATCCGTTTTGCCAGCGTTTATCGACAGTTTAAAGATATGTCCGTCTTCATGCAGGAACTGCAGGACATGATGAAGAAAGAAAAGACCAAGAAGTAAAGATCATCGCAGCTGAAAATGGTAAACCGGACCTGAGGCAAATGTCTCAGGTCCGTTGTCTGAAAAGAGGTGAAAGTGCATGCAACGTCCTGATACATTTAGTCCACAGGCAGGGTTTGTGTTAACAAAAGCCGGTCATTTGAGTGATTTTGACGAAAAAGTGGCAATTTCACTCTATCAGCCGCTCATCGGGCCGATTGCGATGGCATTGTATCTGAGCCTGTGGCAGGAAGTTAAAGATCGCGCACTAGTGACTGATCGACGTCTGCAATTATGGCTGCTGGATTTATTAGATATTGATATTGATCAATTATTCAATGCGCGTGTCAAACTGGAGGCGGTCGGGTTACTGCGCACTTATACGCAAGTCGACTCATTAGGGCGGTACTACGCTTATGAGTTGTATGCACCGGTGGCACCTGATGCCTTTTTCAAGGACGATCTTCTCGGGTTGCTCCTATACGACAAAGTCGGGGAAAAAAGATACGATGAGCTGGTTGGCCAATTTAGCCTCAAACCAGTGCGCAGACCTGAATGGCAGGAGATTACAGCCAGTTTTCTCGATGTGTTTCGGTTTGATCATGATTTGAGCAAGGAACCACCAGCAGTGGTGGCAGCTAAATCAGATATGACGCAAAAAGAAGCCACGCGGCCACGGCTTGGCACAGGCGGCGGCTATGATTGGGCATTAGTCAAAGCGATGCTGGCGAATAGTAATATTCAAGCGGGGCAACTCGCCACGCATCAGGAAGCGTTGTATCAAATCGCCGGTTTTTACGGGATTCAACCGCCGGATTTTGCTCGCTTGATTAGTCGCGCCACAGATGTCATGACTGGCAAAATTAATTTGAGTCAATTGCGGCGCTTAGCTGAACAAGGCTACACCCGAGCACAACCACATGCGCAGCCGACGACCACGACGGCGCCGCCAAAAGTGGCATCAGCCGACGAAGCTTTGTTGCAAAAAGCCAAAAGTATGCCGCCGCGCCAATTCTTAACCGCGGCCAAGCAGGCAAAAAATGTCCGAATGTACCCGGCTAACAACGAGTTACGTGCCGTTCAGCAGCTGAGTGAGCGGAATGTGTTCGATGCGCCGACGATCAATATTTTGATTGATTATATTTTACGAACCAATGACAGTATCAATCAGGCATTGCTTGATGCAATTGCTAATAGTTGGCTGAAAGCTAATGTGACCAGTCCAGAGGCTGCTTTGAAACAGATAAGTGACTTTGAAAAGCAGAAGGCCAATGGCCAAAAACGGCGTCAAGGCAGCGCCAAAGGTCCGCGGCAGGAGAAGTTGCCAGATTGGGCACAAGAAGGTTACCAGCCTGAAAAGAAAAAGGTGAGCGATGCTGACCGCGAGAAACTAGCAGCCCAATTGGCGAAACTGCGTGAACTCGGTGATAAAGGAGGCGCGAACTGATGGAAGATATGCGGAAACGAATTGCCATGTTGATGGATTCTCGACAGTGGCGGGATCGTTATTTCAAGATGGTCAAAGAAGCCTTGCAGGACCCTGAAGTTCAGGCTTTTCTAAAACAACATACCGGCGAACTCGCCGATGATGCGATTGATCGCGGAACCGCGAAGATCTACGAATTTGTCAGCGAACGAAACAAAATTGCTCGCGGCGAATTACCATTGGCACCGGGGTATAAGCCGACCCTGGTGGCAGCTAACGGTTTGATTGACGTCGCGTATGAACCAACAGATGCCAAAATTGCGGCCGATGAGGAGGCTAAACAGGCTTCCTTAGTCACCTCGGTTAACATGCCCAAGGACATTCGTGGGGCAAGCTTAACCAATTACGATCCGACTGATGAGCGGATGGATGCTTTGTTGGCGGCTAATCAATTCGTTCTCGCCGTTGTTGCCGATCCTAAGGCTTTTCATCAAGGACTATATTTGAGTGGGCCATTTGGAGTCGGCAAAACATATTTGCTTGGCGCCATCGCCAATGATCTTGCCGAAAAAGGCGGGATTGCCAGTACCTTGATTCATGTCCCAACATTTGTGGTTGAAATGAAAAATGCCATCGGGAACAACACCGTCTTGCCGAAGATTGATCGCATCAAACGCGCGCAAGTTCTGATTCTTGATGATATCGGTGCTGAAAGCATTAGCCCATGGGTTCGCGACGATGTTCTTGGCATCATTTTGCAGTATCGCATGCAGGAAAAAATGCCGACCTTGTTTAGCTCGAATAAAAGCATGGAAGATTTAACTGCCTCACTTGCCGGCACAGATCGCGGAAATTCAGAGATGCTCAAAGCCAAGCGCATCATGGAACGGATTCATTTTTTAGCTAAAGAAGTGCAGGTCGGCGGTGAAAATCGGCGCAATCCATTGGCAGATTGACGCTCAAAGTATCGCTATTCAGTTGTAAACCGTTGGCGGATGATGTTATTTCCAGAATTACTTGTAGCCGTGCGGACGGAGCTAGTTCACGCTGTGGCTGAAACGCGCTCTCTGGTGCAGAAACCTGCACATAAGGACCTCAAGCCTAAAATGACCAAGGCCCGGCCATTTAGGCTTGAGGCCACTTATGTTCCGGTTTCTAAACGCGCCAGAGAGCGCTCTTTTTCAGAAAACCTCTTGCACCTGACTGCGCAATGTGTTTCAATGAAGCTATCGAAGACGGAAGCAACAAAGGATCATTCAATAGAGAGCGAGACCATGGCTGAAAGTCTTGCAAGATCTGATCCGAACCACTTCTCGAGATTGCCGCAAGGCCCTGTTACGCAGGTTACGCGTCAATTAAGTGGCCAACAGCCGGTGCTGTTGGCAAACTGGGTGGAACCGCGATCACTGATCGTCCCTGATGTCTCTTAAGAGATGTCAGGGATTTTTTGGTTTCTTCGAAAAAACAATAAAGGAGTCTTACTCATGGCATTAGATATTACATTTCCTGATGGTAACGTCAAACAGTTTCCTGATGGCACCACAGTTAAGGCAATCACCGAGGGTATTAGTAATAGCTTGGCAAAGAAGGCTGTCGCCGGCAAGTTAGATGGCGATTTGATCGCTTATGACGAACCGATTGCGCATTCTGGTAAATTGCAAATTATGACCAAGGATGATGCAGAAGGTTTGACCGTTTTGCGGCAAACAGCAGCGTTCGTACTGGCCGCTGCTTTGAAAGACTTATACCCGGATATTCATTTTGGTCAGGGTCAAGCAACGGAAGACGGCTTTTACTACGATACCGATCGTGCTGACGGTCAGGTGAGTGTTGATGATTTGCCAACCGTTCAAAAGAAAATGGAAGCGATTATCAAGGAAAACGCGGCACTTGAACCAGTTGTGTTGAGTCGCGCCGAAGCTTTCCAAGCCTTCAAAAATGATCCATTCAAGAAGCAGTTGGTTGAAGCTGCTGGCGATCCGATCAAAGGCTATAAGTTAGGCGACTTCGTTGATTTTGAAGAAAAAGTGTTGCTACCAAGTCTCAAGGACTTGAAGCATCTGAAGCTGCTGTCAGTGGCTGGTGCATACTGGCAAGGCAAGAGCAGCAACCCGATGCTGCAACGGATCTACGGCACGGCATATTGGAGCGAAAAGGGTCTGGAAGATGATGCCAAACGACGCCAAGAAGCTGCTGAACATGACCATCGGGTGATTGGCCGTGATTTGGATCTATTCTTCGTTGATCCTAAGGTTGGTGCAGGCTTGCCGTACTGGATGCCAAATGGTGCCACGATTCGTCGTGTTATCGAACGCTATATCATCGACAAGGAAATTGCCGATGGGTATGAACACGTCTACACACCTGTTTTAGCTAACTTGGATCTCTATAAGACGTCTGGTCATTGGGATCACTATCGCGAAGACATGTTTCCGCCAATGGACATGGGTGACGGCGAAATGTTGGAATTGCGGCCAATGAACTGCCCAAGCCATATTCAGATTTATAACCATCACATTCGCTCTTATCGTGAATTACCGTTGCGGATCGCAGAACTCGGCATGATGCACCGTTATGAAAAGTCAGGTGCCCTGTCCGGCCTGCAACGTGTCCGTGAAATGACGCTGAACGATGGTCATACTTTTGTTGCTTTAGACCAAGTTCAAGAAGAATTCAAAAAGATTCTGCGCTTGATCATGGATGTTTACGAAGACTTCAATATCACCGATTACAGTTTCCGGCTTTCATATCGTGACCCTAAGAACACCGAAAAATACTTCGATGATGACGAAATGTGGACACGTAGCCAAAGCATGTTAAAAGGTGCCATGGACGACTTGAAACTGGATTATTACGAAGCCGAAGGTGAAGCTGCCTTCTATGGTCCAAAGTTGGATATCCAAACGAAGACCGCACTTGGCAATGACGAAACCATGTCAACCATTCAACTGGACTTTATGCTTCCGGAACGGTTTAATCTAACCTACGTCGGTAAAGACGGTGAAGAGCATCGGCCAGTCATGATTCACCGCGGGATTGTCGGCACGATGGAACGGTTCATTGCCTATCTGACCGAAATCTACAAGGGTGCCTTCCCAACTTGGCTAGCACCGACACAAGCTGTTTTGATTCCAGTCAACAATGATCTGCATCTGGATTACGTCAATCGCATTAAGAAACAAATGTTAGCCGCCGGTCTCCGCGTTAAAGTTGACGATCGGAACGAAAAGATGGGCTACAAGATTCGTGAAGCGCAAACCAAGAAGATTCCATACACCGTTGTTGTCGGCGATAAGGAATTGAATGATGCTGCGGTTTCGGTTCGCCGCTATGGGGATGAACACACCGAAGAAGAAGCAGGCAACATGTTCATCGATGCTTTAGTTGCTGAAGTGAAGAATTACAGCCGTGACGGCAAAACCAAGCCAGGCGAAGCGACCAAGGTTTTAGGTGATTAGTGTCATTTTCAATCAAATGGGGAAGGAACTTTTGAGACATTGTTCTCAAAGCTCCTTTTTCTTTTGATCAAAATCCCGAAACGCGCCATCAGTTTTGGATTATTTTGAGGTTTGGAAACACTATTTTAGAACTTTAAATGTCTTTGATTTTGGTTCCCAGACAGCTAGGTGAACCACATTGCCTGCATGCATTTCGATACGGGTGACAGCGGCGTAACCAAGTTTCGAGAAAAAATGATAGCCGATACCGGGGATGGCCGCTTCGACAAGACTGCTTATCGCCGTGCCATGACTACCGACAGCGACGAATGCCGAACTTGGCAGTCCATATAAAAATGAAAGGTAACGTTCTTGAACTTGATGAATAGATTCACCAGGTTTTGCAAAGAATGTTAAATCTTGCCACTGCTGATTAACATAGTCAGAAAAATTTGGCAGCCATGCAGGCATTTTTCGCTCCACCAATAGTTCGTTTTTTTGAACGGGTAAGCCGTGATCATCTGCAATCGGTGTGATCGTATCAACAGCACGTTTGAGTGGGCTTGAAAAAAAGGCCGTGTACGGATATTGATGCAAACTGTCAACCAACTGCTGAGTTTGCCGCCGACCAGCGCTGGTCAGTGGCCGCAAAAAATCATCATGAATCGTGATGTCTGGTTCAGCATGCCTCACTAAGTCAATTGTTGCCATGGTGATTTCTCCATTCATTCATAATTTTGTTGTTAGTATCTTTAGGAACAGGTTTGTTCTCGCCAAATTTAGCACATCCGCCATTTGTTTTCAGCATGTATGATAAACTGGACACATTTACGACACACGTCAAAAGAAAGGGTGACTCGGTGTTTATCGCATTATGGGCTTCATGGCTCGTCTTATTCGTGGTCACAAAGATCCTCGCTGCCGTTTTGTATTTGGTGGTTTTGTTCGCTTACATGAAGCTGCCATGGCGGACCCCGAATCAGCGCGGTTACTGGTTAATTGCCCATCGCGGCCGTGGCCTGTTAGTGATCATGGGCATTGTGATGTTGCTAACTGTTGTTGGTGCTTATGGCATCGCAACTTGGTGGTTTGCTAAAATTGAATTTCAACCTCAAGGTGTGGCTGTTTTCGGCAGTGTTGGCATTGTGTTACTCTCATGGCTGGTTGGCCTACCAAAAAAATTACGCAGGTTTCGTGGCAAAGTGAGTGCCGATCAGAAACGAGATAAAGGGGAAAACGATGATGACTGATGAACCAATTGTTCAAAATCCACAACTTATTCATTTGATTCAGTTATTACGGGCTGATCAGAATGAGGAGACCCAAGCCGCTTTTTACGCTGCTTTAAAGACTGCTAAATTCATGTTGCCTGTTGGGACAACGAGAGATGGTGATCCGACAATCGTCATGATTACGGATGATCAAGGACAGGACTTCTTACCAATTTTTACCGACCAGGCTAATTTCGGTAAAAGCCCAGATCATGATCAATACGCTGTTGCCACCATCAATGACTGTGCCAACTTTTTATACGAAGATCATGATATACAAGGTGTCGCCATCAATCCATACGGCGAAAATATGCTACTATCACGCGCCAACTTGTTTTACGTGGCTAAACCTGATAGTGCTAAAAATGGTGAGGCTGTGCGGATCGGTGAACCGTCGCGTGAAACCGCCACACTAGTTAAGCACTTGCGCGACTACTTGGCGAAGCTGAGAACTGTTCATGCAGCCTATTTGACCACCATGATCCGCGCTGATGATACCCAAAGCCTGTTGCTGGTCGTAGATGCAGATAAAGGAACAGACCTACACGCCGTTGTTGCTTTTGCAGAAGCTTATTTACCAGAAACGACCCAATTCCACGTAAGTCCTAATGACAATGAATTAGGACGCTATGTGAGCGGTGAGTTTGCGCCATTTTATCAGCGGTAAAATCGCTAAAAGCTGAAACTTGACGTCGCCTGAATGTTCCTGTATAGTTATATCCGTTGAGAAAAAGCAGAAGTTCCCGCTTCTCGCCTAAGTCCTTGGACCGCTAGGCTCATTAGTTCGGTATTTAATGAACAGCGGGGTCTTTGTGGCCACGCTGTTTTTGTTTTTTCTCTGAAATTCACACGGAGGTGAACAACCATAGCAAGAGATCTGATAGTCAATGACAGTATTCGCGCACGTGAAGTTCGATTGATCTCCCAGACCGGTGAACAGCTCGGCGTTAAGAGTACGCGTGACGCCTTGGCCATTGCCGAGGATGCAAATTTAGATGTTGTCCTAGTATCGCCTAATGCCAAGCCACCGGTTGCCCGTATTATGGATTACGGGAAATTCCGGTTTGAGCTTCAAAAGAAAGAGCGCGATGCTCGGAAGAAACAAAAGACTGTCACCATCAAGGAGATCCGCCTAAGCCCAACCATCGATGAAGCAGATTTCAATACTCGACTCAAGAACGCCACCAAGTTCCTTGAAAAAGGTGACAAGGTTAAAGTCAGCGTTCGGTTCCGTGGTCGGGCAATCACGCATAAGGACCTTGGTCGCAAAGTCCTTGAGCAGATGGCGGATGCCGTTAAGGAAATTGCTGCTGTTGAAACGCATCCTAAGATGGACGGCCGCAGCATGTTCTTGATGCTTGCACCGCGTGCCGAGAAGTAGTTTTCGGCAAGATCGTATAAAAAGCGCAAACTGGTGAACTTCACCAGCAACACGCTGATGTTTACAGGAGGAAAAAGTCATGCCAAAATTCAAGACCCACCGTGCTTCCGCAAAGCGTTTTAAGAAAACCGCATCAGGTGCACTGAAGCGCGGTCATGCTTATACGTCTCACCGTTTCCACGGCAAGACCAAGAAACAACGCCGTCAATTGCGTAAGTCAGCATTGGTATCCCACTCAGATATGAAGCGGATCCGCCAGATGCTCAGCCAGATGAAATAATAATCTATCGGATTTGATTTGAGGAGGAATTCTAATGCCACGTGTTAAAGGTGGAACAGTTACTCGTAAGCGTCGTAAGAAGGTACTGAAGCTCGCTAAGGGCTATCGTGGTGCCAAGCATTTGCTGTTTAAGGCAGCTAATGCCCAAGTCATGGTGTCATACCGTTATGCTTTCCGCGATCGTCGCGCTAAGAAGCGTGATTTCCGTCGTCTTTGGATTGCACGGATCAACGCCGCGGCACGCATGAACGATATTTCCTACAGCAAGCTAATGCATGGCTTGAAGGTTGCAAATGTCGACATGAACCGTAAAATGCTCGCTGACCTTGCTGTTAGCGATCCAGATGGCTTCAAGGCTGTGGCTGATACAGCTAAAAAAGCTTTGGCTTAATGCCAATTTAAAAGAGCATGTCACAACTCGCTTTGGCGAGCGGACATGCTCTTTTTGCGTATATAAGTGAAAAACATGGGTTCACATTAAGAAAACCAGCTCACGTGAGCTGGTTTTTTAATGATATTGCCGAACCCCCAACGGCTGATAGTTGGCAATGAACGTACTGATGGCGGTTAGATCATCCGAGAATAACACGTTATCGAACGCATCCTGATCAAAGAAACCTTGGTCAACTGCGGTTTGATACATCTGTTTCAAAGGTTGGTAATACCCATTTTGATCAAACAGGATCGTTGGGCTTGCGTTAAGGCCAATTCGGGAGAAGGAAATTGCTTCGGTGATTTCTTCCAAAGTGCCAGGACCGCCGGGAAGGGCAAGGTCGGCATCTGCCATCTCGATCATTTTGGCTTTTCGCGTTCCCATGTCAGCAACGACTTCTAAATGCGTCAAGGCTGGCATGGCTAAGCCGCGATCAGCGAGCACTTGCGGCATGATGCCGATGACGTCACCGCCATGGTCAAGGGCACTTTGCGCAACTGCGCCCATTAGTCCGAGTTTACCGCCGCCATAAATCAGCGTATCGCCACGTGCCGCAATCCATGCGCCAACTTTGCTTGCTGCCTGTAGAAATGCTGGATCCGCGCCACTATTGGCGCCACAATAAACTGCAATTTTCATGTTGTCCCGCCTTTCGTTCACCCGTTTATCATACGGCGTGAAAACAAGCGGGACAAGGCGTTAACCCAATTTTTGTTTAAAGTTGATTGATGTCTTTACGAACCGGATGGGTGACATGACGATCTTGCATCACAATCAACTTGCCCGGGGCGTGGTGTGTTTCCAACATTTCATGCGCAGCAATGACGCCATCCACGTTAAAAGCAAATGATTGCGCTACACGAACTTGCAGACCCCATTTTTGGGCGACATCAACTAAATAGGCAAAGCCATCATGAACAGAATAGGCCTTCGATGGGTTCAATTGCAGGTGGGTTGTGCCGGGCTTGCTGCTAACATCAACGTCAGCATAAGCGGTCGTCACATATTGACCGCCAGCTTTGACAAGCTTTAGCGAGGCACCGTGGTCTGCAGCGCCCAAAACGGCGTTGACCACAGCATCAGCACGGCTGTCAGGTAAATCATCTGTATAGCTGTAAATCTGATCAGCCCCGAGTTGCTGCAAATAGTCGTGGTGTTGGGCACCTGCAACGGCAGTGACATTTAATTTTTCAAACTTGGCGAGCTGCACCAAGATAGCACCAACACCGCCGCTTGCGCCAATGACTGCCAAAGTTTGGCCAGGCTTAAGTGACAGCATATAGTGCAAAATGTTAAAAGCAGCTAAGCCAACTTGCGGTAGTGCAGCAGCGTCCAAAAAGCTTAAGGCAGTCGGTTTTTTGTAAATTTTTGAAGTTGAGGCGGTGACATACTCGCTGTAACCGCCAATTGGTCGATAATTCAAGACAAGATCACCAATAGCAAAGTCAGTCACCCCTTCACCGAGTTTGGTAATTCGCCCAAGAACATCTGTGCCAGGGACAACTGGGAACTTAACTTTTCGAAAAGCCGCTTGTTCACCACGACGCAGTGAAGCATCGTAGGGATTCAAGCCAAAGCCAAGAACCTGCAATTGTACTTGGCCAGTTTTTGGTTCGGGAATCGGCGCCTCAATGGTTTCAAAAACGCTCGGATCACCATACTGTTCAAAACCAAAACGTTGCATAGTCTTTCACCTCCGTCGCCAATCAGCTAATCGACCACTTTTTGCCAGCCAGCTTTTGGCGTTTGTCAATTCTTCTTCATTCAAATTGTGACTTTGCCCATGACGGAAAATCGTGACATCGGCACCTTGCTCTTCAAGGTACGTATCAAGCACTTTGAAGTTTTGTGCTGGCACAATCGGATCTTGATCGCCATGTGACATCCAGACTTTGACATCGCTAAGATCTTGTTTTGAATCGACTGTCGAAAGTGCCATCGGGTGGAAGAAAATGCCTGTGTGGAATGTATCACTTCGCGTCAATAGCGCCCGTGCAGCAACGTTAGCGCCGTTAGAATAGCCGATCACGATAAATCGCTCATAGTCGATGTCGAATTTCCGGCAAAGGTCATTTAACACTGAAAATAGCCAAGTGGTCTCCTGTTCAAGATCGTTTAAATCAAAGCCGCCATTTTCCGTGTGCTTGAAGTAGCGGTTCATGCCTTGTTCTTGCACGCGACCGCGAATCGACAACATGGGACTATTTGGCGAGAGGTACTTGCCAATTGGCAGTAAGTCATTTTCATCGCCGCCTTGGCCATGCAGTAATAGTAATGGTGAGACAGTTGGATCACCTTTAACAAATGCGTAGTTTACTTTATCTTCTGCCATCGCAACCTCCAATCATTAACGTCCGCGCCAGTCGGTTTTGACTGGGGTTAATTGCTTTTCAATTTCTTCGCGTTTGCTTTCCAAGAATGGTGGCAACTCTAAGTGAATGCCGGCTTCATCATAAGTTTCATCCTGTAAGAAGCCTGGGCCGGTTGTTGCAAGTTCAAACAAAATTTGCGGTGCCGCGCGGAAATACTCGGATTTGAAGTAGAAGCGGTCAACGTAACCTGATTGCGGGAAACGATACTGCTTGATGGGATCAATCCATGTACCTAAGGTTTCTCGATTCTCAGTCGAGAAAGCCGCGTGGTGAATGTTGCCAAAGCCCTCCTCGGCAATCGGCAGATCTTCTCGATGCTCAAGAATCACTTGGGCGCCATGACCGCCTTCGCCAACCTCGTAAAGTGACCAGTTGCCATCTTCAGAAATTTGCTTATAACCCATAATCTCGGTCAGTACATATTGCATATGACCTAAGTTGAAAATGGTAACGGTCACTGGTCCAAGGCCAGTAATCGCGAATTCCTCAGGTACGTCATTGTGTTTCCATGGCGTCCCACCGGCAACCCCATGATCGTTTTCATCGGATACAAGCTGATACTGTTGATCATCTTGATCATGGAAGTTAATAATCTTGGTACCGAATTGATTGCTAATACCTTCATTAGCAACTCCTTTTTCAGCAAACCGCTTGAGCCAATAATCTAACGCTGCATCACTAGGCACACGAAAACTTGCGCGGGAGATCATGTTCGTGCCTTTTTTACCTTTAGGCTGGTTAGGGAAGGTGAAGAATGTCATGTCAGTTCCGGCAGTACCTTGATCATCAGTGAAATAAAAATGGTACGTATCCAACGCATCTTGGTTAACTGTCTTCTTAATGAGATGCAATCCCAACGTTTTGCTCATGAAGTCAAAAATCGCTTGAGGATCGCTGGCCATGGCTGTGACGTGGTTCATACCTAATAATGTGTGTTCAATCATGGAAATCCACTCCTTTGGTTTTAAAATACGTTTCAATGGCTTGACGTTGTGCCTCGAACTTCGGCGGCAGTCCGAGACCTTCGCCGAGGTGGGCAAGCGGCTCATCTAACGCAAAGCCGGGTTCCGTAGTGGCAAATTCAATCCGGTTATCGGCAGGATCGCGAACATATAGGCTCTTAAACCAGCCGCGATCAGCAAACTCCTCAACTTCATAGCCATGTTGTGCGGCAATTGTCCCCAGTCGCGGCAGTGCTTCTTCATGGTCAACGGTTAACGCAAAATGATCCATGCTTCCGCGGCCAAATCGTTTGATGCTATCAGTGAGGCTAGGCTTAAGGGTCAAGGTGTTACCGGCCTCAAGCTTGAATTGATTATTTTCGGGGGTCACACCCAGCATGGTTTGAAAGAAGGTCTTTTCAGCTTCATGATCGGCCACTGGGAGATCGACATTAATTAATCCGGTAATCTGGTTTTCGCCCGGAACATCGTTTGGCACGACAAGTTGCGTTGGTAACGTTTGATCGGTCACCAACAGTCTGACCGGCGTATCAGCCGGATCAACCAAAGTTAAACTGGTCAGCGTGGCTGTCACCACACAACCTGCCATCCGCAGACGCTGTTCCCAAAATGCCAATGACCCAGTTGGAATGGCAAGATCAATCCCACCCAATTGATTTTGCCCATCGTAGCGATGCCCCAATCGATCAATCGCAAAAAAGGTAACCACACTGCCAGGAGTTCCTTGGTAATCACCGAAAAACAGATGTCGAACATGAACATTCTCCTGATTGACGGTATTTTTGACCAGACGTAAACCTAAAACCTTTGTATAAAACTGAATTGTCGCTGGTGCATCACCGGTCAACAGCGACACATGATGCAAACGGGTCATGACATTGCCTCCTCCTTGATGCACTTACTAAAAATAAGTATAACAGTCTTATTCGCTGAATGCGAGTCGCTGCTATCAACCTAATCGTACCTTGTTTTGACATATAAGGCGATGATTTCGTCTTTAAAAAGATAACGGTTTCATTCAAGCTTGACGCTTGTTTGGAAAAATAGCAATTTTTATAATTGCTGAAGGATTTTGCTGTTGGAAGAAAACAGAGTAGCTTAACAAGCTTCTTTAATTTTAATGGCAAGCAGAGAGCTCGCGGAACCATCCCGGACAAAGGCGTACACCTTTGGATCAATAGGATTGGAGCTCGCCACGCCTGTCAATGAAGCTGACTCGCGCTCGGCACGCTTTTCGGCTATAATATAAGGATATGAAAACCGGAGAGGGGACAAGATTTGTGGCAGTTTTTGAGCCGACTTGGCTGGTAACGAATATTTTCAGTTTGACACCTGCCAGCTTGAAACAACAAGGGATTAAGGCGGTCTTGACGGATCTAGATAATACGTTGATGGCGTGGGATCATCCCGAAGGCACTGAAACACTGACTCGCTGGCTGACGGACTTGCGCAATAGCGGGATTAAAGTGGTGGTCGTCTCGAATAACAATGCAAATCGAATCCACAAGGCAATGGCCAAGCTGGGTGTGGCATATGTTGCTCGTGCTTTGAAGCCGCTTCCTGTGGGTATCACGAAAGCCCGCAAACAATTAGGGCTTAAGCGATCTGAAGTGGTGATGGTTGGCGACCAATTGCTGACCGATATTTGGGCAGGCAATCTTGCTGGTGTGCGAACCGTTTTAACCCAGCCACTTGTTCAAAGTGATGCGTGGAACACCAGAATTAATCGTTACTTTGAAGGTTACGTTTTTAAAGCACTCGCCAAGAAACGGCATTTGGATTATCAGGAGGATATTCATGGATACCACGAACACTGAAACAGAGCGCCGTTGCATAGGCTGCGGCGCTATTTTGCAAACAACTGATCCCAAAAAGCCGGGATACTTGCCAAAAGCCACTTTAAGCAAGGCCGATCCTGATGACGAGATTTATTGCCAGCGCTGTTTTCGGTTGCGGCACTACAACGAAATTGCGCCGGTGACGTTGACGGACGATGATTTTTTACGCTTATTGAATGCCATCGGTGAAAGTAATGCGTTGATTGTCAACGTCATCGATATTTTTGATTTCAATGGCAGTGTCATCCCTGGACTGCATCGTTTTGTGGGTGACAACCCAGTCATTCTTGTCGGGAACAAAGCCGATGTGTTGCCGAAGTCGCTTAACCCGAATCGATTGAAGAATTGGTTACAGCAGCAGGCAAAGGCACAAGGGTTGCGTCCGGTAGCCACGATGCTGGCCAGCGCTAAAAAAGGTTTTGGCGTTGATGAGCTGTTGGATGCCATTGAAAAATATCGTGATCATCGAGACGTTTATGTGGTAGGCGTGACGAATACTGGTAAATCTACTTTGATCAATCGAATTATAAAAGAATTGACTGGCGTTGAGGATTTGATTACCACGTCGCGTTTTCCGGGAACGACGTTGGATCGCATTATGATCCCGCTGGATGATGGCCAATCATTGATTGATACACCAGGGATCATTCATCGGCATCAGATGGCACACTTTGTCGGCCCTAAAGACTTAAAATTAGTCTCACCGACTTCCGTCATCAAGCCAGCAACCTATCAATTGAATGAAGGCCAAACTATTTTTCTTGGCGGTTTAGCGCGATTTGATTACCTTCGCGGAGGTCGCAACAGTTTCGTTATTTACACTGATAATCAGTTGACGTTGCATCGCACCAAGTTAGAAAATGCGGATGATTTCTATCAGAAGCATGTGGGCGGTTTACTGTCACCACCACAGCCGGATGAAGTGCCAGACTTTCCGCCATTGGTTCGGTTTGAATTCACCCCAAAGGAAAAAGCCGACTTAGTTTTCGCCGGGTTAGGCTGGATCACTGTGCCTGCTGGTGTTACGGTTGCCGGCTATGCGCCAAAAGGTGTGGATGTTTTGTTACGGCGTGCGTTCATTTAGAAAAACTATCTTTGGTATCAAAATTAATCATGTCGAAGTAAAACGTATACGGCGGTAAGTATCCATGACCACAACGAGGCACTCAGCCAGTTGTGTTTAAAGAGCTATGCCTGCCGACACGGTTAGAGGAGCGTTATTGATGTTAACAGGGAAACAGAAACGGTATTTACGCAGTTTGGCGATGACCACGAAGCCGTTAATCAATGTTGGTAAGAACGGTTTAGGTGACACGTTTGTGGCTGGGGTGAAAGATGCCCTCGAAGCGCGGGAACTAGTTAAAATCAGTTTACTGCCGGCTGCCGATGATACACCGCAAGAGGTAGCCGATACCTTACAGGCGGCCATTCAAGGTGTGGAGATCGCCCAAATCATTGGTCACACGGTTGTTGTCTATAAGCAGGCTGAAAAGAAAGATCATCGAAAAATTAGCCTGGAAGTTAACGCACGCTAAGAGGATCACTATGGAGAAGACGCAGAGTGTCACATTGACCCAGCCCGTGATCTCCGTTGAAATGCGCGAGCAGATTCTTGGCCAGCATCGGCGAAAACAGATTGGCCTATTTGGTGGGACTTTTAATCCGATTCACAACGGTCATTTAATCATGGCCGAAGCAGCTGGCACGGAGCTGGGATTAGAAAAAGTTTATTTTATGCCCGATAATCAACCACCGCATGTCGACACTAAAACTGCCATTTCAGCGCGGCATCGTGTGAATATGGTGCAACTAGCTATCGCGGACAATCCGCTTTTTGGATTGGAAGGGATTGAAATCCGACGAGGCGGTGTCAGCTACACTTATGAGACGATGTTGGAGCTGCACCGGTTACATCCAGACACCGATTATTATTTCATTATTGGAGCCGATATGGTGGATTATCTGCCAAAGTGGTCGCACATTGACGAACTTGTCAAATTGGTGACATTTGTCGGTGTTAAACGGCGTGGGTATACGCCAGCTAGTCGTTATCCAATTCTGTGGGTGGATGCGCCTTTGATTGATATCAGCTCAACTGATGTGCGTGATCGGGTCGAAAATGGCCGAAGTTTGAAGTATCTGGTACCTGATTCAGTAATTGATTATATTCAAAAAGAGGGATTATATCGTGAGTGAACATCAATATCCGGCAAGTCTGACCCATGGCTTAAGTCGTGAGGAAATTTTAAATCGGCTGCACAATCGGCTCGATGAACCGCGTTATGAGCATTGTTTGCGGGTCGAAGCGACTGCCATTGAATTGGCCAAGCGTTTTGATCAAGACGTTGATCGCGCAGGCTTAGCAGGTTTACTGCACGATTATGGTAAAGAGATTCCAGTTGAAACCTATAAACGCGTGATTATTGAAGATGGTTTCGATCCGGACTTGTTGCAATATGGCCGCGGGGTTTGGCATGGTGTTGTCGGCGTTCATTTCATTCAAACAGAGGTCGGCATTACTGATAAGCAAGTATTGACTGCCATTGCGCGGCACACGACAGGTGATCCGGAAATGACCAAGCTTGATGAAATCATTTTTGTTGGTGATTTTATCGAACCGGCGCGATCTTTGCCGGTTGAAGCAAAGGCGCGTAAGGCAGCGGAAACGAACTTGGAAGAAGCTAGTCGAATTGAATTGGAGAATACCTTGACTTATCTCATTGGTGCGCGCAAACTCGTTTTTCCAAAGACACTATTAACTTATAACGCATTTTTAACAAAGGAGTAATTTATGATTGATTCAAAGACGATGTTGGAAGTTGCTGTCAAAGCAGGTGATTCTAAGCGTGCTGAAGACATTGTGGCGCTAGATATGCGCGGTGTCAGTTTATTAGCTGACTACTTTGTCATTATGAGCGGTACTTCAGATCGACAAGTGCAAGCGATTGTCGATGAAATTGAGGATAAAGAAGAAGAAGCCGGCGTTACGATTCGTCGCATTGAAGGCCAAAAGGGATCGAAATGGATGCTGATTGACATGAACGATGTTGTCGTGCACGTCTTCATGCCAGAAGAACGCCAATTCTACAACCTTGAAAAGTTATGGCAGGAAGCGCCGCTGGTTGAAGTAGATCAGTGGGTTGAAGCATGATTTATCAAACGTTTGCCGAAGTTTACGACAAACTGATGGATCAATCACTCTATTCGCAGTGGCGGGATTATGTCACGAAGCGGGTTGCACCAGCTGGTCAGCCTATCTTGGAGTTGGCAGGCGGTTCGGGTTTCTTGGCTGTTCTTTTGGCGCAAGCCGGCTATCAGGTGACCGACTTTGATTTATCGGACGAAATGTTGTCGCTGGCGGCAGAAAAGGCTGAGGAAGCCGATGCCCAACTGACTCTTATTCAAGGCGACATGCGTGATTTGAGTGATTTACCACCGGTTCCGGTCGTGACATGTTTTGACGACTCCATTTGTTATATGGCGAATCTTGAAGAAGTTCAGCAAGTCTTCACTCAGGTAGCGTCTCTGCTGCCGCCGGGCGGAGACTTTCTTTTCGATGCGCACTCGCTATATCAAATGGACCAGATTTTTCCCGGTTATATGTACAATTATCAGACCGATGATTTTGCCTTTTTATGGCACAGTTTCGTCGGTGAGGTGCCGCATAGTGTTGAGCATGATTTAACGTTCTTTCTTTATGATGAGGGCCTAGATGCCTATAAACCGCTTACGGAAACCCATAAAGAACGAACTTATCCGATTAACGACTATCTCGATGCCTTAACCGCAAGTGGGTTTGAAAAAATTGAAGTGACAGCTGATTTTGGCCGTCAGCCAATTCAGGCGGACAGCACACGCTGGTTTTTCCATGCGAAGAAAAAATGAATGACCATGATGATCTTGCAGTTTAGGAGGCGGCCATGCAGACAGTTGGGATGATTGCTGAATTTAATCCATTTCATACGGGTCATGCATATGCCTTGGCACAAGCGCGAAAGCTGGCGCAAGCAGATGTTGTCGTTGTCGTGATGTCTGGTAACTATGTACAACGCGGGGAGCCGGCTATTTTTGATAAATGGGTTCGGGCGCAGGCGGCTTTGCAGCATGGTGCAGACATTGTCGTTGAGTTGCCGGTGACCGGAGCCGTTCAGGCCGCTGACCAGTTTGCTGAAGCCGGTGTGACCGCGTTGGCCGCCATGGGTGTCAACACTCTAGCCTTTGGTACTGAGCATCCTGAAGTTGCTTATGCGGATTTAGCTGAAAAACTGGCGACAGCAGCGTTAACTGGGGATGGATTTCGCGATTATACGCAGACATACGCCACGCAACTCAACGCTGTTTATGCAAAAGCGGCTGGGATCACCCAAACTGATCCTAATTTTATGCTGGGCTTGAGTTATGCCAAGGCTAATTTAGCGTTGAAGAGGCCGATGACATTGTTACCATTTGCGCGTCGTGGGATTGGTCATGATGAAGTAGGCATTCAAGCCAACATCGCCAGCGCCTCGACAGTGCGTGAGTATTTACGTGCTGATCAATCGGTTGCAGCCATCGTGCCTACTGAGCTTGTTGATTTTTATGCTAAGCAACAACAGTATAGTTGGGCACAATTTTTCCCGTGGTTGAAATATCGCCTGCAAACAGCCGAGCTCAATGAACTGCGGCTGGTCGCAACCATGGCAGAAGGGTTAGAGTACCGCTTCACCCAAAAAATTGATGACGCGCAAGACATGACTGCTTTTTTGAAGCAGGTGAAATCGAAACGCTATACCTATGCGCGGTTGCGACGGCTAGCGTTGGCCATTACTTTGAATATGACGGCTACGGCGGTTAATCAGGCACGGCAACACCCGCAGTTGCATGTTTTAGGGTTCACGCCAACTGGGCGGCAGTATCTCAATATTGTCAAGCATGATCTTGACTGGCCCTTGCTCACAAAGGTCAGTGCTGATATGCTTGCACCGGATGGCGTCCTCGCGATGACCCATCGCGCGGATCGATTAATCACAACGATTGGTGGCGTTGAGCAGAACTATGGCCGACGACCACTGATGTGAAGAGCGCGAACTGGCGCGCTTAGTAACCGGAGCATAAGCGGCCTCAGGTGTGATGACCGAACTTGGGTCATTGCGCCTGAGGTCCTTACACGCAGGTTTCTGCACCTAAGAACGCGTTTAAAGGAGGTAAACCACATGTTGAAATGGACCGTTCAGGAGTTAATAAAACACGATCAGGAGCCGTTGCATTTTAGCACCACGTTAGATGTTAAAACGGATTTACAGGATCGCGATCCCGAGGTTCTTGACGTGAGTCCCATTCAGGTAAGCGGCGATATTGTCTATGATCGTGGTGACTTTTTGGTCAGTGTCAACCTAAAGGGTGATTTGGTTGTGCCGTCAACGCGCAGTTTGACGCCGGTCACACTGCCGCAAGATTTTACGTTCAGCGAAATTTATTTAACGGACGCTGGTCATGCTGACCAATATGAGGACGGCGAAATTCTTATGCCGCTCGAAGATGCTGAACTGGATCTGTTGCCAGCGATTGAGGACCATCTGTTGTTGAGCATTCCAATGCAGGTCCTGACACCAGAAGAAGTCGCAAGCGGTGATATGCCCTCAGGCGATGATTGGGAAGTTTTAGCAGAAGAGGATTTTGATAAAGCTGTTAAAAAAGAAAAACAGGCGGACAATCCCTTTACGAAATTAAAGGGAATGTTCCCTGATGACGATCAAGCGTGATCAATAAGGTCTTCAGGCTCACGGTAATGTAATTTGATCCATTGAAAAATGGCACCTTCGTAATTGTATTGCGAGGATGCCATTTTCTTTTGTAGTAGCGAAAACGATTTTTATGAGAAAGCCTTGTTGGGTTCATGACTCAAAAACAGTTGATGAGGGAGCGGGCTCAAAAAGTAAAGCTCGCTGCGGTGAATATAAAAAATGATTTCTGATAATCAGTTACTGAGAAACTTAGACAAATTGCACACTACAAAACTAGGGCGCATCCGGATTGAACACAATCTTTCACTTACTGATCGGGACGTCATTGCATTTTGCAAAGAGAAAATTCTGAATCCTGAAGCAATCATGAATCGAAAGGGTAAAAATTGGTACGTCAAGATTGATCACATCATCGTGACAATTAATGCTAACAGTTTCACCGTGATAACAGGTCACACAGAGGGATAACATTTTAAAATAGTTGAAACAAAGCAGATTCTGTCTGTTTGCCTGAGGCGGCGTCTTCTTTTTCAAAGAAAATAAGCGAAGAAAAATTGACCGCTTCTAACCTAGCTGTTGACTGTTAAACCCAAGCTGTTTCTGCTAACATAAAAGGAGTAAATGACGAAATGAATGAGGAGGTCCATGTTAATGGATAAACCACAAATTGGTGTTGTCGGCATGGCAGTTATGGGCAAGAATCTTGCCCTGAATATTGAAAGCCGCGGCAATACCGTTGCTATCTTCAATCGCACTGGCAGCAAAACAAAGGCGGTTGTTGAAGAGCATCCGGATAAAAAGTTGGTACCAAGTTACAAAATTGAAGATTTTGTCGCATCACTTGAGAAACCACGCCGAATTATCATGATGGTTAAGGCTGGCGCTGGTACAGATGCTGTTATTAAGGAACTACTCCCGTTATTGGATAAAGGCGATGTGCTGATTGATGGCGGTAATACTTTCTTTGAAGATACCATGCGCCGCAGTGCTGAGCTCGACAAGTCAGGCATTAACTTTATCGGCATGGGTGTTTCCGGTGGCGAGTTAGGCGCTTTGCATGGCCCTTCATTGATGCCAGGCGGCCAAAAAGAAGCCTATGACCTGGTCGCACCAATTCTGGAAGCCATCTCCGCTAAGGCTGAAGACGGCGCACCTTGTGTCACGTATATCGGACCAAACGGCGCAGGCCACTATGTCAAGATGGTGCATAATGGCATTGAATACGGCGATATGGAACTGATCGCTGAAAGCTACAACTTAATGCGCAATCTTCTTGGCCTTGATGTCAAAGAAATGGCTGATATTTTCAGTGAATGGAACAAAGGCGAACTGGATTCTTACCTGATTGACATCACTGCTGACATTTTGACTCGCAAGGATGATCTCGGCAGTGACAAACCGATTGTTGACATGATCCTTGATCGTGCCGGCAATAAAGGCACAGGCAAGTGGTCCTCCCAGTCAGCACTTGAATTAGGGGTACCGCAGAGTGTCATTACTGAATCAGTCTACGCTCGTTATATCAGTGCCATGAAACAAGAACGGGTTGAGGCCAGCAAGGTATTGCCGAAGCCGGTTGCCAATGTTTCTGTTGACAAAAAAGAAGCCATTGAAATGATCCGCAAGGCTTTGTACTTCAGTAAGCTCATGTCGTATGCCCAAGGGTTCGAACAATTGCGCTTTGCTTCAGAGAAGTACGATTGGAAGCTGCAATATGGGGACTTGGCCAAGATCTGGCGCGCTGGCTGCATCATCCGCGCTCGTTTCTTGCAAAACATCACTGACGCATATAACAAGAAGCCCGATTTGCAGAACTTATTGCTGGATGACTACTTCTTGAATATCGCCAAGAATTATCAGGAAAGTGTCCGCGACTTAGTTGGTGTTGCTGTCAAGGCTGGTGTACCAGTTCCAGGCTTCTCAGCCGCTATCAGTTATTACGATTCCTACCGTTCAGCCGTCTTGCCTGCTAATCTCACGCAGGCACAACGTGATTACTTCGGTGCGCACACTTACGAACGAACCGATCGCGACGGTAGCTATCATTATTCGTGGTATACCGAAGCTTAAGCTTTTTATTAGATTCAATATGAGCCAATCCGCAGAAAGACGGTATTTCCGTCATGTGGTTGGCTTTTTTTGGTCTAGGAACTAATTATTCGTTGCCAGTATGCGGTACATTTGACGGTACATCATTTTTGGTACCGCCGGATTGCGGTAGGATTGTTGTCAGACCAGAATATGAAAAATAGTTTGAATTTTCTGGATTTGGAATTTCTCGCGTGACTTAAAAGTCACAATCAGATATGATGTCTTTGGGGTGATGAAATGGCTACGGATGTTGCTTTTCCTGATAAAGATGTTTTAGTAAACCATATTTACAATAAGCTAGACAACCCGACTCTCCTGAAAGTTCAGAAAAGCCTTTATTTATTGTGGGCGTATTATAGTGCCACATATGGCTCTTTAACTCGTCACGAAAATGAGGACTCAGATATGATGGAATATCCGGCAGAGTTGTTTAAACCTGATTTTGAAGCTTGGCGATATGGACCGGTTGATAGACAGATTTATGCGGAACAAAAACAAGAAAAGTTTTCGGATAAAGGAGAACCTTTCCACCCAACAAATGAGGTTGAAAAGGATATCTTGCTGTTTGTAGATGATTTGCTCGAAGATATCGATGGTATAAATGACTTTGGACTGGTGGAGCGGACGCATCAAGACCACGCTTGGAAAGATGTTTACGAAGAAGGCAAGACAGGTATCAAAATGAATGCAGCTCAGATCAAAGCAGAATATACTTTTCGTTTTGATGAGGAGAGTAAGATCTGAATGTCTAAGCGAAAGAGGTTTCGACCTAAATTAAGAGGTACTATTAGACCGTCCGAAATGCTTGAAATCAAGAAATCCGTGAAAATTAGCTCCCCTAAGAAAGATATTGGACAATCGGTTTACCCAGATGTAAAGATTGTTCATTCAGCTTTGAACAAAGTGGTTGACAAAGACTTACTTTTTATTAATTCGGTGCCTCAAAGTTTTGACAAAATTGATGCTTCAATTCGATCGTGTATGGAAATGATCGGGGATTCTCGTCACTACGAGACGTCCTACACTATTGATCAGTCTAGGGATAACTGGAGAAGAGCAAGAAGCATTATCGATAAAGCAATTGGCATCGAACGAATTCCTTCAGGAGAGGACACCCTGAAGGAATTCGCTATTCTTTCAGATTTTCAAAAAAGTATTCGTGATCGAGGGTCGTTCCGGGTCTTAGCAAATTATATGCCAGCTAATGAGGCCGGACATCCGGTTTTAGTTGTTGATTTCATAGATCCATACCATCTTTTATTTCCGGGAAATGATGGACAACAGATGTTCAAAGCTTTATTTTCAAAATCGTACACAGCCTCACTCAATGATCACTTTTATGACCGTATTGAGAAGTCACTCTTTATTGATTAGTATATCAACTTGATTAAGTACAAGCTTGATTCCAAAACTGTGTGAAGAGTGGTAAAGTCCAGATTCAAAGTTTCCATCCCGTTTACGGTATGAGTCAGCATAAGCTTAATATAAAAAAGGACCAAACTATTACGCATGCAGACGGCTAAGTAGATTGGTTCTTTTTTTATGAGAATTTTTTGACTTGCAAAATGAGAAAAACCATTTGTAGTTTTTTTGATCATCGTCGAGCCCCATCGTTGCGCGGCTGATAGTCAAAATGAGAAAACTGTGCTAAACTGTCGTAGCATATGTTTTTATGAGAAAAAACAAATGGGTTCAGTCTGTGAGTGCGTCAGAGACGAATAAGTATAAGGAGACCATTGATGAGTAAAATATTAATTATTGAAGATGAAAAAAATTTAGCGCGGTTTGTCGAACTGGAATTAAAACATGAGGGCTATGAGACCGAAGTGCATTTTAACGGTCGAACCGGGTTGGAAGCGGCTTTGGCTGAGGACTGGGATGCCATCTTACTTGACTTGATGTTGCCAGAATTAAACGGCCTTGAAGTCTGCCGGCGCGTTCGTCAGGTGAAGAATACACCGATCATTATGATGACCGCGCGGGATTCTGTCATTGATCGCGTCAGTGGCTTGGATCATGGCGCTGATGACTACATTGTGAAGCCATTTGCCATTGAAGAATTACTCGCGCGCTTGCGTGCTTTGTTGCGCCGAATCAGCATTGAAGGCGAAAACAACACTGCTAAGCAGACAACCATCAAATATCGTGATTTAGTGATTGAAAAAGAAAATCGCGTTGTTCGGCGCGGCGACGACATTATTGAATTAACCAAACGTGAGTACGAATTATTGCTGACGCTTATGGAAAATGTCAATGTTGTTTTGGCTCGTGACGTTTTGCTCTCAAAGGTTTGGGGTTACAACTCTGACGTTGAAACGAATGTTGTTGACGTCTATGTCCGTTATATTCGTAATAAAATCGATCGACCGGGTGAACCGAGTTATATTCAAACGGTTCGGGGAACCGGCTATGTTATGCGTTCGTAATGATTCCGAAGAAACAAACGCTTGAGCAAACTAGAAAAAGTCCCCGCATCTCGTTAAAGGTTAAATGGGCCTTAACAGTAGGTGTCGGGATTTTTGTGACCTTTGTGACCTTTTCAATGATCCTTTATGGCGCGATGCGGCAGATTTTAGTGAATCAGGAACGCCGAACCGTGACGGACACCCTTAACACCGTCGTCCAACGACTTTCCCCAGTCAGTGGTGACTTAACGATGGCGCAGGTCGTGCCGCGATTGGAAGGTGCAATGCCGAGTGGGCAAGCCTCTATTCCAGCGCCAAGTGAATCGCAAAATCGTATTTTCTCCGATTCCGTGATTCAAAAACTAGCGCAAGCGGATGTGAGCGTCTCTGTTTTTTCACCTGATCGGACAAATATTTTTCAATCGCGCGATACGCCGATTACATTAGGCAAGGTTCATGGCGTGGAAGTTCAAGAAGCCAACATTGATGATTTTCATGGCTTGGTCGGTACGGCACCGATTTATTCTGCAACTAGTTCGGATTTGATCGGCTATGTGCAGGTAACGGATAAACTGACGGCATTTCATGCGACCATGCATGAGATTACGTTACTCATTATGGGACTGTCATTTGCGGCTATTCTTATTTCTATTCTCATTGGCTATGCTTTGGCGACGCGCTTTCTCAAGCCGATTAAGCTTATTACGAATGCTATTGATGTTGTCAATGAGGAACCACAGAGTACGGTTCGAATACCAGCCTTGAAGCGCAACGACGAGCTTGGCGATTTAGTGCTGGAATTTAATGGTATGTTGGATCGGATTCAACGCTACATTGATCAGCAAGGTGAGTTTGTTCAGGATGTTTCCCACGAATTGCGCACCCCTGTGGCGATTCTCGAAGGGCATTTGCAGCTTTTAAATCGCTGGGGAAAAGATGATCCGGAAGTTTTGGCGGAATCTTTAACGGCCTCATTGCAGGAAGTGACTCGCATGAAGAGTCTGATTCAAGAAATGCTAGATCTTACTCGCGCTGATCAAGTGGATATCCAATTTCCAAATGCGGTTGTTGATGTGCACCAGACTGTGCAACAAGTCGTTGGTGATTTTCGGATGATTCATCCGGAATTCACGTTTACATTAGATGACGACTTGGAACAGAAAACGTTTGTGCGCATGTATCGCAATCATTTGGAACAGGTCATGATTATTTTATTGGACAATGCGGTCAAATATTCCACTGATCGCAAGGAGATTCACGTATCAATGGCTGAAAACAGCGTTTCCGGTGTCGCCGTTGCGGTGCAAGACTTTGGTGAAGGTATTGCCGAAGCGGATCGTCGACGCGTCTTTAATCGTTTTTATCGAGTTGATAAGGCTCGTAGTCGTGAAAAAGGCGGCAACGGACTAGGTTTATCAATCGCGCAACAGTTAGTTGAGAGTTATCACGGTCAAATTGAAGTTGACTCCGCTTTAGGTCATGGATCCATTTTCCGAATTGATTTACCAACCATCACGGAAGCTAAAGCCCAAGCACTGGCTGCACAGGAAACCACTAAGCGCGCAGAAGCAGGCAAAACTGATACACATATCAAGAGTAATCTTTAATCGTTTTATACCTCAGACGAGCTATTTGTCTGAGGTTTTTTGATTTCAAGCGCAGGGTGAGTTCATATGAGCGTGTCATCAAGCAACCCACACTGTATGAGGCGAACAAACAGGGGGACATCAAATACTTTTGGCTTCAGATCTGTCGCGCACAGAAATAGCCCTGATCGCTAATTTTGCGATCAGGGCTATTTCATGACTTGATGATTATTTCCGGGGACGTTGTTGCTTACCAGCGTTACGCCGACGTAATTTGCTATGATCAATGGCGTCTGGATCAGCAGGTTTGCTGCTACCTGTTGTACCAGCTGCACCAGTGGCACCAGCAGTTGCCGTATCCCAGTTATCAAAAGTATGTTCGTCAACAACGATAACCGGTGGATTTTCTTCCATTTCAGCATCCATTCGCTTCCGGATGTTCGGCGTAACAACATAGGTTACGATCGCTTGTTGAATAATCAGAATGATCCCGCCAGCACCGAAGTAGAGGCCTAATCCGGCGTTGTACATCATACAAAAGACAAATGTCATGATCGGATTCAGAAAGGCAGTTGTCTGCATGGCTTTACGCTGTTCTGGCGGTACGCCTTGCAGCATGATCAAGCTGACGACAATGTATGGCAGAGTTGCTAAAATCGTGACAATAAAATTGGAATGCCCCAACTGAATGCCAAAAAAAGTGGCTTCAGAAATTTCTGGGGAGTAAGCGATGGCTTGATACAAACCAGAGAAAATTGGCAGTTGAATCAGCATTGGTAGGCAGCCCATGGAAGGAATCATGCTTGTGCCATTGGCTGAGTATATTTTCCGCATGTAACCGTTCATTGCCATCTGCTGTTCAGGTGTCTTGGCGCGCTTAGTAGCCTCTTGAACGATCTTTAGTTGTGGCTGGATGATCTTCTGCTTCTCTTGATAAGCCGTCATCGTTCGTTGTTGCCGCAGCATCAGTGGCAGGACAATCAGACGAACTAGTAGGGTGATCACGATGATGGCGATTCCATAACTGCTGGCAGTGCCAACCAGACTGGCGATCCACTCCATCAAATGTTGCAGTGGCAGTCCGATCACTTTATAAAAAGTGCCAAAAAACGGATCCGTCGGCGGCTTCATGGTTGTGCCTTTTTTAGTGGTTTGCGCGCATGCTGCAAAAATCAACGGCAGCAAGCTCACCAACCCAAGTGTGACAAATTTTTTCGACTTGTGCATGAATGTTTTCCCTTCAAAATGTAATCGGGTTTAACTATACTGTATGGACTGGTTGGATTCAACCGGTAACTTGAAAACCGCGGAAGTTTGGCACGTCTTCAAGCGGCTGTTCTTCGTAGGTCGACACGTTTGCATATGGGTTTGGACCGGCCTTAACCTTCGCCACAAATTTGGCAAGGTTTAACGGTTCACCTGCAGCCTGAATAAAGACAGAGCCATCAGACCGATTCTCAATCGTGCCGCTAATATCAAGATTGTCGGCGATCATCTTCGTGGCCCAGCGGAAACCGACGCCTTGCACCCGTCCGCGGACGACGATTTGTTTAGCAAGTTTGACCAAAAAGACACTTCCTTTCTTAATTGGAGATGCTGTCAAGCAGCATTTGCTCATCTTAGCTTTCTCCACAGTCCATACTAGTGTAGCATAAGGCTTATAGTAGAAACGACAACAGACTTAAGTTGGATTTTGTCTTGCAAGAAGAAAACCCGCCAAACGGCATCAAGCAAACAAAGTACCATTTAAAAATAAGGAGAACTTCATGGAATATATTTCATCACCTAAGAATGACAGAATCAAAACAGCCAAGAAACTCACGGTTAAAAAACATCAAAAGGATGCTGGCCGCTACTTATTAGAAGGCCGTCACTTGGTCCAAGAGGCACTTGCCAGTGGCCAGACCCCTTATGATATTTATGCGACCGAAAAGTATGTTGAAGATCGTGCGCTCAAGCCATTTTATGACAAAATCACACAGATTTCTGAATCCGTTTCTGAGCATTTAAGCGACACTCAGACCCCGCAAGGCATTTTTGCTGTGATGCCGCGCCGCGCAGAACAATTGCCAGAGCCATTGAGTGGTCAGTTCTTATTGTTGGATGCGATTCAGGACCCGGGTAACGTTGGGACCTTGGTGCGAACTGCAGATGCAGCTGGGATTCAAACAGTGGTCTTCGGTAATGGGACAGCGGATGCGTTCGGTCCAAAAGTATTACGTGCGATGCAAGGCAGTCAATTCCATGTGCGCATTGTCTCCGCTAAATTAATGCCAATTATCAAAGCCTTACACCGTGGCGGCATCCCGGTTTATGGCTCAGAATTAAATGAAAAAGCTAAAAGTTATCATAGCATTCAACCGAGCGAACGATTTGCCTTAATTGTGGGCAATGAAGGCAATGGCATGGATCCAGTTTTGTTACAAAATACCGATACGAACCTTTACATTCCGATCCGGGGCAAAGCTGAATCATTGAATGTGGCGGTTGCTGCAGCAGTCATGATGTTTCATTTAGTCGGGGATTAAGAATCCCTTACAAACGTGACCTTTCTGGTTAGAACCTGTTATACTATAAGTGTGTTCATCAAACCACAAAAGGAGCAGATGTCTTGAGCAAAAAACGCGATTGGCAATCGGATGCTGAGTACGTTGGGTATGTGGCGGATCTTTTAGCCAAACCCGAAGTCCAGCGACTGGCAGAACACGCGCAACATCATTATTCTAACCGATTGGAACACTCGATCAGTGTTTCTTACCAGAGTTATCTGATTGGGAAACGGCTGCACTTGAATGTTCGTGCGATCGCCCGGGCAGGCTTGTTGCACGACCTGTTTTACTACGATTGGCGTAAAACCAAGTTTGACTTGGGGACTCATGCCTTCATCCATCCACGGATTGCTTTGCGGAATGCTGAAAAGCTGACTGAATTGTCACCGATGGAAAAAGACATTATCGTCAAACACATGTGGGGCGCAACGGTTGGCTTACCGAAGTATAAGGAAAGTTTCGTTGTTTCACTTGTCGATGATTATGCCGCCATGGATGAAGTCGTTGTACCATGGATGCACAAGCTCCGGCATCCGATCCACACTCACTTAAAGGCTTTAAATTAGGATCGCAAAGTTTTAGCAGCTATTTGGCTGTGAAGGACGATTGGAACCACGGATGAATGCCGTGGTTCTTTTTCTGGAAAGTTTTGCCATATTTTTCAACGTTTCTCGAGGACTGGCTTGTAATATTTTTACATTGTGGTATTCTAGCACTATATAAATGTAAGTGAATGGGAATTATGAGGTGAGTAGAGTGGATGCAACAGTAACCAGTACAGCCGATTGTCAAAGCCAGCAGGTCGCTCTTTGTCCAAAATTTCAACATACTTTTGAGATCTTAGGAAAGAAATGGAACGGACTGATTTTGGAAGTTTTATTAAACAATGGCAATTCCCGTTTTAAGGACATTGCGCAATTAATCCCGCGGTGTTCCGATCGGGTCTTGGTCGAACGCTTAAAGGAACTCGAAGGCGAAGGCCTTGTGGATCGCTTGACCCACAAAGACTCAGCTTTGATTGAATACGCGTTAACTGACAAAGGCCGCGGCCTCAATTCAGTTATGGCCGCCGCACACGCATGGGGCGATGCATGGGTCACAGATGCTGAATGCCACGCTAACGAGAAGTAGGGATTCAGCATAATCCAAACGTATTAAATGCAGACGAATGGTTTTCCAAATGCGGAAAATTATTCGTCTTTCGTTTCTCATAGACAATTTGATACAGGATTTCAAAATTCCAGTGCTAAGGCGGAGCAATCGTAGGCCAGATGGGGCTCAGCCGTGCAAACAACACAGCGACCGGTCTTGTCGCTGATGTTGTTAGGCGACTTCGAGACCGCGGGCTTTGCGGGCTCGAAGCGCCGTCACAGCGTTCCAGCCCCGTCTGGCCGGAGATTGCGGAGTTTGGCACGGCCGAGGTTAGGGACTGCATCGTCTAGTTCCTTTCAAAGGTTACTCGGAGTCTAGCAAACGACAAGTCATAGGGAGCGTGATGACACCACATTTTTTATTAACTAGCGCGAATCACCACTTGACGTTGGCGCTGAATTTGCTAAGCTTAGTTTATCTAAAAAGACGTAAAAACGATGACGAAAGCCCAAACAGGCTGACGAGATAGGGAATGACGTTCATACGACTGCAAGACGTCTATCGCCAAAATGTTTGTCTTCACTTTCTGAGTTGACTTTTGAAGTGGCAACACTTAGAAAGCTCCGGCCTAGCCGTTACCTTGTTGAGTGCATGGTTATTTCGTGACCATGAACAAGGGTGGTACCGCGATGCTTCGTCCCTTTTTCGAGAGGGACTTTTTTTATGCCTTCAAATGCATCAGAAAGTTGTATCAACCCTCACGTCAGCAACCAAGGAGGAAGAACATGGATCTTCAAACCAAACTTGAACAATTGTTCCAACAAAACAACGACACCATTAAAAAGGTTAAGTCGTTAGATGAATTAAATCAGATTCGCGTCCAATTATTGGGCAAGAAGGGCCCGATTACCGGTGTTTTGCGCGGCATGAAAGATTTGTCCGCTGAAGAACGGCCAAAAGTCGGCGCGTTCGCCAACAAAATTCGCGACGATCTCAGTGCAGTGATCGAAGCCCGCAAAGCCCAGCTCGAACAGGCGGTGATCAATGCGAAATTAGCATCAGAGACCGTTGATGTGACCTTGCCTGGTGATCCGGTTGAGGCTGGCACACCACATATTATCACGCAGATTATGGACGATCTTGAAGGCTTTTTTATGGGCATGGGTTACCAAGTTTTGACCGGTCCAGAAGTTGAAGAAGATCACTATAACTTTGAGATGATGAACATCCCTAAGGATCATCCTGCTCGTGATATGCAAGAGACTTTTTATATTACCAATGAGTTACTCATGCGCTCGCAGACAAGTCCAATGCAGGCGCGGACAATGGAAAAGCACGACTTTACCAAAGGACCGCTGAAAATGATTAGCCCTGGGGTGGTTTATCGACGTGATGACGACGATGCTACTCATAGCCATCAGTTTCACCAGATGGAAGGACTCGTCATTGACAAGCATATAACCATGGCTGATCTAAAGGGAACCTTGTTGGCCATGTGCCAACACGTGTTTGGTAAAGATCGGACAATTCGCTTGCGGCCAAGTTATTTTCCATTTACGGAGCCATCCGTTGAAGTTGATGTTTCCTGTTTTCGTTGCGGCGGTAAAGGTTGCCCGGTTTGCAAATATACCGGTTGGATTGAAGTGTTAGGTGCCGGCATGGTGCATCCCAATGTGCTACGGGCAGCGAACATTGATGCTGACGTATACGGCGGCTTTGCCTTTGGCCTTGGTCCAGATCGGTTTGCGATGCTGAAATACGGGATTGACGACATTCGCAGTTTCTACACAGACGACTTGCGCTTCTTAACGCAATTCAGCCAGGAGGGTTAAGATGGACGTCTCATATGAATGGTTAAAAGAATTAGTTGACGTGCCGGTTTCACCAGAAGAACTGGCCGATAAAGTGTCACGAACAGGGATTGAAGTTGATGGCGTGAAGCATCCAGACGCCGGCTTGAAAAAGATTGTCGTCGGTAAAGTGGTAAGTGCTACGCCACATCCGAACTCTGATCATTTACATCTTTGTCAAGTTGACGTCGGTGAAGAAACGCCGCGCCAAATTGTCTGCGGCGCGCCAAATGTTGCCGCCGGTCAAACTGTTATTGTGGCGCTGCCAGGCGCGCGCATTGCGGATAACGTTAAAATTAAAAAAGGCAAAATGCGCGGTGAAGAAAGCCTTGGCATGATTTGTGCCTTACAGGAAATTGGTTTTAGTGAAAACGTCGTGCCGAAACCATATTTGAATGGTATCTATGTCTTTAACGAGCCATTAGAGCCTGGCAGTGATGCCTTAGCTGCGTTAGGCATGCATGACGCCATTTTGGACTTTGAGATCACGCCTAATCGCGCTGATGCACTTGGCATGCGGGGCGTAGCCTGGGAAGTTGGCGCTACTTATGCAGAAAAGCCCCATTTTGAAGAAAAGCCATTAACTGAAGGTGATCGTCCGGTCGGCGATTTTTTGAGTGCCGAGGTCAAGGATGCCAAAGACGCTCCGAGTTATCAACTGCGGGTCATTGATCATGTGAAGGTTCAAGAAAGTCCTTTGTGGTTGCAAAAACGCCTGTGGTTAGCAGGTATCCGTCCAATTAATAATATTGTTGATGTGACCAATCTTATTATGCTGGCTTATGGGCAACCGCTGCACGCTTTTGACTATGCCAAGTTAGGCAGCCAGCAGATTGTGGTGCGGCGCGCTAAAAATGGCGAACCTTTGACCACGCTGGATGGCAATGAACATGAATTAGATGATCAAGATATTGTGATTACGAATGGGCAGGTACCAGTTGCTTTGGCTGGCGTCATGGGCGGCTTGAATTCTGAAATTACGCCAGAAACGACCACCGTTGTGATTGAGTCTGCTAGTTTTAATCCAGTCAATGTCCGTAAAACAGCCCTTAAGTACAATTTACGGTCTGAAGCCTCTTCCCGATTTGAAAAAGGGACGAACTTGGCTGATATCAATCGTGCTTTAGATGCTGCAGTTGCTTGGATGGCTGAATTAAGCGAGGGCCAGGTTGCAAAGGGAACGGTTAGCCCGACTTCAGTTTCTGCAGAAGATGTTGTCGTCGATATTTCGCTTGATCATATCAACCATGTTTTAGGTACCGATTTGACGCAGCAACAAGTGACGCAGATTTTTGAACAACTCGGTTTTGATGTGACCGAATCTGATGGCTTGTTTGCCGTCGCTGTACCGCCACGCCGGTGGGATATTCATATCAAAGCGGACTTGGTGGAAGAAGTTGCGCGAATCTATGGGTTTGACAATTTGCCAAGTACGTTACCAACGACAACCATGACTATTGGCGAGTACACCTCGCAACAAAAACGGATCCGACGTACACGTCATCTATTAGAAGGATTGGGTCTGACCCAAGTCATCACCTATGCGTTGACAACTGCCGAGGCTGCCGAGCAATTCAAGCTGCAACCTGGGCTCCCAACCAAAGTCGATTCACCGATGACGACCGATCATGCTGTTTTGCGGATGAACATGATTAGTGGTTTGCTAAATGTCATCAAGTATAATCAAGCGCGGAAGGAAACCAATGTTGCGATTTATGAACAAGGCCGGATCTTTACCAAAACAGGCGATCAGGTGCGGCCAACCGAAATTGAATATTTGGGTGGTGCCATCACTGGCAATGTTGTCGCAAAAGATTGGCATCAATCTGCGAAAGCCGTTGATTTCTTTTACGCTAAGGGCATTGTGACACATTTGCTGGGTGATTATTCGCTGGCCGATCCGATTCGCTTTGAAGCAACGCAAGCTGTTGCTGAACTCCATCCTGGTCAAGCCGCAAACATTTTTGTCGGCGATCAACTTGTTGGCATTTTGGGGCGCTTGCATCCTGCCTTTGAACATGCAGAGCACCTGCCAGCCACCTTTGTTTTTGAATTAGATTTGGATGCGCTATTTGCCGCACCGCGACAGGAAAAAATCGCGCAATCCGCACCGAAGTTCCCGGCAGTAACCCGTGATATTGCTTTGCAAGTTGACGAGCAAGTAACGAACGATCAAGTCATGGCTATTCTCCATGAACACGGCGGTGCCTTCTTGCAGGATGTGACGTTGTTTGATGTTTATGCAGGCGATCACATTGCCGCGGGTCAGAAGAGTTTGGCGTATACGCTAACTTATCGTCGAGACGATCAGACGTTGACTGAAGACGAAGTGACGCAGGCGTTTGACAAAGTGAAGGCGGCGTTACAGACAGGAATCGGGGCTGCTATTCGCTAGATGCAGTCGCATTTTTGTCGCTGGTTGGGTATAATATTTGCTGATTCAGATTTATTGTTCAGAATAGTTAAGTAGAGCGGGACTAGGTACGTTTGGAAACCGTCACATAGGCAGCCTTGGGCACGATGGCCGGTACTTTGGCCATTGTGGACGAGCTTCTTAAGTGCAGATTTCTGTGCCAGTGACCGTGTTAATCTTAGAGGAGGCAACATTTTTGGATAGACGGTCATCAGATCGACAAGACAAGCGGCGCCAGCGTTCTAGTGAAAAGAAAGTAGCCAACAAGATCGTTGCTTGGGTTATTGGGATTGTATTGGCGGTCCTAGTGATCGTTGGTTTGATGGGCTACCGCTATGTCCGTTCAGCGCTTGAGCCGGTTGATCCAAATGGCAAGACGTCGATTAGTGTGACGGTGCCAGCGGGTTCGTCAACGAAACAGATTGCCGCGCAGCTGGAAGCCAAACATGTCATTAAGAGCGCCACTGTTTTTAGTTACTATGTGAAATTCCACAATATCGCCGACTTTCAGGCGGGCCAGTACAAGTTGACACAACGCGCCAATATGAGCACGGTGATTCAAGCCTTGCGTGCGGGTGGCAGTGCCACCACTGCTGCGGGCCAATTGCTAGTTAAAGAAGGCACAACGATCGAACAAATCGCGACGTCGATGGATAAGTTAACGAAAAGTAACAAAAATCTGACCGGAAAGAAATTTCTGGCATTGATGAAAGATCAAACCTTCTTTAATCAATTGGCTAAGAAATATCCGCAATTGCTGAGTTCAGCGGCCAATGCAAAAGGAGTTCGCTATCGATTGGAAGGCTATCTTTTCCCTGCGACTTATAACGTTGGCGCTGGTGAAACAGTCAAGGACCTTGTGGATGCGATGGTTGCCAAGACAGACAGTGTGATGCAGAGTTACTACAAGAGCATTAAGAAGCAGCAATACACCGTTCAAGAAGTCATGACGCTTGCATCGTTAGTTGAGCGTGAAGGGGTCACCCAAGATGATCGTCGCAAAATAGCTGGTGTCTTCTTGAACCGAATTGATGCGGGGATGCCACTACAATCGGATATCTCTGTTATGTATGCATTGAACACGCATAAAACACATCTGACTAACAAGGATACTAGCGTTGATTCACCGTACAACTTATACGTCCACACCGGCTATGGACCGGGACCGTTTGACTCGCCAAGTGAGCAAAGTATCACAGCGGTTCTCAGCCCTGATGCACGTGACAAGGACTACTTGTACTTTGTTGCTAACCTTAAAACTGGTGAAGTACTTTACGCGACAACACGGGAACAACATGATGCCAATACGGCTAAGTTTGCCAGCGATAATGCAGCGGCAGATAAGTAACCTAATTGGACTTTGGCCGCATAAGGACCTTGGTCATTGTGACCAGGGTCCTTATGCGGTTGTTTCTGGGCTGAAGGATGAGTTTTGAGGAGGGCTTCAAGGTGCAGCAGAAAAAACCGATTGTGATTGGCGTGACAGGTGGTTCTGCCAGCGGCAAGACAAGTGTGAGTCGAGCGATTTTTGATCATTTTTCGGGGCACTCATTGCTTTTATTAGCGCAAGATGCTTATTACAAGAAAAGTGACATGCCGTTTTCAGAACGAAAAAAGATTAACTATGACCATCCTTTGGCATTTGACACACCATTGTTAAAGGATCACTTAAATCGGTTGATCCATCGGCAAGCTGTCGATCAACCGGTGTATGATTACACGATTCATAATCGCTCTGACCGAACCGTTCATCTGGCCCCAAAAGATGTGATTATTCTTGAAGGTATTCTAATTCTTGATGACGCAGAATTACGCGACATGATGGATATTAAGGTGTTTGTCGATACTGATGATGATATTCGGGTCATCCGCCGCATCAAGCGGGACATGGTATCGCGTGGGCGTTCACTGGATTCGATTATTAATCAATATTTAAAAACGGTAAAACCGATGTATCATCAGTTTGTCGAACCATCGAAGCGTTACGCTGACTTGATTGTGCCTGAAGGTGGCCAAAATCAAGTCGCCATTGATTTACTGGTTACTAAGATCAAAGCCATTCTGGCCGAACGCGGTTTGCAAGAGTAATCATTGACAAATGCGGCTGGTCTTAATACAGTGACTAAGGAAAATAAGAAGTGAGGTAAGAATTTTATGGCAGACAAAAGCTATCCAATGACAGCGGAAGGCAAAAAGAAACTCGAAGACGAGTTGGAGGAATTGAAGACCAAGAAGCGTCCAGAAGTTATCGACCGGATCAAGGTTGCTCGCGGTTTTGGTGATCTTTCAGAGAACTCTGAATATGAAGCAGCTAAGGATGAACAATCCACCTTGGAAAATCGGATCGTGACCATTCAAACAATGCTTCGTTACGCTGAAATTATTGATTCAAAAGCGGTTGCTAAGAACGAAGTATCACTTGGTAAGAAAGTCACGTTTGAAGAAGACGGTGATGAAGAAACATATGAAATCGTCGGCGCTGCTGAAGCAGACGCCTTCAACGGTAAAATTAGCAACGAAAGCCCGATCGCTCAAGGTCTGATTGGCCGCAAAGTGGGCGATAAGGTCACGATCAGTACCCCTGGTGGTGAGATGAAGATCAAGATCACCAAAGTTGAAGGCTGATCAGCACATAACGCTTTGTCAACTTGCGCCAAAAGCAATCAACGGCAAATGTCTTTTCCGGTTATCAAGGAGAAGACGTTTGTCGTTTTTTGTGGCTTTAAAAAAGTGAAACGGCGACTGAGCCACATGTTGGGTTGCAAATTCAGCCTTACGCCCTAAGTCAAAGGCAACGAAATTCGTTATAATTAATTGAAATGAATCGACATCGAGTCAATGTATACGCTAAAAAGTAGACAAGGGGGGATCGTCGTGCGCCGCTGGCAATTATTTTTAGGCATCGAGTTAGCTTTAACCCTGTGGCTGTTTTTCCAGATCATCACGAATCCTATGGCACTGACAACGATCCTAGTGGGCGTGTTTTTTCTTTTCCTCGGTGCGCGATGGCATCGGTTGCGCTCGTTCAATGTGGCTTTTGGCGGGATTTTGTTAGTCTTGGGAATTTTTATCAATCCGGCCATTTGGCTCATTCTAATGATCGCGGGTGTGTTCATAATCATGGTCGTTACGAAACCAGGTATGGGGTTTTCGGCTTGGGATCGCAAACAGTATGTAGCGCCAGTGACCAAGGAGCCCAGTGAAAAGGCCGGTAAGCGCACGATTAACTCGTGGACTGATCGGCATACGATTTCGCCAACCTATGATTGGGATGACATTAATATGGTTGTGCCAGCTGGCGATACCATTATTGATTTAGGTGACACCTTTCTACCTAAAGGCGATAGTGTGATCATGATTCGCAAAGGTTTTGGCAAAACGCGAATTCTGGTGCCGATTGGCGTTGGTGTTGCGGTTGAACACGCTGCCTTTTATGGTACCTTGCATTTTGAAAATAAAGATTCGATGCTGCATAGCCAAAGTGTCACGGCATATTCAAAGGACTATGATGATGCACCGCGCCGCATTCACATCATTACGAGTGTGGGTGTCGGCGATTTGGAGGTGCTGGCTGTATGAGAAGACGGATGCTGGTTGGCTTTTTTATGGCATTACTGGTCTGGGCGCTTTTGGTCGAGGCCTGTTTGGTTTTCATGCTAGCTAAAGTAACCGAACATGATTTTTTGCAGGTGTTATTGACCACCGTCCTGTCCGCGCCGGTTTTGGTTTATCTGGTAATCGGCGCTTTGTTGATCAGTACCGGTGCGACGGTTATTGTCATGTGGCGGCAGCGAGTCATGCACAGTCAGTTGGACAGCCGATTGGCACAATTAAATGCTGGACAATATCAGGCACCTATTTTTAGTCGCTCGCAGCAGGCAGTCGGCGCTTTGGGTAAGCAACCGGCAGCCTTGCTTGAAGAGTTGCGGCAAAAAATGATACGCTTACAACGTGAGATTGAACGGTATAGCAACAGGCCGGTTCGATTTTCCGGTGAAACAAAAGAAGCCATTTTAACCGGTGAACGGCATCGGCTTGCTCGTGAACTGCACGACTCTGTCTCACAACAGTTATTTGCTGCGATGATGATGTTATCTGCGCTGCGTAGTGTGGCTGATCGTGACCCTGCGCAGGCTGAACTGAGCAAACAACTGGATACGATCCAAAAGGTGATCAATGAGGCACAGGCGGAAATGCGCGCATTGCTGCTGCATTTGCGGCCGACTAATCTTGAAGGCAAATCTTTGAAACAAGGGATTATTCAATTGTTGAAAGAATTGCAAACCAAGATTACAATCGAGATCACGTGGCAGTTGGATGATATTAAATTGAATCCAGCGGCCGAAGATAATCTTTTTAGAATTGTTCAAGAACTTTTAAGTAACACGTTACGACACGCCAAGGCAACGAGCCTTGAAGTTTATCTGAAACAGCTGCAGGATATGGTGGTGTTGCGGATGGTCGATGACGGTGTCGGATTTGATGCGAAACAAGCCAGCAGTAATGGTAATTATGGGCTTGCAAATATCAAGGAACGTGCCGCGGCCATGGGCGGAACTGCGAAAGTGGTGAGCGTGGTCGGACAGGGAACCAGTGTTGAAGTCAGGGTGCCATTATCAAAGGATGTTGCGCATGATTAAAGTATTGATTGTTGATGATCACGAAATGGTTCGGTTGGGGTTGGCAACTTACATAGGGGTCCAACCTGATTTGGAAGTGGTTGATCAGGCCGAAAACGGTCAAGAGGGTGTCGATATGGCACTTAAAGATCGGCCTGATATTATTTTGATGGATCTCGTGATGCCGGTGAAAGACGGGATCACGGCAACCAAGGAGATTCTGAAGGCATGGCCGCAAGCACGAATTATTATTTTGACGAGTTTTATTGATGATGCCAAGGTGTATCCAGCCATGGAGGCGGGGGCGGCCAGTTACATTCTCAAGACAGCCACAGCCGAGGAAATTGCCAAGGCGATTCGGCAAACAGCTAAAGGTGAGCGAGTTTTGGAGCCGCAAGTCACGACTAAAATGATGAATCGCATGAATCATCCGCAACCACAGTATGATGAGTTAACCAATCGTGAACGTGAGGTATTGCAACTGATCGCGCAAGGTAAGTCGAATCAAGAAATTGCGACAGAACTTTTTATCACGCTAAAAACCGTTAAGACGCATGTGTCCAACATTTTGGCGAAACTGGATGTGGAGGACCGAACGCAGGCAGCTATTTATGCACTTAAACATGGACTCGTAAAAAACGATCAAGGAGATGATGGGGTTGCAACTCGCGATCACTGATGAAGCAAGTCGTTGGTTTCACCGTGAATTAAGTTTGCCAGACAAGGGTGCTGGTATCCGTTTTTTTGGGAAGGCATATGGTAAGACTCAGGTTCATGATGGCTTTAGTGTTGGCATGACACGTGATGATCATCCTGACCAGCCAATCATGGCAGTAGAAAAAGACGGCGTCACTTATTTTGTTGATCCAACCGATGCATGGTTCTTTGAAAATCTTGCCATGACAGTGGACTATGATGCGCACTTGGATGAACCGAAGTATGAATTTAAAGAAGAATAAGCGTGCTTTCGGCAAGCTTTAATGCCCAGCGCGTCTTTTATGGCTCGGCTATAGTGGCATTAGGCATGCTTGAAAAAGTTTGTGGGCAGGTCTGAATTAGCGCGTTTAAAAAGCCAGTATACCTGCGCTTTTGATTGTAACGGCCAATCAATTGGCTACGATCAAAGACGTTCGGATACTGGCTTTTGAGTTGCAATGGTTGGTCAAAAAACTTCGGATATCTCACCGTCGCGAAACAAGGTGTCGCGAGAAGCGCCGCTTATCAACGACATACCAACAAGCCGTTAAGCATAGGCCAGTCACCGTTATCACAGCACCCCACCCTAATAATGGCGGGACGTAACGCATGGTAATCACGTGCTGCCCAGGTTTTAGCGGCATGGCCATGAAAATGCCTAAACTTTTTTTGACGGTGACAGGTCGATTGTCAACTTTCACGTGCCAACCAGGGGCGGTTGGGATCGTGGTTTGCAGCATTTGGTGGTCGTGCAAAATGTTGATCGTCGCTTCAACGGTGGTAGCCGTGTGTTGTATCACATGCCAAGATCCTGTTTGCAGTTTTTTAAGATCGTGGATAACTTGCTTGGCGTCAGCTTGATATAAGCTAAAATTTTCAAACCAGGCGTCTTTTTTATTCAGGCGAAACCGCAAAACTTGTTCAGCTTTAGGACTACGGGGGGTGACATTGACCGTAATGGTATCGTTAAAACTATCTGGCAAGGTGACAGTTTGCCCATTTTGATTGAGTGTCACTAAATGGTCAGCAAACTGGCTGCCGAGGGTTAACACATAGATTTTACCTGGTATTGGCTTAAATCGATAAGTGACATCGTGGGGACCCTGACCAACCTTAGCATAAGTGGGTGCGTTGCCAGTTGAGACTCGGCGCACACCGGTGAGTTGCGGTGCCTCTAATGCTGTTGGCGTAAAATAAGGATTGCCCGACTTGCCGAGGGCTGATTGCAGGATTAAGGACTGATTGGCAAGCGGGGTTTCACTATAGAGTGGTTGTTTGAGCAAATCAGTATCGGCTACAAAGCCCAGACTTTGGGCAAAAGGTGATCGCAGGATTTGCCAAGTAGGCGTCGTTTTGATCGGCCGATACCACTTTAGATCTGGTCGTTGACCGGCATCTGGTAGTTTTTTTGCCGCCCGTTTGGTTGGCGTCAGATAATATTTCATGCCTAGTAGACTGTCCGTAATTAAAGTGCCATTTGTGTAGGCCACCGAACCATCGTCTTCAGGTTGCCCTAACTGACCAAAGAATTTGGGGACAGCCGGCTCTAACATGGAGTTAAATTGGTCTGCGCCGAGATAATTGGCCGTCATGGGGTCATTACGGGTTCGAATGGTGGTTTTTCCAACTCGAAACAAACCGGGATCATGCTGCTGGATGGTCTGTGTCCCGCGAATCAAGGCGGCGGTATAATCGTGGTAATCACTGTGATTCAAATAGGCTAGTTGATTAAGCGTCAGGATTAAACTGCCACTTAAGTCAATTAACACGATCGCAAAACCGAACCAGACTGGCCGGCGATTGTCCAAACTAAACCAGACAAATGCCAGCAGTAGACAGCCTGCGCCAAAAAGCAAGTGGCCCACGGTCAGAAAGCTGAAGTGTTTGAGGTTGGCAGCGACATCAATGTAAATAGCGCCGAACACAAGCAGCAGAACGCCTAACCATTGCAAAGGAATGCCAATTTGTAAATGCGGCAGGACAGCGATACCCAGACTCAAAAACCAGAAGCACAATACAAATGTAAACCGGTATGGATACCAAACCGGAAACTGAAAGCCGTGCCACAGTAAGTCAAGCGGTTCTAGCATGCACGATAGGATTAACACAATTGTCACGCCAGCCGCTGCCAATTTTTGGCGCCAAGGATGACTTTTGGATAGGAAAAAGAGGACAACCAGTACAAATCCTAAAGCACCAATGTAATAGTTGGGATAACCGGATGGCATTTGGTCAAAGTTAAAACTGCCTGGCAGCATTTTACTCAAAAACCTTGTTGGCGCATATTCAAAGCGCCAACGTATCGTCGCCACGGTGTAAGTGCCTTTTGACTGGGACAGTTGAAACCAGGTGGGCAATAGCACAACCGCACTGATCATCCCAGCTAACCCGCTGGCGCCGATAAACCGCAGTCCAGATCGCCAAAAATGCTGCCATGTTGAGGTATGGGCAATGAGCCAGTAAATGGCATACAAGATTAAAAACAAGGCAATCATATAGCCGGTATAAAAATTAATGATGAGAGCCGCGGCGAGCCAGCCAATATAGGCCATAACGCGGCCGTCTTTGAATAGTATTTCAACACTGTCAATAATGAGCGGCAGTAGCATTGCAGCATCCAGCCACATCAGATTAAAGCTATTGGCCAACAGCCAGCCACTCAAAGCATAGGCTAACCCAAACGCCGGAATCATCATGCCGTGGATGGCGTGACGTTTAGCGTACCAACCCATGGTGAAGCCGATGGTGCTGATTTTTAACACCGTGATTAAGAAGGCAGCGACATCCAGCATATCTGCTGGAAACAACACAACTAGCCAGTTGAATGGGCTAAGCAAATAGTAGGCAAAGACCCCGTACATGTCACCGCCAAGTGCTTTATTGAAGGCGTAAAAAAGTTGGCCAGGATGGCCGAGCAAGGTTTGCCGCAAGTAAGCGAAGAAATCGATATATTGCTGTCCCAGATCCACTGTCAACACACTGCTTGATCCAAATGGAAAGGTGCCACGGATTGCAAAATAAAGGCCGACGAGCAGTCCCGGTAAAAGAAAACTGAGGATCAGCGGATAATTTTTCAACCAACGTTGTCGCACAAGTGTCCACCAACTTCTAAAATAAGATTAATTCCGGCATTTTAGGTGTCGTCTTCCGTATTTCAAGCATATCATAAGACACGTGTCATGGCGTTTTGACTGGTTCTTTGCTACACTTTATAAGATAGAAATTCTGAAGGAGCAATTTTAGGTGAAGTACATTCGTACACCGCAACCCAAACGGAACAAGAGTCAAATTCCGTTTCGCTTAAATTTATTATTTTTCATTGCGTTTCTCCTGCTGGCAGCCTTAGTTGCACAGCTGGCTTATTTGCAGATTTTAAATGGCCCGCGGTTGGCTGCTGAAGTCGATCGCACCAACAAAACAGTGGTCACCGGCAATGTGCCTCGTGGGCTTATTTTTGATAGCAAGGGCCGTGCTCTAGTGACGAATAAGGCGAATAATGCCATCACTTACACTAAGAGTGTTGGGGCTAAATCGCAGCAGATGTATGACATTGCTAATCAGCTTGCCAAGCTTATTGACAAGCCTGAAGACAATCTTACCAAGCGCGATTATATTGACTACTATTTGGCACCAACGAAAGTTTCAAAACAGATTGTTTCCAAACTGCCAAAGAAAATTCAAGATCTGCCGACAGACAAAGCTGACGAATTGTACAAGTATGAGGTCGCTTACGTGCGTCAACACATGCCAACCTTTACGGCGACTCAAAAAGAAGCAGCCGGCCTTTACAAAATTATGAATGGCGCCACTCAGCTATCGACTGTCTACCTTAAGAATCAAGACGTGACGGCACATGAAGTCGCGGTTGTCGGTGAGCGCTTGACGCAAATGCCTGGGGTGAACCTTGGGACTGACTGGGAGCGATCTTATCCGAACGGTGACTCTATGACGTCAATCATTGGACAAGTTTCCAACGAAAAGTCAGGGTTGCCAGCTGACCAACTACAGGCATATTTGGCAAATGGCTATGCTCGGAATGACCGGGTCGGCACCAGTTACCTTGAAAAGGCATATGAAAATGTTCTGAAGGGTTCCAAGAGTCAAACGCAGGTTGAAATCGGGAATAACAACCAGATTATTCAATCTGTTTCCAAGTTCAAGGGGCAACAAGGCGCCAATTTGAATCTGACGATCGATTCGGATTATCAGAAGAAAGTCGAAAAGTCTTTGAGTGACACCTTCAGTTCAATTCGATCTGCTGGTGCGGGCAGCTTGTCAGACGGTGCTTACGCGGTTGCGATGGATCCAAATACGGGTCGTATCCTTGCCATGGCGGGTCAGCATCAGGATGTTCAGACACATAAGGTTGAAGATGATGCACTTGGCGTTATCAACCGCGCATTTGTTGTTGGGTCAGCGGTTAAGGGTGCCACGGTGCTAGGCGCCTTGCAAGATGGCGTGATTACCGTCAATTCTAATACTCAAGCTGATACACCGATTTACTTGCCTGGTACACCAGTCAAGAAATCTGTTTACCCGGTCGGTACCTTCAGTTCATTGGATGCAGCCTCTGCGCTGGAAGTTTCCAGTAACATTTACATGATGTGGCTGGCCATGAAAGAAGGCCACTATGCGTACTCGCCAAATAATTATCTGAAATTGAATTCGGATATTTTTAGCAAAATGCGCGGCTACTTTAACCAATTCGGATTAGGTCTCAAAACTGGGATTGACTTGCCCGGTGAGATTGCAGGGTTAGAAGGCAATACGCATGATTCATCAGGCAATTTGCTTGTCGGTTCGGCGTTGGATTTGTCTTACGGGAACTATGATAACTACACCCTTATTCAGATGCTGCAGTATATCAGCGCCATTGCCAACAACGGTTATCGGATGAAACCATTCTTAGTGAACAGTATTAGCCAAACACTGAGCGATGGCAGTAGCGGTCCGGTGTTAACCTCAACTCAGCCTTCCGTTACTTCAAAAATCGACAATACGCAAGATCAGATTAACCTAGTTAAGCAAGGAATGTGGCAGGTTGTGCATGGCACAAACGGTTGGACTACAGCGACTTCGCTGAATACCTTGAATCCGGGCGTTGCCGGGAAAACCGGGACTGCTCAAGGGTTTGCCCGTGAGTCCAAAGATTCAGCGCTCACTGAAACCATCACGGAAAGTTTCGTTGGGTATGCACCAGCGAAGGATCCAAAGATTGCGATTGCAGTGATTATTCCGAATCTGAAGGCTGAAACCACCACGCCTTATCAACTGCAGATTGCCAAAGAAATGTTTACTGACTTCTATCAGATGAACAACATCAAAGAAGATAAGGATTATTCGATTCATCAGAAGACAGTTAACGGCTGATCGTGTTGGCAGCGTGTGCAAAAAATGCTAAACTACTACAAGAACATGGCCGCCAAGTGTTTGGCCAACGCTTCTGACGGTGCGAAAAACAACAGGCGGACCTGTTGTTTTTTTAGCGGATTGGTGCGGCAGGCTCGGCATACGGCAAGCAGTTCCTGTCTGCTTGGCAGATGGGTTAGAAAGGAAACTATGAATTATTCAAACTGGCGCTCTCGGTTGCAAAATTCAGCTTATGTGACCAATGCTATTTTAGCGGTTACCATTTTGGTCTTCCTTTTGGAGACTTTCTCTGGTGGCAGTACCAATAATAGCGTGTTGGTTTTCTACGGCGCGCGGCTGAATCCTTTGATTTTGTATGGTCAGTGGTGGCGATTGATGACACCAGTATTTGTCCACATCGGCTTAATGCACATTCTGGTTAACGGTTTCTCATTGTATTATTTGGGACAAATGACGGAACAACTATTTGGCCATTGGCGATTCTTTCTGTTGTACTTTATTTCGGGTTTTGCCGGTAATGTCGCGAGTTTTGCCTTTAGTCCTAACACACTTGCAGCAGGTGCCAGTACAGCAATTTTCGGTTTGCTCGGTGCCTGCTTGATGCTCGGCGACAGCTTCAAAGAAAATCCAGTGATTCGTCAGTTGGCGCGCCAATTCTTACTGTTGGTTGGCTTGAACTTACTGTTTAATCTGTTTTCCAGCGGCATTGACATTTTTGGTCACATTGGCGGTTTGCTTGGTGGCTTTCTTGCAGCAGGCATGTTGGGTGCTCCGGCACTTGGTCGCATGGGGACACCGCGGCGGATTGCTTCAGCTGTCACCTTGCTCTTCGGACTGGGCGCGTTGCTTTTCTTAGGATTTAACGCAGGCTAGTATGAAAACTTACTATGATGTTCTGCAATTATTAAAGGGGTTTGGTACGTTCATTCATGTTGGAAAGCGTGAGTGGGATATCGAACTGGCTGCACTTGAATTAGATCGGCTGCACAAAGCGCAGCTCATTGATGACAAGGTTTACCTGAATGCAAAAGTCGTGCTGCGGCATGCACACGCGCAAGAAGAGGCACATCCTTTAAATCATGAGCTGCCACTGCCCGCCGAAAAACGGAGGAATGACAAAGATGAATGACAAAAAATTAATTGGTGTCGATTTGGGCGGCACAACGGTTAAATTCGCGATCTTAACCACTGATGGTGAGATTCAACAGCGCTGGAGTATCGATACTAATATTTTGGATGAAGGCAGTCACATCTTGCCGGATATCATTGATTCGATCAACGAACATCTCAAACTCTACAACATGACACCGAATGATTTTGTCGGTATCGGTATGGGCTCACCTGGTTCAGTTGATATTGAAGCAGGCACGGTAATTGGCGCTTACAACTTGAATTGGAAAACATTGCAGCAGGCTAAGAAGGATATTGAGGCTGGTACTGGGATTCCCTTTAGTATTGATAACGACGCCAATGTTGCTGCCTTGGGCGAACGTTGGAAAGGCGCTGGCGAAAATGACGCCAATGTAACTTTCGTAACGCTTGGCACAGGCGTTGGCGGCGGCATTATTGCCGATGGTAACTTATTGCATGGTGTTGCAGGCTCAGCAGGCGAACTCGGACACGTAACTGTTGATCCGGTCAATGGTTATCTCTGTACTTGCGGCAAACGCGGTTGTCTCGAAACTGTAGCCAGTGCGACTGGCGTTGTCCGGGTGGCCCGGGATATGGCTGAAGAATTCGCTGGCGACTCCAAACTGAAGCAGACGTTAGATGATGGCGATGAGATTTCTAGCAAAATTGTTTTTGATCTTGCCAAAACCGGCGACAAACTTGCGTTGATGATTGTTGACCGGGTTAGCTACTTTCTTGGCTTGGCATTGGCAAATGTCGGCAATCTGCTGAATCCGAAATTCATCGTCATTGGTGGCGGCGTTTCAGCAGCAGGTGACTTTTTGCTGAAGCGAGTTGATAAGTATTTCAAGGAAAATACGTTCCCGAATGTTCGGGAAACAACAAGTCTGCGTCTGGCAACGCTAGGTAACACTGCTGGCGTTATCGGAGCTGCCAGCCTTGCACTTAAGTAAGCGGAAGAAGGAGTCATACACGTGTTAACTTATCTGTTAATTTTTGTTGGATTATTTCTGATTTATTGGGGTTTCAACTGGTTGTGGAGTTACTATCAAAAATCACGGTTTAAGGCTATCGGCGGCGAGATCACGCCGGATGACTTTGAACACACCATGCGTAAAGCACAGATTATTGACTTACGCGAGCGTAACGAATTCAAAGCGGGCCATATTCTCGGTGCCCGCGATATTCCTTATACGCAGTTGCGTGAACGGATGGGTGAAATGCGTCAAGATCTGCCTGTTTATCTCTATGACAAAACTGGCGTGCTCTCCTTGCGTGCTGCTCGGCGTTTACGCAAGAATGGTTTCGAAAAAATCAGTTGGCTAAAAGGCGGCTATGATAACTGGTCAGGCAAAACAAAAAAGAGCCCGACTAACTATTAGCCGCTACATAAGCGCAAGAAAAAAGCAATCGAACTTGTCGATTGCTTTTTTGCTGATAGCGGCGCTCATTATGAACATACCGCTATTAACAGCTGGTGTTGCTTAACCTTGATGAGCTGAGAAACGTTTACGGTTAGCTTTACGCCGGTTATCGTTAATTTCATCGACCTTAGTTTCCACAGGTTCGATATAGTTTTTCTTAAAGGCAAAAACGCTACCGGCAATTGCGCCAAGGGTCATCAGCGTGCCAACAAAAAAGCCACGAGCAAATTTATGTTTCATGAAAATCCCCCCTGATTAATGATCTATGATACTGTTTTTATTATACTATACTATCGGAGCTTAATGAAATGGATAAACCAGCCAAACGGATTGTCATGATTGTCGGACCGACAGCTGTCGGAAAAAGTGACCTCGGCGTTTATTTAGCCCAGCAGCTACACGGTGAAGTGATTAACGGCGACGCCTATCAGATTTATCGCCACATGGACATTGGAACGGCGAAAATCACGCCAGAAGAGATGCAAGGGGTGCCACACCATTTATTGGATATCGCTGACCCTACCGTCGCATACTCGGTCGCCAAGTTTAAAAAGGCAGCGACGGCCATGATTGATACGGTGGCTGATCGGCAACAATTACCGATTTTGGTAGGCGGTACCGGTTTTTATCTTAATAGTTTGCGCTTAAATCTGCCTTTAGGCGGGAAGGCGCCGCCGACAGCTATTCGGCAGCGCTGGCAGGTGGCGCTAGCAACAAACGGTCAATCATGGTTGTGGCAGCAATTGGCACAGCGCGACCCAGATGCTGCGCAACAAATTGCGCCGGCCAATACGCGGCGGGTGATTCGTGCCTTAGAAGTCGGTGAATTAACCGGACGGCGCTTTTCTGACCAGCCACAACCAGAGCCGTTGTTCTCGACCTTGGTCATTGGCTTAACCACGGACCGAGCCGTTTTGTATGATCGAATTAATGCACGGGTGGATGCGATGATGCAGGCCGGGTTACTCGCTGAAGTTGAGCAGCTATTAAAAACCGTGCCAGCAGATGCACAGGCCATGCAGGCTATCGGCTACAAAGAGCTAGTGCCATATCTTCACAGTCAGGCTGAATTGGCGAATTGTGTTGCACTGATTAAGCAACATTCCCGGCATTTTGCTAAACGGCAGCTGACCTATTTTCGCAATCAGATGCCGACCCATTGGTTTGATCTGGTCGCGCATCCGGAAGACAAAAATGCCATTGTTACGTTGGTGCAACATTGGCTTAAACAACGTTAACGCGAATACAGTCGTATCAATTTGGATATGAGGGCCGTCAACCAGATTGGCTAGGTTCAGCTTCGAGCAAATCTGGTTAACGCTCATCTATGCGCCGATTTCTAAACGCGCCTGTTCGCGCTCATTTAAAGGAGAAAAGTATCATGAGTTGGATGGATAAGTTTGATCCAAAATTACAGACAATGGTTAAAGAAGTTGACGCACAGATCGCGCCACAACTGGCAAAAATTGATGCGCGTATCTTGGAGAATCAGAATAAGGTTTTAACAAGTTTTCAAAACCATCATGTGGCAGAAAGTTATCTAACCGGATCAACCGGTTATGGTCATAATGATGAAGGCCGCGATGTCTTGGAGGCCATCTACGCCGATGTTTTGGGCGGCGAAGATGCACTGGTGCGGCCGCAATTTGTTTCTGGTACGCATGCAATTGGCGTTGCCTTATTAGGGTTGGTTCGGCCAGGTGACGATATTGTGTACATCACCGGTAAGCCGTACGATACCCTGCAGGAAGTACTAGGCTTAGCTGGCAACGGGATTGGCGCGCCGCAAGAATATGGCATTGGTGTTGATTATGTTGACCTGCTGCCAAACGGGGCGGTTGACGATGATGCTGTCAAAGCGCGGTTGAACGATAAGACCAAAGTGGTTGCCATTCAGCGATCTCGCGGTTATGCAACCCGCGATTCTTTCACCGTTGATCAGATCGCTGCGATGATCAAAGTTGTTCGCAGTGTTTTGCCGAACGTCTGGATTTTTGTCGATAATGCCTATGGCGAGTTCTCGGAAACCAAGGAACCACTGGAAGTCGGTGCTGATGTCATGGCCGGCTCGTTGTTTAAAAACGCAGGCGGTGGCATGGCCAAAACTGGCGGTTATATTGTCGGTAAAAAGGATCTGATTGACCGCATCAGTTATCGGTTCACGGTACCGGGTCTTGGCGGGGCTGAAGGGGCCACAGTCGATGCGTTGGCTGACATGTATCAAGGCTTCTTCATTTCGCCGCAAACCACAGGGAATGCTATTAAAGGCGCCATTTTCGAAGCAGCCTTGTTTGCTAAACTGGGGCTGGACGTCTCACCAGCTTGGGATGCACCGCGAACCGATTTGATTCAAACAGTCAACTTCGGCAATGCCGATGACATGGTGAAATTTGCTAAGGCTGTTCAAGCAAACTCGCCAGTTGACAGCTTTGTGACGCCGATTCCGGAAAAAATGGCCGGTTATGAGGATCAAGTCATTATGGCAGGCGGCACATTTGTCGCTGGCTCTACGATTGAATTTTCCGGTGATGGCCCGTTGCGCCCGCCGTATACGTTATACCTGCAAGGCGGGTTAACCTATGCGCATATTAAATTGGCGACCATGGGAGCTGCGCAGTCCACTTTCTTTGATAACTAGAATAGGATAAGCAAAAAAACGCGATCAAGCTAATTGATCGCTTTTTTTGACGGCTATGAAAGTTGTTCATGAACAACATGAACATATGGCTGACCACCTGCACGAGCGATAACGCCTTGGATTTCTGGGGTAAAGCCGGGGAAGTGCCGTATACCTTCAAAAAGTGTTTGAAAGTAACTGATCGCTTCCGGTCGCCAGCGTTCGCCAGGGACAACCACAAAGATTCCGGGCGGATAGGGCAGCGCGCCGTCGACTGCGATACGGCCCGTGGCTTGCTCCAGAGGGATGGTGTCAATTTGACCGCGAACAAAATAACGATCGGCGGCTTGCGGGGTCATGGCAGTGGGGATGGCGTTGGTGTTGGTAAACAAGTCACGTTGTTGCTCAGTTAGGTGCGCTTCTCGGAAAAAGTCCGACATGGTCTGACTTAGTTCGCGTAATGTTTGATGTGCATACGCCTCGCCAGTTTCAGCGACTAATTTTGGCAAACTTTCAGCAACGGTTTTATTTGCAAAATAATCGGCTTCAAACTGCGCTAACACTTGGCGCAATCGTTGCCAGTCTGTTCGAGCGGTTCCCGGCGTCACTAAAAAAAGCAGGCTATTTAGGTCGGCCTTTTCCGGAATAATGCCGTGGTCAAGTAAATAACGATCTACTAACCAACCGCTGATGCCAAATGCGGCTGTGTCGGGTAATAGCACGGTCACTTTACCTGGATCAAGAAATGCTTGATCAGGTTGAAGGCCTGCGAGTTGATGCCATGCAGCTTGTGGCGTCATGGACCAAGCCTCAGCAGTCTGAATGGCCTGATCAGCAGGCAAAGTTGTCAACTCAGGCGGTTCGTAAGCAGAAAAGAGTCGCGAATCGTTGAGCGAGCGGCGAAAGCCGAGTGCTGCTCGAATGGCATCTTGCCAGATTTTTTGTCCGCGAGCGCCTTGATTAATGGCAGTGTTGGCGACTAATGACGCGTAAAGCGGATAATTGTAGCTGGTCGTAACATGTTTTAAGTACGCGTGGTTGAACTGTTCGTGACCGACATATCGCGCTTGTCCCTTAATATGGGCATCTTTTTTATGAATCTGTGATGCCTGGCCAAACCCGGATTGCTGTTTGTGGACACTTTGGGTGACGATGATACCAGGGTCAGTCGGCCCAAGCGGTACCTGCAGGGGATCCATGGGCGTCATTGCTGGAATAAACGGCTCATAACCACCCCAGGCAGCATCGAAAACAATGTAGTCGGTTAAAGGCCCAAAAAGATCGATTAACTGACGGACATTTGGCACAATGCCATCAAAGGTTTCTAGTTCAAGAATTGTCAGTCGAAATGGCCGCGATTGATGTGCCTTTTCGGGAGCCACCGCTACCGCCATTTGTCGCAGACTTTCATGGGTTAGATTCTGTAAATCGATCGGACCAATCAAACCACGTTTCGTTCGAAGTGTATCCAAATAAACCGGGCGGGCATCATTTTGAACGAGTGCCGCGTTATAAAAAGATTTGTGGTTATTCCGATCGAATAAAACCAAATCGCCTGGCGTGAGCAATGCACTGGCCACAATGTTATTCGATCCAGTCGTGCCGTTGGTCACAAAATAAGTTTCATCGGCATGATATAACTGCGCGGTCGCTTCTTCGGCAGCTAGCGGGGTGCCCCCATGTGTTAACATATCGCCCAAAGAAGTGACGACATCGCTGGTATCGCTAGCGAAGAAAGATGGGCCGTAAGCCTGATGAAGTAAGTAACCTGCTGGTGCTAAGTCGTCGTAGTGACCGCTGTGGTGGCCAGGAGTCGCAAAGCTGGTTGGGTCCGCCTTCGCATAGTCCAGTAAGTCGCGAATGAATGCTGGTACCATGGTTTGCTCATAAGCTTGTGCAGCAGCAGTAATCTGAGCCATCGTTGCGGTATTAAGTGTATCGATGTTGGTGACTGTCAGCTGACCAGTGTGACTGATTGGTATCTGGCCGATGATAAAAGTTGGTAAGGGTAATTGGCTGGCCACAAGCTGAGTGAGCGTTGCAGTGTCAGAAGCATCGATGATTGCTGCGCCAAAGGCAGCTAATGGTGCCGCAGTTAAACAACGCCAATTGGTGGGCAGTATCCTTGCTGCTACTTTTTCTGAGTAGCCGATATATAAGTGCATGCCTGCGAGTTCCTTTCAAAATAGATTCAGTTGATTTTAACATAATGTTAAACGGAAAATTTTTAGAGTGACTTCAAAGACTGTGTCTTCGATGCCTTCTATTCGTGCCAACAGTCTGAGCCGGCAGTGTGATGATGTGATTGGTGGTGGGATGATAGCGACATAGCGGTTGGAAGCGGTTGCGCCTTACCAGAGATGATGACCGTCTTTTTATTTATTGGTCTATGGCATCTTCATTTTGAAAACAAAAAAAGGGTATCTTTTTATTTGAATGTCAGAAAAGCTTACATCTGCCGTTGACACGCCTTATATGGTTTGATAACCTGACATTGTTGTAAAGGAGGATGCCTATGGCTGAGATCGCTGATCTGAGAACGCGATCGGTTCTGCCGATTGGTACAGTCATGTTATTGACTGATTTAACCGCGCGCCAGATTCGTTATTATGAAGCGCAAGGGTTGGTTCAACCTGCACGAAACGCTGGTAATCATCGGACATACTCGCTGAATAATGTTAATGAATTGCTTGAGATTCGCAGTCAAATGGCAGACGGTTTCACGCTTGCCGACGTAAAGCGACTCAAGCATCCCCGACATCATGAAGACAGCGATGCCGAAGTGCGGCAAGTACTGCGAGACGAGTTGTTAAACCAGAGTCGACTGAACCAGAGTCCCGATCCCGGTCCAGCCATAGGCTTCCGCCAATCACACTAAAGATAGGAGTTCACGTATATGGCAAGAAAAACAATTACCGCTGATGAGATTCGTCAGACTGTTAAGGATGAAAATGTTTTGTTCCTGCGCCTGATGTTCACTGACATTAACGGAATCGTTAAGAACGTTGAGGTCCCAATTTCTCAATTGGAGAAGGTTCTCAATAACAAGATCACCTTTGATGGCTCCTCGATTGATGGCTTTGTCCGGATCGAAGAAAGCGATATGCTACTGTTTCCGGATCTCGACACATGGTTATTGTTCCCTTGGGAAAACGATCACGGTAAGATTGCGCGTTTGATCTGCTCCGTTCATCGTCCTGATGGCAGTCCCTTTGCTGGTGATCCACGGAATAACTTGATTCGGGTCGTGAACGAAATGAAGGAGGCTGGTTTTACTTCATTTAATATTGGACCAGAACCAGAATTCTTCCTGTTTAAGATGGATGAAAATGGCAATCCGACGACTCAGTTGAACGACAAGGGCTCCTACTTTGATTTTGCACCATTAGATTTAGGCGAAAACTGTCGGCGTGATATCGTCCTTGAACTCGAAAAAATGGGCTTTGAAGTCGAAGCTTCTCACCATGAAGTTGCGCCAGGCCAGCATGAAATTGACTTCAAGTATGCTGATGCCTTAGAGGCTGCTGACAACATTCAAACCTTTAAACTTGTGGTTAAAACGATTGCCCGCAAGCATGGGCTTTATGCAACCTTCATGCCAAAACCACTCCACGGTATTAACGGTAGTGGGATGCATATCAACATGAGTCTTTTCCATGACAAGGGCAATGCTTTCTTCGATGCCAATACGGATGACCAGTTGAGCGAAACTGCCATGCATTTTCTCGCCGGGGTTCTGCGTCACGCTTATGCTTTAACCGCTATTAATAACCCAACTGTGAACTCCTACAAGCGTTTGGTTCCTGGTTTTGAAGCGCCAGTTTATGTTGCTTGGTCAGGCAAGAACCGGTCACCGTTGATTCGTGTGCCACAATCTCGTGGATTGTCCACGCGACTGGAACTGCGGTCAGTTGATCCAACCGCTAATCCATACTTAGCCATCGCCGGGATTCTCCAAGCCGGTTTAGATGGTGTGACTAAGAAATTGAAGCCGGAAGAAGCCGTTGATCGCAACATTTATCGGATGCAAGACGATGAACGGAAAGCAAATCATATTCAAGACCTCCCATCAACTTTGCACAATGCTTTGAAGGCATTAGCGGCTGATGATGTGGTCAAGGCTGCCCTGGGTAAACATTTGTATCAAAGTTTCATGGACTCAAAGAACCTCGAATGGTCCGCTTATCGTCAGCAGGTTTCTGAATGGGAACGGCAACAATATCTGGAGCTTTACTAAACCAGACAACCCAAAAGCTGTTGCTGTCACCGTTGAAGCAAGTTGATTGAACAGTTAAGTAAGAAAAAAGGAGATGTCAGGCCGACTCGGCGCTTGATATCTCCTTTTTTGATGCATTATGCATGAAAAAACTGGTGAGCATCTTATTAAGTTAAATGCGGTAAGGGAGGGTGATGCTGCTATTAGCCAAATCAATTTGATAATGAGTTGTTTTGATCGGGCGAATAGTTTGGGCCATATCTGCCCCATGAATGACCAAAGCGAGTTGACGACCAGCTGGCAGATGATAATGGGTGGGTTGGAGATCCAAACTGATATGGAACGGTTGGCCGGGCGTAATCCTTTGCACTTCGTAAGCATTTTTTGGGTTTTGCAGGTTGATATGGCCAAGCGAGATCAACTTGCTTGGTGTCGGTTTAGCCGTTGGTTTGAATTCGAGAATGTCTGTTGTTTTATAATCAAAACCAAGTTGAAGACCGTTTAAGGCTACCGTTGCCGCGGTTTCACCGAATCGCTTGGCCATTCCTAAATCAATGAGGCGAACACTGAGAATACCTGTTGGGGCATCAATGGCCAGCGTTAGCTCTAAGTGCGGAATGCCTTCCAGTGTTTGGTCGCGCTCAAGTGGCGGCTGCGTGAGCCACAAGCGGCTATTGGCATAAGCACTGTTAGGGGTGATGATGGCAGTCTCGAAACTGGCACTGGTATCATGCTGGGCATTAAAAGTTGCTGTTGCGTGATCGGTAAATTGATCAGTGGCCGCCTCGAAATCCGTTTTTAGATTGCGAGTGTTGGTCACATGCTCTGCTGCTGGGCTGGCAAAATTCTGATAGGCCGACCAAGTCTGAACAGCAACATTATCTTGCACAACAACATTTGGTAAAACATCTTCGGCGCCATTCGCCTCACCAAGCAATTCATGTGTGAGCCACAAATTCATCATATCTAGAAAATCTAATGAGCGAACATTGTGGACGTAAACGTGCTGGCCTTGATGCAAAACCAGTTTCTTTTGAATTGGCAGGTCTGCGATGGCCTCCCAAAACTTGATGGCGTTTGTAGGTTTTACGTTCCAATCATTAAGACCATGGATCAACACCACATCTGCCTTGACCTTGTTAGCGTTTTTCCGGTAGTTGCGCGCATCCCACCATGTGTTGTAAGCGCCAGTTGTTCGATCCTGATCGTGAGTGATCGTAGCAAGATGCTTTTCCCAAGCTTGTTTGATGTTAATCAGGTCGCCGCCAGACTTTTGCCGGGAGAAGGTATCCACAGCCAGAACATCCGCATCTTCACCTTGGAAACCACCAGGGGCCACTACGAGACCATTTTCACGGTAGTAGTCATACCAGCTGGAAATGCCAGCGTCGGCAACAATTGTCTTGAGACCGTCAACCCCAGTTGTGGCCGCCGCCATGGCTAAGGTAGCCAGGTAGGATTTGCCGGTCATAGCGACAAGACCGGTTGACCACCAAGCTTTTATGGTAATACCATCTGTTCGGTTCGTAAAAGCGCGGCGTTTACCGGTTAACCACTCGATGACAGCAACAGCACCATCGGTTTCTTCTGGGCCACCGGTTGTCCGGAAGCCGTCGGAATAGCGAGTGCCAACACCTGCCGAATAAACCACAGCAAAGCCACGGGCGAGAAAATAATCGTTAAAGGCATACATACTGTTTTCTTCGGCATAAGCTTCGGCCTGTGTCGCCTCGCCATTAACTGGATGATGAGGCAAGTTGGCAGGCTCTTCAGGATTTGCCGTAACTTCAGCTTTCGAGGCTCCGTGTGTTTTAACAGCTAAGGTCGTTTCCGGCACGTGCGTCACTGCAGTCACATCGTTGGTTCCATGAAAATACGGATTTGCAGTAAATAACACGGGCACTTTAAGCCCTTGATCTGTGGCTTTCGGGCGGTAAATAGTCGCTTCGAGCAAGTCGCGTTGGCCATCGTGATCGGTATCCATATCCGATTCGATCCAAACAACTTCACGAACCGCCTGCCGCGCATCAAAAACTTGTTGGACTTTGCCGTTAAAAAGAAGGTGGATCGGTTTTTTCTGTTTTTTCTGGAAGTCTTTTAAAAAACCGCGATTAGCTAGATCATCCAAATAACTAACCAAATGCTTGGTTCGCGTATTTAACAATAGATAAACAGCCTTGAGCAAATCAGCGGTGCTCGTTAGATCGTGATCGAGGCTTGGTAACTTGGTTGCAGTCATCATTTTAAATGGATCATTCAGGTCAAAGTCAGTGAAAGCTTCGAAGCCAAGTAGTTGTAGCGCCACATTATAAAAGTCACGGCGCGTCATTTTGGATGGCTTTTTCGCCAACCATGCTGCTAGTGTTTGGTCCATGTTGACTGCTACTTGGGCGAGCTTATCTTCCTTTGCGGCTAAAGTATAAGCCTCTGGAAAAAAAGCATTGAAAAGGTCGGTCGCACTTTGACTAAAAGTGTCATCAGGATCGGCTTGCAGGCCAATCTGCTTAAGCTCCGCTACTTGCACCTTGAAGTCAGGTGTCAAACGGGCAAATTGATTTAATTTCATCAGCATTGTCTTCCTTTATGAGAAAATTGTGATAAATTCAGTGTAGCGGTCTCATTGACTGCTTTCAACTATATCCGTCTAACTTGCGTATCGGATGATCTTCCTCATAGAACCCGTTGACGGCCTGTCGCGCTTCTCGTATACTTAATAACGATTTGTACCAGTAGCTCAGTTGGATAGAGCAACGGTCTTCTAAACCGTTTGTCCCGGGTTCGAATCCCGGCTGGTACATAAAACTTACAACTGCCATGAAGCATTGCTGCGACAACGGGCTATCCGTGACTAAGCAGGAGAACAATGCATCAGGCTTTTTTTATTCCTACGAGTTGTTAGTTCGAAATGTTGACATGAGTCACGACAATGAAGGTGTTTATTGATGGAAATGGGTCCAATTTCAGAGTGGGTTGCGGGTATATCTGAATTTCTTGCCGTTTGTGTTGCCTTGTTTTTACCTTATTATCACAAGCGTAAAGAGGAACAAAGAAAAGTCCGAAATTTGAAAACGGCCATTAAAAAGTTAGGTGCAGAGGCAATGGTAGGCGATCAGGATGCCATCAAAGCCTTAAACATCTACTTAATTGTTTCTTTTTTGAGTGATACAAATGCTGATATTGAAGCATTAGTCATTCAAGGTCGCGAATTGCTTGATCAAGTCAAAAAGTTACCGGCCAAGACCGATGGCACGTACGACGAGGCCATGACCAAGGCTAAATTGCTTTTAAATCAGATTAGTTAAAGCCGGTTTGAGCGTTGCTAGCTTGATTTATCCCGTCAAAAGCAAGTCAGTTAGCAATCGTTGTGTTTTTTAATGCTTGACATACTAACAAAAAGTGAGTAGTATAACCTTCATCGCTACCTGAGACCATTCAAACTATTTTTTAAAGAATGGAGGGATTACGATGTCATATCGAATCCAACTCAACATGAAGACGCAAGAATTTATCGCTATTGACTCAAGCAATGCTAAACACATTGGAAAAGGCAACACGATCGAAAAAGCGTTACAACAATTGAAGAAGTAACTGAAGGCTGCTGAACTGAACAATCAGCGGCTTTTTTTGTGCCGTCGTTTCAAAGGCTTACGAGTCAAAATACTTGGAAGCTTTTCCGAGAACAAACCATTTCTTTTCAGCAATGGTGTTTTAAGTGATAGCTAAAGGGGCTTTTGGCAACAATGCGGCCTCCAAAATTCAAAAGTTCAGTAAAATAATTGCGCGCATCTATGGTATATTAAAGGTCCTTGGCAGGGGCAGGCTCGGAGATCTTTTCTGAGCCTTTTTCTTTTGCCGTTTTGCTCAATTAAACGATTTCTTGTTGAAAGAAGATGGCTCGTATATAATTCTTCAAGGAGGTGACAGCTTATCATTATATTACTTAACCTTTTAATTCTTCTCGTGACCGGTGCTTTGCTGATCGTTGTGACCACACAATTGGCTCAACCGGTCAATTGGATTGTGGATGCTATTCTAGTCATTAGTTTACTGTTAATTAATGCCGCACTTGGTGGTTGGATGACCATCTTTACGATGATATACATCCTTTACATGCTGGCAGTCATTGCTGGTGTCTGGCTTTTTCGAAAAAGGCACAGTTGATGGTTTCTAGATTAAAACGTGATTACTGAAGGCGGTGCCGTGGCTTTCAACTTTTGGTTGAAACGCGTTCGCTAGCCCAGAAACATCCATATGAGAGTCTTGAAGGTGGCATGTTTAAAAAGCAGCACGGCTTGTGACATACCGGTTTCTAAACGCACCAATCTACGCGCTTGTTGTTTGTCTTGCAACTTGACGTCGTCTCTGGTAATATTAGTCCGTTGTATTTGGCACCCCTCCTATGCAACCGCACAATGTTGGGTTTTTAAGCGTAAGCACCCAACTTGGCGAGTCTTCAGGGGAAAAGCCGAAAGGCAAAACAGGAGGTGCACACAGTGTACGCAATTATCAAAACCGGCGGCAAGCAATACAAGGCAGAGGTTGGCGAAGCCATCTATGTCGAAAAACTCGACGCTGACGAAGGCAAACAAGTTACTTTTGATGAAGTCATCATGGTTGCAGGCGAAGGTGACGCCAAGATTGGCACACCAACCGTCAAAGGCGCGACCGTAACTGGCAAGGTCGAAAAACAAGGGCGCGAGAAAAAGGTTGTTACTTACAAGTACAAGCCTAAGAAGCACTCTCATCAAAAGAAGGGTCACCGTCAACCATACACGAAGGTCGTTATTGACGCGATCAACGCTTAAGAGGTCAGCATAGTTATGATCAAGGCAATTTTTCATCGAGATGAACATGGTGATATCGTCAGCTTCTCGTTGACGGGTCATGCCGATGCCGGTAAAACCGGTAAGGATATTGTATGTGCCGCTGTTTCTGCGGTGAGCATTGGTGCCGTTAACGGCATTGAAGGCTTAGCAGGGTTTGAACCTGATGTCATTGCGGATGAAGTCCATGGTGGGCATCTCCAGATGGCAATTAAAACCGCCATTACCGGCGAACAGCTACACATCAGTCAGATTCTGTTGGAAAATTTATTGCTCGAATTACAGAGCATCCAAGACCAATATCCTGATCGTTTGACGATTACTACTAAACAACTTGAACAAAATTAATCCTCGGAGGTGTACGTTATGTTAAAGATGAATCTGCAATTCTTCTCTCACCATAAAGGTGGCGGCTCAACATCCAACGGTCGTAATTCTGCTGGCCGGCGTTTGGGCAGCAAGCGTGCCGATGGCCAATTCGTTAAGGCAGGCAATATCTTGTATCGTCAGCGCGGTACCAAGATTCACCCTGGCGAAAACGTTGGTCGCGGCGGCGATGATACCTTGTTCGCGACTGCTGACGGCGTTGTAAAATTTGAACGCTTCGGCCGTGACAAGAAGAAGGTTTCAGTTTATCCGGCAGCAGCTGCTGAATAAAGACTAGACGTCCCGGTAACGGGGCGTCTTTTTTTCAGAGAAAACAAAGCATGAGTCAGTAAAGGAGCGATTTGGATGGATCGAATGACAGCATTGCAGGCGCGAATTCAGGATAAAAAACTGGATGGCTTTTTTGTTACCGATGCGAAGAACGTGACTTATTTGACCGGCTTTACAGGTGAAGAAAGCACCTTGCTTGTAACCCCGCAAAAGGCTTATTTTGTGACTGATTCGCGATTTACCGAACAGTTTAAGCAGCAAGTACATAATGCCGAAATGATTTTGCATCAGGACAGCATGTTTAAGGCCGTTGGCAAGCTGGCCAATCGCTTGCAACTGACTAGAATCGGTTTTGAAGCAGTTCACTTAAATTATGCCGATTATGAAGCATTTGATTTGCTCACACAAGGAACTTTAGTACCAACCCGTGACTTTGTCGAAACGCAACGCGAGATCAAGGATGCCAATGAATTGGCGTTAATCACACAAGCTATCGCTATTGCCGAAAAGGGCTATCAACATGTCATTGCTACGATCAAACCAGGCATGCGTGAAATTGATGTCGCCAATGACTTAGATTTCTTCATGCGCGGACTTGGCGCCAGCAATGTTTCTTTTGAAACGATTGTCGCTTCCGGGACGCGCTCAGCGATGCCCCATGGTGCGGCAACAGAGAAGAAAATTGAAAAAGGCGATATTGTCACGCTTGACTGGGGGTGTATCTACCACGGATACATGTCTGATTTAACCCGCACGTTTGCGGTGGGCGAACCAGATCCTAGGTTGAAGACCATTTATCAAATTGTCTATCAAACGAATCAAAAAGTGCAAAAAGCTTTAAAACCAGGTGTTCTTGGCCGAGTCATCAATGACTTAGCTCACAACACAATCAATGATGCTGGTTATGGGAAGTACTTTGGCCACGGAACAGGCCATGGCATCGGTTTGTCAATTCATGAAGGACCCGGCGCTTGGGGACCGTATCTAGACGTGCCGGCTGCTAAGGGCAATGTTGTCACGGATGAGCCTGGTATTTATGTACCGGATCTTGGCGGCGTTCGGATTGAGGACGATTTATTAGTGACTGCTGCGGGTAGTCAAAGCTTGAGTCAACCAGCACCTAGTGAGTTGTTGGTGCTGTAAGTTACGTGCCAGAAGCTGACTTGTGAGTCAAATCGGTTAGCTTATTGATTTTTGGCTAAAACGCGTTCGCAGGTGCAGAAACCTACACATAAGAACCTCAAGCCTAAATGGCCAAAACCCGACCATTTAGGCTTGAGGCCGCTTATGCTCCGGTTTCTAAACGCGCCTGCTCACGCTCTGCTGTTGCAAGCATTCGCAGTGCTTGCTAGAATAGGTTTAGTTTACGACTGAATGTATGGAGGAAGTTCATGATATCTGTTAATGATTTTAAAAATGGTTTGACGATTGAGGTCGACGGTGACCTTTGGCGAATTGTCGAGTTTCAGCATGTTAAGCCAGGTAAGGGTTCTGCTTTCGTGCGTTCAACCCTTAAGAACCTGCGTACAGGTGCCGTTCAAGAAAAAACGTTCCGCTCAACTGAAAAAGTTGAAAAGGCGCAAATTGACAGCAAGAATATGCAATACTTGTATGCCGATGGGGACAATTATGTCTTCATGGATACCGATACTTATGACCAATTGACGCTTCCCGGCGACGAGATCCGCGATCAATTGAATTATTTGAAAGAAAATATGAATGTCAAAATTATCATGCATGGTAATGAAACGCTTGGAATTGAGTTGCCAAAGACTGTTGATTTAGTGGTTAAAGAAACCGAACCTGGCATTCGTGGCAACACAAGTAGCGGTGGTTCTAAACCAGCAACGATGGAAACAGGGTTGGTCGTGCAGGTACCGTTTTTCATCAATGTTGACGATGTTTTAACGATCAATACTGATGATGGCACCTACATTTCACGCGCCAACAACTAGGGCTTAGGAGGTTCTCACGATGGCTGAAGAAACAAATATCATATTAGCGAATCGCACCGATGCACAGGGGACTATTGAGATTGTTCCTGAAGTTTTGGAAGTCATCTTGGGCATCGCGGCTAGTCAAGTAGATGGTGTTTATCAAATGCGCGGCTCACTGGGTGCTTCAATTAACGCCTGGTTCGGCCGGGCTAATCATGGCAAAGGCGTCAGTGTGACGGTGACGGATGATCAGATTGCCGCTGACGTTTATGTGTATCTAGACTATGGCGTCTCGGTTCCTAAAGTGGCACTGACGATGCAGGAACGGTTACGGGAACAGCTTTTGTTCATGACAGATTTGACGCTCAGCGAGGTTAATGTCCACGTTGTTGGCATCATTCCAGAAAAAGCTGAAAAAGTTGACCCTGATAATCTGTTCAACGACGATGATACCGACACTGACGATGCAGAAAGCGCTAGCGGCAAGGATGACGAATAAGATGGAATCACGACATGCGATCCGTGAGGCTGCTTTTCAGGCGCTGTTTGCCTTGGCAACCAATCCGGAAGCTGATAAAGATGCGGTGTATGCCGAAGTTTTACCTCAAGATACCGAGGTACCGGCTTATTTAACCACGCTGGTTGAGGGCGTTTTGAGTAAACAGGCTGATTTGGATGCTGCCTTGACGCCGCAATTAAAAAAAGGCTGGACCCTTAGTCGCTTGACGAAGCCGGATTTAATCATCCTGCGATTAGGTCTATACGAAATTCGTTATGAAGAAGCGATGCCGGAAGCTGCGGCGATTAATGAGGCCATCAATTTGGCAAAGCGTTACAGCGATGATCAATCAGCCAAGTTTGTGAATGGCATTTTGGCGAACTTCATCCAAGCAACGCCGCAAGCATAAGTCAACCGGTCAAAGGTATTTGCTTTGACCGGTTTTGATTTATCTTGCTTTGGTCGTACTATGTTCGCATATTGATAAGTGACGATTGCGCGCAACAAGCGCCGATAAAATGAGGAGTGAAGCTCTTGGCAACCCGACTAGATGGCAGAGCAGTTTCAAAGAAAATACTGGCAGACCTTAAGCAAACCATTGCTGAATTGGCACAACAGGATGTGACGCCGACATTGGCAGTTGTTTTGGTGGGATCAAATCCGGCCAGTGAGGTTTATGTACGTAATAAACAGCGCCGTGCAGAAGATATTGGCGTGCGTTCTTTAATGTTTCGGATGCCTGAAGCGACAACGCAGGCTGACTTGCTGGCGAAGGTTGCCGAGTTGAATCATGATCCGGATATTGATGCTATTTTGGTTCAGTTGCCGTTACCAGCAGGACTTGATGAACAGGCGGTTATTGATGCTATTGGTCCTGATAAAGATGTTGACGGGTTTAGTCCGGTTAGTGTAGGGCGGTTATGGGCCAATGAACCAACTGTTGTGGCGTCCACGCCTTATGGCATCATGGCATTGTTGGATGCTTATGATATTGATGTTGCGGGCAAACGGGTTGTGATCATTGGCCGTTCAAACATTGTCGGTCGGCCGCTGGCTGGTTTAATGGTCAATCACGATGCCACCGTCACAATTGCGCATAGTAAAACCCGTGATCTTAAACAGCTGGCAAAAGAAGCTGATATTTTGGTGGTTGCTGTTGGGGTGCCGCATTTTATTGGTGCCGATGCGGTGAAACCAGGTGCAGTGGTCATTGACGTTGGTATTTCGCGTGGAGCTGACGGTAAGCTGCTTGGGGATGTTGACGAAGCCGCGGTGGCGCCGATTGCCAGCGCCATCACGCCAGTACCAGGTGGTGTGGGGCCAATGACAATTGCTTCGCTCATGGCCCAGACAGTGACCTTGGCTAAGAGGCGAGCAAATGGTTGATGCCAGTCAATATTTAAGCGTCACGGCACTCACTCAATATCTCAAACGCAAATTTGATGCGGACCCTTACCTTGCCAAAGTCTATCTGACGGGTGAAATTTCCAATTATCGCAAACGTGTAGGTAATCAGTATTTCTCACTCAAAGACGATCACGCTAAAATCGGTGCGCTGATGTTTCGTAATGCCTTCAGCAAGGTTCAATTTGACCTTGAGGAAGGTATGAAAGTCCTAGTTGTTGGGCGAGTCAGTTTATATGAACCCAGCGGCGAATATCGTTTAATTGTCGAACATCTCGAACCAGATGGTGTGGGTGCGCTTTATCAAGCTTTTGAGCAACTGAAGAAAAAGTTGGCGGCTGAAGGGCTATTTGACCGCAACCAACGACCACTGCCACTCTTTCCCAAACGGGTGGCAGTTGTGACCAGCCCAAGTGGTGCCGTCATTCAAGATATCATGACGACGGTCGCACGCCGCTATCCGATTTTGCAATTAACGCTGTTCCCGGCAGTTGTCCAAGGCGATCAAGCCGCCGATTCACTGGTGAAACGATTAAACCAGATTAAAACAATAGGTAGATTCGATGCTGTGATCATTGGCCGCGGTGGTGGTTCAATTGAAGATCTTTGGCCTTTTAACGAGGAAAAAGTTGCGCGCGCATTGGTCGACATGCCGATGCCGGTTGTCAGCTCAGTGGGGCATGAAACCGATACAACCATTACCGATTTTATTGCCGATCGACGGGCGGCAACGCCAACTGCTGCGGCGGAAATTGTAACGCCCGTGACATTGATTGATGCGCTTAATCGAATTTCTGAAGATCGGGTGCGACTGGTCAATGCCATGCATAATCGGCTCAAAAATGCCGCGATTCGAGTGCAGCGTTCTGCACAAAGTGTTGTGTTGACGCAACCGGATCGACTTTATGATCAATACGTTCAGCGAGTCGATCAATTTCAACAACGGCTACAACAGAGTATGCATAATCGCCTGCGCGAGGCTGATCATCGTTTGGCAATGGCAACCTCCCAATTGGATGGCCGGCAACTGTTTATCCGATTGGTCAATTTGCAGCGGCAAGTGACTGGGGATCGTCATCGCTTGGATCAAGCGATGCGCGGTTTGGTGAAAACTAAGCGTCAGGCATTTGCTAGTGCCGTGAGTGGCCTTGATCACCTAAGTCCGTTAAAAATCTTGGGCCGCGGATTTGCTTACGTGACCGATGAACAAGGTCAGATGCTGAAAAGTCTAAGTGACTACGAACTAGATCAAGATATTCATATTCACGTGGCTGATGGACAAGTCGGCGCACACGTCACCACAAAGGAGAAAACACATGGCTGAACCTACTTTTGAAGAGAAACTTGCACAATTGGAAAACATCGTGAATCAGCTTGAGCAAGGCGATGTACCGCTGGAAAAGGCATTAGATCAATTTAAAGCCGGTGTTAAATTGAGTCAGGACCTTGAGAAAACATTAAAAACTGCAGAAAAAACCGTTACCGAAATGGTCAGTGACGGTGGGACGACGCAACCATTTTCGCCAAAGGATGATCAGCAATGAGCCCTATGTTAGCAGGATGGCGCACAGCCGTTGAACAGACGTTGGACGAGCAATTAGCTGCTGTTGCTAACCCGCATTTGCGAGCGGCAATGGTTTATTCCGTAGAGGCAGGTGGCAAGCGCCTGCGACCATTGTTGTTGTTGAGTGTCGTGGCGATGTATGACGGTGTGATTGCTGATGCACTGCCGGCTGCTGCTGCTTTGGAATATGTGCATACTTATTCATTGATTCACGATGATCTGCCGGCAATGGACGACGATGATCTGCGCCGCGGGAAGCCGACCAATCATAAGCAGTTTGGCGAAGCCTTAGCGATTTTGGCTGGGGACGCCTTATTGACCGATGCGTTTGCCATCTTGAGCCGCGAGTATCCTGAAAACGGCGCCGCATGTGTGCAGATTCTAGCCGAAGCCGCTGGCAGCAACGGTATGGTTGGTGGCCAAGTGCTCGATATGGACGGTGAAAACGAGCAATACCATCTCGAAACTTTGAAACGCATGCATGAAGCTAAGACTGGGGCCTTGATCCAAGCTGCAATCGCGATGGGCGGGCTGTTTGTGACCATTCCGGAGACTGACCAAACAGCACTGGCTGATTTTTCGGCCGCTTTTGGCTTAGGATTTCAAATTAAAGATGATATTAACGATGTGACCAAAACAACGGCTGAACTCGGAAAAACGGCTGACAAAGATGTCATTGAGCATAAGAACACTTTTCCCGAGTTATTGGGGTTGGACGGTGCTATCCAAGCTTTGCAGGTAGAAATTGCAAAAGCAGAGACGGCGTTAAACGAATTGACAGTTGACGCGGCGCCATTGGCTGAGATTTTGGCGGTGTTGAAAGCATGACAAAAATCAAAAAAGAACGCGTTGATGTTTTGCTAGTTGAACAAGGTTTATTTGAATCTCGTGAGCAAGCAAAGCGATCAGTGATGGCTGGCGAAGTCTATGATCAGAACAATCAGCGACTCGACAAACCAGGCGTAAAAATTGATGGCGATGCTATTTTGCATGTGAAAGGCAAAAAAATGCCTTATGTCAGTCGCGGTGGGTTGAAGTTAGCGAAAGCCTTGAAAGTCTTCAATATTGACTTGAAGGACAAAACCGTTTTGGATATCGGGGCCTCGACCGGCGGCTTCACAGACGTTGCCTTACAAAACGGCGCCAAGATGAGTTATGCGTTAGACGTTGGCTATAATCAATTGGCGTGGAAACTGCGTGAAGATCCTCGGGTCAAAGTAATGGAGCGGGTTAACTTTCGGTATAGTAAGCCGGAAGACTTCACTGATGGTCCAGTTGAGTTTGCCATGACGGATGTCAGCTTTATTTCATTAAAGCTTATTTTGCCGCCGTTAAAAGCAATTCTGATTCCCGGTGGTCATGCGGTTGCCCTCATTAAGCCGCAATTTGAGGCGGGGCCTGCTAATGTTGGCAAACACGGGATTGTTCGCGATCCGCAGGTCCACCGAGACGTGCTGAAAATGATCGTTGATTTCGCACTTGAGGCTGGATACGATGTCTTGGGATTGGATTACAGTCCGATCAAAGGCGGCGAAGGTAATATTGAATTTTTAATTCATCTGCAAAATAGTGCGCAAACGCCTGGGAAAATGGCGCCTGATGTCGATATTGAAGAAACTTTGACTGCCGCTTATGGTGATTTACATCGGCCATAATGAATATTTATGCAAAAACTTGGTATCTGTCTAGTTCGTGCGCTATGCTAGTGGTAAAGCTTTTGTTTGACTAGTTTTGATCGAACAAAGCCATCTATGACAGAGGTGAGCACATGCGCAAGCGCGAACGACAGGCAACCATTCAACGATTGATTCAAGATGAACCAATCGAACGTCAGGAAGACTTGGTTGCGCGATTGAATGAGCTGCATATTCCGGTCACGCAAGCAACCATTTCGCGTGATATTAAGGACATGCAGTTGATCAAAGTGCCTGCTGGTGAAGGCCATTATCGTTACAGTATGCCGGCAGAAAAACAATTGCCAGCCACTGATAAATTGCGGCGAACGCTCATCACCGCGATGAAGTGGGGTGAGGCCATGGATAATTTTATTCATTTGGCCTTATTGCCTGGGACAGCGGCAGCAGTTGAGACTTTAATTGAACAACTGGATGATCAGCGTATTTTTGCGACCATCAGCGGGGATGCGTCTATTTTGATCATCTGCCGGTCTGCAAAATATGCAACGGCAGTGTTGGCTGAACTTGAAGCAATGGTGGGGTGAAGCGATGTTACAAGAGTTAGCGATTCATGATTTCGCCATCATTGATCATCTGGCGCTGAGTTTTCAGCCCGGTATGACCGCTTTGACAGGTGAAACAGGTGCCGGTAAGTCGATCATTATCGATGCAGTTGGCTTGTTGGCAGGTGGCCGCGGCTCAGTCGATTTTATTCGTACCGGCACCACTAAGGCCAGTTTAGAAGGTCTCTTTGATGCGCAAGAAAATCCGGCAACAGAGGCTAAGCTGCAAGCATATGGGGTCATGGATCCAGATCAAAATGACACCGTACTGTTGCAGCGCGAGATTTTTCGCACTGGCCGTAATGTTTGTCGTGTGAACGGGCATCTGGTCAATACAACGACCTTGAAGGCGATCGGCGAAACGCTGGTTGATATTCACGGGCAAAATGAACACCAACAGCTCATGCATCCAGAAACGCATCTAGGGTTACTGGATTCGTTTGCCGGCGATGACTTGCTGAAATTGCGGCAACAATACGCCGATGTTTATCACGATTACCAGCGGACTTTGCGCGCCGTGAAGCAAAAACAGGCGAACGAGCAGGAATGGGCACAACGCTTGGATATGTTGAAATTTCAGGTGGGTGAGATTCAAAGTGCCAATCTGCAGCCGCATGAAGATACGGATCTTACTGCAGAACGTGAAAGGCTTGCTAATTTTCAAAAGATTAATTCAGCATTGCAGGAGAGCTATGCTTTATTGAGTGATGAAGAAGTGAATGCGCTTGATCAAATCGGTCAGGCCATGTCGAGTATGCAAAGTATTGCTGATCTTGATCCGAATTTTGCTGCCATTGCTGACAATTTGCAAAGCGCCTATTACAGCTTGCAAGATGTCCAAAATGACTTGTCGAAGGAATTGGATGATCAGGAATTTGACGAAGGTCGGCTGGATGAAGTCGAAAAGCGGCTTGATTTATTTAATCAGTTAAAGCGCAAATATGGGGAATCACTTGATGAAGTGATTGCCTATGGCAAGCGGGCCGCGACTGAATTGAACCAAATGGAACAAGCAGAAACTTCTGTTGAAGATCTTGATACGACATTGAAGGCATCCCAGAATCAGTTGCAGAAGCTGGGAACGGCTTTGTCAAAACGCCGCCATGCCGCCGCTAAGCAATTGACGAAAGCGATTCACGAGCAGTTAGCATCATTGTATATGGAAAAAACAGTTTTTTCGGTGCATTTTGCTAAGGCAAAGGATTTTCGGGCTGATGGACTGGATGAGGTTGAATTTTATATTCAAACAAATCCTGGTGAGTCAGCTAAACCGTTAGCTAAAATTGCCTCTGGCGGTGAATTGTCGCGGTTGATGTTAGCGATGAAGACGATTTTTGCGAAAACAGAAGGTGTGACGGCTATCATTTTTGATGAGGTCGATACCGGCGTTTCCGGTCGAGTCGCGCAGGCGATTGCCAATAAGATTAGCTTGATTGCTAAGTCTTCGCAGGTGTTGTGCATCACCCATTTGCCTCAGGTGGCGGCGATGGCTGATCATGAATATGTCATCAGTAAGGCGGTTCATAATGGCCGCACTACGACGCAAGTTCTGAAATTAACCGATCAGGCCCGCGTTGATGAGATTGCGCGAATGCTAGCTGGGGAGAAAATCACCAAGCTAACAGTTGAACATGCGGAAGAATTGTTGAAAATGGCAGACGAATTCAAACACGGACGCATGGGTTAAGTGACTGAATTGTCTACGACAGTACATTTGGTCAATGGTTTCTTTGCTTTGACGGTATCAGTTTTAGTTTCCAATAAGTGATCTATGCCAAACGAAAGACGCCTGATTTTCCATATTTAGGAAAATCAGGCGTCTTTATATAGCAGCTAGAAAGAAACCTTAACGTCGTTTTAGTTGGTGGTGATGAATCCCATCTGAATTAAATGCCATTCATGCAAGCCCAAAAATTCGGATTCGATGATCAACAGCCTGCGATGAATGGCATGATGGTAGCGCGCGACACTGCGCAACCGGCCAACACCGATCATTTAAATCGTTTAATGTAGGATACCTCCGCTTCGGTGATGATCCGATAGACGTTACTATGGTATGCTTTGACCAGATACCGTTTCTCACCCAATGGCCGAGTAATGCGACCGATAAATGGCGGCCGATCTTGATCAAAGAACAGCGCCACTTGATACTGGCGATGCATGGCCTGATCAAGGAAAAGATCAAGCTGATGGGAAGGCATTTTTGCAGTTGGTGCCGCCAAATCGAAGAATTCACGATAAGATGCGACGAGATGACGGGTAACGGTTTGCAGTGCAGATGATTTGTTTTCCATGATCAAGCCTCCGAACATTTGTTTGTAATTTCATTATACGAACAAGTGTTCAAAGTTGCAACTAGTTTTTTTAAATCAGTGGATCAAGCCGTTTGGGGGGAACAAGCGATGGCAACAATAGCAGTTGTTTTTGGCGGCGGTGCTGCTCACGGCGCATACCAAGCCGGCGTGTGGGCCGTATTGGGGCCGCGATTACGTCCGACATTTGTGATTGGGTCGTCAATTGGCGCCATCAATGCTGCCGGAACCGCCCGTATGCTGCCCGAGCAAGTACCACAATGGTGGCAGCATTTTTCCGAAGCAAAAGTGAATGGACCGATCTTTTTGCGGCGTCATTTTGTGCCAGTATTAGATCGAATGCTGCAAGCCCCCAAACTCGATTCGCGGGCGGTGTTAGCAGTGACAACCAGTGTCCCGGATTTTCAAGCACATGTGACCCGACTGGATGTGTTGACTGCACCTGAGGCGCGGGAGTGGTTGCTTGCTTCAAGCGCCATGCCAGGCGTTTTTTCGCCAGTTGAGCGGGCCGGGGTGAGTTATGTTGATGGCGGGGTTGTTAATGACTTGCCTGTTGACATTGCGCGGCAAATTGGTGCTGATTATGTCATCGCGATTAGCGGCGAAGGAATTGGCCGCATTGGCTCTGATCATGGCGATCTCTATCTTCAACCCAGTGAGCGGCTGCCTGGATTGTTTAATTTTCGGCCTGAAGCCATCGCTAATATGATTGCTTTGGGGCGCCGTGATGCTCAGATTGCCCTCAAACGGGCGCACTTTTCACCATTTCACCGGTGATGCAGTTGAAATCAGCCTCGAAAAAGTGCAAAATGTTCAGTAATACTTAACGAAAGAGGTTCACACATGCACGAGCGGGGAATGCTAATTGTTTTGTCCGGACCCAGTGGTGTCGGTAAGGGAACGGTTCGGCAAGCAATGCTGGATGGTAATTATCGAGATTTTCAATATTCAATTTCAATGACGACACGGCAAATGCGGCCTGGTGAGGTTGATGGTGTCGATTATTACTTTAGGACGAAAGCCCAGTTTGAGCACGAAATTGCGACAGGTGGTATGCTGGAGTATGCGAAATATGTTGAGAATTACTACGGCACACCGTTAAAATATGTGAACGAAACTTTGGATGCCGGCCGCGATGTTCTACTGGAGATCGAGGTTAACGGTGCCATGCAGGTTCGCAAAAAATGTCCAAACGGTGTCTTCATCTTCTTGACACCACCAGATCTTAGCGAGTTGCGCCACCGGTTGAAAGGACGCGGCACGGATGATGATGTGACCATTGATAAACGGATTCGCAAAGCAGCTTCGGAGATCACCATGATGGAAAATTATGATTATGCCGTGGTGAATGATAAAGTTGACTTAGCAGTTAAGCGCATCGAACGCATTATTGAAAGCGAGCACTTGCGGGTGCCACGCGTCATTGATCGTTACAAGGGCATGTTAGCAAGTGCAGATTTGGCAAGATAGTTGTCTGTGGCTGGCTCGCATAGCGCGGGGCTCATGCCCATCTATTAGAAAAAGGAGTTTCATCTCATGATTATTTATCCTTCGATTGATAAACTATTGGAAAAGGTGCCGTCCCGTTATTCGCTAGCCGTATTGGCGGCAAAACGTGCCCATGAATTAGAATCTGGTGATTTGAAGATGTTGTCAGATTATAAGTCTGATAAAAGTGTTGGCAAAGCGCTTGAAGAAATTGCGGCTGGCGATGTCATCATTGATCCTAAGTCTAAAATGCTTGAGCGTGATGCAGAAAAATTGGATCGCAAGGATCAGGAATAAGCGATTGATCGTTCTGGCTGTCTGATGACAATGGCGTTTAAAGACGGCTGGCAATACAGGAGGCAGTGGCGCTTAAAAGTGCTCCTGCCTCTTTTTAGTGTGCGTTTGGTATAATGGTCCTAGCTTGAAGTGCGAAAGGAGTCGACATGAAGAAGCAACATATTGCCTTGTTTGTCACTGGCGGGATTGCCGCTTATAAAGTGCCATTACTGGTCCGAGCCTTAATCAAAGCAGGCCATGATGTACGGGTTGCGATGACCAAAAGTGCGGAACGATTTGTCACGCCGGAGACGTTGGCTATCGTCAGCAAGGCGGCTGTATTGACAGACGGGCATGAATTTGATCATCCTGAACATGTTGCCCATGTGGCATTGGCACATTGGGCGGATCTTGGTGTTGTGGTACCGGCAACGGCCAATACGTTGGCTAAACTGGCGAACGGCCTTGCTGATAATGTTGTGACGACGACACTGCTGGCAATGCAGGCACCAAAGTTGTTGGTCCCGGCCATGAACGACCAGATGTGGCAAAATCCGCAGACGCAAAAGAATATTGCTAGTTTGATGACTGAACAAGACTATCTCGTGCTTCCACCTGAAACTGGCTTGTTAGCGGAAGGCTATGCCGGTATCGGGAGAATGCCTGAGCCGGAACGGATTGCCTTATTCATCGAAAGCTTAGATGACCCACGGTTACGTGGTCGCCGTATCATCGTTTCTGCTGGCGGAACCAAAGAACGACTTGATCCTGTCCGCTACCTTACAAACGACTCTTCAGGTAAGATGGGCACGGCGATTGCCAATGCCGCGGCCGGAGCTGGTGCCGAAGTGACGCTGGTCACAACGCGACAGTTACCAGTTGTTCCCGGTGTGACAGTCAAACAAGTCGAAAGTGCCCAATCCATGGCAGACACAATTGATGCCGAATTTACCGAGGCAGACGCGGTTATCATGGCAGCGGCAGTTGCTGATTATCGGTTGCCAACCGTCAGTGATCACAAGTTAAAGAAGACTGATGCGACTTCTGGACTGACGCTGAATTTGGTTCAAAATCCGGACATTTTGGCATCACTTGGCCGTAAAAAAACGCATCAGATATTGATTGGGTTTGCGGCTGAGACCAATGATCTTTTGAAAAATGCGCAACTTAAATTAACTAAGAAAAATGCTGATATGATTGTGGCCAATCACGTTGATGCGACTCACGGATTCAACACTGATACGAATGCTGTGACGTTATTGCGGCCCGAGCAGGCACCCGTGACCTTGCCGGAAATGCCCAAGCCAAAAGTCGCCGCTGCTTTGATTGAGCAACTTGCAACGATGTTAGCAAAACAAAAGGGGTGAGCGCTTGGCAATTGTTGCCAAGGTGATCGTGGATGTGCCCACGATGCAAACAGATCGACCGTTTGATTATCTTGTACCTGCGCGCTTAGAAGGCGCTTTGCAGGCGGGAATGCGGGTCTGGGTCCAGTTTGGCAAAGGCGCGCGAAAAGTAAGCGGCATGGTCGTGTCAGTCTCCGACCAAAGCGACTATGACGGTCAATTGAAACCCTTGCTAGATGTCCTTGATCCGGCCCCCGTTTTGGACCACGAATTATTAAAGCTATCGAAGTGGTTGGCGCAAACAACGTATTCTTTTTGGATTGCGTGCATGCAGACGATGTTGCCAACTATGTTGAAAATCGATGCGGTAAAAGTTGCTGAACCGGTTAAGCTGTCGGCTGATGAGCAACAAAAATACTTTGGGACGGCTGACAGTCTGGCGATCGGTAGCCTGAACGCTGAACAGCAAGTTGCAGTGATGAAATTGGCGCAAGCAGGTAAAGTTGCTATTTCATATTTAAAAAAGGATCGTGCTCGGGTTAAAAAAATCTTTTACTTGATCCCGCAATTATCACCGGAGCAAGCGGCTGCCGAGCGTGAACACGTGCGTAAAAACGCCGCCAAGCAACTTAAACTGTTAACTTTAATTGGTGAATGGGCTGCTAACAATCAGCATCCTGCTTTGATGACCGTTGAACATCAATATGGCCTGACAAAGCCGGTGATTAATCAGGCAGTCGAAAAAGGCTGGCTGAAGCTTGAAGGCCACGAGACATACCGCGATCCTTATCCGGAACTGCAGCATCAACCGTTGACGAAGCCGTTGCCGCTCACGCCAGAACAACAGACGATTGTGACGCAAATTAACGCTGCCGTTGCCGAAAGGGATCCTAAAACATTTTTGTTAGAAGGGGTCACCGGCTCTGGCAAAACAGAAGTCTATTTGCAGGTGATTGCACGGGTTTTAGCCGCGGGACAGACAGCCTTGATGCTTGTGCCGGAAATTGCGTTGACGCCGCAAATGGTCAATCGCGTAAAAGGCCGTTTTGGGACGCATGTTGCCGTGATGCACTCTGGCTTGTCTGATGGCGAAAAGTATGATGAATGGCGCCGAATTGCGCGCGGCGAGGCTCAGGTCGTTGTCGGCGCACGATCGGCAGCATTTGCGCCGTTAAAAAACATCGGCGTTTTCATCATGGATGAAGAGCACGAGACCAGCTACAAACAAGATTCGGCGCCACGCTATCACGCCCGTGACGTTTTGTTAAAACGGGCACAGATTCACCATGCACCGGTTGTGTTGGGCTCAGCAACACCTTCATTGGAGTCGCGCGCTCGAGCGGAAAAGGGCGTTTATACACTGCTGCGGCTGCCGCATCGGATTAACGATCAACCATTACCGCCAGTGCATATTGTTGATATGCGGGAAGCCTTTGCGCACGGCGCGCAAGAGGACTTTTCGGGCCCGCTGCTTGACGCCTTGAGAATTCGACTACAGCGACAGGAACAAAGTGTGTTGCTCTTGAATCGGCGCGGTTATTCAAGTTTTGTGATGTGTCGCGATTGCGGCTATGTGGCAAAATGTCCGAACTGTGACATTAGTCTGACGCTGCACATGGACACACACACCTTGAAATGTCATTATTGCGGCCATGAGGAACCGATTCCACATCGTTGCCCAAACTGCGGCTCTGATAAAATTCGCTATTACGGTACTGGCACCCAAAAGGTCGAGGCGCAGTTGCAGCAGCTGCTGCCAGATGCCCGAATCTTGCGAATGGATGTTGATACCACTCGGCGCAAAGGTGGCCATGCGCGGATCTTAGATGCGTTTGGTGACCATCAGGCCGATATCTTACTGGGTACGCAAATGATCGCAAAGGGACTGGATTTTCCCGATGTGACTTTAGTTGGTGTCATTAATGCGGACACAGCGCTCGGCTTGCCGGATTTTCGGGCGAGTGAGAAGACCTTTCAGTTGCTCACACAGGTGAGTGGCCGGGCTGGTCGGGCGGACAAACCCGGTGAAGTCTTCGTTCAGACCTTCAATCCAGATCATTATGCCATTCAATACGCCAAACGGCAGGACTACGAAGGCTTTTTCCGGCAAGAGATGGCCATTCGGCATCGCGGCAATTATCCGCCCTTTTTTTATTCAACGAAAATCGCTGTGAGCCATGTTGATGAAACACAGGCGGCTAAGGCTATCTTTTCTTTGGCAAAAGAATTACGTGAGCATCTATCCGATCAGGTCATCATGCTTGGTCCGACACCAGGACCGATTGCTCGTTTGAAAAATCGCTATATTTACCAAATCGTTCTAAAATATAAACACGAGCCGGCGTTAGCGGCAACCCTGCAGCATATTTTGGAAGAGACCCAGCAAAGCAGTCGTCACGGCTTTTTAGTCGCGATTGATCCAGAACCGTTGGCATTTGTTTAAACGTCTTAACCTGTTCCATGGCAAAATAGGCACCAACCTACCAGCAACTCATCGTTTGGAGGAAAAAATGACTTCAGTAATTTTTTTAGGTACACCCGAATTTGCTGTCCCGATTCTTGAAGGACTGATTGCCCAGCATTACGACATTCTTGCCGTGATGACGCAACCCGATCGTAAAGTTGGCCGCAAGCAGCGGCTGGCGGCTAGCCCAGTTAAACAGGCGGCGCAGAAACATGATATCCCGGTTTTGCAACCGGAAAAATTGAGTGGCAGCCCAGAGCTGGCGCAAGCCATCGCCATGGCACCAGACTTGATTGTCACGGCGGCATATGGCCAATTTTTACCAACAAAATTTTTAGAAGCAGCCAAAATTATCGCTGTGAATGTGCACGGTTCGCTGCTGCCAAAATATCGCGGTGGCGCGCCGATTCAGTACAGCATTATGAATGGCGATTCAGAAACTGGCGTCACGATTATCGAAATGGTGAAGAAAATGGATGCTGGTGATATGTTTGCGCAGGCAAAACTGCCATTGACGCGTGCTGATGATACGGGAACCGTTTTTGCCAAATTGTCATTGCTCGGTCGCGATTTGTTACTAGAAACGTTGCCGAGGATCATTGCTGGCACGGCCACCCGGACCCCTCAAGATCCAGATAAAGTGACCTTTTCGCCGACCATTACCAAAGAGCAAGAGCATCTTAATATTCATCTGCCAGCCAAGGCCCTTGATCAATGGATTCGGGCGTTGCGTCCCGATGTCGGCGGGTATGTTTATTTAAATGGTCAACGGACGAAGTTGTGGGCGATTACGCCGCTATCAGCAGGATCAACGCTTCCTGCTGGCAGTATTGTTGAACGGGATAAGCATCGTTTGGTGATGGTTGCCGGCCAACAAACCACTTTCCAAGTGGATGAACTACAGCCGGCTGGCAAGGCTAAACAATCAATTGCCGACTTTTTGAATGGACCGGGCCAACAATTGGTCTCAGGACAGCAGGTGATTACTGATGACCCCGAATAATCCGCGTTTATTAGCTGTTGAAACCCTGTCGCGAGTCACTGGGCAAGGTGGCTATTCAAATCTGACATTGGATCACGTGATTAATAGTCACAAGTTGACGCCGCGTGATGCTGGCTTGCTGACAAACATCGTCTATGGTGTGATCCAGCATCAGCTGACGTTGGATTTTTATCTGGCACCTTTCATCAAAGGCCGGAAACTCGATAATTGGATTCGGTGTTTGCTTGATACAGCCGTTTATCAACTGCAGTATCTTGATAAAGTACCAGCACGCGCGGTTTTTTTTGATAGTACAGAAATTGCCAAGAAGCTTGGACATCAAGGAATCGCCAAATTTGTGACTGGGGTTTTGCGAAATGCTCAGCGAACAGGTTTTCCTGACCCAGCCGCAATCGCTGATCCTGTGAAGCGATTGTCCATCGAAAGCAGTACGCCGGTGTGGCTTGTTGAAAAATTGACGGCACAACTGGGTGAACCGAAAACCCGTGCCATTTTGAATGTCATCAATGCCCCGGCGCATGCTTCACTGCGCGTCAACACGACGAAAATCACTGCCGCTGCCTTACTTGCCTCGCTACAGCCGGAATTCCCGGATTTGAAGGAAAGTCCTTTAACACCAGTTGGTCTTATTGCACCTGGTGGCCACTTAGCAGGGACATCCGCATTTGTCAAAGGTGAGTATACGATGCAAGATGAAAGTTCGATGCTGGTGGCCCCAAGTTTAGATATCCAGCCTGGGGATGCTGTTTTGGATGCTTGTGCCGCTCCTGGTGGTAAGACCACCCACATTGCCCAGTATCTTGATCCGAAGCAAGGCGGACAGGTGACGGCACTTGATTTGCACGCCAACAAAGTGCGTTTGATCAATAGAAACGCTAAACGCTTGGGCTTGACGGACCGCATTCATGCACAGGTGCTGGATGCACGTAAGGTTGCGACAACATTTCCTGCCAATTCTTTTGACAAAATTTTGGTGGATGCCCCTTGTTCCGGATTAGGTTTAATTCGACGTAAACCGGAAATCAAGTACACAAAAACGCCTGAAGATCCGGCGCATTTGCAACAAATTCAGCTAGCAATCTTAAATAGTGTGGCACCAACCTTAAAAATCGGTGGCCGCCTGACGTATAGTACATGTACAATGGTGAAAGAAGAGAATCAAGATGTGGTTGCACAATTTTTGGCGGCTCATCCTGAGTTCGAGCAAGTTTCAGTACCAACGTTGAAGCCATTGCACAAGGCGCATAACGCACCAGCGTTGCAACTGTTTCCAGATGATTATGATACGGACGGATTTTTCATTGCCAGTTTGATTCGTCGCAAATGAGGGGTATGTATGGAGTTCGCTTATCGCACTGATATTGGTCGTCGGCGACCAAATAATCAAGACTATGTCGGTATTTTTAAAAATCAATCCGAAGCGACGTTGGCCTTGGTGGCGGATGGCATGGGCGGCCATCGTGGTGGTGATGTTGCTAGTGAAATGGCAGTATCGCATTTAGGTTATGCTTTTGAGAAAACAGATACTGCCGAGATTGAGTCCATCGTCCGTTGGCTCATTTTTGAGTTGCAGCAGGAAAATGATGTGATTTTGCAAAAAGCGAAACAATATACAGATCTTTCTGGGATGGGCACAACGGTTGTGGCTGTGATTATCAGCGGTACACGATTCGTGGTGGCAAATATTGGTGATTCACGTGGCTACCTCTATCGCAATGGCCATTTAGTTCAAATTACTGAGGATCATAGTTTGGTCAATGAGTTGGTCAAACATGGGGAACTAACCCCTGATGAAGCCAAACGCTTTCCGCAGCGTAACGTGATCACGCGCTCGCTTGGTGTCAGCAGTGATGTTGATGCTGATGTGACGATTTACGATATGGAATATGACGACTATTTGTTGTTGTGTTCTGATGGCCTCACCAACATGGTTGACAATGAAGATATCGCGGCAGTGTTGCGTCAGGACATGCCGATTGGCAGCAAGGCTCAAGAATTGATCCTCAAAGCAAATGCTGCTGGCGGACCTGACAACATCAGTGCCTTGATCATTCATCAGGATCGGAGGGAGCCGCAATGATTGAGCCGGGGACGATTTTAAATGAGCGCTACAAGCTTATCAAAACATTAGGCGAAGGCGGTATGGCCAACGTCTATTTGGCACGCGACCTGATTCTTGATCGCGATGTGGCGGTTAAGGTTCTCCGGCTTGATTTGCAAAATGACCCCGATACAGTTCGCCGCTTTCAACGAGAAGCCATGGCGACCAGTGAGCTGGTTCATCCAAATATTGTGTCGATTTATGACGTTGGTGAAAGTCAAGGTCAGCAATTTCTGGTCATGGAGTATGTCAAAGGCTCTGATTTAAAGCACTACATTGTCGAGCATTTCCCCATTCCATATCAGCGCGTGGTCGACATGATGGAACAGATCCTTTCTGCCGTTCAGACGGCGCATGATCACAATATCATTCACCGTGATTTGAAACCGCAGAATATTTTGATTGATCCGGATGGCAATGCTAAGATCACCGATTTTGGGATTGCAGTCGCGTTATCGGAGAATTCGATGACGATGACCAACTCATTATTGGGGTCGGTGCACTATCTATCACCGGAACAGGCGCGCGGCAGTATGCCAACCCGTCAAAGTGATATTTATGCGTTAGGCATTATTCTTTTTGAAATGCTGACTGGTTCTGTACCTTTCGAAGGTGATTCGGCAGTTACGATTGCGTTAAAGCATTTTCAAGAAGAAATTCCGTCGGTGCGCGCGTTTGATCCGCATATCCCGCAGGCACTGGAGAATGTTGTTTTTAAGGCTACAGCCAAAAATCCGGCTAATCGCTATACCAGTGCGGATGCCATGGCTAGCGACCTCAAGACAGCGTTGAGTCCGGCACGAGCACATGAAGCAAAGTATGTGGTTCCTAAAGATGATCTGGATGAGACACGAATCATGCCAGTCATCCCCAACGGTCCCAAACCGCCGCATGACGAAGGAGGAGATGCTGACAGTCCAGCGAGTCAGCCAAGTCCGAAAGCACGACCTAAGAAAAAAAGTCGCCGTTGGTGGATTATTGGCATCGGGATACTTGTCGCCATGCTGCTGATGATTGGTATCGGCGCAGTTTTTGCCAATCAGAAAAGGGATGTGGACGTCCCCGATCTACGGGGCATGACCACAACCCAGGCAAAAACTGCCTTGACCAGCGCAGGCTTAAAAGTTGGGTCATACAAGTACACTTATTCCACGAAAGTTAGCAAGGATTTGGTGATCGATTCAGATCCAAAACGGCAGGTGAGTGTTAAGGAAGGCTCGACGGTCAAGCTGATTTTAAGCCGCGGTCAGCCGCAATTTACGCTAGAGAATTATGTTGGGCAAGATTACACAGACGTGAAGTCAGACTTGCAAAAACGCGGCGTAACCGTCAAAGAAAAACAGGTCAGCACCAATGACGAACCGTCAGGCAAGATCGTGTCACAAAGCATTAAAGCAGGCAAAAAGGTCATTGCGGACAAAACGACGATCACATTTGGTGTTTCCGTTGCGATCAAGCCAAATACTTTTGCGCTTCGTGATTTGACGGGTTATACCGAAAAAAGTTTGCGAGATTACGCCAATGAAGTCGGACTTAAGATTGTGATTTCTCAAGCGCACTCTGATACCGTCGATACAGGCATGGTAATCAGTCAAACGCCAGCTGCTGGGACACAGGTTAAACCAGGCGACACAGTCAATGTTTCGGTCTCTCAAGGCCCAGATCCTGAAGAGACCAAAACCTGGTCGAAAACAATTTCAATTCCCTATCAAGCACCGGCCAGTTCGAGTACCGCAAGTGCCAGCAATAGCAGTGGCAGCACTAGTAGCAGTAGTAGTGCTGCGCCCGCACCCAACGGTATTCAAGTCTTCATCGCAGATAAGACACATAACATTAATACTGTGTATAGTTCCTTTAATATCACGGCAGACGATCAAGTCACCATCACATTGCAAGTTAGCGCGAAATACCCAGGTAGCTACCGGATTGTTCGGGACGGCACTGTTATTTCACAGGGAGATAATATTACTCAATGAGTGAAAACTTAACTGGAAGAATTATTAAACAGATCAGCGGGTATTACGACATCGCTGTGAATGAGACAACTTACCGAACTCGCGGGCGCGGCAGTTTGCGCAACGACAAAATTACGCCGCTGGTGGGCGACTTTGCTGCTTTTCAACCGGGAGAAGGGGATGATGAAGGCTATTTGCTGAAGGTATTACCGCGTCATAATGCGTTGGTGCGCCCACCGGTTGCCAACGTTGATCAAGCCGTTTTGATCACTTCCGCCGTGGAGCCGGACTTTTCTAAGAACCTATTGGATCGTTTTCTGGTTTATCTTGAGGGTCACGATATTCACGCGGAGATTTATCTGACCAAGACCGATTTAACAAAGCCTCAGCGATTAACGAAGATTCGTCAAGACTTAGCCGGCTATACAAAAATAGGCTATCCGGTTTTTGCACCTGACAAGCCCTTTGATCCGACAATCCTCGCGCAAGTACAAGCGAGCTTTGCCGATAAATTGACCATTTTCACTGGACAAACCGGTGCTGGTAAGTCTACTTTGTTGAATCATCTTGTGCCAGGATTGGACTTGGCAACAGCGGCCATTAGTCATGCGTTAAATCGTGGCCGGCACACGACCCGCACCACTGATCTTTATCCGATTCACGGTGGCTTAGTTGCTGATACACCTGGTTTTTCATCGCTTGGTTTACTGGACGTCACCTTAGATGATTTGCGTGACCGTTTTCCTGAGTTTGTGGCGTTAGCACCCAATTGCAAATTCCGCGGCTGTCAGCACGTTAGCGAGCCACATTGTGCCGTTAAGGCGGCACTGGCGGCTGGCGATATCATGCAAAGCCGTTATGATAACTACTTACAGTTTCGTGAAGAGTTAAGCGGCAAGCGCCCAGTTTACAAGAAGAAGTAACTTAGATTAGACAAAATGCGGACGTCAAGCTGATTAATGGCCGGATGAACGCAATATATGGAGGAGATCGTTATGAAAATTGCCCCATCGATTTTAAGTGCTGATTTTGCTCATCTTGCGCGGGATGTCGAAAAAGTTGAAAAAGCCGGTGCTGATTTACTGCATGTTGATGTTATGGACGGTCATTTTGTATCAAATCTGACTTTCGGTCCGCTGGTCGTCCAAGCGTTACGTCCGGTTACCAGTCTGCCATTGGAGGTTCACTTGATGGTCAGTGACCCAGCGGCTTGGGTGGCAGATTTTGCTGAAGCTGGGGCGGATACGATTTTGGTTCACGAAGAAGCCACGGATCATCTTTATGGCGTTTTGCAGCATGTGATCGAGAAAGGTGTTCGCGCTGGGGTTGTGATCAATCCGGGCACACCATTGAGCAGTCTTGAAGAAGTTCTCCCGTTGGTTGATCAAGTGCTGGTTATGACGGTTAATCCCGGTTTTGGTGGTCAAAAATTTTTGACGCCGATGGTGGACAAGGTTGATCGATTATATCAGCTGCGTAAAGCTCGGAAACTGCATTTTGACATTGAAGTCGATGGCGGTATCAACAATCAAACCGTGAAGGCGGCAGCTGATGCCGGGACAGATATTTTTGTTGCAGGTTCGTATGTTTTTGGGTCCAAAAATGTCGGTGACGCGATGAATAGCTTGCGTGAGGCTGTTAAATGACGCACGTCAACATCATGGCAGGCGGTCCACAGGCATGCTTGCCAGCCGCTTGGGAACAATTGCCCGGTGTATGGATCGGCGTTGATCGCGGCACATTGCGACTCGTACGTGCAGGGATTCATCCTGAACTGGCAGTGGGCGACTTTGATTCCTTAACGCTTGAAGAATTGCGGCTAGTTCGTGGACATGTCCAGAAGCTGCAACAGGTGCCTTCTGAAAAAGATGACACGGATACAGAGTTGGCTGTTAAAGCGGCACTTCAGGCATCTTCATCCGGCGACGTCACCTTGGTTGGCGGGACTGGCGGACGACTAGATCATTTTTTGTCTAATCTTTTCTTACCGCTTCAACCGCGCTTTTTAGCAGATATTGAGCGCCTTCATTTGTTTGATGTGCAAAATTGGGTTGATTATTACAGCCCTGGTGAGCATGAAATTAAGCCGCTGCCAGGTTATCGGTACGTTGCAGTTGTCAATCTCACCCCAGTTGCCGATTTGACCATTGTCGGAGCGAAATATCCATTAAAACCATGGCAAGCGGGCTATCCTTATGCGTGGGCTTCCAATGAGTTTCTTGGCAAGCAGCCCTTCACCGTGAGTTGGACGACTGGTCAGGTGGCAATTATTTATAGTCGTGATCGGCGCGGGCAAAAATTGGATAATTAGGCATTGTTTTCTTCCTGATTTGCTTTAATGAACTACCGATCTGAGAAGTCAGCATCTCAAGATCCTGAAACAGTGCGTACCAGTCCCAACTGGCCGGAGATTGCGGCGTTTGGCATGGCAAGGAAATTTTAGCCCAAGGCTTTCCCAAATTAGTTGGCGTCCAACGAATCACAGATTGTATGAGTGATATTAGGTCAACCGCTTAAAATCCGCGTACGCTCCGGTTTCTAATCGCTCCTGCTCGCGCTCAACAAAAAAAGGTCCTGACAATGAAGGATGCATCACATTCATTGTCAGGACCTTTTTAAATGTTATGGGATCAAACCCGGGTCAGTTTACCTGATTTAAGGGCACGTGCAGAAACCCATACCCGCTTTGGTTTACCATCGACAAGGATACGAACCTTGTGCAGGTTGGCTTTCCATTGGCGCCGGCTTGAATTCAAAGCGTGAGAACGCTTGTTGCCAAACGTGGTATGACGACCAGTAATAATATCTTTAGCCACAATATGACCTCCTTTTTTTCAAGGTCACCCTCGAATTTTTCACTCAACTAACTTATCATAGGCCCGCGGTTAATGCAAGAATTTTTGCAAAGTAAAATTACTTGACAGGTCAAAATAAACGCGTGATCAGAGTCTAAGAAAATTGGGTGGGTAAGTACAACTAGTCCGATATTCTTTGAAAAATGTTACTGTTAACAATTGTCTCATAAAGGTAGCGACAAGACCAGAAACTGACGTGTAAGCGGTCTTGGGCGCAATGGCCAAAAACCGGCCATCACAACCAAGGCCGCTTACACTTCGGTTTCTAAGCGGGCTGATTCACGCTCTTGATTTAAACGCGTTCATCAGCCCAGAAACCTACGTGTAAGGACCTTGGATGCAATGGCCAAAAACCGGCCATCACAACCAAGGGCGCTTACACTTCGGTTTCTAAGCGGGCTGATTCACGCTCTGCTCGCAGTCATCGCTTAGCTATGCTAAACTAGCTGGTAGAATTGTACGCGATGTGAAAATCATCGCGAATGGCTTAGGAGGAAACAGCATGGCGGTCAAAATCAAAACCAAATACGGAATCATCGACATTTCCAACAGTGTCATTGCGACGGTGGTTGGCGGTGCGGCGACGTCCATCTATGGTATCGTCGGCATGGCTAGCCGTAATCAGATTCGCGATAATCTCAATGACATTTTGAAACGCGAAAATTATTCGCGCGGTGTTGTCGTTCGTCAGACAGATAATGGCGTGAAAATCGAAGTCAACATTATCGTCAGTTATGGCACTAAAATTTCAGAAGTTTGCCGAAATGTCCAAGACAAAGTAAAATACAACCTCGAAACGATGTTGGGGGTCACGACTGATGAAGTGACCGTCATCGTCCAAGGCGTCAAGGTATTAGGCGACTGACGTACACGCACCGGTTGTTAACGGTGTGACATATTGAAGTTCTTCGAGGAGGATGTTCCGTGGCAGTAACCGAAATTACCGCGACTAAATTCCAGGATATGATCCGGGTAGCCGCACATCGCATCAATAAAAATGCTGATTTTGTGAATTCATTAAACGTTTTTCCAGTTCCGGATGGTGATACTGGCACTAATATGAACCTGACTTTTCAAACTGGCGCAAAAGCGGTGTTGGAGTCTAATGATGAGTCAGTTGGTGACTTAGCCAAGCATCTTGGCAAAGGTTTGCTGATGGGCGCACGAGGCAATTCTGGCGTCATTAGCTCGCAACTTTTCCGTGGCTTTGCAAAAAGCGTGGCGCATAAGAAAAGTCTGACGGCTCAGGACCTAGCCGATGCGTTTGCACATGGCGTCGAGACGGCCTATAAAGCCGTCATGAAGCCGGTTGAAGGCACGATCCTGACAGTCGCCCGTGAAGCGGCTAAAGCTGGCTTAAAAGCGGCTAATGGCTCTGATGATGCTTTAGTTGTTATGCAGGCAGTTGTGAAAGGTGCTAAACGTGCCTTAGCCAAAACGCCTGATCTTTTGGCCGTCTTGAAAGAAGTCGGCGTGGTTGATTCTGGTGGACAAGGACTTGTTTTTATTTACGAGGGTTTCCAAGAAGGCTTGTCTGGGAAAATTAGTTCAGATGTTCATGACGTCACTGACGAAGAAATGAACGAAATGATTAATGCTGTGCATCATCAAAGCGCTCAAGTACAGCTTGATCCAGCCGATATCGTATACGGTTACTGTACCGAAATGATGGTCGAACTTGGTGATGGCCAAAACCTCAAACATTTTGACTACGAACCGTTCCGTAACTATTTGAATACACTCGGTGACTCGACCTTGGTTATTTCTGATGAAGAGGTGGTCAAGGTGCACGTTCATACTGAGCATCCGGGGACTGTTTTCCGTTATGGTCAGCAATTTGGTTCATTGATGAAAATCAAAGTTGATAACATGCGCTTGCAACAGGAAAGCATTATTGAACGTGAAGGCGCATTGGATCAACAAGTGGCCCAAAAGCCGTTAGCTGAAATGGGTGTCGTTGCGATTGCGGCTGGTCAAGGACTCGGAGAACTCTTCAAGAGTCTTGGCGTGACGCATGTGCTCAATGGCGGTCAGACCATGAATCCAAGCACAAACGATATTTTGGATGCGGTTAAAGCAGCGCATGCCAAGCACGTGATCGTCTTGCCTAACAATGGCAATATCTTCATGGCCGCGGAAGCAGCGGCAAAAGCGGCGACTGACGTTGAAGTTGCAGTGGTCAAAAGTAAGACGATCAACCAAGGAATGACCGCGATGCTAGGGTACAGTCCTGATGCAGATCTAGCCACTAATCAAAGTGAAATGACTGCCCAACTACCGAATGTGATCAGCGGGTCAATCACCCGAGCCATCCGTGATACGACGATCAACGGTTTGGCGATCAAAGATCACGACTGGATGGGGATTATCGACGGTACGATCACAGTGACTGATAAGGATCGCGAAGCAGCAGGGATTGCGATGATTGATAAAATGATCAATGACGATAGTGAAATTGTGACCATCATCGTGGGTGCGGATGCTAATCAAACGGAAGCAAAGGCGATTGCCGATGCTGTCGGTAAGCAATATCCGGATTTGGAATTTGAAATCCATCAAGGTGATCAACCGGTTTATCCTTATTTCGTCTCAGTTGAGTAGGCTTAAACAGCTATTGCGTACAGGTGTCCCGCATGCGGGGCACCTTTTTGCGAAATTTATATAAAAGCGTGCGATTGGCGTCATTAGGCCAGATGGTCAGTAACACACTCATTAGTGGTTTGCTATATTCTGAAAAAGGAGGTGCCTTGATGGCTTTGACTGATCCCGTGACTGTTCTACCTGGTGTTGGTCCGAAACGTGAAGCTGGGCTGGCAAGCCTTGGTATTCACACCATTAGAGATCTCCTATTTTATTTTCCTTACCGCTACGATGATTTGAAAGTGAAGGATCTTGCCGAGGCAGCCGATCAGGAAAAATTGACGGTCAAGGGGATCGTTGTGACGGATCCGGTTATTAGTCGATTTGGGCCGCATCGTAGTCGCGTTAACGTGAAGCTCCAAATTGAACGTAGCGTGATTCTGGTGACGTTTTTTAATCAACCATGGTTAAAAGATCGTTTTCAGATGGGTGATGAAGCAGCAATCTTTGGAAAATGGGATGCCAAGCGTCGTAGTCTGACCGGCATGAAAATTCTCGCGACACAGTCGCAGGATCAACCGTCGATGGCGGCGATTTACACCGTCAACAAAAATGTCCGCATGGGGACGTTACTCGACTTGATCAAAGCTGCCTGGGAACGCGATCAGCAAAATATCAACGATTTGGTACCTGCCAGCATTCGCGAGCATTATCGCTTAATGAGTGATGCTCAGTTGGTTCATGGCATGCATTTTCCTGATACGCCGGCAGAAGCAAAGGCGGCTCGCCGTACTGGGGTTTTCCGGGAGTTTTTCCTTTTCCAATTGCAAATTCAGGCGTTAAAACAACTGAATGCCAACAGCAGCAACGGGTTGGCGATTCCTTATGACAATCAGGCCTTGCGCGCGCTAATAGCGACATTGCCGTTTGCGCTCACGAATGCTCAAAAACGCGTGGTAAACGAAATTTGTGCCGATATGCGGCGGCCAAATCATATGAATCGACTGCTACAAGGCGATGTTGGGAGCGGTAAAACGGTTGTTGCCGCCATTGTTCTGTATGCGGCGGTGACCGCTGGTTTTCAGGCGGCTTTAATGGTGCCGACTGAAGTGTTAGCTGAGCAGCATTTTGCCAAATTGACAAAGTTATTCAAAGATTTTCCAGTCAAATTAGGTTTGTTGACTGGCTCGACGTCAACCAAAAAGCGGCGCGAGCTCCTAAGTGAGTTGCGTGATGGCCGCCTGAATCTCATCATCGGCACGCACGCGTTGATTCAAAAAGGGGTCGACTTTCATGCGCTCGGTCTGGTTGTTATTGATGAACAGCATCGATTTGGGGTTAATCAGCGCAAGATCCTTCAAGAAAAAGGACAAAAGCCGGATTTGTTGTCAATGACAGCGACGCCTATTCCCCGAACACTGGCCATTACAGCCTATGGGGAAATGGATGTCTCCACGATTGATGAATTACCTGCGGGTCGCAAGCCGATCGCGACCACGTGGCTGCGCAAAAATCAGATTGACCAAGTTTATCGAATCATTCGTGAACAGGTGCAGTCAGGCAGTCAGGTGTTTGCGATCACCCCTTTGATTGCCGAATCCGAAAAAATTGATTTGCAAAATGCCGAGCAGCTTTTTGTTGATATGCAAAAAGCGGTCGGCAATCTTGGCCCTGTTGCGTTATTGCATGGACAGATGAAGCCGGATGAGAAGGATCAGATTATGCGTGCTTTTAGCGATGGGAAGATCGCGGTTCTGGTTTCGACCACCGTCGTTGAAGTTGGTGTGGACGTGCCTAATGCCACTGTCATGGCAATTTTTGATGCTGATCGCTTTGGACTTTCTCAACTGCATCAGTTGCGCGGGCGTGTCGGACGTGGGCAAAAAGCAGCACAGTGTCTGCTTATCGCTGATCCCAAAAATGAGCAAGGAATTGCCCGCATGGAAATTATGACCAAGACCAACGACGGGTTCTTACTTGCCCAAAAAGATTTGGAAATGCGCGGTTCAGGTGATATTTTTGGAGATAAGCAATCTGGTTTACCAGAGTTCAAAGTCGCTGATCCAGTGGGCGATTTTCCAACCCTAGAAGCTGCGCAAAAGATTGTGGCCCAGATTTTTAAAACCGATCCACATTTGCTGCAGTCTGACCATCAGCCGCTTGCCGCTTACTTGGCGGAAAGCCGGCAGATGCTCGGTAGTTTGGATTAAAACTTGAAAGGAACGAATTGAATGAAAATTGCGATTGATGCCATGGGTGGCGACAACGCCCCAGAAGTTGTCATTGCCGGGGTCGAAAAAGCTAGAGATGCCAACAAAGAATTGACATTTCTTTTGTACGGGGATGAAGCAAAAATTAAACCGCTTATTCATCATGATGAACGGTTAACAATCATTCATACTCCGGAAAAAATTAACAGCGACGATGAACCCGTTCGTGCTATCCGCCGCAAAAAACAGGCTTCCATGGTCTTAGCCGCTCAAGCCGTTAAACAAGGCGAGGCAGACGCGATGGTTTCACTCGGCTCAACTGGAGCTTTGTTGGCGGCAGGCTTGTTTATTATCGGCCGCATTCGTGCCATTGAACGCCCTGGTTTGTTACCAACCTTGCCGACAGTTGACGGCAAAGGCTTTGTGATGCTGGACGTCGGTGCCAACGCTGAAAATCGACCGTATCATCTGTTACAATATGCCATCATGGGCAGTTACTATGCTAAAGATGTTCGCGGCGTTGAAAACCCCCGAGTTGGTTTACTGAACAATGGCACTGAAGCCAACAAAGGCGACAAAATGCATCAAGAGGCTCATGATTTATTAGCTGCGGCTCCGGGGATTAATTTTGTTGGTAACGTTGAGTCTAGTGATATCCTAAACGGTCCTGCCGATGTTGTGGTGACGGACGGTTTCACCGGTAATGCAACGCTCAAGGCAATTGAAGGCACTGTGCGGACGGTCATGCACATGCTGAAGGGGGCCATCTATGAAGGTGGCCTTTCCGGCAAATTAGGCGGTTTGTTCCTGAAGGGTAATCTCAAGGCGATGGCCTCAACCTTTGATATTTCGTCATACGGCGGCGCGGTCTTGCTGGGCCTCAAGGCACCTTTAATCAAGGCTCATGGTGCAGCAGATGCAGAGACCGTTTATTATACTTTGCTGCAAACCGCCAAAATGGTTCAAAATGGCACCGTTGCGAAAGTTGCCGATTATTTTGATGCCCATCCAGAAGTTGGCGAAGCGAAAACCGCTGAGAAAGCGTAGACATTCCAGTGGCAAACAAGTACACTAAATTGGCAGATGAATGGAGGAGCAACATGAGTGAAGACGAAATTTATCAAAAAATTGCCGGCCTAATTCAGGACCATTTTCAACTAAGTCCCGATAAAATCAGCCCGACACTTAACTTTCAAAAGGATCTTGATGCGGATTCAATTGACATCGTTGAATTTGTTTTAGAGTTAGAAGATGCCTTCGGAGCAGAAATCCCCGATGACGACGCCGAAAACATCAAAACAGTTCAAGATGCCGTTGATTACATCAACGCCCATCAGAAGTGACAAAAAGCCGACCAGAGATGGACGGCTTTTTTTAAGAGTTTGCTTGGTTAGAAACCATTGTGTAGTAGACCTTGAAACGCACTTGGACACTGTCCCTGAGACGCTGACGGGTAAGGCCTTGGGGATGGCGTTTGTCTTTCAGCGAACCGAAGATGTTGGCCACAGATAAGAAGTTGCAACGGTCGACACATCAAAAGATTATTCTTTTCGAAATATTCGCCGCTACGAACTCATTGAGCGCCCACAGTTCGCTAAATTTCGGCGACCAGGGCCCAAAATGATGCCATCAAATTTTCGCTTTTGACATGGCAAAACAGCTTTAGAACGCATTTTTCGCTTGCATAACCGCTATAATTTCTTTATACTTAGAGACAATTATTTCAAAAATCTCATCTTGTTTTAATCTTGCGTCGAGGACGCAAAGGAGGAGTTCGCTTGGATAAACCTGAAGATTTGCTGCTGGATGTGCAACATCTGCACACGGGATTCAGACTCGGAGACGACTATTATGATGCGGTCGATGATGTCAGCATCACGTTACGAAAAGATGAGATCTTAGCTATTGTTGGCGAATCGGGTTCTGGTAAAAGTACTTTGGCAACCAGTATTATCGGCCTTCATGATCCGCGCAATACGAAGGTCACTGGCGATATTTTGTACAACAATCTTAATCTTGTTGGCTTGAATGAGGCCCTTTTTGACCGAATTCGTGGTAAAGACATTGGCATGATCTTTCAAGATCCATTGGCTGCTTTGAACCCATTGATGCGGATTGGTGAGCAGATTGAAGAAACACTGGTCTATCACACTAAGATGAACAAAGAAGAGCGTGAAAGTCGCGTCTTGGAATTACTGAACCAAGTTGGTATTCCCAATCCTGAGCGAACGGCACGTTCATATCCGCACGAATTGTCAGGCGGTATGCGGCAGCGGATTGTGATTGCCATTGCGATTGCCTGCAAACCACCGATTATCATCGCTGACGAACCAACAACTGCTTTGGATGTGACGATTCAGGCCCAAATCCTGGATCTGTTGGAAGATATCCAACGGGAAATGCATTCTGGCATTATTTTAATTACGCATGATCTTGGTGTTGTTGCTGAAACGGCCGATCGTGTGGCAGTTATGTATGCGGGCCAAATTGTTGAAAGTGGTTCGGTAATGGATGTTTTCAAGCATCCAACGCACCCATACACGCGCAGTTTACTTCGCTCCATGCCACAGACAGATTCAGATGACGACGAATTACATGTCATTCAAGGCGTTGTGCCATCATTGAAGAATATGCAGATAGAAGGTTGTCGGTTTGCGGCTCGGATTCCTTGGATTCCTGCATCAGCCCATGAAGAGCATCCGATCATGCACGAAGTTGGCCCTGATCACTTTGTTCAGTGTACCTGCTACAAGGACTTCTATTTCCCGGATGACGAACAAGCAGCTGAAAAAGGTGAGTAAATTATGGCAATGATTGAGGTTAGAAATCTAAAAATTCATTATCCGATTCGCTCGGGGTTTTTTAATCGAGTGACGGACCATGTTTTGGCAGTCGATGGGATCGACTTTGATATTGAACAAGGTGAAACATATGGGTTAATTGGCGAATCCGGTTCAGGGAAATCCACCACAGGCAAAGCAATCGTGGGTTTGGAACCGGTCACGTCCGGCTCGATTATGTATCAAGGGCAGGATATTACCAAACGCAGTGTGCGGAAACATATGCAGTACAACAAAGACGTTCAAATGATTTTTCAGGACTCTTTATCTAGTTTGAATCCACGAAAGCGAATTGAGGATATTATTGCTGAACCAATTCGCAATTTTCAGAATCTTACTGGGGATGAAGAACGTCGGCGCGTCCAAGAACTACTCGATATTGTTGGCATGCCAAGCGATGCTTTGTACAAGTATCCGCATGAGTTTTCCGGCGGCCAACGTCAGCGAATCGGGGTTGCTCGTGCTATGGCAACAAACCCGAAGCTCATTATCGCTGATGAACCAGTCTCTGCGTTGGACTTGTCGGTTCAGGCGCAGGTGCTGAACTTCATGAAGCGGATTCAAGAGGAATACAATATTTCTTATCTGTTTATTTCCCATGACTTAGGTGTTGTGAAGCACATGTGTAAGAACATGGCGATCATGCATCGCGGCCGCTTTGTTGAAATCGGCTCACGTGAAGATATCTATAACCATCCACAGCACATCTACACACAGCGACTGCTTTCTGCGATTCCTGACATCAACCCTGATGATCGGAAGAAGAATAAAGAGCATCGTCGTGAAGTCGAACGTGTTTTTAAAGAAGAAGAATCAAAATATTATTCTAAAGAAGGCCGCGTTTTGGATCTCCAGAAGATTTCCGACACACATTTTGTTGCGCTGCCAGATTCAACGATGAAGGGAGTGCATGATTAATGTGGAAAACAATTCTGCGACGGGTCTTAATCATGATCCCGCAATTGATCTTGTTAAGCGTCCTGGTTTTCATGCTATCAAAGATGATGCCCGGGGATCCATTGACTGGTAATTTCTCGCAAGGTCAAAGTGCTGCGCAGATGGCAGCATTACGCCAGCAATATGGTTTGAATGATCCTTGGTATATTCAGTACTTCAAATGGGTTGGCAATATGTTCCACGGTGATTTGGGCCAGAGCTTTGTTTATAAACGTTCTGTTACCGGTCTGATTGGCGAACGCGCCGTGAACACTTTCTGGTTGGCCTTAATGTCAACGGTTATTCTGTACGTTATCGCTATTCCAGCCGGAGTTATTGCCGGCCGTTACGAAGGCACCAAGCGGGATTCAGCTATCTCGGTTGGCTCTTTCATTTTGATGGCGGTACCGCCATTCGTCTTTTATCTATTGGGTTTAATTTTCTTCGGGTTCTTCCTGCAGTGGTTCCCAACCGGTGGTAGTGTGTCATCCACTTATAATCCGGGCACGTTAGGGTATGTCTGGGACCGTATTTATCACATGATTCTGCCAGCTTTGGTTGCTGGGATTATCACCACACCAAGCACGATTCAGTATTTGCGAACTGGTGTTATTGATAATACGAGACAAGATTTTGTCCGGACTGCCCGTTCAAAAGGGGTTCCGGATCGCGTCATCTTCAACAAACATATTTTGCGTAACTCCTTATTGCCGATTGCAGCGTTTATGGGGAACCAAATTACCATGTTACTGGGTGGATCGGTTATTCTGGAAACAGTGTTCAGTTATCCCGGAATGGGCCAACTGTTTGTTTCTTCTATGACCAGTCGTGACTATCCAGTTGTCATCTCTCTGGTGTTGCTATTTGGTTTCCTGACGTTGTTAGGGAATTTGCTGTCAGATATCATCATGAGTATCGTGGATCCGCGGATCCGGATCGAGTAGAAGGTGGGGAAAACTTATGCAAAATAATGCAAATGAGGTGGCAGCAACCACCAAAGTTGAACAATCACCTTCTAACTTCAAGGTGATTTTGAATGAATTTCGCAAAGATAAAGTTGCTGTCGTCTCGTTAATCCTAGCAGTGTTCATCATCCTCGCTGCATTCATTGGCTCAATGATGTTCAATGTCGGTGGTGCAACAGAGGTTAATATCATGGATCGTTACATGGCACCAGGTACAGGTGGCTATATTCTTGGTACTGACGAAGGCGGCCGCGACATGTTCAAATATCTGTTTTTCGCAGCTCGAAATTCAATTACAATTGGGATTTCTGTTGCGTTGATCATTGAATTTGTGGGAGTCGTGCTAGGTACGGTTTCTGGTTACTTTGGTGGTTGGATTGATGCCGTGATCATGCGACTGGTTGATTTCTGGATGATCATTCCATCATTGCTGGTCATCATCGTGTTGGTAACAGTTATTCCACAGTACAATGTCATCACAATCATTTTGATTATGGCTGCCTTTTACTGGATGACGACTACTCGACTGATGCGCTCGCTCGTCCTTTCTGAAGCACGCAGCGAGTATGTGATGGCATCGAAAACATCAGGGACGTCTAACTTCAAGATCATGTTCGCCGGCGTCTTGCCAAATATCAGTTCATTAATCATCACTGATTTGACCTTGACTATCGCAAGTTCTATTGGGATTGAAACAGCACTGTCATTTTTGGGCTTTGGCTTACCGATGGAAACACCTAGTCTAGGGACGCTTATCGGTTTTGCTTCAAACCCAGATTTAATCTTTGATCGTTGGTGGGTTTGGTTCCCAGCCGTGTTGGTCTTATTGACGCTGTCCCTGTCGATCAACTTTGTTGGTCAGGCATTACGGCGTGCGGCTGATTCACGACAACGTCGCGGGTGAGTTTGACGCTTATTTTCTGAAAATTACTGGAGAGACACTTAGAGAAATCGAAGTGTCTCTCCTTTTTTGAAGAAAAAAAGTAAAAATTGTGCCCAAATATTGGTTTTTTTGTTCTAATTATGCTATCATTTAACTCACATGAAGCGTTGCTTCGTTTACATATTGCGATGACGACGCGGAAGGGGGAAGAAGTATGAAAAAGCGTTCTGTGCTCGGAATGATCACACTCGCTACCGCCTTATCAATCACCTTGGTAGCCTGTGGTAGCAAGAGTTCAAACTCCAGCTCAAGCACGTCCAATAAGGCTGTGAAGTTACCGATCTCTTATAACAACACCAAGAAGGCGATTAAGGGTGGTAATCTTAACGTCGGTGTCGTTGACGACTCACCATTTAAGGGGGTTTTCAACGAAGAGTTGTATACAGATGCCTACGATAATGACTATATGTACCCGGCTGCTGAAAGTCTTTTTGGCTTTAACAGCACCTTCAAGTTCAATAACTCAGGTGCGGCCACATTGAAGCAGGATAACAATGCCAAAACAATCACGGTGACGGTTAAGCCAAATGTTAAGTGGTCTGATGGCCAGCCGGTTGTTGCACGTGACTTAGTTTATGCATACGAGATCATTGCGAATAAGGCTTCAAAGAGTCAGCGTTATACTGAATCTTTGCAAAATATTGAAGGGTTGACCGAATATCACGAAGGCAAGGCTGACTCGATTTCTGGGTTGACAATGCCTAAGGGCGATAATGGTAATACTTTGGTTATTCATTTTAAAGAAATGAAGCCTTCCTTCAATACGTCAGGTAATGGTTACTTCTTGGAAAGTGCTGCACCATATCATTATCTGCATGATGTTGCTTTTGATAAGCTGGAATCTAGCGATAAGATTCGCAAGAAGCCACTCTTCTTTGGACCTTATCAGATGAGCAAGATTGTTGCTGGCCAAAGCGTTCAATATACGCCAAACAAGTATTACTGGAACGGTACGCCAAAGCTGGATAAGATTACCTTTGAAAATGTATCTTCAGCATCCAGTACTTCAGCCTTGAAGAATCATAAATACGACCTTGTTTATGAAATGGGCACTGATACTTGGAACGATTGGAAGAGTGTCAAGGGGTATGAAAATCTCGGCCGCCAAGGTTTGATTTATACTTACATTGGCTTCAAACTTGGCAAGTGGGACGACAGTAAGAGCGAAAACGTTTATAATCCGAAAGCCAAGATGGCTAACAAGAGTTTGCGTCAGGCAATGGGTTATGCACTTAACAACGATGAAGTTGCTTCCAAGTTCTACAACGGCACTCGTTCACGTGCAACAACATTAATTCCTCCTGTATTTGGTAAAGCTCATGCTAATATTGATGGTTATAACCTTAATATTAAGAAGGCTAATAGCTTACTGGACAAGGCAGGCTACAAGAAGGGCAAAGATGGTTACCGGACAGATCCAGATGGCAAGAAGCTAACCATTAATTTTGCTACCATGGCTGGCGGCTCAACTGCTCAACCAATTGCGCAAGATTACATCCAGCAATGGAAGAAGATTGGCTTGCGTGTCAAGTTAACCACAGGTCGACTGATGGAATTCAATTCCTTCTATGATAAGGTTCAAAAGGATGATAAGAGTATTGATGTTTATCAAGCTGCATGGCAGCTGTCATCCGATCCGTCACCAATGGATCTTTATTCTCAGAAGGCACCGTTTAACTACACGCGTTTTGCTTCAGCTAAAAACACGCAACTGTTAAACGATATTGATGGTCAAAAGGCGATGAGTCAAAGCTATCGTGACAATGCCTTCAAGAAGTGGCAAGAATATGCTAATGATGAGGCCTTTGTCATCCCAACGCTGTATCGTCAACAGATTTTCCCAGTTAACAAGCGTGTGAAGAACGCGAGTGTCGACTATGCATCATCACAGAACTTGAATTGGGCTAAGATCGCTGTTACAAGTAATACGACAGCTAAAGATTAATCACGTCTGATTCGAAGAGACACCTGCAATCGCAGGTGTCTTTTTTTGTGCGCTCTTGTATAATTAGAAGGTAATAAAAAAAGAGCGCGTGAATGCGTCCGGTTTAGCAACGGCGTGTCAGCTGCTTAGAAGTGATAGCCAGCGCCTGATAGGTACTTCTAAACTTATGACCCAGGCCGTTCACGAGCTCATGCATGCATTTTCGAGGAGGATTTTTAATGGTTGCCTCAGAGTTTGTGAGTGAATTGCGTCAACGTTATGGGATCGAGTTTCATGATCTCAGTCTTTTGGATGAGGCGTTTACGCATTCCTCATATGTGAATGAACATAAAGAATTAGGTTTAAAAGACAATGAACGATTGGAATTTTTAGGCGATGCTGTCTTGGAATTGACAGTTTCAGATTATTTGTATCGCAAGTTTCCCGACAAACCCGAAGGCGATCTCACCCGAATTCGGGCAGCGGCTGTTCAGACAGCGGCCTTCTCGGCTTTTTCAAAAGAAGCGCATTTCGACCGGTATATTAAACTTGGTAAAGGTGAGGAAAAGGCTGGGGCGCGGAAACGCTTAACGTTGTTAGAAGATTTATTTGAGGCCTTCAATGGCGCCCTATACCTTGATCAAGGACGCGATGCCAACATTCGGTTTGCTCAGCAGATTATTTTCCCGAAAATTGATGCGGGAGAGTTTTCAGCCGATCAAGACCACAAAACGGCTTTACAGGAAGTTTTGCAGCAAAATGGTGATGTGGCGATTGTTTATCACTTATTAGATGAGCAGGGACCAGCCCATGAGCGGCAGTTCCACGTTGATGTCGAAGTCGATGGCCGGGTTTTGGGTACCGGTTTTGGCAAGAATAAGAAAGCGGCTGAGCAAGCTGCTGCAAAAGCTGCATTAGCAAGCTTGAAACGGTAAGTAGAATCGGGGTCATCATGCAATTAAAGCGTTTAATCATTAATGGCTTCAAATCATTTGCAGACAAAACTGAGATTGATTTTGTGTCGGGTTTAACTGGGATTGTCGGACCTAATGGCAGTGGCAAAAGTAATATCACTGAGGCCATCCGCTGGGCCTTAGGCGAACAAAGTGCTAAAAGCCTGCGCGGCGAACGGATGGGCGATGTGATTTTTGCAGGCACTGATACGCGACCAGCGCTTAATCGTGCATCTGTCACGATGACTTTTGATAATCATGATGGTTATCTGAAAAATCAACCTGATGAAGTTTCTGTCACTCGGCGACTTTATCGAGATGGGACATCTGAATTTTTATTAAATGGTCAAGATGTTCGGCTGAAAGATATCGTGGATTTGTTCATGGATTCCGGCTTAGGGCGTGAAAGCTTTTCGTTCATTTCCCAAGGGCGGGTTGAAGCCATATTTAATAGTAAACCAGAAGAACGCCGGGGCATTATTGAAGAAGCCGCTGGCGTTTATAAATATAAACAACAGAAAACCAAGGCAGAACGAGAACTCGCCAATAACGATGATAATCTGGCGCGGATCAACGATATTATCGTGGAATTGAAGCATCAGGTGGAACCATTACGTGAGCAGGCTTCGTTGGCGAAGGACTATCAACAACAATCCGGCGAGTATCATCAGATTCATCAAACTTTATTAGCCTTAGAGATCGAACAACTAGCGACTGAACAGGAGAAAACCCAAGGTGAGGCTAAGGTCACCAAGGAAACCATCGCCGCTTTGACGGCGAAGGTTAAAGATTTGGAAGATCAGTCGGAGCGGTTAAGTGCCGTAGATCGACAGTTTGAGAACCAACTTAATCAGTTGAATGACCAGGTCTTGAGCCGGTCGATGAAGCTTGAGAATCTTAGCGGAGAAGCCAACCTATCTAGTGAACGTTCTGCTAATGCTGAAACCACGTTGGCTGATTTAAAGGAACGACTGGCGCGTGCTCAACAAGCGTTAACAGAAGCAAATCAGCGACTGAAGGAACTTAAGACAAAAACAACTGCTGCCGCCGAAAAAGAGCAAGCAATTAAGCAAGAATTAGCCCAGCAGAAACAGGCAAACCAGGATCCAGCCAAACTGAATCAACAAGTGGAAGTAGCCCAGAATCATTATATTGATCTGTTAAAATCACAGGCCGATAACAAAAATGCTCAGGCTGCTTTACAAAAAGATCAACAGTTAGCCGCCAGCCAAAATGCTGCGCATGATCGTCGGATTTACGAACTGAGTAAACATGCACAGGATCAGGAAGCCAAGGTCACTGCATTATTGACGCAGCAGCAACAGTTGCAAGCAGAGGTTGATGAACAGCAAACAGCCGTTGAGCAGGCCAAAACTGATCGTGATCAATTGCAGCAACAACGGGCGGCCCAACAGCAAGCTTATCAAGACGAGCTGGCCACCTATCAGCGCAGTCGGGCGCGATATGAAACGTTATCCGAACTGAATGATGATTATGCTGGCTTTTACAATGGGGTTCGGGTGGTTTTAAAGCATAAGGATCAACTTCCCGGAGTGATTGGTGCGGTCGCAGAATTACTTGAGGTTCCAACTACCTATCAACAGGCGTTTGACTTAGCCTTGGGTAGCAACTTACAGGCCATTGTGACCCGTGACGAAGCGGCTGCACAACGTGCCATTAGCCTGCTCAAGCAACAACGAGCAGGTAGGGCGACTTTCCTGCCGGCTGCCGTTATGCGGCCGAGAGAGCTGCCCAGTGCGGTTCTACAGTTGGTTGAAGGTGCTGAAGGCTTTTTAGGCACTGGGTTGCAATTAGCCCAATATCCTGCAGATTTGGCACACGTCATGGCGAACTTACTCGGCAGCGTTTTGATGGTGGATACCTTGCCACATGCCATCGTGATTGCCAATACCACCCACCATCGTTATCGAATTGTCACAACAGCTGGCGACATTTTAAATCCGGGGGGTTCGTTGACTGGGGGCCAAGTCAAGCAGGGACGCCAAGCATCGCCGCTTGCTCGCAGTCAAGAGGCCCGGCATTTAAAGGTCCAACTGCAAACGCTTGTCGAAACATTAAAGGCAAAGCAAGCTGATTTGACTGCTTTGACGAAAAAAGAAAACGTGGCCCAGGCAGCTTGGCAAACGGCTTCCCAACAGGCACAGTCATTAACCGCAAAGTTGACAACAATTACGAGTCAGCACACAGCCCAAGCGGAAACCTTGCGTCAGGCGCAACGTCAGCTGGCAGCGGCGCAACAAGCAGATACGGCGCAGGCAGATCTTAGTGCCAAATTAACTGAGTTGCAGCACCAAGGTAAAAAATTGGTTCAAGATATTGCTGAAGCACAAGCAACTATTGAAAATGCTAAGGCGGCTGTTGCGGCGGCAACGGCATCCAGCACCCAGCATGCAGCAACGGTTAATGCGTTGAAGACCAAGCTAGCAGTCACAACCAATGATTTGCAGACCTTGAATGACCAGCAACGGCAATGGCAGACGCAAGCACGCGATGCGCAAGTCCAAGCGACCGATTTGCAACAACGAATTGAGCACATTACTGCGACGGCCGAAGAAACTGCTGCAGAAAAGGCCAGTCGTACCGCTACGATCGCGAATTTGCAAACTGAATTAAAGCAGCTCAAAGCGGATCAAACCAAATTAACACAACAAAAGGCGGAAAATCGTGGTAAGCTGAGTCAAATATCGGCGCGTATTACGACCACTTATGAGCAACAACACCAAGCTATGGCAACTTCTGAGCAGCAAGCGGTTGCTTTGAATCGAGTTAAACTAGGTTTGGATGCTCGGTTGAATACTTTAGCTGAGGATTATCAGTTGACTTACGAGGCCGCTAAGGAAGCAGTGACAGCCGATCACGCGCCAATTCCTGAATTGAAAAGTAAACTCAAGCTTTTAAAGCGTGGCATTGATGAGTTGGGACCGGTGAACCTCAACGCAATTGATCAGTTTAAGGAAGTCAATGAACGCTACGAATTTCTCACCAAGCAGCAAGATGATCTTCTAGAGGCTAAGCAGCAGTTAGAAGAAACGATGCACGAATTGGATGAAACGGTCAAAACAAGATTTAAGGATATGTTTGATCAGACCAATAGTGCTTTTGAAGCAATTTTCCCGCAAATGTTTGGTGGCGGTCATGCACATTTGAGCCTTACGAATCCGGATGATTTGCTCGCAACAGGGATCGAGATTTCCGCTCAGCCGCCTGGCAAAAAACTGACTCGGCTTTCCCTTCTATCCGGTGGCGAACGGGCGCTAACGGCGATTGTTCTGTTATTTGCAATTTTAAAAGTGCGTCCGGTACCATTCTCCATCCTCGATGAAGTTGAAGCTTCGTTAGATGATGTTAATGTCAATCGATTTGGTGAATTCTTACGGCATTATGCTAGCGCCACACAATTTATTGTCATCACTCACCGGCATGGCACGATGGTTGCAGCGAATGTATTGTATGGTGTCACGATGCAAGAATCAGGTGTTAGCCGAATTATGGCTGTTAGTCTGGATCAATCACAGAAAGAAGCGATCAATTAATGGGACTTTTTGATGCGATCAAAAAGGCGTTTACCGGTGATGAACCGGAAACGCCTGAAGAAAATAAATATGATGAGGGCCTAGAAAAAAGCCGCAGTAGTTTTGGTGAAAAACTCAATGCACTGTTTGCTAATTTTCGTAGTGTCGACGAAGACTTTTTTGACAATCTTGAAGAGATGCTGATTGAGTCTGATGTCGGCTTTGAAACGGCAGTTAAGCTTAGTGACGACCTGCGTGAAGAAGTTAAGCTTAAAAATGCCAAAGACCCTAAGGCCGTTTCCCGTGTGATTGTGGAGAAGCTGGTGGATATGTATGGCGATGCTGGTAAGGATGAAGACAATGCCCTACATTTTGCTGAATCAGGGCCAAGTGTGTTCCTGTTTGTCGGCGTCAACGGTGCTGGTAAGACAACAACGGTCGGCAAGCTTGCCCACCAGCTAAAGGAAGAAGGCAAGCGGGTTCTGCTAGTTGCTGCCGATACATTTCGTGCTGGCGCCATCCAGCAATTGCAGGAATGGGGTCGCCGGGTTGATGTACCTGTCGTTGCCACGAAAGAAGGCGGCGATCCGGCCGCGGTGGTTTTTGATGGCGTCAAACGCGCCAAGGATGAGCAATTTGATGTTGTGCTTGTTGATACAGCTGGCCGATTGCAAAATAAGGTCAACTTGATGAATGAGCTTAACAAAATCAAGCGGGTCATTGTTCGCGAATTGCCGGATGCACCACAGGAAGTCTTGCTGGTTCTGGATGCGACAACCGGTCAAAATGCACTTAATCAGGCTAAGGAGTTTAATCAAACAACTAAAATCACTGGAATTGTTTTGACAAAACTTGACGGTTCAGGGAAAGGCGGAATTGTGTTGGCAATCCGCAATGAACTGCATGTACCGGTCAAACTTGTCGGCCTTGGTGAAAAGATGGACGACTTACAAGCTTTTGATCCAACTAAATTTGTGGCCGGACTATTTAAGGGTTTGATTAAGGTCGAAGCTTAATTAAAATGAGGAATAACGAAAAAGCGCCGTGCTGGCGAAAAACCAGTACGACGCTTTTTTTATGACATTAAGCCGCTTGTACTTTCTTCTCCCGGCCAAGGATGACCTGTAGGACAATCAAGACAAGGTAACCGATGAGCAGGTAGGTGAACCATGCAGATGGCTGCACCTTACTTGCAAACCAGTATTGTTGCCATGCCGTATTACTCATGATCCAAGCGAATAACCAGCCTAGAAGGCCAAGAATCGCGTTAATGATAGCAAAGAACCACAAATTGCCGTTTTCATGGTTGCTCAGGTAAACACATGAGAAGACCAAACTCCACAGTCCCCAAGCAGCGAGAGCGGCAAACACGGCCCAGTAAATAAAGGTTGAGACCATATTCTTCCCTCCAATTTTTCACATGTTCAGTGTACCACGAAACTAGGGGAAACTGGAAGAGCGCGAACAGGCGCGGTTAGAAACCGGAGCATAAGTGGCCTTGAAGCTAAATGGCTGGATTTTGGCCATTTAGCTTCAAGGTCCTTATGTACAGGTTTCTACGGATGCAAATGTGTTTTTGAAGCAATTGCAAGAAAGCAATCTTTTCTTCGACCCTATTTCTTGGCTGTTATCCACCGATAGTCGAAGCTGGTTTTCTACGCTAGTATTTAGCTCCGTGGCCATCAACCTAATTTTTTAAGTAATTGACCATTTTCAGCGATACCGGTATCCTTATACAAGGACCATGTTCAAGCGGCCGGGGAAACTGAGTTGCCGGCAATCATGGGATTAAAGGAATGACATGATGGAAATCGAAAAAAATTATCGCATGAACTCGCTGTTTGAGTTTTACGGGCCGTTATTGACGGACAAACAGCATGCCTATCTGGCATTATATTACGGTGATGATTACTCACTCGGCGAGATTGCAACCGAGTTTAACGTCTCGCGTCAGGCCGTGTATGACAACATTCGACGTACCGAGGCTAGCTTGGAAGAGTATGAAAAGAAGTTGCATCTTTTCGCCAACTATCAAGCGCAAAATGAAGCTGTTGATACGTTAGTGAGTTATGCGCGTACACATTATCCAGACGACAAGGCATTAAGTACCTTATTAGAACGAGTCGCGGATCAAACCGCGAAATAGCAGGGGGAAATTATGGCATTTGAAGGATTATCAGAACGACTGCAGAAGGCTTTCAGCGGACTGCGGCGTAAGGGTAAGGTCAGTGAAAGCGATATTCGCGATGCAATGCGCGAAATTCGCTTGGCTTTGTTGGAAGCCGACGTCAATTTTGATGTTGTCAAAACATTTATTAAAAACGTCCGCACCAAGGCGCTTGGCGCTGAAGTGCTTGAAAGTTTAACCCCATCACAGCAGATCATTAAAATCGTCAATGACGAGTTGGTCAAGACGATGGGCGAGGCGGCAGTGCCACTGAACAAGGCACCACATATTCCGACTGTCATCATGATGGCTGGTTTGCAAGGGGCCGGGAAAACCACAACTGTCGGTAAGTTGTCCAAGTATCTGATGGACAATGACAGTGCGCGGCCATTATTGATCGCTGCTGACGTTTACCGGCCAGCAGCGATTGATCAGTTGCAGACTATCGGCAAACAGCTCAACGTGCCAGTTTTCGAAATGGGAACCGACGTTGATCCGGTCGAAATTGTTCGCCAAGGGTTGGCGACTGCCAAAGAAAATAAGAATGATTATGTACTGATCGATACTGCCGGCCGACTGCAGATTGACGAAAAGCTCATGAACGAGCTGAAAAACATCAAGGAACTAGCCCATCCTAACGACATTTTGCTTGTCGTTGATGCCATGACTGGGCAAGCCGCGGTTGATGTTGCTAAAGGCTTCAATGAGCAGCTGGACATCACTGGCGTTGTCTTAACCAAGCTAGACGGCGACACCCGTGGCGGTGCCGCACTGTCCATTCGTGCCGTCACTGGCAAGCCGATCAAGTTCATTGGTCAAGGTGAAAAGATGGATGCGCTGGATGTCTTCTATCCTGATCGCATGGCCAACCGAATTCTGGGCATGGGTGACATGCTCACCTTGATTGACAAGGCACAGAAGAATTACGATGAAAAACAAGCCATGGAAATGGCTGAAAAAATTCGCGAGAATTCTTTTGACTTCAATGATTTTCTGGATCAAATGGATCAGATTAGCAAAATGGGTCCGCTGGAAGATATCATGAAAATGATCCCAGGAATGGCGAACAACAAAGCCTTGGCCAATGTCAAAATGGATCCGAAAGACATTGCCCACATGAAGGCGATAGTTTACTCGATGACACCGCAAGAACGCGAAGATCCAGATCTCCTCAATCCAAGTCGACGGCGGCGGTTGGCTGCAGGTTCTGGCCGGCCAGTGGTTGAAGTCAATCGGATGATTAAGCAGTTTAATCAAAGCAAGCAAATGATGAACCAGATGAGCAAAGGTAACATGAAGGGCCTCGACGGTCTCATGGGCGGCGGCGTTTCTGGCAAACTTGGCAAAATGGCGATGAACTCAATGGTCCGTAAACAAAAGAAGAACAAGAAACGTCGGCTGAAAAATGCCAAGCGTTTCCATTCCTAAAAATCAATTTTTTCCTGACCAGCCAATTAGGAACAAGACCGTTGCCAAACGACACATTTTACCTGTGTAAAGAAAAAAGGCTTTACAGCTTAAAATATTTTTGCTATGCTATCAAGGTTGATAAATGAGCAGGAGGTGGACTTAGTGGCAGTTAAAATTCGTTTAAAGCGGATGGGTTCAAAGCGTAAGCCTTTCTACCGGATCGTTGTAGCAGACTCACGCTCCCCGCGTGACGGTCGTTTCATCGAAGCCGTGGGCTATTACAACCCGTTGACTAATCCAGTCGATTTGAAATTAAATGAAGAAGATATTTTGAACTGGCTTCAAAAAGGCGCACAACCTTCAGATACTGTACGTAACTTGCTTGGTAGCAAGGGCATCATGCAGAAGTATCACGAAGCGCGCTTTGCCAAGAAATAAAGGCGGTTATCAATGGTGGATATCGGCAGCTTGATTCAAGCAATCGTCACCCCGTTGGTTACACAACCAGAAGCCGTCAAGGTGACTGCGCATGAAACAGGTGATTACATGGCCTTTGATTTGGCTGTGGCACCTGAAGATGTCGGCCGCGTGATCGGCAAACAAGGTCGGGTTGCGCAAGCGATCCGAACCATTGTATATAGTGTCAAAAGCCCGTACAACAAGCGGGTGCGGCTCAATATTTTGGATGCATCGCATGCAGAATAAAAAGACTGACGCATACCGCGTCGGTCTTTTTATTTTGAAAGAGCGTTCGCTGGCCCGGTTAGAAAGCGGAGCATAAGTGGCCTTGAACCTAAATGGCTGGGTTTTGGCATTTAAGTTCAAGGTCCTTATGCGGAGGTTTCTGGGCCAGCGAACGCGTTTGAGAAGAGCGCGAACAGGAGCGATTAGAAACCGGAACATAAGTGGCCTCAAGCCTAAATGGCTGGGCTTTAGCTATTTAGGTTCAAGGTCCTTATGTGGAGGTTTCTGCGACTGTGAGCGCGTTTAGAGGAGGAAGAACATGCCTGATTATTATGACATCGGCACCATTGTGAACACGCACGGTATTCGTGGCGAAGTACGCGTCCTTGTCACGACCGATTTCCCGGCCGATCGTTTTAAGGTTGGTAACACTGTTTATGTGGCAACATCACCAAAAACTGCCTTAACGATTCAATCCGTGCGAGAACACAAGGGGCTCACCTTGCTGACCTTTAAGGATTACACCGATATTAATCAAGTCCTGCCATTTAAAGGCAAGAAACTACAAGTTACCGAGACAGCGTTACAACCGCTGGACGAGGGAAGTTACTATTACAAAGACATTATCGGCTTAACGGTTATTGATGAACAAGGTCAGACGCTCGGCAAAGTCAATGAAATCTTAAGCCCGGGTCCCAATGACGTGTGGGTTATTCCTCGTAGCGGTAAAAGCGATATTTTACTGCCTTTCCTAAAATCCGTTGTCCAGTCCATCGACTTAGATCAGAAAGTGGCGCATGTGATCGTGCCGGAAGGGTTGATTGACGATGCAGATTGATGTTTTAAGTCTTTTTCCGAATATGTTTGAGCCGTTGCGCGAAAGCATGATCGGCAAGGCGATTGAACGCGAGCTACTTAATTTTGATGTGGTGGATTATCGCAGCTATAGTCATGACAAGCATCATCATGTTGATGACACGCCATATGGTGGCGGTGCAGGCATGTTGTTGAAACCAGAACCGCTATTTGAGGCGATGGATGGCATCAACGAACGTCACCCCAGTCCAAAGCGAGTCATTTTAATGGACCCGGCTGGTAAGAAGTTCAACCATCAAGCCGCTCGAGAGTTATCGCAAGAAGATCATCTCGTCTTCATCTGTGGCCACTACGAAGGCTATGATGAACGCATCCGCACGCTTGTCACCGATGAATATTCATTAGGCGATTACGTTCTCACTGGTGGTGAACTCCCTGCTATGGTCATGATTGACGCTATTGTCCGTCTCCTGCCAGGCGTTCTCGGCAATGATGAAAGTGCCCACACCGATAGCTTCGAGAACGGTCTCCTCGAGTATCCGCAATACACCCGGCCTCCAGAATACCGGGGGATGAAAGTGCCTGAAGTCCTCCAAAATGGCAATCACCAACTCATCGCTCGCTGGCGCCAAAAGGAAAGCCTTCGCCGCACCTATCTTCGCCGTCCAGATCTTTTGAAAACCATTACCCTCGATCAAACTGCTCAAAAACTCTTGCGAGAAGTTAAAACAGAAGAAGCTACTAAGGCGGCAGAAGCAAGATTGAAGAATCAATCCTGAACGTTAGCATACCGTAAAGATTTTCACCTTTACACGTCCAACCAGTCATGGTAAACTTATTAACTGTGATACGTCACACATCAACGACATTCCGCTGGTCGGGATGATTATGAATGTCGGCAAAGGAGAAATACCCATGAATCCATTGATTCAAGAAATTACCAAGAAACAGTTACGCGATGACATTCCAGACTTCCGTCCTGGTGATAACGTCCGTGTCCATGCCAAGATTGTTGAAGGCGAACGCGAACGTATCCAGCTCTTCGAAGGCGTTGTTATCAAGCGTCACGGTGTTGGCATTTCCGCTACTTATACAGTACGTAAGATCTCAAACGGCGTTGGTGTGGAACGGACATTCCCGTTACATTCACCACGTGTTGAAAAGATCGAAGTTACCCGTCACGGCCAAGTTCGTCGGGCAAAGCTCTACTACCTGCGCGCATTACGTGGGAAAGCAGCTCGTATCCGCGAAAAGCGTCGTTAATACTGGAAAAAGGCCGGCAAACGGTCTTTTTTTTTGAGCGTGAGCCAGCCCGCTTAGAAAACGGTGTGTAAGTGGTCTCGGTCGTGATGGCCGGCTTTTAGTCATTGCAACTGATGTCCTTACATGCAGGTTTCTGGGCTGGCAAGCGCGTTATAGCGAAGCATGAGTAGGATGGAAAACTCGTACACGCAAAAAAGAAGCACCCACAGACTCGAGGTGAAGGCTGATGGATGATCAGCTTGTCTACATCGTCTACTATGCGGATCAGTCGGCACCGACTGAGTTGTTGAAAGCCTTCTCGTCAGAACGACGAGCCGCAGAATATGTTGCGATGTTAAAGAATGCGCCTTATCCTAAGCATGAGGCGGCGAATTATCGTTACGCCGCAGTGCAACTCAACTGATGCACGCCACTGAAATTGTAGGAGGTAGCATGATGGCAGAACAACCAAAAGAACGACTGGATCGTATCAATGAATTAGCTAAAAAAGATCGCAGTGTTGGTTTGACACCCGAAGAGAAAATCGAGCGTCAACAATTGCGCGAGGCTTATTTAAAGGACTTTCGTGCCGGATTGCGAGATCAAATCGAGCATACGCAGGTCTTTGATAAAAAAGGCAAGGAGCTCACTAGCAAAAAAGTTCAGAAGATTCAACGTGAACACGGTTGGCGAAAAGATTAGTCTTTTCAACGTCAACCTGCTTTAGTACAATGAAGAATGAAACTTGAAGGAGGCCGCACATTGTTAATCACAGTACTTGTGGGGATCATTGCCTTACTGGTCGGCTTGGCAGGCGGTTTCTTCGGGGCACGGGCTTACATGAAGAAGTATTTTCAGGATAATCCGCCTGTGAACGAAGAAATGCTGCGCACGATGATGATGCAGATGGGTCAAAAACCATCTGCTAAGAAACTGAACCAGATGATGGCGCAAATGAAACAAGCCCAACGTAACGCTAAGTAATTGCTAAGAAAGCGCGATGACAGGAATCACTTTGTCATCGCGCTTTCGTGTCCCAGTGCGTTTGTGCTATGATGAGAGAACGTTAATTATTTTGAGATGCTGATGGGGAAACCATGAGCAAAAGGGTTAAGGAGCAGTGTCGTGGGAATCTTTAGAAAATTAGGTTGGTATTTTAAACAAGAATGGCGCCGGTATTTGCTCGGCGTTACTTTTTTGCTGCTTGTGGCCTTGGTGAATTTGATTCCGCCAAAAGTTATTGGGGATCTCGTTGATGCGATGAGCAAATCTCGGTTAACTAGCAGTCACTTGGCGTGGATGCTGGGGTTATTGCTGTTTTCTGGGGTTGCCCAGTATTTATTCCGGTTTGGCTGGCGTAATGCGATCTGGGGTGGCGCTGCGAAGCTTGAACGAACGTTACGTACGCGGCTATTTTGGCACTTTATGAAAATGGACGCCACGTTTTATCAAAAACACCGTACTGGGGATTTGATGGCACATGCGACCAATGACCTGAACGCGGTGCAAAACGTTGCCGGGGCCGGTATTTTAACCTTGTTCGACTCCATGATTACTGGCGGCACCACCATCATTGCGATGGTGTTGGTCGTTGACTGGCGGTTGACGATTGTTGCCATTTTGCCAATGCCATTGTTGGCGGTGATGGCACGAAAACTAGGCACCCGCTTGCATGCGGCTTTTTCTGAATCGCAGGCGGCTTTTTCACGTTTGAATGATAAAACGCAGGAAAGTGTCAGCGGCATTAAAGTCATTAAAACATTTGGCCAGGAAGCCGAAGATACGGCAGATTTTAATCAAATTGTCGACCATACCGTGCAAATTAATCGGCGCGTGAATATGATCGATGCCTTATTTGATCCAACAACAAGTCTGATCATGGGCTTAACCTATGTCATCACGATCATCTATGGCGGCTGGCAGGTCGTTCATGGACAAATCACGATTGGCCAACTGGTTTCCTTTGTGACGTATGTGTCAGCATTAGTGTGGCCGATGTTTGCGATTGGCCGATTGTTTAACATTCTAGAACGTGGGAATGCCAGTTATGATCGGGTCGATGAACTGTTGCAGGAAAAGTCGACGATCCTTGAAGCCAAAGACGCGATTACGACACCAGCGCATGGCGATATTCGTTATCAAATCAATAAATTTAGTTATCCGGATGATCAACAGGTCGCTTTAAGCCGTGTCCATTTTACGCTGCCTGAAGGTCACACGCTAGGGATTGTCGGCAAGGTCGGCGCCGGGAAAAGCACTATTTTTAAGTTGCTTTTACGCGAGTTTGATAACTACGATGGCGTGATTGATTTTGGCGGCCATAATATCAAAGATTATTCACTGGACGCCTTGTTAGATTCGATCGGTTATGTGCCACAGGACAACTTCTTATTCTCGACAACAGTTGCCGATAACATTCGCTTTTCAGCGTTCGAAAAGGGACAACAGGATGTTGAGCAAGCGGCTAAAGAAAGTGCTGTTCACGAGGACATTAAAAAGTTTGCGGCTGGCTATGACACGCTGGTGGGTGAAAAAGGAGTCAGTCTGTCAGGCGGTCAAAAGCAACGGCTGTCTATCGCACGAGCAGTGATCAACGCGCCTGAACTCTTGATTCTCGATGATGCCTTGTCTGCAGTGGATGCTAAAACCGAAGAAGAAATTTTAGCCAACATGAAGCAGGATCGTGCCCATAAGACGACAATCATTGCTGCTCATCGTCTCAGCTCAGTGATGCATGCGGATGAGATTCTCGTCCTTGAAAATGGTCAGGTGATTGAGCGCGGGACTCATGAACAATTAATTACCAAGCATGGCTGGTATGCCGAAATGTGGGCAAAACAAGAAATGGAAGCAGCGGAAGAAGGTGAATCACTTGGCAAGTAAGGGGTATGAGAGTGCCTGGTCGAAAAGTATTCCGATTCGACAACAACTCAAAATTATGAAGCGGCTGATGGGGTACACTAAGCCGTATAAGCGACAGTTCGTTGGCGCCATTGTGGCGGCTGCGTTGCTTGCAGGCATGAACGTTTTGCTACCATTCATTCTCCAACAGTTCATGGATCGTTATTTGGCCAATCAAAGTGCAACGGTTCAGATTCTGCTGCTGTTTGCAGCACTCTATGCATTTGGCACGCTCGTTAAAGCTGTTTTCCAATTTTTTCAAACATTTTTATTCAACATGGGCGCAGAACGCGGCTTAGAAGATGCTCGCCGTCAGCTGTTTGCCAAACTGCACACGTTAGGTATGCGGTATTTTGATCAAACGCCAGCTGGTTCGATTGTTTCGCGTGTCACCAATGACACAATGACATTTTCCGATTTCTGGAACGTCATTTTAGCTGTTATCGTCGGGTTATTCTCAGTTATTAGCAGCTTTGCCATCATGTTTGCGGCCAATCCAAAGATAGCCTTGATGGTCGCTGCCTTTCTGCCCATTTTGCTCATAGTGGTCTGGTATTACAGCACTTACAGTTCCAAGGTTTATCGGCACATGCGTGAAAAACTGTCAGAGTTGAATACCCAACTGAACGAATCTATTGAAGGCATCGGCATCATTCAGCAGTTTCGCCAGGAAAATCGCATTAGTCAAGAATTCGAAGCGACGAATGAGGAATATCTGGACTCACGTAAGGCGATGATTCGCGTCAATTCTTTGTTGCTGTCATCAGTGATTAACTTGTTATATTCCTTTGCGTTGATTGCGGTTTTATGGGCCTTTGGATTGATTTCGATGCATAGTTACGTGGAAGCTGGACTGATCTATGCGTTCACGACTTACACGGCAAACTTCTTTAATCCGATGGTTAATATGATGGATAACCTTTCGTTTTTGCAGGATGGCGTTGTTGCGGGTAGCCGGATTTTCCGGATTCTCGACAGTCAAGAGTATGCGCCAGCGCAGCATCCTGATGCTCATGCGCTGATCCAACAAGGCAAAATCGAATTCCGGCACGTCAGTTTTGCTTATGATGGCAAGCACGATATTTTGCATGATATCAGCTTCGTTGCCAATCCGGGGGAAACCGTGGCCTTGGTCGGGCACACCGGTTCCGGAAAAAGCTCGATTATCAACGTTATGATGCGGTTCTACGAGTTTGGTGAAGGCCAGATTTTAATTGATGACGTGGACATTCGCGACTATCCCATGCCAGAATTGCGGAAAAAATTAGGATTAGTATTGCAGGATTCATTCATGTTCTATGGCGATATCAGTAGCAATATTCGCTTGTTCAATGACAGTATTACCGATGAGCAAGTGAAACAGGCGGCTGAGTTTGTGCAAGCTGATCGCTTTATCGATAAACTACCAGGCACCTATCATGCCAAGGTTATTGAAGGTGGCACTGAGTTTTCCAGCGGCGAACGACAACTGATTTCCTTTGCCCGCACAGTGGTGACTGACCCGAAAATTCTCGTACTGGACGAAGCGACGGCCAACATTGATACGGAAACAGAGTCCGTTATTCAAGAAGGCTTGCGTCGGATTCGGCAAGGGCGAACGACAATTGCAATTGCCCATCGGCTATCAACGATTCAAGATGCCAACCTGATTTTAGTTTTGAATGCAGGTCGAATTGTTGAACGCGGCACGCATGACGAATTGTTAGCCAAGCGTGGCCGATACTATGAAATGTATCATCTGCAAATTGGCGATCATGCCGAATAAATGCAAATCATTAAAAAGATCCCCAGTACCATGTACAGGCAATTACGCTTGCATACGGTACCGGGGATCTTTTTCAATATAAATCGAATTGACATGATTACTCATTGGTTTTGTTTTTTTGATCAATGGCTATATCCTTATTGGCCTGATCCTGCGTTGCCTTTAACAATTCAAGTTGCTGGCGGGTTTCAGTGAGTTGATTAACCATTTCACCCAGAACCTCAACGGTGAGTCGTTGGCTCTCAAATAAGTTGGGGTTGTCATCTGAAATAATGTGATCCAACTTTGAGTGTAACAGTCGGATTTCTTCTTCTGATTTTAGATTGACATGATAATCATTTTTCGCTTCTAAGCGATCATATTCCGCCGCTCGATTTTGGCTCATCATAATGAGTGGTGCTTGCAAAGCAGCGATCATGCTCAGAAATAAGTTAAGCAAAATGAAAGGAAATGGATCGAATTTCGCCCCGAAAATGCCAACCGTATTCAGGATCATCCACACAATCATAAAACCAGAAAAAATGATAATGAATGGCCAAGATCCGGCATATTTAGCAACGGCATCGGCAATTCGCTCGCCAAAAGTAATCGTCGCTTCCATGTTGTCGTAAACATTGGTCAGCTGAAAGTTGTCTTTGACCAAAGCCTGCGACATTTTTCGATTGATTTTATCATGCGCACGCGCATCTTGCCGTTGTTGGCGCCGCATGCGTTCTAGCCGATAAGTCAGAAGGTGAGGATTGCAGATGAAACTGTTCTTAGTCGCCTTCGGATAGTCGTTTCTGATGATATTGGCCAACTTAGGCTCCAAGTCGCTTAAGAAAAGGCCATCGCTAATCGCATAGACTTTACCGTCCACCAAGCAGGTTGCAGTTTGAGGATTGATCAAGACTTATTTTCCTTTCTTAATTCAGCAGATTCATTCAATTCTTTTCTCGGCAACATGACCATGGCGGATGCCATAGCTGAAGTAGATGACAAGTCCGAAGGCAAACCAGATCAGACTCATAATCCAAGTTTCGACACTTAACTGAGTCATCAATAGCAGACAAAACAGAAAAGAAATAATCGGCGTCACTGGATACCCAGGAACTTTGAAACCTTCGTTGTTAAAGGCTTGATGTCGGCGCAAGGGGATGATGCCAATTGAGACGAAGGCAAAAGCAATTAAGGTGCCGATATTGACGAGGTTGACTAGTTGCGTGAGTGGCACAAGGCCGCCCATGATCGCAATGATCAAAACAACAGTCCACAACGCATTTTCAGGCAGATGGCCTTTAACGTGACCAAACCAACGGGGTAACAGTCCGTCACGGCCGATCGCATAAATCAACCTTGATGAGCTGTAGATCATGGTGACCATCATGGTGAACATGCCAGCCAAGGCGCCTACCGAAATGATACCGCCAACGCTACGCAGATGCACGGCGCTCAAGGCAAAAGCAACTGGATCGGCCACATCTAATTTGGTGAATGGTACCATGCCAGTCAAAACAATCGCGACTAACACATACAAAATGGTGGCAATGACTAAAGTGCCGATGATGCCGCGTGGTAGCGTATGTTGCGGATTTTTGACCTCTGGTGCTGAAGCAGACACGGCGTCAAAGCCAAGATAGGCAAAGAAAACCATCGCAGCACCGGCAAGTACACCTTTTGCACCAAATGGCAAATATGGATGCCAGTTAGCTGGCTGAACGTAAAAAAAGCCAACGACAATAAAAATGGCAATAATGAGTAACTTAACTAATACCATTAAACGATTAATCGCCATGGAGGATTGCATACCGCGTGACAACATAACACCAATGATAAGAACAACAATGACCGCAATTAGATTCACATAAGTACCGTGACTCGGCGAAAACGGACCGGCAATAGCTGCTGGCAAGGTGATGTGAAAGCCTTGTAGAAGACTAGCGAAATACGCAGAAAAACTGGTTGAAACCGCGGCAACTGCCAGCATATATTCCAAAATAAGTGCCCAGCCAATAATCCATCCAAAGACTTGACCAAACACGAGATTGCCGTAAGCATAAGCCGAGCCGGCAACTGGCAGAGCCGATGCGAATTCGGCATAACACATAGCCGCTAGCGAGCAGACGATGGCAGCCAAAATAAAAGCAATCGTGATCGCTGGTCCGCTGGTAGTCGCCGCTACTGTTCCGGGAAGAATAAAGATTCCCGTACCTATGACGGCACCAATACCTAACGCGATCAGGTCACGCGTTGTTAAACTGCGTGTCAGTAAATGATCAGCATTGAGTGCGGCCTGAACATCAGGTTTTCGGGTCATCTGTTTCCAAAGATTCATGAATCAAGCTCACTTTCTGTATTGAATAAAAAGGAAAAAGGTTCGACTAGCGAACCTTAAACTTCTCCGTGTTCTTTTTCTTCCAGATATTTCTTCTTGTCAGGCACATACTTGTACTCTGGATTGATCGCGTAATCGAGCGCGTTAAAGTTTTCCTGCAGCTTGTCACTAAAAGCGGCAAGGGCTTCGTCGGTCAGCTTACCTTTAGGCGGTTCAACAGGTGCACCGAAGCGCACAATCGCAGGCTTACGTTTAAATAATGACCAAAAAGAACCAGGTCCTTGATAAACAGCTGGGACGATGGGGGCTTTGGCTAGTTTTGCAATGAGAATCGCGCCGCCCTTCATATCAGCTGAATAGCGAGAGCCAGTTGGGAAAATCATGAGCGCTTTGTGTTCGTCTTTTAACGCACGAACCGGTACTTTAATCGCGCTAGGACCGGGATGGGCCCGATCAACTGGAAAGGCGCCCACTTTGACTAACAGCCAACGCATTAAAGGATTCTTGAACAATACACTTTTGGCCATAAATGAAAAATGATGCGGCCACGAAGCCAGTGCTAGAAAAACGGGATCGAGCCACGTACGGTGCGGCGCAACCAAAACAAACGGCCCTTCAGGTAGCTGCTGTTTGTTCTGAGTTTGGGCGTGGCCATTGATGAGCCAGATTAAACCGGCAATGATATAACGCAGAAAACTATAAAACATGGCTTATTCTTCCTTCATGGATAAACTTTGTGGTAAATTATACCATTGTATAGCGCACTTCGGAGGAAAAAGGTGTTCGTGATGTCATTATTACCAGGTGAACGGGTTGATGTTCTGGCCAGTCGCAACATTAAAATCATTCAGAGTTCAGCCGTTTTTTCATTCTCACTGGATGCGGTTCTTTTGGCCAACTTCGCCCAGGTCAAGCGGCACAGCCGGGTGGTCGATCTGGCCGCCGGGAACGGTGCTGTCGGACTTTTTTTGGCAAGGGACACGGACCAGCAGGTGACCATGGTTGAGTTACAGCCGCGACTAGCTGATATGGCGAAGCGAAGTGTGGCGCTGAATCAACTTCAAAATGTGACTGTTCAAGTCGGTGATTTAGCTGATGCCACCCAAATGGTTGCCAAAGATTCAGTCGACATCGTCACCTGCAATCCACCTTATTTTAAAGTGAGTTCGCAAAGTATCACTAATCCAAATGATCATTTAGCCTTGGCTCGGCACGAATTAACGACTGACTTCGCAACGGTTGCGCGCGTCAGTGCCGATTTACTGAAATATCAAGGCAAAGCTTTTTATGTTCATCGACCTGAACGACTGGCCGAACTGCTGACGACTTTGACAGTGGTCGGCTTGGCGCCGAAACGGTTGCAGTTTATTCATCCCCGGGAAGATCGCGAGGCGAATATGGTATTAATCGAAGCCATCAAAGCCGGGCGACCAAACGGGATTCGAATTATGCCACCATTGATTGTTCACGAAGCGGATGGCACATACTCGTCATCGGTGAGGAGGTTGCTGAATGGCGACTAAAACGTATTACTTTTACGTGCTGTTATGCGCAGATGGCAGTTTTTATGGCGGCTTCACCGATGATGTCAAAGCGCGTGTGGCCACGCATAATGCCGGTAAAGGCGCTAAATACACCGCCCAACGACTTCCGGTTCGCTTGTTGTACCACGAAGCCTTCGCTGACAAGCACGATGCTTTATCAGCAGAATGGCATTTCAAACATCAGAGCCGGCATCGTAAGGAAGTCTTTTTGGAAGATCATCAGGTTGATTGGCGGTAAACAGGATTGATGTCAATTAAATGATTTAACGAATGATGCAATGGTCAACTGGTGCTCAGGTTCTAGAATAGAAAGCAGAGAGTTTGCGGAGCCAGCTCGGACTACCGGAGACTACCCACCAAGAATAGAACTGAAGCAAAGACTACCTTCTTGCGGTTGCTTCAAAAACGCGTTCTCAGGCGCAGAAACCTGATCACGCTCCGAAACGCGATCACCACCCCAGAAACCGGGGTGGTTCACGCTCTTGTCAAAGTAAAGAAAAGTCTGTATAATCTTCTAAGTGCGATATGCACAAACCACATTGACGATTGATCGTGAGTGGGGTGCTTCGATTGAAGTCCACCTGCGAGGAGACGTCGTCAAGAGGAATAAAACCATAATGGAGGAACAAACGCATGGCAGTATTAAGCATGAAACAGCTTCTTGAAGCTGGTGTACATTTTGGTCATCAGACCCGTCGTTGGAACCCTAAGATGAAGCCGTATATCTTTACGGAACGTAATGGCATCTACATCATCGATCTGCAAAAGACCGTTAAGATGATCGACGACGCTTACAATTTTGTTAAAGAAGAAGCTCAAAACGGTGGTGTCTTCTTGTTCGTTGGGACCAAGAAACAGGCACAGGACGCAATTGCTGAAGAAGCAACTCGTGCCGGTCAATACTATGTCAACCATCGTTGGTTGGGTGGTACTTTGACTAACTGGAACACGATCCAGACTCGGATCAAGCGTCTCAAGGATATCAAGAAGATGGCCACAGATGGCACCTTTGATGTTCTTCCTAAGAAGGAAGTTTCTCTTCTTAAGAAGCAACAAGATAAGCTTGAGAAGTTCTTGGGCGGTATCGAAGACATGCCTCGCATTCCAGACGTGTTGTTCATCGTTGACCCACGCAAGGAAAAGATTGCTGTTCAGGAAGCACAAAAACTGAACATTCCGATCGTTGCGATGGTTGATACTAACACCGACCCTGACGACATTGACGTGATCATTCCTTCTAACGACGATGCTATCCGTGCCGTTCGTCTGATTACTTCTAAGATGGCAGATGCTATCATTGAAGGCAATCAGGGTGAAGATCAAGACGACGCTCAGGAACAACAAGTAGCTGCCGACAAAAAGGCTGATTCCATGGAAGATATTGTGGAAGCCGTTGAAGGCGACAACAAAAGTGCAAAATAATTAATTAAACAATAGGCTGTCTGAGGGTTTCGCATACTGCAAGATCTGCAGGCAGCCTTTTTTAAATCAAGGAGGATCAGATCCATGGCTCAAATTACTGCTGCACAAGTTAAGGAATTACGCGATCGGACACAAGTCGGCATGATGGATGCTAAAAAGGCATTGGTTGCGGCTGATGGCGATATGGACAAAGCTATTGATGTTTTGCGTGAAAAGGGCTTGGCCAAGGCTGCTAAAAAGAGCGGCAATATTGCCGCTGAAGGTTTAGCCGAAATTGCGGTTAACGGTAATACCGCTGCAATTATCGAAGTTAACTCCGAAACAGACTTTGTTGCTTCAAATGATCAGTTCAAGGACTATGTTAATAATGTTGCTGCAGCGATTGCGGCTAATAAGCCAGCCGACCTTGAAGCTGCTAAGGCAACCAAGATGAGTGATGGCCAGACAGTTGACGAAGGTGCAATTGCCTTAACCACAGTTATCGGCGAAAAGATCAGCCTGCGTCGTTTCCAAGTTGTTGAAAAGACAGACAACGAACACTTTGGCAAGTATCTGCACAATGGTGGCCAAATCGCAGCCTTGACCGTTATCGAAGGCGCAGATGACGACACTGCCAAAGATGTCGCGATGCATGTTGCTGCCATCAATCCTGAATATTTGGATCGGACCAAGGTACCGGCAGAAGAATTGAAGCATCAAACCGATATCTTTACAGAAGAAACCAAAAACGAAGGCAAGCCAGAAAAGATCGTGCCACGTATCGTTGAAGGCCGTGTTAACAAATGGCTCGGCGAAATTTCCCTTGTGGACCAAGAATTCGTCAAGGATCCTGACCAAACCGTTGCTAAGTATGTTGCTGCAAAAGGCGGCAAGGTGAAGGGCTTCGTTCGTTATGAAGTCGGCGAAGGTATTGAAAAGAAACAAGAAAACTTTGCTGATGAAGTGATGGATCAGATTAAGGGTTAATTGCTTGAAGGGACACTGTCAACTCGGCAGCGTCCCTTTTTACTTATCTTGAAAAATTAAAAACGTCCGTTCCTTTTCCGCGCTATACACCGTGTGACTGCGTGTTTTTGGGGTACCCTGATCCGTGGTGAGGGAAAATAACGGTCCGCAATTCTTAATTTCAAATCAGCTTCTTTCCGCAGAAACCCTGCGACTATGGTAAAATAGTGCCAGCAACCAACGGAGGTATAGGATACATGGTCAAATATAACCGGATCGTATTAAAAATCAGCGGTGAAGCGCTGGCAGGTGAGGCTGGCTTCGGCATCAAGCCACCGGTCATTGCGACGATCGCAAAGCAAATTAAAGAAGTGCACGAACTTGGGGTTCAAATTGCCATTGTTTGTGGCGGCGGCAACATCTGGCGCGGCGAAACAGGCGCCGAAATGGGAATGGAACGTGCGCAGGCCGATTACATGGGCATGTTGGCAACGGTCATGAATGCATTAGCATTGCAGGACAACTTGGAAAGTCAAGGCGTTCCGACTCGCGTTCAAACATCCATTGAAATGCGGCAAATTGCTGAACCATATATTCGGCGCAAGGCAATCCGTCACCTAGAAAAAGGTCGCGTGGTTATTTTTGCTGGTGGTACCGGGAATCCGTACTTTAGCACGGACACAACCGCTGCCTTACGCGCCGCAGAAATTGGCGCTGATGTCATTCTGATGGCGAAAAACAATGTTGATGGGGTTTACTCTGCTGATCCGAATAAGGATACGCATGCAGTGAAGTACGAAAGTCTGACCCACATGGACATTATCAATAAGGATCTCAAAGTCATGGACTCAACAGCCAGCACCTTGTCCATGGACAACGACATCGATTTGGTCGTCTTTAACCTCAATGAGCCAGGCAACATCAAACGCGTGGTTGAAGGCCAGAAGATTGGCACAACAATCGAAGGGAGAAGCTAATGGCAAATCAAATCATTGATCAAGCAAAAGTAAATATGGGTAAAACTGAAGAATCGTTGCAACGCGAACTCGGCAATATTCGAGCAGGCCGAGCAAACGCCAGTCTGTTGAATCAGATTACGGTGGAATATTATGGTGCACCGACACCGCTCAACCAAATGGCGGCCATTACGATTCCAGAGCCGCGTGTTCTGCAAGTGAGCCCATATGACAAGTCCTCATTAAAGAACATCGAAACCGCGCTTAATGCCAGTGATCTAGGCATCAACCCAGCAAACGATGGCGATGTCATTCGTTTGGTCATTCCACAATTAACCGGCGAACGGCGTAAAGAAATTGCCAAAGAAGTCGGCAAATACTCTGAAAGCGCCAAAATCGCGGTCCGCAACATTCGCCGTGAAGGTCTCGACAAACTCAAGCGCCAAGAAAAAGACGGCGACATCACCGAAGACGACTTGCATCGCTTAGAAAAAGACATGCAAAAGGCTACTGATGACGCCACCAAGCGCATCGATGAAATCGCTGCAGCTAAAGAAAAAGAAATTACTGAAGTTTAATTTCAGCGACCAACAAAAAGGCTGGGACATAATTCTCAGCCAAACAATAAAAAGGAACAATTTTCGATTTGAAAAATTGTTCCTTTTTGGTTTCTCATGAAATATTTACTGCGATTTTAAAGACCGTAGTGCCAAGGCGGAGCAATCGTAGGCCAGATGGGGCTCAGCCGTGCAAACAACACAGCGACGGGCTGTGGAGCTGATGTTGTTAGGCGACTTCGAGACCGGTTTTTGGGCTCGAAGCGCCGTCTCCGCTCTAGCTCCGCGTCGCCACCCCAGCTGGCCGGAGATTGCGGAGTTTGGCACGGCAAGCATATTTTATGCCTAGAACCTTCCGACGATTAATCAGCATTTAATGGTCACAAGTCTTGCGAGGAAATTATGGCTCACCCTTTTCCTATACCCTAATGGCACCCGTTGTCCAGATCCGTGTTACTAATAAAATATCCCCACTTATACCCGCGCTAGTTCGCGCTCTGCCTCTTTTTCTGCTACAATCGTTAAAGACATTTGGTGCAAGGACACCATCGACGTTATGAGGAGGCACCGATTTTGGCCACATCCAAGGCTTCTAAAGTTAAACTTGATCCCGCGCGAATTCCCGCTCATATTGCGATCATCATGGACGGCAATGGCCGGTGGGCGAAACGCCGCTTTTTACCGCGTGTTGCCGGTCATAAACAAGGCATGCAAAATGTCAAAACGATCACCAAAGCTGCCAGTCGCTTAGGGGTTAAAGTTTTGACCTTGTATGCTTTTTCAACGGAAAACTGGAAGCGGCCGGGTTCAGAGGTCAATTACCTCATGCGCCTGCCGGTTGATTTTTTCAATGACTTCATGCCTGACTTGATCAAGGAAAATGTTAAAGTTGAGGTGATGGGCGAACTGGATGACTTGCCACCGCAAACGCGTCAAGCAAGCGAAGAAGCCATGGCTGACACCGCCAATAATACCGGCATGATTCTTAACTTTGCATTGAATTATGGCGGACGTGACGAGCTTGTCCATGCAGCACAAAAGCTCGCTAAACAAGTACAGGAAGGCGAGTTATCTCCGGATGATATTGATGACCGTCACTTTGCCAATGCGTTGATGACCGGATTTCTTGGCGACCTAGCTGATCCGGACTTATTGATTCGCACCAGCGGGGAACTGCGAATTTCAAATTTCTTGCTTTGGCAGATTGCTTACAGTGAGTTGGTATTCGTGGATGATTATTGGCCAGACTTTTCGCCTGCAGCTCTAGAAGCAGCGATTGCTGAATATCAGGCACGGGATCGCCGATTTGGCGGGTTAAAAAAATAAAACAGCTATTTTTTGGTAATGGAGGATTTATTACGATGAAACAACGGGTCATTACGGCAGTCGTTGCCTTGGCTATCTTTATACCGATTTTGATTGCTGGTGGCGGTTGGATTGATATTGCCGGTGCAGTTTTAGCAGTGATCGCTTTGTCAGAAGTGTTTATCATGCGGAAACGAATTCTGGTTTCGGCTGATTATCTAATCGCTGCTCTTGGTGTGCTGGTGGTTGTTCTGCCTAACAGTTTTTTCCGCTGGCTGCCTGCTTTTCTTGGACGAATCGATTTAATATATATTGCGGTAGCGCTGTTGCTATTCCTGACCGTCACGACCAAGAATAAAACTACCTTTGACGACATTGGTGTGTCAGTATTGTCCTTCTTTTATATTGGCACTGGGTTTCATTATCTGATTAGTGTTCGTAATGATGCTGGCTTGGACACCTTGATGTTTGCGTTGCTGATTGTGTGGCTGACGGACACTGGGGCTTATATGATTGGCCGTAAGTTGGGCCGTCATAAGTTGTGGCCGGCTATCAGTCCTAATAAAACCATCGAAGGCAGTCTTGGCGGGATTGCACTGGCGTTGATCACCGTCGCCATCTATCTGATGTTCTTCCCGCAGTACTATACCTTCTGGCCGATGATGGGGATCGCCCTATTTTTGTCCGTTATCGGTCAGATTGGGGATCTAATCGAATCTGCTTTGAAACGCTTCTACGGCGTCAAAGATTCCGGCAAGATTCTTCCAGGCCACGGTGGGATTCTCGACCGTTTTGACAGTTTGTTGCTGGTTTTGCCGATGCTGCATCTGTTTGGCATTGTCTAACCATTAAGGAGATTTTATGACCACTATCATCGCCTTTATCGTTATCTTCTGCATTCTTGTGGTAGTTCACGAGTTTGGCCATTTTTACTTTGCAAAACGCAGCGGCATTCTAGTCCGGGAATTTTCGATCGGTATGGGCCCGAAGCTGTGGGCGTCGCACAAGAACAATACGACCTACACGCTGCGGTTGCTACCACTTGGCGGATACGTCCGCATGGCTGGCTGGCAAGATGAGGAGGACGAGATTAAGCCCGGGACGATGCTGAGCCTGATTCTTAACGATCAAGGCAAGGTTGTCCGGATCAATGCCAGTGACAAAACGACTTTGGCCGGCGGAATGCCGGTTCAAGTGAGTCGCGTCGATTTAGTTAAGGATCTGGTGATTGAAGGTTATCCAAACGGGGATGAAACAGCCTTGCAAACTTGGCAGGTTGACCACGATGCGACGATCATTGAAGAAGACGGAACCGAGGTTCAGATCGCGCCAGAAGACGTTCAGTTTCAAAACGCCCCGGTTTGGCGCCGGTTATTGGTCAACTTCGCCGGTCCGATGAATAACTTCTTACTCGCGATTCTAGCTTTTATTATTTACGGTCTGTTTTTTGGTGTTCAGGTGCTCAATACCAACCAAATCGGAACAGTTGTGCCAGGTTATCCAGCCGCAGAAGCTGGTCTTAAGTCCAATGCGACGGTGCAAACAATTGACGGTCAAAAAATGTCATCATTCACGGATCTTTCAAAGATTGTCAGTAAAAATGCCGGTAAATCAGTGACATTTACCGTGAAGGAAAACGGTAAAAGCAAGAACATCGTGATCAAGCCGAATAAAGAAGGCAAGATCGGGGTTGAAGCACACGTCGATAAGTCCCCAGCAAATGCCATTCCTTTTGGCTTTTCTCAAACTTGGAATTTGGCTGTCCGCACTTGGGACGTGCTCAAATCCATGGTGACCGGCGGCTTTTCACTCAATAAACTGGCTGGCCCGGTTGGTATTTATACCATGACGAGTCAAAGTGCCAAAGGCGGTATTCAAGGATTACTCTTCTTTATGGGTTACTTGAGTCTCGGCTTAGGGATTACCAATTTGATGCCGATTCCAGTGCTTGATGGTGGTAAAATTCTTTTGAACCTGATCGAAATTATTCGCCGTAAGCCATTAAAACCGGAAACGGAAGGCGTTGTGACCATGATTGGCTTGGGCCTGATGGTTCTATTAATGCTAGCGGTCACAATCAACGATATCATGCGCTACTTTTAAAATATTCTAGCTTTGGAGGCTGACATGAAACAATCACGGATGTTTATTCCCACAGAAAAAGAAGTACCGAGCTCAGCGGAGGCCAAGTCGCATAAGATGATGTTGCGGTCTGGCTTTGTGCGTCAGATTCAAGCAGGCGTTTATGCTTATTTACCACTTGCGGAACGCGTTTTAGCACGGATTGAAGCCATTATTGACGATGAAATGACCAAAATCGATGCTGTTAAAATGAAAATGCCTGTCCTCTTGCCAGCTGAATTATGGGAAGAATCCGGACGTTATGAAACTTACGGTCCTAATTTATTTAAATTGAAGAATCGTCAGGACCGGAAAATGATCTTAGGCCCGACGCACGAAGAAACCTTCACCGATTTGGTCCGTAATGAATTAAAATCCTACAAGCGGATGCCATTGGTGTTGTATCAAATTCAGGATAAGTTTCGTGATGAAGATCGTCCGCGTTATGGTGTTTTACGTGGTCGGGAATTCATCATGCAAGATGCTTATTCCTTTACTAGTAATGACCAGGATTTGGATACCATTTATCGGCAGATGGAACATGCTTATACCAATATCTTTGATCGGTTAGGCTTGCGCTATCGGTCGATCATCGGTGACGGCGGTGCCATGGGTGGTAAGGATTCAAAAGAATTTTCCGCGATTGCTGATATTGGTGAAGATACGATTGTTTATTCAGATAGTTCTGACTATGCAGCGAACCTTGAAATGGCAACCAGCATGGCGTTGCCAAAACAAGGGGTCGAAGAACAGGCAGCGCTCGAACCTGTTGATACTAAGGATGCCAAAACGATCGCTGAAGTCGCTGAATTCTTGAAGGTACCAGAAAAGAAATTGATCAAGGCTGTCCTTTTCATGGCTGATGGCGCACCGGTATTGGCCTTGGTTCGTGGTGACTATGAAGTCAACCCGACTAAGTTAAAGAATTTGTTGAATGCTGACTTTCTTGATATGGCGACACCTGAACAAGTGAAGACCGTGATGCACGCAGAAGTCGGTAATATTGGGCCGGTAAATGTCGATAAAGACGTGCGGATCATTGCAGACAATAGTCTAAGCGACCTGACTAATCTTGTCGCAGGCGCTAATAAAGCGCACACGCATTTGCTTAACGTCAATTTTGATCGTGATGTTACCCCGGAAACCTATGCCGATATTCGATTTGTGACTGAAGGTGAAGTTTCTCCGGATGGCCAAGGTGTCCTGAAGTTTACACGTGGGATTGAAATTGGCCACATCTTCAAATTAGGAACCCGATACACGGAAACTATGGGAGCTAATTTTCTTGACGAGAATGGCCGCAGTCAACCGATCATCATGGGTTCATATGGGATTGGTGTTTCCCGTTTGCTTTCTGCGATTGCAGAACAGCAAGCCGATGAACATGGGCTAGTTTGGCCAACCACGATTGCCCCGTTTGATATTCATCTCATTCCAGTTAATCTGAAGCGCGAAGAACAAAAGTCACTGACGGCTTCGATTGAAACAATGCTAGAAGATGCAGGTTACAGCGTTTTGGTTGATGATCGTAACGAACGCCCAGGGGTTAAGTTCGCAGATTCTGATTTGATTGGTGTACCATTACGTGTCACGGTCGGTAAAAAAGCGGTTGACGAGATTGTTGAACTGAAACTGCGTAAAACCGGCGAGACAATCGAAGTTAAAAAAGAAGAATTGATCAGCTCGATCAAGATTCTGATGGGTCAGCTGAATAAGCAAGAACAAGATAATTGATAGACTGAGGAGACGACTGAAGCAGCTGCTTTGGTCGTTTCCTGCCATCTAAGAGGGGTGCACAATTTGGCTTTATCCCAACATGAGATGTTTGAAAAATTATTGGATCAACTCGACTTGGCGGCAGATGTCCGACAAGATCCTTCGTTGACCAGCGGCACGGTACAAAACGTGACCATTCATGAACAATCTCGGCGTTATGATTTCACTTTGGGGTTTGACGCGATCCTGCCATTTCAGACTTTCAATGCAATTGCGACCAAGTTGCCGTTAGTGTTTCAACAGATTGCTGCGACTGATTTATCGGTGGTGGTAACCCAGCCAACCATTACTGACGAGTTATTAGCTCAATATTGGCAGTACGTCGTGACCCATGCCGAAATTGGGACAGGAATTGTTCGCGAGTTATGTGAAAAACAAGTGCCAACACTTGAGAATGATCGTGCTGTGATCAAAACCGAAAATGAGCAAATTCGGCAATACTTGATTCAGCAAGGGCTCGGTAAGCTCGAAGAAACTTATCGTCAGGTTGGCTTCTCTGGCTTACGGATGCAAGCCGAAGTTGATGAGGAACAAGCAGCCCAATCGATGGCGGCTTTTCAGGCTCAAAGAGCTGAAGAAACCGCTAAAATGGCCAAGGCTGCTGCAGAAGTAGTGAAGCAGCAAGCGGCTAAACAAAAACAAGTTCAAACTGACGGCCCAGTTCAAATGGGGCGTCAGATGAAAATGACCGATGCCCCGCAACAAATGGTGACCATCACGCAAGAGGAACGTTCAGTGACGGTTGAAGGCTATGTTTTTGATGTTGAGGTTCGGGAACTGCGGTCTAAGCGGCAGTTACTAATTTTCAAAGTGACTGATTATAGCTCCAGCTTCATTGCAAAAAAATTCAGCAATGGTCCAGAAGATGAAGCCATGTTTGCGCGGATTCAAAAAGGTCAGTGGCTACGCGTGCGAGGCAGTGTTCAAGAGGACAACTATTCCCGTGAGCTGACGATTAATGCACAGGATATTCAAACTGTCTCCCATCCGGACCCAACCGATGATGCTGAAGGTGAGAAACGCGTTGAGTTACATCTGCACACCAATATGAGTCAAATGGACGCTATGAATCCAATTAGCGACTATGTGAAGCGGGCTAAAGAGTGGGGGCATAAGGCGATTGCTGTCACTGACCATGCAGGTTTGCAGGCTTATCCAGAGGCGCATTCAGCCGCTGTCAAAGCCGGTTTAAAAATGCTTTATGGTGTCGAGATAAACTTAGTTGATGATGGCACGCCGGTTGCTTACCGAGCAGATGAGCCGCGTGATTTAGCCAGCGCTGAATATGTGGTTTTTGACGTTGAAACCACTGGCTTATCAGCGGTTTACGACAAAGTGATTGAATTGGCTGCCGTCAAAATGAAAGACGGCAAAGTGATTGATCAATTCGAAGAAATGATCGATCCGGGTTTCCCACTTTCTGAACTGACAATTAATTTGACACATATCACTGATGACATGGTGCATGGATCGAAGTCTGAAGTCGACGTTTTCAAATTGTTTCAGCAGTTTTGCGATGGTGCCATTATGGTGGGTCATAATGTGACTTTCGATGTTGGCTTTTTGGATAATGGTTACGAGCGGCATGGATTGGCGGATATTGACAATCCGGTCATCGATACCTTGGAATTGTCGCGGATGCTGCATCCAGAACGGAAGAATCACAAGCTCGATACCTTGGCGAAGCAGTACAAAGTCAGCCTAGAACATCATCATCGCGCTAATGCCGATGCCGAGGCAACTGGTTATCTGCTTTATGCTTTGGAAAAAGAAGCGGCCAAGATGTATGGCATGACGACCCTCAATCAGTTGAATGATCGGGTTGGGGCGGGGGATGCCTATAAAGCTGCACGGCCAAGTCACGCGATTGTTTTTGCGAAAACACAAGCGGGATTGAAAAACCTTTTCAAATTAGTATCGTTGTCTAATGTTAAGTACTTCTATCGGGTGCCACGGGTGCCACGCAGTCAGCTGCAAAAACTGCGTGAAGGCTTGTTAGTCGGTTCGGCTTGTTCCAGCGGCGAAGTTTTCACAGCAATGATGCAAAAAGGCGAAGCGGAGGCCCGCGCCAAAGCGTCATTTTATGATTATCTAGAAGTGCAACCATTACCTGTCTATCAACCTTTGATCGAGGCTGGTTTGATCAAAGGCGAGGCACATCTAAAAGATATTATTCAAAAAATCATCAAAATTGGATCGGAACTGGAAAAACCAGTCGTAGCGACAGGCGACGCCCATTATTTGGATCAACATGACGCGATTTATCGACAGATTCTGATTCATAGTCAAGGCGGAGCCAATCCGCTCAATCGCCACAGTTTGCCAGATGTGCATTTTCGTTCGACAAGTGAGATGCTGACCGATTTTAGTTGGCTTGGGGAAGAGAAGGCCCACGAGCTGGTAGTTGATAATTCTAACTTGATTGCCAACTGGGTTGACGATGATATTACGCCGGTGAAGGATAAGCTTTACACACCTGAAGTACCTGGGGTGGAAGAAAATCTGAAACATGACGTGATGACCACGGCGCATGAATTGTATGGCGATCCTTTACCAGACATTGTGGCGCAGCGACTCGATAAAGAACTAAAAAGTATCATCGGTAACGGGTTCTCTGTTATTTACAACATCGCGCAACGGCTGGTTTTGAAGTCCAATAAAGACGGATACTTGGTTGGCTCTCGAGGATCAGTTGGGTCCAGTTTAGCCGCAACGATGGCTGGCATTACTGAGGTTAATCCTCTACCGCCGCATTATCGTTGTCCTAACTGTCAATACAGCGAATTCTTCACTCATGGCGAAATTGGGTCCGGTTTTGATTTGCCAGATAAACAATGCCCTAAATGCGGCGCTGATTTGCATAAAGATGGCCACGATATTCCGTTTGAAACTTTCTTAGGCTTCCACGGTGATAAAGTGCCGGATATTGATCTGAATTTCTCGGGTGACTATCAGCCAATTGCACATAACTATATCAAAGTCATGTTCGGTGAGGATCATAGTTTCCGTGCTGGGACCATTGGCACGGTTGCAGACAAAACGGCGTATGGTTATGTTAAAGCGTATGAACGTGACACGGGACAGCAACTGCGCGGTGCCGAGATTGATCGGCTGGCGCAAGGTGACACGGGGGTTAAACGTACCACTGGGCAACACCCGGCAGGTATTTTGATCGTGCCCGCTGACATGGATATTTATGATTTCACACCGATTCAGTACCCAGCTGATGATCAAAATGCTGCCTGGATGACCACGCACTTTGATTTCCATTCCATCCATGACAATATTTTGAAAATGGACGTGCTGGGGCATGATGACCCGACGATGATCCGGATGCTGCAAGATTTGTCCGGGGTTGAGCCAAAATCAATTCCAACGGACGATCCTGGCGTCATGGCGCTTTTTTCCGGCACCAAGAGTCTGGGTGTCACGCCGGAACAGATTAACTCGAAAATGGGGACGCTAGGCATTCCGGAATTTGGGACGCGTTTTGTTCGCGGAATGCTTGAGGAAACCAAGCCAACCACTTTCAGCGAACTGTTACAGATTTCCGGTTTGTCTCACGGGACCGATGTTTGGTTAGGTAACGCTGAAGAACTGATTAAGCAAGGCATTGTCACGCTTAAAGAAGTCATTGGTTGTCGTGACAACATTATGATGGACTTGATTCACTGGGGCATGGAAGATTCAATGGCATTTAACATCATGGAACATGTGCGTAAAGGTCGCGGTATTCCAGATGATTGGCAAAAGGCAATGCGTGAAAACGAGAACGTGCCTGATTGGTATATCGAGTCCTGCTTAAAGATCAAGTACATGTTTCCGAAAGCACATGCGACCGCCTATATCTTAATGGCGTTACGAATTGCTTGGTTTAAGGTCCATTACCCGTTGATCTATTACACGGCATATTTCTCGGTTCGAGCTGAAGACTTTGATCTTGCTGCCATGAGTCATGGCAAGGAAGCAGTCAAAGCGGCCATGAAGGAGATTACCGATAAAGGCATGGATGCCTCTACCAAGGAAAAGCAGTTGTTGACGGTTTTGGAAATCGCCAATGAATGTCTCGAACGCGGTTTTAAGATTAAAATGATTGATGTCACGAAGTCGGATTCGCACAATTTCTTGATTCAGGATGATCACACGATTCTGGCACCATTCCGTGCTGTTCCGGGCCTGGGCGATAACGTTGCCAAGCAAATCGTGGCCGCTCGTGAAGAAAAACCATTCCTGTCCAAGGAAGATCTGGCTAATCGTGGTAAGGTTTCGAAAACGTTGATTGATTATATGACAACAAACCATGTCTTGGATGACTTGCCAGACGAAAACCAATTATCGCTATTTGACGGTTTATTCTAGGCTTAATGCGATTTCATGCAAACTGTCATGAATGTTTAGAAAAAATGCGATGAATTGGCTTACAGGCTTACTAGCACAAAGGTCTGCTAGTTTGCAAGTAGTAACAATCTATGGTATTGTATCAATAGTAATGTAAGGTTCTGGCGGTGAGTGAGCAGCGATGCTCACTCTTTTTATTGGCGAACGTCACCATGTTCGCATCTGGAGACGTCAGAAGTGTTAGTCTTGAATGAGAAAGTAAAGGAGGCGGTGGCTTGAGTACGCAATCGGTTGTTGAAACCGTGACCGCTTTGGTCAAACCGATTTTGGACGACCATCATTTTTACCTCACGGATGTCGAGTTTGTGAAGGAAGGCGGCGGGTGGTACCTGCGTGTGTATATTGACAAGACAGGCGGCATTACACTGGACGAATGTGTGATGGTTAGTGAAGCCTTGTCAGAAAAGCTAGATGCCATGGATCCCGATCCAATCCCGCAGCAATATTTCCTTGAGGTTTCAAGTCCTGGTGCAGAACGGCCCTTGAAACATGAAACTGATTATGAACAAGCAGTTGGCGACTATATCCATGTCTCTTTATTCAAGAAACTGGACGGCAAGAAGGTTTTTGAAGGGACTTTAAAGGAGCTATTGCCTGACCAGTTGACATTGACGGTCAAAGATAAGAGCCGCAAGTTCGATCAGGTCATTGACCGGCAGTTGATCGCTTCAGCGCGGTTGGCGATCGAGTTCTAGTGGAGGTAAGAAAAGCATGTCAAAGGAAATGATCCAAGCACTTGACGCTCTTGAGCAAGAAAAGGGTGTCAAAAAAGAGGTCGTGATTGAAGCTTTGGAAGCCGCTTTGGTTTCTGCTTACAAGCGCAATTACAACCAAGCGCAAAATGTGGACGTCGAATTTGATCCTAAGCAAGGCGACATTCACATTTATGCGGTGAAGGAAGTTACTGACGAAGTTTTCGATTCACGGCTGGAAGTCAGCTTAAAAGAAGCGCTGGCGATTAACAAGGCTTATGAAATCGGTGACCAAATCAAATTTGAGGTCACACCAAAAGACTTCGGGCGTATCGCTGCACAAACTGCTAAGCAGGTTATTATGCAGCGGGTTCGTGAAGCTGAGCGCAGTATTGTTTATGACGAATATTCACAGTATGAAGATGAGATTCTTCAAGGGGTCGTTGAGCGCCGAGATAATCGGTTCATCTACGTCAACTTGGGTAAAATCGAAGCGGTCTTAGGCCGTCAAGATCAGATGCCTAACGAGAAGTATGAAGCCCATGATCGCATCAAGGTTTATGTGACCAAGGTTGAAAACACGAGCAAGGGTCCGCAAGTTTTCGTTAGTCGAACACATCCGGGTCTGGTTAAGCGGTTGTTTGAACAGGAGGTGCCAGAAATTTTTGACGGCACGGTAGAAATTGTCAACATTGCTCGTGAAGCAGGCGATCGGACTAAAATCGCTGTGCGATCAACCAATGATGCTGTTGATGCTGTCGGCACGACTGTTGGTCCGCGTGGTGCGCGCGTTCAAGCCGTCGTTAACGAGCTTTCAGGTGAGAACATGGATGTTGTGCAATGGGAGGAAGACCCAGCGGATTACATTGCCAACGCTTTGAATCCGGCTCAGGTTATCGCGGTTCAATTCAATGATGAGGCCAATGATCGTTCCGCTACTGTGATTGTGCCGGATTACCAGTTGTCCTTGGCAATTGGTAAAAAGGGGCAAAATGCGCGACTTGCTGCCAAGCTGACCGGCTATAAGATTGACATCAAGCCTGAATCTGAAGTTGAATTCGTTGATGATGATGAATTGCCTGAAGCAGAGGCTGAAGCGGCTGCTGAAACTAACGACAACGCAGATGCAGCAACTGACGCTGAGACAACGCCTGACAGTGATGCCGCTGCAGCAGATGATGCCGACGACGCCAAAACCGCCTCAGATGCACCAGATTCAGCTGATCAAGCGCCTGTAACGCCGAGTGCAACCGATCATCCGGCGCAAGCTTAAGGAGGCGAGCCATGAAAAAGCGTAAGATTCCAATGCGCAAGGACTTGCTAAGTAATCAGATGATGCCGAAAAAAGAACTGGTTCGCATCGTGAAGAACAAAGAAAATGTTGTCGCCATCGATCCTACCGGCAAAGCTGCTGGTCGCGGTGCCTATGTGGCACTTGATCCAGCCGCTGTGAAAGCAGCAAAGGGTAAGAAGCTGATTGACGCAGCATTTGGAATCACGATTGAACCAACCTTTTATGATGACCTATTCGCGTATGTCGATCATCAAAAGGCTCGTCAAGAACTATTCGGCAAGTGACGATGCAAAAACAAGCCGTATTGAATTTATTGGGTTTGGCCCGCCGCGCCAGTCGCTTAGTCACCGGAGATAATCTGGTCTTAGGAGCGATTCGCTCGCGTGAAGCTAAATTGGTTTATGTTGCCAATGATGCTAGTGCCAACACCCGCAAGAAGTTTTCGGATAAAAGCAGCTATTATGAAGTTCCTTTGGTTACAGAGTTTTCCAAAATGGAACTATCGCAGGCCATCGGCAGTGATCGCTCGATCATTGCCGTTGTGGATGCGGGCTTCGCCAAGAAGATGCAACAGCTGCTCACCTAAATTGCAGGGAGCGTGAAGAAATGGGCAAAAAACGCGTTTATGAATTTGCCAAAGAAATGCACGTCGATAATAAAGACGTCATCGATATCGCGAAGAACTTGGGTATCGAAGTAAAAAATCACATGTCCTCGATCGATCAAGATCAGGAAGCTAAGATCAAAGGTATGTTAAGCAAGCAGTCAGCTGGCAAAGCACCGTCATCACAGGCGGCAAAGACATCTGCTAAAGCAACCAAGACGAGTTCAGCGGCACACAAAGAGGCTGCTAAGAAGCCAGTCGCTGCCAGTGCCAAGTCAAACGATCATGCTGATGCTGCTGAGCATTCGCAGAAAAACGCAAAACCTGCTGCTAAGCAAGAAAATAAGCCGGCGCGGTCAAATAAGACCTCTGACGGCAAAATCATCTTGAGCAAGTCAACAATTTTGCGACCACGCAGCACACAAACGGCGCATACCAACACGAATCACAATCGTGGCGGCAATACAGCCAGCGCCAACAATACGGCTAATGGCCGGAATTCAAATCGCTCAAACAATAATAATAACAACCGTTCTGCGAACAATGCTAATCGTTCCGGTAACAATAATCGGTCTAACGAACGTAACCGTAATGACCGCAATCGTCGATTCGATAACCAGCGCGTCACAGGGCCAATGCCGCGTGCTGGCCGTCCCACGGCAGCTAATGGCAATCCCCGTCCTGTGGCAGGCAACGGTGGCAAGTTTGTTAAACCAGCGTCTGAACGTCAGCAACCAAAACGTCAGGAAGCGGTCAAACCGGCAAATGCAGCGAGTAAACGTTCTGAGCAACCTCGGACGGAACGGCCGCGCACTGAGCAGCCAGCTGCAACAACCAATCAACGCTTTACGAAACCGGCTCCAGTTCCAGCGGCGGCAGCACCAAAACCGGCAAGTGCCGGCAGCCAAGACAATCGCAATAGTCGGCGTGGCGGCGGGAACAGTAATTTTGGCCGCAGCAACAGTTATGGGAATCGTAACGGGTTTAACCGCAACAACCGGCGCAACAAGAAGAACAAGCGCCGTCAACAAAGCGCACCGAAGAAGGAAATGCCGCAGCGTAAAGAGCGGCCATTACCAGAAACACTGATTTATGAAGTTGGGATGAATGCGCAGGATCTTGGTAAGATTTTGCATCGCGAACCAGCTGAATTGATTAAGAAGCTCTTCATGTTGGGTGTGATGGTTAACCAAAACCAAAGCCTCGACAAAGATACCATCGAATTGTTGGCTACCGATTACGGGATTGACGCCCAAGAAAAGGTTCACGAAGATATTTCCGACTTGGACAAAGTGTTCGAAGAAGAAAACAAGAACCAAGACAACTTACAGCCACGGCCGCCAGTTGTTACTATCATGGGTCACGTTGATCATGGGAAGACAACCTTGCTTGATAAGCTGCGTCACACACATGTGACTGAAGGCGAAGCCGGCGGGATTACCCAGCATATCGGTGCTTATCAAGTTAAACTGCGTGATCGGTTAATTACGTTCTTGGATACACCTGGGCATGCGGCCTTCACTAACATGCGGGCGCGTGGTGCGGACATCACCGACATTGTTGTGCTGGTGGTTGCCGCTGATGATGGTGTGATGCCGCAGACGATTGAAGCGATTCATCATGCGCAGGCAGCCAAGGCACCGATCATCGTTGCGGTTAACAAGATCGACAAGCCAGGCGCTAACCCAGACCACGTCATGGAACAATTGACGGAATATGGGTTGATTCCTGAAGACTGGGGCGGCGACACGATTTTCGTCAAAATCTCAGCTAAATTTGGCAAGAACATCGATGAATTGTTGGAAATGATTTTACTTGAAGCCGATGTGCTCGAACTCAAAGCTAACCTTGATCAAAAAGCGGTTGGTACTGTGATCGAAGCACGTTTGGATAAGGGTAAGGGTCCTGTTGCTACCGTACTGGTTCAACAAGGTACGCTGCATACAGGTGATCCAATCGTTGTCGGGAATACTTTCGGCCGCGTCCGTGCCATGACTAATGATCATGGCCGGCGGGTCAAAGATGCTTTGCCATCAATGCCTGTTGAAATCACTGGTATCAACGATGTGCCACAATCGGCTGACAAGTTTGTTGTCTTTGCCGATGAACGCACCGCGCGTGCTGCTGGTGAGGAACGGGCCAAGCGGGCACAGGAAGAAGAACGTAAGAACACCAACCATGTCACGTTGGATAATCTTTTTGAAACAATGAAGGAAGGTCAGCTGAAAGAAGTTGACGTCATCATCAAGGCCGATGTGCAAGGCTCAGTTGAAGCCTTGGCTGGCAGTCTTGAGAAAATCGAAGTTAAGGGTGTTCGGGTGAATATTATTCATCAGGCCGTTGGCGCGATTAACGAAAGTGACGTTACCCTTGCAGCTGCAAGTAACGCGATCATCATTGGCTTTAACGTTCGCCCAACTGCGCTGGCAAAAGCCCAAGCAGAACAAGACGATGTTGATATTCGGTTGCATAGTGTCATTTACAAGGCGATCGAAGAAGTCGAAGCTGCGATGAAGGGTATGCTGGAACCAACCTATGAAGAAAAGGTGATCGGAACAGTGACTGTTCGCGAAACAATTCCGGTTTCTAAGGTTGGTACCGTTGTCGGTGGTTATGTCGATTCCGGCTATATTACCCGCGACGCTGGTGTCCGTCTCGTTCGCGATGGCATCGTCAAGTACGAAGGTAAACTCGGCTCCTTGCGTCGCTTTAAAGACGATGTCAAGGAAGTCCGTCAAGGCTTTGAACTTGGCCTGACCATTGAGAACTACAACGACATTAAAGTCGATGATCAAATTGAAGCCTTCACAATGGAACAGGTTCCAGTGAAGTAACTAACCCAAACGTATCTCAGGATTTAATGATACCGACTGTTTTGAAGGAGGTAGGCAGATATGAAACATCGTATCGGTCGAGTTGAGACTCAGATCCAACGTGAAGTTGACGATATCTTGTTGAAAGATGTCAACGATCCGCGGGTTAAAGGCGTGACGATTACCGGAGTCAAACTGACCGGTGATCTGCAACATGCCACCATTTTCTACAGCATTCTCGATGATGCGCCTGACAAAGTCGAAGCAGCCCAAACCGGTCTGGACAAGGCCAGTGGACTCATTCGCCGCGAAGTCGGGCAGCGTATCCGGTTATTTAAAGTTCCGGAAATCGAGTTTGCCCAAGACAAATCCGTTCAATACGGCGCACGCATCGATCAACTGATCAATGAAGTACGACGGAAGAATCTTGAATAAGCGCCACTTAAAAGAAGGATCTGACTGCTGCTAGTGGTCAGGTCTTTTTTTATAATCGATAACTGATACTGTGTCAGCAATAGGAGGATTGTGTATCTGGTTTGAATTTTGAAATCGAATGCGGAGCCGACTCGTAGCTGCGGTGTTTAAGGAGCCTTACAGAGACAGTCCAAAGTCGCGGTGCAAAAATAGATTTGTGGTTCTTACCTCATATCCCCTAGACAATCTTTTGAATCTAAACCGTAATAGAACCATCAATTCAAACCTTCAGACTTTACCGCCCAACAGCTTTAGGTTTTCAAGCTTGCACGGTATAATAATAATCATTGAGAAAGGAAGGATCACGATCAAGTTACTAGGTGCCTTATACGGACCATTCTTCTCAGCGCATAATTGGCAACTGGCATTTTCTGTTAGCGGCCTCGTGACCATTTTCAGCTTGATCTTGCTAGAATGCATGCTATCAGTCGACAACGCTGTCGTGCTCGCTGCACAAACCGAGCAGCTCAAGGTCGAATCAGAACGAAAAAAAGCTCTGATGTACGGTATGGGTGGTGCATACATATTCCGCTTCATTGCTATCGGACTAGGTACTTACTTATTGCAATTCTGGCCGATCAAAGCGATTGGTGCGGCGTATCTTGTCTGGATGAGTGCGAGTTATTTTTATGAAGTGCGCCATCCAAAAAATCAGAGAGGGACGCATGGAAAACGACCTCACGGGCTTTGGGGGACAGTCATTCAAATTGAGAGTCTCGATATCGTATTTTCGGTTGATTCAATTTTGGCGGCCTTGGCAGTGTCCAGCAATCCGGTGATTGTTTTGATTGGCGGTTGTCTCGGTATCTTTGCTATGCGGCTGGTGGCGCAGGTCATCACCACCTTTATTGATCGTGTTCCGGAACTTGAAACCGCAGCTTATATTCTTGTAGGTCTCATTGCCATTAAGCTAGGTCTCAGTCTGCCAATGATTGATGTGAAAACGCCAGACTGGCTTTTTTCGGTCCTAGTGGTGCTTGTTTTCATCTGGGCCGGCTGGCGACATGTCGAGCATGAAAAACATCATCATAGTATGTATAAAAAATCAAAACCATGAAAGGAACTGCCATGAACGGGATTTTGCCGTTATATAAACCCACTGGCATGACCAGTGCTGATGCGGTGTATCATGCCCGCAAGATTCTTGGTATCAAAAAAATTGGCCATTCCGGCACCCTTGATCCTAATGTGGACGGCGTGCTGCCGCTGGCGATTGGTGCAGGCACTAAAGCGGTGCCGCAATTAATGGCCAGTGGGAAAGTCTACACCGGAGAAATCACGTTAGGTTTTGCGACGACAACCGAGGATTTGGATGGGGAAGTTGTTGATAAAACGCCTTTAACGCAGCCGTTTACAGCTGATCAGTTGGATGCTGCATTGACTGCGTGGACAGGAAACATCACACAGATTCCGCCGATGTTTTCGGCGGTCAAGGTCAATGGTCGCCGGCTTTACGAATATGCGCGCGCCGGTGAAACTGTGAAGCGGCCAGAACGACAGGCTACGGTGTCACAGTTTACACGTACCGATGAACCGGTTTTTTCAGCCACTGATGGCACCCAGCGTTTTCGGTTTGAGGTCCATGTTTCTAAGGGAACCTACATTAGAACACTAGCAGTGGATGTTGGCAAAACGCTGGGAGTTGCTGCGGTGATGAGTCAATTGACGCGAGTAAAAAGCGGCGGGTTTACGTTGAACCAGGCGGTTAGCATTCAGCAATTGAAGGCGCATGCCGCGGCAGGTACTTTAGCCGATGTGATTCAACCGATTGATATTGCTTTTGCCGATCTGCCTCAAGTTGATTTGACCGTAGAACAATTTGAGGCAATCAGTCATGGCCGCTTTTTATCGCTCGATCAGCAGACTCCGCGCGTTCGTCTGCATTTTGCAGGCGTTCTTAAGGCTATCTATCGCCGAGAAGACGATCAGTATCGGCCAGATTTAATGTTTTTAGCTAATGAAAAGAATGTGTGAAAATTTATGAAAACAATTGATATTCAGCCGCCATTGCAGGTGTCCGCGGCCCCGCCACAGCCCATCGTCTTGACCTTGGGCTTCTTTGACGGCGTCCATCGCGGCCATCAAGCGGTGATTAAAACCGGCAAGAAGATCGCTTTAGCAAAAAAGATACCGTTGGCGGTGATGACGTTCAATATTCATCCAGCCGTCGTTTATCGTGGGGTTTCCGAAACCGATATTCGGTATTTATCCACTCGTGAAGAGAAAATCAGAATTATGCAGTCACTGGGCGTGGACTATTTGTATGTGGTTCACTTTACCCCAGATTTCGCTGCGCTGACGCCGCAAGCATTTGTCGATCAGTATTTGGTCGGTCTGAAGGCGGATACGGTAGTTGCAGGTTTTGACTATACTTATGGCAAGCGGGATGTTGCATCTATGGCTTTATTGCCAAAATATGCTCGTGGCCGGTTTGATGTCATCAGCGTGCCGGAACTCGCTGAGGATGGTCAAAAGGTCAGTTCAACCCGAATCCGGCATGCACTCGATTCCAGAGATATTGATACGGCCAATGATTTTCTGGGTTATACCTATACAACTGCTGGTAAGGTGGTTCATGGTGAGGCGCGTGGCCGTTTGCTTGGCTTCCCAACAATCAATTTGGAGACACTTGGCCAACAGCGATTACCAGGCATTGGTATTTATGCAGTGAAGGTCAAAGTTGGCACCACTTGGTATTTAGGCATGGCCTCCATTGGCCGTAATGTCACGTTTGGCGCCGATCGAGACGTGACACTTGAGATTAATTTACTTGATTTTAATCAAATGATTTATGGCGAAACCGTTCAAGTTCGCTGGTATCACTATTTACGCGGTGAAGTGAAATTTGCTGGTGCTGATGCCTTGATTGATCAATTGAAAAAAGATGAAACTGCCGTCCGAGACTATTTTGCCGCAAAGAAGGGTTAATATGGCAGGTGCTTATCTTCACATACCATTTTGTGAACATATTTGTTACTACTGCGATTTCAACAAAGTTTTCATCGAAGGCCAGCCAGTTGATGATTATGTGGCCATGCTGCTAAAAGAAATGCGGATGGTGATGGCCGAACATCCTGAAGAAAAAATTCAGACGGTTTATGTCGGTGGTGGCACGCCCAGCACGCTGACACCGACACAATTGGCTACATTGTGTCAGGGTATTCATGATATCCTACATTTTGATCAAGGGGAGTTTACTTTTGAAGCTAACCCCAATGACTTGCTCACGACCGAAAAATTGCAAGTGCTACATGATTATGGTGTCAACCGTTTGTCGATTGGCGTGCAATCGTTTAATGATGATGTATTACGCCGAATCGGCCGGATACATCGAGCAAAAGATGTTTACACTGCCATTGCTAACGCCCGTCAAGTCGGGTTTGATAATATTTCGATTGATTTGATTTTTCGACTACCTGATCAAAGCCGCGATGACTTTCTGACCAGTTTGCAAAAGGCGTTGGCACTGGATCTGCCGCATTACTCAACGTATTCCCTAATTTTGGAACGTAAAACGATCTTCTATAATCTGATGCGACAGGGCAAGTTGCGCTTGCCGACCCAAGACGTCGAGGCCGATATGTATCAAGATGCGATCGATCTCATGGAAGCACATGGCCGACATCAATATGAAATTAGTAATTTTGCAAAAGACGGGTACCAGTGTGAGCATAACTTGCTTTATTGGCGCAATGACAAGTACTTTGGCTTCGGTGCTGGCGCGTTTGGGTATCTTGGTCGTGATCGCTACCACAACTATGGTCCTATTAAGCAGTATTTAACACCATTACATGCTGACCACTTGCCGGTCCTTGAACATCATTTGGTGCCACAGTCAGAACAGATCGAAGAAGAAATGTTTTTAGGCTTGCGGACGATGCAGGGGGTCAGTGAAGCGCGGTTTTATGATCGCTACCACATGACAGTTGACGCCATTTATGGTGAAACTGTGCCGGAACTGGTCAGTCAAGGTTTGGTTGTGCGCCAAGATGGCTACATTCGCCTGACCAACAAAGGCAAGTTCCTCGGCAACGAGGTTTTTCAACGTTTCTTGATTGATGAGCCGCTTGTTTAAGTGCTAAAAGAAACGACTGTGTTGTTAAAATGCACTTGCCATAATTTTCACTAGAAACGTTCACAATCTAGCAATCGTACCTTGACTTTGCTAACCTCGCTTGGTATATTATTCATTGTATTAGCACTCATATAAAACGAGTGCTAAAGGTGAGGTGAGAAAATGTTGACGAAACGGCAATTGCTCGTCTTAAAAGAGATCATCCGGTTGTTTACTGAAAGTGGCCAGCCGGTGGGCTCAAAGACGTTAATGCAAGAGCTGCCGGTTCACGTCAGTTCTGCGACGATCCGCAACGACATGGCAGCGCTGGAAGATGCCGGTCTGATCACCAAGACCCATAGCAGTTCAGGTCGAGTTCCTTCGACACAAGGCTATCGCTACTATCTTGATCATCTTGTTGAACCCGTGCGCGTCTCTCGCCATGATTTGGCAACGATCAAGCAGGAGCTTGGCCAGCGTTACAGCAAAATGGACGAAATTGTGGCACAAAGCGCGCAGATTCTATCAAATCTGACGAGCTACACTGCCATTAGTCTCGGTCCGGAAGTCAACAATATTAAGCTCACTGGGTTCCGACTCGTACCACTAGGTAACCATCAAGTCATGGCCATTTTGGTCACGAATAATGGTAATGTCGAAAATCAGGTGTTCACCGTCCCGCCGTCCATTTCTTCCGATGAACTTGAAAAAGCCATCAGAATTGTGAATGATCAGCTGGTCGGGTTGCCATTGGTTCAGGTAGCACAGCGGCTGAGGACGGATGTCCCGTCCATGCTAATGCAGTATTTGACCAGCCCAGACGGCTTCCTTGATATTTTTGGCAATGTCTTAAAGTCAGCTGCCTCTGAACGTTTTTATGTTGGTGGGCGGTTGAACTTGATGGATTACCTTGGCGATTCGGATATTCACGAGCTGAAAAAGATCATGTCGTTGATCGATGCGGATCACGGCGATCTGACTGAGTTGCTGGGCGGCCCGATCCGCCAAACACCGGTTCAAGTGCGACTGGGTCCGGAGTTAAAACCTATTGATCTAGCGAACCTCAGCTTGATCACTGCTAGTTATGATGTTGGTGGTCACGGTACCGGTATGATCGCCCTCTTGGGACCGACGCAAATGCCGTACTCCAAGATGATCGGCTTGCTCGACGTTTTTCGCGAAGAGCTAGCTAAACGGTTGACAGACTACTATGCCAACTTTGATCAATAATCATGTTAGCAAATAGCATCAGTTGGTGTTTTTAAGCCAACTGATGCGTTTAAAGAATAGCGTGAACTGACACGTTCAGAAATCGGCGCACAAATGCAATGGTCTTTTTTGGGCATTGTGCATGTGTTCCTTATGGATAGGCTTTTACGTCAGGAAACGCGTTAAAGGAGGATACCATGGCAGAACAAAAAGCAAAGCATGCAGCAAACGCCGCAAAGAAAGCTGAAAAGTCTGCTGATACGAAAGAGACTTCGTTAAAAGAAGATATTTTACAAGAAAGTATCGCGGATCTTAACGAACAACTTTCGAACAGTAAACATGACGGCGAGCAGTTGAAGCAAGAACGCGACGACTTTGAAGATAAATACCTGCGTGCCGCTGCAGAAATTCAAAATATGAATGCTCGCTTCGAGAAAGAGCAGCAAAAGCTGTTGAAATATGATGGGCAAAAGTTGGCTAAAGCCATTTTGCCAGTTGTTGATAATCTCGAGCGGGCGCTTGCAACCGAGGCCAAAGATGACAGTGCAGTTTCCCTGAAGAAGGGTGTTCAAATGGTTTACGACCATCTGGAACGCGCTTTGAAGGAAAACGGCATCACTGCCATTGATGGTGCCGGGGACAAGTTCGATCCCAATACCCAGCAAGCCGTTCAAACGGTCGCAGCGGATGATCAACATCCAGCTGACACAGTCGCGCAGGTATTGCAAAAGGGGTATTACCTCAAGGATCGTGTGTTGCGTCCTGCTATGGTTGTCGTTGCAAAATAATTAATCTGAAAATAAAGAAGGTATAAACTATGAGTAAAGTTATTGGTATTGATTTAGGGACTACCAACTCAGCTGTTGCGGTTCTGGAAGGCAATCAGCCAAAAATTATCACCAACCCTGAAGGCAATCGGACCACGCCATCTGTTGTTGCATTTAAAGATGGTGAAATCCAAGTCGGTGAAGTGGCCAAGCGCCAAGCGATCACTAACCCAGACACGATTGTTTCCATTAAGCGCCATATGGGTGAAGCTAACTACAAAGTCAAGGTTGGCGATAAGGAATACACCCCTCAGGAAATTTCTGCGATGATTTTGCAATACATCAAGAAGTTCTCTGAAGATTATCTTGGTGAACCAGTTAAGGACGCCGTTATTACCGTACCGGCTTACTTTAATGATAGCCAACGGCAGGCCACCAAGGATGCCGGCAAGATTGCTGGTTTGAATGTTCAGCGGATTATCAATGAACCAACCGCTTCTGCCTTGGCTTATGGCTTGGACAAAGGCGACAAGGACGAAAAGATTTTGGTTTACGACCTTGGCGGTGGGACCTTTGATGTTTCCATTCTGCAATTAGGCGACGGGGTCTTTGAAGTGCTGTCGACCAATGGTGATACCCATTTGGGCGGTGATGATTTTGATAACAAGATCATCGACTGGCTAGTTGCTGAATTTAAGAAAGACAACAACATTGATTTGTCCAAGGATAAAATGGCGATGCAACGGCTGAAGGATGCCGCTGAAAAGGCTAAGAAGGATCTGTCCGGGGTTACCCAGACACAGATCAGCTTGCCATTTATCTCTGCTGGCCCTAATGGCCCGTTGCATTTGGAACGTACCTTGACGCGGGCACAGTTTGACGAAATGACCGCTGACCTGGTTGCCAAGACCAAGATCCCAGTCGAAAATGCTTTGAAGGATGCCAAGTTGACCAACGCTGACATCGACAAGGTTATTTTAAATGGTGGTTCAACTCGGACACCAGCAGTTCAGGAAGCAGTTAAACAGTGGACTGGCAAGGACCCAGACCACAGCATTAACCCAGACGAAGCGGTTGCGCTTGGTGCTGCCATTCAAGGCGGGGTCATCTCTGGTGATGTCAAGGATGTTGTGCTGTTGGATGTAACGCCGTTGTCTCTTGGGATTGAAACCATGGGCGGTGTCTTCACCAAACTGATTGATCGTAATACCACAATCCCAACCTCAAAGAGTCAAGTCTTCTCTACTGCAGCAGATAGTCAACCAGCCGTTGATATCCACGTACTTCAAGGGGAACGGCCAATGGCAGCTGACGATAAGACACTCGGGCGCTTCGAGTTGACGGATATTCCGCCAGCACCACGTGGCGTTCCTCAGATCGAAGTTAAATTCGATATTGATAAGAACGGCATTGTTCAGGTTTCTGCGAAGGATCTTGGCACCGGCAAGTCGCAAAACATCACCATCAAGAGTTCTAGCGGTTTGTCCGATGAAGAAATTGAACGGATGAAGAAGGAAGCCGAAGAAAACGCCGATGCCGACGAAAAGCGTAAAGAAGAAGTCGACTTAAAGAATGACGTCGATCAGCTGCTCTTCCAAACCGATAAGACATTGAAAGATGTTGACGGTAAGGTGCCTGAAGAAGACATCAAGAAGGTCAAGGATGCTCAGGAAGCCTTGAAGAAGGCTCAACAAGAAAACAACTTGGACGACATGAAGCAAAAACGGGATGACTTGAACAAACTGGTTCAGGATATGACCGTGAAGTTGTACGAAAATGCCCAGAAGAATCAGCAGGCGCAAGGCGGCCCAGCCAGCGGTGCAGCAACTGATGCAGGCGCAGCTCAAGGCAGCGATGATAAAAAGTCTGACGATGACACCATTAATGGTGACTACAAGGATGTTTCCGACGACGATAAGAAGTAACATGTTGTATCATGAGCAAGAAGCCGAAGCCGCGGCGCGGTTTTGGCTTTTTGTTTGAATTATGCTATGCTGAACAGGCATTTTCAGTCATGATCTGAATCGAGGAGGAACTATGGCGGATCAGAAAGATTATTATGAGACACTCGGTGTAAGCCGAGATGCCGATGATGACACCATTCGTAAAGCGTTCCGCAAGCTTTCGAAGAAATACCATCCGGATCTCAACCATGCACCAGGGGCTGAGCAGAAGTTCAAAGACATTAATGAAGCCTATCAGGTTTTGTCTGATCCCCAAAAACGGGCGGCCTATGACCAGTATGGTTCTGCTGACGGTCCGCAAGGGTTTGGCGGCGCTGGTGCTGGTCAAGGCGGATTTAGTGACTTTGGCGGCGGACAAGGCGGTTTTGGCGGATTTGACGATATCTTCAGTCAATTCTTTGGCGGTGCCGGCGGTGGTGCGCAGGCTAATCCATCCGCTCCGCGCCAAGGAGCCGATTTGCAATACCGCATGGACCTAACGTTTGAGGAAGCTATTTTTGGTAAAGACACCAAAATTTCCTATGATCGTGAAGCCGTTTGTCATACCTGCAATGGCAGCGGCGCTAAACCTGGTACCAGCCCAGTGACCTGTCATAAGTGTCACGGTAGTGGGTATATTCAGGTTCAGCGCAATACCGCATTTGGCGCGATGATGACGCGGCAGGTTTGCGATGTTTGCGGCGGCACAGGTAAGGAAATCAAGGAAAAGTGCCCGACTTGTCATGGCACTGGCCACGAACAGGAACGTCACACCATCGATGTGAAAGTACCGGCTGGTGTTGAAGATGGCCAGCAAATGCGACTACAGCAGGCTGGTGAAGCTGGAACCAACGGTGGCCCTTATGGTGATCTCTATATTGTTTTCCGAGTCGCACCAAGCAAAAAGTATCAACGTGACGGTTCAGAAATCTATCTGACCATTCCGTTGAGCTTTGCTCAGGCAGCCTTAGGTGACGAGATCAAAGTCGACACCGTTCATGGTGCAGTTGAATTGAAAATTCCTGCTGGCACTCAAAGCCAGACGAAGTTCAGACTTCGCGGCAAAGGGGCACCACGCCTACGAGGCAACGGCACTGGTGATCAGATTGTCACCGTTGAAGTGCAGACGCCAAAGCATTTGAATGAGAAGCAAAAGTCAGCCTTAATGCAGTTCGCAGCCGCTAGTGGCGAGGATGTCACCCCGCACAATGGCACGCTGTTCGATCGGGTTAAGGAAGCTTTTAAAGGCGGTAAGTAAGCAAAAAGCGATCCTATATGGATCGCTTTTTTGATGGGGACATGTTTGAATCGTTACAGAATGGAATCAAGATCAAACTGACACTACCTTTAGTTGTCCGTTTCTACCGAGCTGCGCCAAGCTCTGCTATAATAGAACTCATATCACATTCGCTTAGAAAGTAGGCACTACTAAACATGAATCAAGAAGAAATGCTGGACCGCCAAAAGCATATCCGCAATTTTTCGATCATCGCCCACATTGATCACGGGAAGTCGACCCTTGCTGATCGTATTTTGGAGTTGACCGATACCATTGCCAAACGTGATATGCAGGCGCAGGTGCTAGACGATATGGCACTTGAACGTGAACGTGGCATTACCATTAAACTAAATGCGGTTGAACTGCATTACAAAGCTAAAAATGGCGAAACTTATATTTTTCATCTAATTGACACACCGGGACATGTTGACTTCAGCTATGAAGTCAGCCGCAGTCTGGCGGCCTGTGAAGGGGCCTTGCTGGTCGTGGATGCTACCCAAGGCGTCGAAGCCCAGACGTTAGCCAACGTCTATTTAGCGATCGATGATGACCTTGAAATCATCCCGGTCATTAACAAGGTTGATTTACCGAGTGCCCAGCCAGATGTCGTTAAAGAGGAAATTGAAGAGATGATCGGGCTGGATGCCTCCGATGCTATTTTGGCCAGTGGTAAAACCGGCCTAGGCGTGCCTGAAATTCTTGAGCGGATTGTGACCGATGTGCCAGCACCATCTGGCGATTTGAATGCGCCATTACAAGCACTGATTTTTGACTCGGTTTATGACGATTACCGTGGCGTTGTGCTTGATGTGCGCGTCAAGGAAGGCCAAGTTAAAGTCGGCGACACCATTCAGCTGATGAGCAATGGCAAGCAATTTCAAGTGACCGAAGTCGGCGTGATGTCGCCTAAAGCGGTCAAACGTGATTTTCTAATGGTCGGAGATGTTGGCTATATCACAGCCGCGATCAAAACCATTCAGGATACTCGTGTGGGTGATACGGTGACCTTAGCGGATCGGCCAGCAGAAAAGCCGCTGAAAGGCTATCGCAAAATCACGCCAATGGTGTATTCAGGCCTTTTCCCAGTTGATAATGCCAAGTTTAACGATTTGCGCGAGGCGCTCGAAAAGCTGCAGTTGAACGATGCGGCTTTGGAATTTGAACCAGAAACTTCGCAGGCGCTTGGTTTTGGCTTCCGATGCGGGTTCTTAGGTTTGCTGCATATGGATGTCGTCCAAGAGCGACTAGAACGCGATTACGACCTTGACTTGATCATGACCGCGCCAAGTGTGGATTATGAAATCATCATGACCGATGGCACTGAAAAAACGATCGACAATCCAGCTGACATGCCAGAAGTTAGCGAAATCAAAGAAATTCGCGAACCGTATGTCAAAGCCTCAATCATGGTGCCTAATGATTATGTCGGGCCAGTCATGGAGTTATCGCAACGTAAGCGCGGCGAGTTTGTGACGATGGATTATTTAGACAAGTATCGGGTGAATGTGATTTACAACTTGCCGCTTTCAGAAATCATTTACGACTTCTTCGATGATCTCAAGAGCAGCACGAAGGGATACGCCAGTCTGGACTATGAAATCACCGGCTATCGCCAAAGTGATCTGGTTAAGATGGACATCTTGCTCAATGGCGATCCTGTCGATGCGCTCAGTACCATCGTGCACAAGGACTTTGCTTACGAACGCGGCAAGGCCATTGTTGCGCGTCTGAAAACCACGATACCGCGTCAACAGTTTGAAATTCCGATTCAGGCCGCGATTGGCAATAAAGTCATTGCCAGAAGCACCGTGAAGGCTTACCGTAAAAACGTTCTTGCAAAATGTTATGGCGGCGACATCACGCGGAAACGGAAGCTTTTAGAGAAGCAAAAGGCTGGTAAGAAGCGGATGAAATCAGTGGGGTCTGTGGAAGTTCCACAAGAAGCGTTTATGAGTATTCTGAAGATGAATGATGAGGAAAGCCAAGGTAAATAGGCAGTTCTGTTTTCATAGAAACAAAGACCTTGGTGATTTGCCCACCTCTTCTTCAAAACAAGCAAAAAGCAGGCCGTTGTGACCTGCTTTTTTTATGCCTCGTGTTGGTGGTCATCTTCATGTTCATCAACGAGTGTTTTTGCTTTGTGGGCTAACTTTCGCTCCGGTTTAAAGAGCTGATAGGCGCCATAGGAAACTAGGCCGCCGATGGCAGTGATGCTGAAAACGAGTAAGTAGAGTGTGGCATCAAGTGTGGGATGGGGGATGTCATCGAGCTTTTGCGTGACTTTCTTTTCTGTGATCGCTGTACGATGCTTGAGATTCATTGCTTTCACCTCGTTTGAACGACTGGGTACACAGTATGAAATTCCTCGACCACGACCATGGATGATTCTGGATCAAATTGAATGCCATTCGCTTGATATTCCTGACTGAAAAAGGCTTGATGGACTTCACGCCAACTAGCTAAGGATTGATCGTCTTCTCCTTCGCGTTTAGCAATATCGGCAGTCACTTTCATAAATGGCGTCACAAAAACATTGTCCGTGAAAGTCAAGGCAACAGGCTTATCCGCCCGATTCAAGATAATATTATAGACGCCGGCGTTGGGTAGCGGATCCTGTTCAATAGTATACAGCTCAAAGCCGCTTGAAGTTGCGGTTTTCTTGCCGGTTTTAACCAATGCAGCGAGTTTATCAGCAAATTTGGCACCGCCGAGTTGGTAAGCATCTTCATAGGTGTCAGCGGGCAAATCTAGAGCAGCCTTGGCGTGGGCAAAAAAATCATCTAATTCCTGTTGGTCAGCCATGGCATTCACATCCTTTCTTTATCATCATTATCACACAATAAGCTGGCCGTTGCATGATGATGTGTTTGAAAAATCCTTGTCACTAGCTGCTATCCTGATGTTGCCGATTATCGCCATAACGTGCTCGCAATTGCAAAAGGCTTACATGTGAAAAATAAGGCCACGGTTTTGACCGTTTGCCTTAAGACCACTTACGCGCCGTTTTTTAAGTGTGGTTTGTTCGCGCTCACAAAAAAACCGGCTCCGCAAAGGATACCGGTTGTTTTATTAAAGTTGAACCGCGTCCACAACCGCAGAAACTGAAGCTGTGAAGGTCCTCCAGACTAGAAGACCTGTTCGTCGATTTTACGCATTACAATCTTAGGAACGGTAAGGCCAAGCTCATCAGCCAAAATTTTCATGGCTTCTTCGCGGGTCTTAATTTTATCCATGTCCCACATGATATTTGCAATGCGGCCATTTTCATAGTCAAAAGGCTCTTCGTAGAAGTAATCATCGTCATTGTCTTTGTGAAGTTTTGCCGAAACCTTCTTGGACAATGCCCGAGTGTAATCGCGATCGATCATTTCCGGAACGTCCTTTTCAGTGACGTAACCGACTTTCTCGATTTGGGCAGCTGCTTTATCGACGGCCTCGTCAGAAACGTTAATTTCTTTACCGACCTTTTCATTGAATTGGTCTTGAGATTTTGCCATGGTGCTTCCTCCTTATCGCATGACCAACTTAAGCTGATCACACATCTTAAGTCGCTGACTGGAGTTGGGCTTATTCACAATTTAATTATATCACGTTTTCAATGAGTCGCACGGATGGCTTGAATTGAATGTCCGACACAATAACATGTCATGCCGATACGCATTCTGTTTGTGTTACTGTCAGTCAGCATCTGCCAAAGATAACTTAGGCTTACCGGTTAATTCGCTAAGCTTTCTCTGGTATACTGGATCGGTTAGAAAGGAACGAGACGATATGACGCAGTATCAATGGCAACTCGCCCCACAACCTGCAGCAGCTGATGAGCATGCGCTTAGCGAGACATTGGGTGTCCCACCATTTTTAGCGACCCTGTTGCTGCAACGCGGGATTAATGATCAGGCAGATTATGATGCGTTCGTGCACCCAGACACTAGTCGATTGCATGATCCATTCGCCTTGCATGACATGGATAAAGCCGTTGCCCGGATTTTGAAGGCAATTGAGCAAAATGAAAAAATCACGATTTATGGCGATTACGATGTTGATGGGTTGACCAGCAGTGCCATCATGCTTGAGACCTTGCAAAGTCTGGGCGCCGATCCGGATGTGTTTATTCCTGATCGCTTCACCGATGGTTATGGGCCGAATGCCGAAGTTTATGCTTATTTGCAAAAAACTGGCACACAGTTGGTAATCACCGTTGATAACGGTGTTGCTGGTGCCGCAGTCATCGATCCGGCACAGGCTGCAGGCATGGATGTGGTGGTGACCGATCATCACGAGTTGCCAGCAAATTTGCCGCATGCGGTGGCCGTTGTTCATCCACGGCATCCAGATGGCGATTATCCGTTCGGTGATCTTTCTGGGGCTGGCGTTGCCTTTAAGGTTGCAACGGCCTTATTAGGCGAACCACCGTTAGAAAGCGTTGACTTGGCAGCTTTGGGTACCATTGCTGATCTGGTCAGCTTAACCGATGAAAATCGGGTGATTGCGCAATTAGGCTTAAAAATGATCCAGACTCAGCCGCGGGTTGGGCTTGCGGCTATTTTAAAGGAAGCCGGTGTTGCTCCGGAAACCGTGAATGAAACAACGGTCGGTTTTGTCATCGGACCGCGGTTGAATGCACTTGGGCGGATGGGCGACGCGAATCCTGGCGTAACGTTGCTGACGACATTTGAGGATGACGTTGCTGCTGAGTTGGCCGAACAAGTCGGCAAGCTAAATCAGGAACGACAAGGATTAGTTGCAAAGATCGCTCAGGAAGCTTTGACGATGGCACAGGCGCCGGAAAACCAAGCGGCCAAAACATTATTGCTGGCCAGTAAAGGTTGGCATGAAGGGGTTGTCGGGATTGTGGCCAGCAAGGTTGTCGAAGCAACAGGCAAGCCAACGTTAATTATGAACATTGCAGATGATGGCGAAACTGCCAAAGGCTCAGGTCGCTCGATCGAGGCTTATCATCTTTTCAAAGCTTTAGAGCCAGCAAAGGAACACATGGTCCATTTTGGCGGCCATCATATGGCAGTCGGGCTCACAGCTAAAACAACGGATTTACCAGCGATTCATGCGCAGATGGAGGTGGCTGCGGCAACAATGCTGGAAACTGTTCCGAAACCAACGCTGCCTATCTCAACGAGGCTGGAAGATGCTGATTTGACATTGGATCACTATCAATTGATCCGTCAGTTAGCACCGTTTGGTCAAGGCAATCCCGAACCGGTTTTCTCAGTACGCCCGCAAGTTATCCAAAATGTGAAACAGATTGGTAAAGAAAACAATCACCTGCGTTTTCAAATTGACCAAGGCATCAATGTGATTGGTTTTGGCTATGGTGATGCTGCGGAAACACTGGCAACGGCACAGGCCGTTAAATTGGCAGTTCAGCTGGATCAAAACACTTGGCAAGGTCATACCAGTCTACAACTCATGTTGAAAGACTATGAAGTCAAACAGCCGCAAGTCATTGACTGGCGAATGCCAACGATTGACGGCGGCCAGTTCAAAGCCAGCCGCACGTATGTGTTTTTTGATGCGAAAGTAAAGCAACAGTTTGAGCGGCAATTTTCCTTTGGTGGGCCAACGACCATCGCTGCTCAGGTTCAAGCGCCTTTAGCGAATGCAGTTTTAGTCGACTTGCCAAAAGATGCTGCCGCGTTGCATCAGGTGATGCAGTATGTGCAGCCACCTGTTGCCGTCATGTTTTACGGCGCACCAAGCCGCTTGGTTGCTATACCGACGCGGGCAGAATTTGGGGCCGTGTTGCGTTTTCTGAAGGCCCATCCTGGGTTCGACAAGCATCACATTCCAGCGATTGCTAAGGCGGTCCATTTAACCGTCCATCAAGTGATCTTAGCGGTTCAGGTGTTTTTTGAACTCGATTTTGTTACAATAGAGGGTGCTTTTATTTCTCCAGTCACAGCCCCGGCGAAAAAGCCGCTGCAAACGGCGAAGGCTTATGCAGCGCGTGCAGCCTTTCTAGATCTGGCGCAACAGTTACAGACCATGCCGCGCGCTCAGCTTGAAACCATGTTGCTGACGGAGCATTCAGACAGTGAGGTAGAATCATGACCATCAACTTTAAAGATTACATTGCCAGTGTGCAGGATTACCCTGAACCAGGGATTATTTTTCGTGATATTTCACCTTTGATGGCAGATGGCAAAGCCTATGCTGCAGCGACAGATGAAATTGCTGCTTACGCACAGGACAAAGGCGTTGAAATGATCGTCGGCCCAGAAGCACGCGGATTCATTGTTGGCTGTCCAGTGGCGTACAAGCTGGGTATTGGCTTTGCTCCGGCGCGGAAAAAGGGGAAGCTGCCACGGCCAACCGTTAAAGCCAGCTACGATCTTGAATATGGCGAAGCCACCTTATACTTGCATAAAGATGCGATTAAACCTGGCCAACGTGTCCTAGTTTGCGACGATCTGTTGGCCACTGGCGGCACAATTGCTGCTACGATTCGCTTGGTCGAACAGCTGGGCGGCATCGTTGTTGGCACCGCCTTTTTGATTGAGCTAAGCGACTTGCACGGCCGCGACAAGATCAAAGACTATGACATGTTCACGCTGATGTCATACACTGGCGCATGATAGTGGTATTTTCAGTCAAAATGCCCTAGTATTTTAAGTGGTATCGGGATTAACGTAAGACAGAGCGTGAGCCAGTGCGGTTAGCAGCTGGCGTGTAAGCGGCCTTGGGCGTGATGGCCGTCTTTTGACCATTGCGACCAAGGTCCTTACATGCATGTAGGTTGGCTACGCAAGGTGGCGCATTTAAGCAAGAGCGTGAGCAGTCGCGCTTAGAAACCGGCGTGTAAGTGGCCTCAGGCGTGATGACCGGGTTTGGGCCCATCGCACTCGAGGTTCTTACACGCAGATTGCTGCGACTGTGATCGCGTTTAGGGGGGATCGCGATGGCTAAACATCACAATAAGGTTGAAAAGACCTTGGTCGAAAAAATGTTGGACAAAGCGGGGATCGCTTATGTGCCTTACGAATTTCCGACTGAAGAGGTGGGCGATGTTGCTCAGCTAACAGTTGACCATTTGGATGTACCAGAACATCAGATTTATAAAACGCTGGTCTTGACCGGCAACAAAACTGGTCCGGTGGTCGGCGTCGTGCCGCTCGATCGGCATGTTGATTATAAAAAACTAAGCAAGGTCTCTGGTAACCGCAAAGTGGGCATGGTGCCGCTGAAGGATCTCATGAAAACCACAGGTTACGAGCATGGTGCTAACACACCTATTGGCATTCACGAACGGCATAAGTATCCTATTTTTATCAGTCAAGAGGCTGAGGACCAGGCAACGATCATTGTTTCCGCCGGTAAAGTGGGTCGCTCAGTTGGCATTGATCCTAAAATTTTGGCGCAATTTGTTGATGCACAATTTGCGGATATTGCCACGCAAGACTGAAGGAAGGAGATCGCGTGTATGTTTGAGACAAATCACAGTCGGTTCGCGACTTTTGGCGTCATCTCGAATCTGCCAGGTGAAATCATTGATAGCATTTGGATGATCATCGATCGAAATCTGCAAGGGGTTGTTCCGCTAAATAACTTGTTACGTTTCGATCTGCAGAATAATCAGGGGAAGCTGACCGTTCATTTTAGTGAAAGTGGCGCGGCAACGGAGATGTCAGTTGATCTGCCATTCCCGTATGATCCCAGTTTTCCCGACACAGTCATGGCTTACGACGACGGCGAGAGTCAAACTATCTTGCTGCCTGAAGAAGGACACCAGAAGTAATTAAAAATCACCTGTATGCGGAAGAGGGTGAGCCATCTTACCCTCATAGAACTTGTGATTCATTAAATTCCGAATAATCGTAGGAAGATGCTAGGCCAAAATTTCCTTGCCGTGCCAAACTCCGCAATCTCCGGCCAGCTGGGGCTGGAACGCTGTGACGGCGCTTTGAGCCCAAAGACCGGTCTCGAAGTCGCCTAACAACATCAGCTCCAGAAACCGTCGCTGTGTTGTTTGCACGGCTGAGCCCCAACTGGCCTACGATTGCTCCGCCTTGGCACTACGGTCCTTAAAATCATAATAAATTATCTATGAGCAGGCAAAAGCGAACAAATTTCCAAATGGAAAATTGTTCGCTTTTGCTTTGTCGACTTAGAAGTATGTCTCAACCTTTACCTGTTCTAGATCCGATAACAGTCACCGAGGAGGAAAGAAAATGGGTGAAAACGAACAACTATCAGCTACCTTTGAGTTGCTGAATGCAGACGCAGCATCTCCTGTTGTGATTAGTTTGCCGCACAGTGGTACTTGGATCCCTGCTGACATGCGTAAGCATTTATTGCCAACGGCCGTGTTGGCCAATAGCGACTGGTTCTTGCCTGCGCTTTATGACTTCCTGCCGCAAACCGGCTTCACGACGCTGATCAATCGTGTTAATCGCTATGTCGCCGATCCCAATCGTGCTGTTACCTTAGATTCAGATCACGATTATCGCTATGCCACAATTTATCAGCGAAATACGTTCAATCATCCTCTATACCCGCAGCCGATACCGCCAGAAACATTGCAATCACGGTTGAGAACCTATTATTGGCCGTATCGTCACGCCTTAACAACGATTTTAAAGCAAAAACAGGCAAAATTTGGCCATGCTTACTTAATTGACTTGCATAGTTTTGCCCAATATCCTCATTACCCGGGAGTCAAGCCAAAAACAATCGTGTTAGGCAATGACCATGACCGAACAACTAGTAAAATTTTTCGACAAAAGCTATCCGCAGCGTTTGCCGCACATGATTTCACAGTTGAAAATAACTTTCCATTTCGTGGCGGTGACATTACGCGCTATTACGGTCATCAACCTAATATCACCGCCATTCAAATTGAGCTACGATACAATCAATACATTGATCAGCGCCCATTTGGAGAAGAAGTGTTGACTCAGTATCAGACTGATTTATTTCGCAAAGCGCAAGATAGATTGCGATTTTTGCGGGATTTTCTGAAACAGTTACGATAAAGATTGCTGGAACACTAAAATTAAGGATTGAAAAAGAGAGATAACGCTGTTACCCTATAATTAGTTAATGGGGTAACGGTGTTATCTCTTTTTTTGGGGGGTGAGTATTTGGTAGGAATCAGTCATGATACGGACCAACGTATTTTAGAACAAGCGATGAATATGATTCGTGAAAATGGTGAAGATCAGCTATCTTTACGAAAATTGGCACGGGCCATCGGATTGACAACTGGCGCTTTCTACAAGCATTTTGCAACCAAGGACGCTCTATTGCGCGCTGTTACCCAGCTTCTGTCACAGCGAGAGGAGGCAGAGATGGCGCAAGTGCTGGGGCAAATCACCGATCCAGAAGAAAAACTTTTGGTGATGGCTGCCGAAATTTTAGAGCGGTTTGAAGCAGATCCGCATTTGATGCACTTTTTGTTTTTCAATCCAGCAGCTCGCGATGTGTTGAAAGTCGAACCTGGGCAATTCGGATTTTACGATCAAGTGATCCAACTAATAAAAGACGTACTCCGCAAACGCGGGATCACTATTGACCCCCAGATTCTTTTTATCCAGTTGTGGTCATTTATTCAAGGATACGGTTTGTTAATTGATAGTGGCATTACGAATTATGATCCTAATCTGGTGCGTAAGACATTAAAGGATCTATTGAAGGGTTCAAATGACTAAAATTCTGATTGTTTATTGTCATCCATATGCAAAAAGCTTTAATCATGCAATTTTGGAAGCAGTCAAACATAATTTTGATCACCATCAAGTGTCCTATACGGTTATTGATCTTTATCAAGACCAATTTGTTCCTAGTTATGATGTGGCAGAACTTCGCTTGTTTCATGCTGGTAAAACCCATGATCCGCTCGTCCAGAAATATTTGCGACTCTTACAAAAGGCAGATGGTTTAGTCATCATTTCGCCAGTTTGGTGGAATGATGTTCCAGCAATTCTGACGGTTTGATTGATGTTGAATTATTGATCTAACGGTATTCTTGGTGGGATTAGAACTGTTGAAATCGGCTGAATTTGAATGAAGTGGTACTGAATTGGCATGCAAATATACTTGGTTGGTCGTCACTGGGTGACGGCTTTTTTAATTCAATCAGACAGATGAGGATCAAGCGATTTTTAGACCATAGTCCAGCAAAGTATGTCCAGATCATTTTTTCCAGCCGCTGCTCTCAATCAACTCATCGGCAATTACGTCCTCCACCAGATTACGAATAGCACGGAAATTTGAAAAATGCAAAACCATTCGATGAACGTGATCTTTAACTTTATCAATGTCTATAAGTTTGATGTATTGGGACTTTATTTTCCCGGATTTGACATAACTTTCAACTATTTTGTCGGCCACTTTTATTTTTTCCTCTGGAGTGAAATCAATAAATGGAATTACTGCATCGAAACGAGAAAATAGTGCAGGGCTTATCGCGGCTTTCATCTGATTTTTTGAGGTAAAATTTGATGTACAAATAATAATTGAGTTACGCATATCAACGGAAAAGTTTTGATCGACATACTTTCCCTCATCGAAAAGTTGAAAAAATGCAGTTTGTATATATGTCGGCGCCAGAGCGAACTCATCCAAGAGTAGAATGTTTGATTTTCGATTTAACAACTCCTTTGAAAAAGAATTTTCGCTGTGGGCGGTTGCCTTAAAATATTCGAGACTTGCGTTTCCAGCTGTCATTGACATCTGCTCGCGAATAACTTTGTTTGTTCCGAAGAGTGACTTTGCCATTACCTTAGCGACTTCTGTTTTTCCAATCCCAGGATTACCATAAAACATAAGAACCAGTGGTTTGTCTCCAGTTCGCACATGTTGAACAACCAACTTTCGATAAATAGCTGTTTTTGCCCTTGTTTGACCGATAATCTGTTTATCTAGTTTCTGCACTAAAGAATTGATTTTCTTAATACTAATTTTTTGAAATGGAAAATTAGTATGCTCAATCAGATTTGGATATTGTTCCAAATTAGACATCAATATTCGAGTTGGATTGCTAATTAGCACTTGTTGGACGCCAAGTTGCTTAAGAATTTCTAGGTGTGTATCGATTTTCTCGAACACAAATGATTTGTAGCCTACAAGGTCTGAAGGCCTAATCACACAGATGTGATTATTCTGGAATGTGGAAATATCATTCGAAAATGCTATTTTGACTTTAGTCTGGCCGAAATCGTCTTTATTTGTGGTGGTAGTAGCTTCATCCAAATACTGCAAAAACTTAGCAAAGCGAAACGTCCCGTCAAGACGAGCTACTCGTCGAGCGAAGACAGATTCAGGCTCAAAGAAGACTTCTATTTTCATGATTCAATACCAGCTAAAATCACGTCAATCATAGGATACATTTTTTTGCCCTTTTTGTTTTCATCCTCTGTATTCTTGAGGTCATCATAATCAACATCTTCATCATTCACTTCTGCAATGAGGTCATCAACCTGCTTGTCAAAAGCAAGGTTCATTGAGTCTCGATATCCAACCGTCAATCCGTAAACTTTCAACCGATCAATTTTTGCTAGGTCTAACAATGAGTAGTTATTTCGCAATCCATCGATATTGAAGCGGAAAATTGCGGGTCGCGCCTCAAATGTTCCTTCGAGTTCATAGTAGGCAGAGAAGGTATCAAGAGAGTCTCCTAGCTGGTCGAAGTTGAGTGCCGCTAACACACGTTGAGAGTCTTCATCGACATTTTCTAAAGCCGAAAAATCCTTAACCATATGCGTCATTGGCAACAAATTCCTGAAGTACGCGATTGACTCCTTCTGAATTCGTAAATTAGGATCGTCGACTGTTAAAAGCGAAATTTCATTTTCCGAAACCTTTTCTAGGAACTGACTGATTAGTGTGCTAGTCACTTGGCTTTGAATAATAGTGTTCTTTTCACGCCTAGCATTGCCTTTTAGCCCAAAACCAATTAGACCCAAAAAAGATTTTCCGACATTTCCATTTGCATCGAACGCATTTTCTTTTTCTAAGGTTTTGCTCAACGTCTCAAGTGCAGATCCCCCATCGATAACTTGAAGGGCATCTATTGCTGCTTGTTCATCGAAGTATGCAATTTTCACTAAATTGCTTTGGCTGTTTTTGGTCATTTACTCACTCCCTGTACAAATTGGTGTTTCGAAAGTTCAGCTTGTTTTGTTACTTAAGGGTGGTGCGATACAGTTCATCCAGCTTGTCTTTTCGGCGTTCTTTTGAGGGGCGGATAAACCATGGGGAAATCAACAAATTTATCATTTCTCACATGAACTATTCTTGAAATTGCTGGCATGATGACTGGATCATAAAGGGAAGCCAAACTTGTCTCACTTGAATTGTTCTCCTTGCGAGCAGACAGAATCAATTTGGCGTATCTGTCTAAATATCCCTGTTGAAGATTATCAAGAGGGGGTATCGGGAAAGTATTATAGACTAGAGTGTTTGAGTATTGGGAACCACTTTTTAATTTTCCACCGACCGTCCAGAGCCACGTTGTGTGCATCTTGGACTCCAGCAAGACAAATATCGTTAAACTAGCATTGGGTAATTGAAAAATCGCATTCGCCATTATGACATTGCCTGCAAAAAATACTCCATCGAAACATACTCTTTCTGAATCGAAGAAACAGGGGAAATAGCCATCAGAGGCCCAAGTCAACGCTATCTTCGTCGAATTGCAGTGGGTATTCAGAAAGGGCACTGTGCTCTTTTTTGAACTTTTCTTTCTGAGCTCTCTAATTCATTCGAGTTTAGATTTAATCAGCAGAATTGAAAGTACCGACAGATGCGCATCTGTGAGGTACAGAATTCGACGCGGGGTATTGTGTAAGAACCCTTTTGCCCCAGAATAATCAAAAATATGGCGAGAAGTATCAACGCTCATTTTGCTAAGTTCTGTTCTTCTTCCTGCGTCAAAATAAAGTTCCCGTCTTCTGAGGGTGAGCTACCTTTCGTCATCTCTGGGAGACTGGATAGCTGAACTATACTAGCCTCAAGGATAACGGAGGGCGAAGATTGAGCAGATATTGATTGATATGTGACACTATTTTCTCAACAGAATCTGAATTGATATCCCCAGACGCCAACAGATTTGAGCCTTCCTCTGTTAGCTGCCTAAATCCAATAATGACAACGTATACGGCTGCAACACTATTATCCCATATGAAAGATTGCTCGGCAAAACTGATGTTAATTCTCTTGTACAAATAATGGTCTCCACAAGATTGATGGTTTGTTCACCTTGATGGATTGAATTTGTCTCAACTAATGTCGCGTGAATATTTGGCTTTGTTTGCGGTGTTGATGCAGACTTAATAAGCCATCCACTGGCAAAATCAATTTTTTATATTCCTTAATGGATTTCGTCAATGGATTTCATCGCAAATTCACGTGATGCTTTCTGCGATAGTGACTCAAGGATATATCCCAGAAACGGAGGATTACCGAAAATAAAAATTAATTCATTGGGGCACAGCGGCTTCATATGCTGCTCATTATCTTTTTCGAGAAGGGTTCAAACCAATCTGTTGTTAACGAATCAGCCTGAATGATGTTTGCGCCAGCATGGAGTGGTAAACAGCCGACAAGTTCTTCAAAAAGTTCACTAGCTTCTACATTTATGAGATGATCACTGGCCACAATACTCGTACGATGGAAATGGTGTATGCTTGAATTCAACACCATAGAAATGGCTTATTTCAGTTTTAATGGATAGCGTTCTGAACTGGCTTAAACAGTAAGTTAAGTTGATCATGAGAACAGTTCAACAGTCGATTAGTTCAATGGTATCGACATGATTGCTGACACGATCAATGATGCCGAATCATCACCACAACAAAGACCTTACTCAAGGAGAGGCGCGAACAGGCTTCAATATGAAGACGAAAAAAGTCAACGAATGAGCGCGATTGCACGGAACCGATACTTTGCACAAGACAAGCTAGGTACGTCATGCTCAAAGCCCAAAGCAGACGTGCCTTCAATTTTGCATTGGCAAGGAGTAATAGCGACATAATTTCAGAAAAAAAGAGCCGTCTTTCACTATGCCGTTTTCCAGCAAAGCATCAGACGGCTCTTATTGAAATAATAAGGAGAGTACAGGATTTGAACCTGCGCGCCGGTATTAGCCGGTTCGACGGATTTCGAGTCCGTTGCATTACCACTCTGCCAACTCTCCAAAACACAAGAACTAGTATAACAAAACAGACCACCTTTGGGAAGCTATTGTCTTAAAATGTGTGATAATTACGGTTGAATCAGACGGTTAATCGTTGTTCAGTTGCCAGTTAAGCTGTGAGCTATGAATAAGCCGTGGTGATTTTATCAATTAGGGAGAGATCTCTATGAATGAATCCTTTAGTTTTGCTACCGTCACCCAAGCGGATTTACCGCTTATTCGGCAGATGTATCAGGCCGCTTTCAAACCCATCTCTCTGAAGTACCAGGATGACCAAACTGACCCTTTTTTGAATCATTAGTTTTCCTAGAAGAAAAGTGGTCTCGTCCTACCAATCACTTTTATTTTTTAGCCACGGAAGTGCTCGTGTGGGTATGCTTCGAATCATTGTCAGTCAGAACAGGCAGATCGCACGTTTATCTCCTTTGTTAATTTTACTGCAATTTCAGGGTCGAGGATACGCGCAGCAAATGCTACGTGACATTGAAATCTTTTATCCGAGTGTCACGACATGGCATCTGGATACAATTGCCGAAGAGAAAAAGCTGGTTCATCTATACAAAAAAATGGGTTATATTCAGGACATCACCAAGATAACGGCCATAAAACCCGGGATGACCATCATTTATTTCTCTAAAATCATTAGTAAGTGAATATTTTTCTGGATTTGAAGTGTTTGGAAAAAAATTTCAACCCCCGCTAAAAGAAATATTTTTAATAGCCAACCGTTCGCGAAACACTATTATTTTAATTAAGTCGTTTTCATCTTCCGTGCATTGCCACGTTTAACCTTGTATAATACGATTATCGCTAAACAAGGGAAGGTCGACACTTGAAAATTTCCATTAAGAAAGTACCGGCACTGTATGACCTCTTATATGGTGCCTTTGCCTTGGTAATGCTAGTTGCTGCCATCATGGCGACATTGCCAAACGGCTTCTCATTGACGGGTGTTGGATCAACACTGATGCAGTGGGCCAATCATTTGTGGTGGCTGACGTTGCCTGGGATCGTCTTACATTTGCTGTCGTATTTTGCGAGTCAGAATCAACGGCTGCTTTTAATAGGCAATCTGATAGGCTTGTGTGCCTTTATTGCCTTCATTCTGATTCCGAACTACAGTGTCTTTGCAGTCATTGGTTTGGCTGTTGCCATGTTCTTAATTTTGTCAGGCGCCAAACGATCTCGTCGTGTCCATAATAATTCGGAGGTGTCGTGATGGCCTGGTTAAAGCATAAAAAAGAAGAACCGCCTGAGATTGGCATCGGCGATCATGATTTTAGTCAATTCGTGCAGGATGCTCGCCGTGATCCGCAACGGTTTAAGGCCGTACAGTCAGTTTTCAGCCGCCTGAAGCGCAAGCCGCGAAAAGATGATTCGCGGCGACCTAAGCGACATTAAATCTGGTTTGGGGTGGTAATACCTATTACAAAAGTGTTGGTTCAGCCTTGATTTGTTAAAGACTGCCAACACTTTTTTGGTCAATAAGCCGTCAAGGGATTCGATGAGATGATATAGAAATTGTATTTAAGCAACCATCACATTTTCGCAAGGTATCAATAAGAGAAGTGAACGATGTCCCTCGTGGATAAGTTGTCTTCTTACATACCAGTGACATACGCATTAAATAATATTAGTAATAAAATTAATTATTCAGTTAGTTCCATTTTGTTTTTAAAAATCTCATGATATGCAATGCTGATGGATAAAGTATTAGCATTACAGAATGGCTTTAACCCGCATCAAGCTTACATTTCTTACACTTTTGTCACGCTTTAAGAAAGCCGTAAAAGCCGTTGAAAGTGTTGAATCCAGGTCACGATTTTGGCATACTATTTTTATCGAGAAGGAGTGAAACAAATATGAAAAAAGCATTCGGCGTTGTGTTCTTATTGGTCGTCATTGTCTTGGGATTTTTCGGCTATCAGTATTGGAACAGCACCTATAATGGCGTTGAATCCTATGCAAAGGTGACACAAGGAACCAAGCATGCGTCCAAAAATAATGATGGCTCCCCTTATAAAGTTAATGGTAAACAGTATTACTATTATGATTATGAGTTCACTTGGGTGACAAAGGATGGTCAAAAACGCGAAGTTGGATATGAGTCTGGCGAATCTGCAAATCCAACTGAACTACAGCCTGGCTCTTATGTGAAAGCAACTGTTTCCGAGAAACGGGTTATCAAAGGCCCAGAAGTCGTGAATAAAAATGCGATCCCTGCCTCAGTGCTTTCTAAGCTTGAGTAAACAGGAACTGGCAAAAAAGAACGAAGCAGGCTCATTATGAGCTGACTGCTTCGTTCTTTTTATTTTTTACTAAGCTTGCTCCTTGAGTTTGAGCGAACCATCCTCGACAAGCTTTGTCAGAATGCGATAGAGAAGTTCCTCAGAGAAATCGCGAGATTCCGACAGTAGGTAACTGTAGGTATCGGCTACACCAGGATCAGGTACTTTTGCTAACCACGTCTGCAGTCGTGCATTGACCTTGTCGTCGGTATAGAGTTCAGAGACGAGTGCATCTGTCTGTTGGCTGATTAATGCGCGCAATGCCAAGTTTTCTGCCATGTTCAGCTTCCTTTCTAACTTGATACCATTATACCCGGCAAAGATTTTTAGGCAAAGCTGTGCTGCCTCTTTGATTTCGCGCGCAGCTAGGCTAAGATGTTAAGCATGATGATACCATGGTTAGTAACCCAGCCAACAATTCAATCTGCGCAGCAATTGCTAGGGATGCAACTGAGTCTGGCTGGCTGCAGTGGTTTGATTGTTGAGACTGAGGCGTATTTAGGTGTAGAGGATAAAGCCGCGCATGCGTTTGGCGGTCGAAAAACACCGCGTAATCACAGTCTGTATTTACCGGCGGGCAACGTTTATGTTTATCAAATGCGCCAGTACTGCTTATTGAATATTGTGACGCGAACTGCGGAGGTGCCAGAGTGTATCTTGATTCGCGCGCTGGAGCCGCAAGCTGGTATGGCGAAAATGCAGCAACGTCGGCACCAAGAAGGCGTTGGGTTGACCAATGGCCCGGGCAAGCTTTGTCAGGCATTGGCAATTGACCGTGCGCTTGACGGCAGCCGATTAAACGCTGGCGGCTTGCAGCTGACGGCGACATTATTTCAGCCGCGTCACATCACGATAGGACCGCGCATTGGCATTCCAAACAAAGAACCTTGGACAAGCGCGCCCTTGCGTTTTTCCGTGCAGGGGAATCCGTTTGTATCAGGTACAGCTCGACGAGATCAGGATTTAAAAACGAGAGGATGGCAATCATGAGCCAAATCAATATGTTAGATGCAATTGGTGACAAAATGGATGCGCTGGATTTCGATGGTGATTTAAGTCTAAACTGGGATAAAGATGCCCATGTGATTGAACTTGAAATCACGATGACAGTACAAAGCGAGTCTGGTATCGAGGTTGAAGATCAATCTGGTGAGACCGTTGACAATGGGCCAGTTGAATATCAAGATGCCATTTTGTTTTATGATGAAACTCGGCTGCACGGTGAAGACTATGCAGATGATTATTTAGCTGTTTTCGGGTTTAATGGTAAGAAGGGCATTGATAAAGCCACAGTGGATGCCTTGTTTATCTATTTGCAGGATTTCTTAGACGATAGCGAAAGTGACCTCATGGATTTTGTCGATGGCACGTCTGACGATGATACTTTCGTCTTGAATTTTGACGATGCGGCATTTGAACGGATTCTGACGGAACAGCCGGAGGAGGATAACCGCATCTTTTTACCCTATCCCAAGTACTAGTCAGCCTGCCAAAGAAGAAAGAATATTGGCCGCAAAGACCGGTCGGCTGACTTTTCAAGCCGGTATCTGGACAGTAGCAGTTTTTGCATCAAAGAACACGTTTAAAGGAGGCAACCATGAATGATTGGACAGCGTTAACGGTCACAACCACCACTGAAGCCATTGAGGCGGTCAGCAATATTTTAATGGAGGCAGGGGCGGTTGGGATTCAAATCAAAGACGCCGCTGATTTCAAAAAAGAAACCGTGGATGCTCACGGTACCTGGTTTGACCCGAAAACGGTGCCGCATTTGGCCTCCGGAGCACAAGTGATTGGGTATTTTGATCCAGCAACATCACTTGTTGAACAACGCGATCATATTGCAACGCGGGTCCGCGGGCTTGCTCAATTCGGCCTGGATCCCGGTGCTGCAACCGTCACCTTGGCAGATGTCAGGCAGGCGGATTGGGCAAATGTCTGGAAACAGTATTACCATCCCTTACGCGTTTCGCGATTTTTGACCATCGTACCCAAGTGGGAGCATTATACGCCGCAACAAGCAGGCGAATTGCAGTTGACACTTGATCCCGGTATGGCCTTTGGCACCGGCACACACCCGACGACCCAGCTGATGCTTTCGTTATTGGAGTCTGTGATCCGCGGTGGTGAAACCATGATTGATGTCGGCACTGGCTCAGGTATTTTAGCGATTGCGGCTGAACGGCTTGGTGTCGGTGACATTTTGGCGACCGATGTGGACGAAATTGCCGTTAGAAATGCTGAGGCTAATATCAAGCTAAATCCGGTTAGCCACATTACTGTCACCGCGAATGACTTGTTGAAGGGCATTACCTTGTCAGCCGATTTGATTGTTGCCAACATTTTGGCCGAAGTGCTGGTGCCGCTGATTCCGCAAGTGCGACCACGATTAGAAGCTCATGGGCACTTCTTGCTTGCTGGCATTATTGCCGACAAGGCGACGTTAATTATTCGGACTTTAGAAGATAATGGCTTTTCAATTGCTCAGCGGCGCGAAGCCGGCGGTTGGGTCGCATTAGACGCAGTGATTAAAGAAACAGCGTGAGGTGGCACGGTTAGCAATCAAAGCAATGAGCGTTCTTGGCCGGAATGGCCGTGCTTTGACGATTCTGACCAAGGTTCTAATGTGCAGCTTTTTGCGCTAGTGCTTGCGATTCGTTTATGAGGAGGACATCAGATGCAGCGGTATTTTACCGATCAAAAACTTAAAACCGGTGACGTTGTTCAGTTAGATGCGACCATTGCCAAACATGCGATCAAAGTGCTGCGTCAGGATATTGGTGATCGGTTCGAACTCGTTGACCCCATGCACCACGCATATTTGGCAATCATTCAGCAGTCGTCGCCGCTACAGGTCGCGATTGATGAAGACATAACTAAAAAAGTTGAACTGCCACTGGCTGTGGAAGTTGTCTGTGGTGTCAGCAAAGGGGACAAATCAGAATGGATCGTTCAAAAAGCTACTGAGTTGGGTGCCGACAAAATCGGTTTTTTCAATGCCCAGTGGGGAACGGCACGGTGGCCGGCGGAACGGGTGGTTAAAAAAATCGCCCGTTTACAGGAAATTGCTAAAAATGCTGCCGAACAAAGTCATCGAAACCAGGTTCCAGATGTGACGATGTATGCTAAGCTAAATCAGGTAGGGCAGACTGCCGAGGCGAAATTGGTCGCTTATGAGGAAAGTGCCAAACAAGGTGAGCATGGTGCCTTAATCTCGGCGCTATCGCCTCGTCCTGCTTCGTTGTGTGTAGTCTTTGGTCCAGAAGGCGGCCTTGCACCAGAGGAGTTATCAGTTTTAACGGGGCAGGGGTTTATTGCTGCAGGATTAGGGCCACGCATTTTACGTGCAGAAACTGCACCGCTTTACTTGCTTAGTGCCGTGTCGGTTTTAACAGAATTACAAGCAACATCTATATAAGCGTCATCAAAGGAGAACATTTTCATATGAGTCGTATTCTCAATTGGGTCAAAGTGCCCCGCAACAGTGTTATTAGTTGGAGCATTCTGATCACCTTGATTTTACCGTGGCTATTTCCGTTATTTCATATCAGCACAGCGATTCGTGTCGGTGTTTTGTTTATTCTCATCGATATGTTCAGTGCTTGGTGGATTGGTAAGATGATTCATCGGCATCATTTGGCTTGGTGGTGGTTATTCGTTTTGCCAGTTTTATTTGCCGCCATGGTTTTTTTGCGTTATCAATGGTATGGCTATTTCTTTGTGCCGGTCTATATTTTGCTCAGTCTGCTCGCAATGGCAAAGGACTAGCATTTTTACATAGAATCGTTATAATTTAAGGGTAATCTAAGAAAAGTGAACCGTCACGCACACTGCTTTTTGAAAACGGTGTGTTGAGATAAAAGCGCGCACTGACGCGAAACAGCAAGCGTAGCGAAGCGGCGATAAGCGTGTTGCCTAAGATTCTTTTGGCAGGTGCTTATCGCCCTTCTCATAATATCAGCGTGCGCGTGCCTGTGAAGGCGTGGAATTCAGGAGGGAATAGAATGGCCGAAGAAGTTGAACTCACCCAACCGGATGTCATGAAGTTGTGTAAAGCTTACATGAACCCTGAACACTTGGCATTCGTCGAAAAGGCCTACAAGTTTGCCGCATATGTTCATAAGGATCAGGTTCGCAAATCTGGCGAGCCGTACATTATCCATCCCATTCAGGTGGCAGGGATTCTCGCTGAATTAAAAATGGATCCAGCAACAGTCGCATCTGGCTATTTGCATGATGTCGTCGAAGATACCAATATTACTTTGGGCGATATTGAAGAAGTGTTTGGTCATGATGTTGCCGTCATTGTGGATGGCGTCACCAAGTTAAGCAAAGTGACCTATGTTGCCCATAAAGATGAGCTGGCAGAAAACCATCGAAAAATGTTGCTGGCAATGGCCAAGGATCTACGGGTCATTATGGTGAAGCTTGCTGATCGGCTGCACAATATGCGGACGCTGCAACATTTGCGGCCTGATAAGCAACGACGAATTGCCAACGAAACATTGGAGATTTACGCACCCTTGGCTGATCGTTTAGGGATCAGTACCATCAAATGGGAACTCGAAGATCTATCGTTGCGATATCTCAATCCGCAACAGTACTATCGCATTGCCCACTTGATGAATAGTAAGCGGACTGAACGTGAAGCTTATATTCAGGAAGCCATCGACGAAATCGAAAAGGCCTTGGCTGATTTACACATCAAATATGAGATTTACGGTCGGCCAAAGCACATCTATTCAATTTACAAAAAAATGCGCGACAAGCATAAGCAGTTCGATGAACTCTATGACTTGTTGGCCATTCGGGTAATTACCGAGACGATCAAAGACTGTTATGCGGTTCTTGGCGCCATTCATACTAAGTGGAAGCCGATGCCTGGGCGATTCAAGGATTATATTGCAATGCCCAAGGCAAACTTGTATCAAAGTATTCATACCACGGTGATTGGACCGATGGGTAAGCCGCTTGAAGTTCAGATTCGCACCGAAGAAATGCACCATGTGGCTGAATATGGTGTTGCGGCACATTGGGCTTATAAAGAAGGCCAGACCAGCAAGGTTGAGTACGATAAGACCGGTAAGAAACTCGACATTTTCCGTGAAATTCTGGAGCTTCAAGATGAAACCAGCGATGCTGCCGATTTTATGGAAAGTGTCAAAGGCGATATCTTCACGGATCGGGTTTACGTTTTCACGCCTAAAGGTGACGTCTATGAGCTGCCTAAGGGGAGTAATCCGTTAGATTTTGGCTACCTTGTGCACACCGAGGTTGGTAATCACACGGTCGGTGCTAAGGTCAATGGCAAAATCGTACCGCTGAATTATGTTTTGAAAAACGGTGATATTGTCGAGATGTTAACGGCTAGCGGCAGTGCGCCAAGCCGCGACTGGATCAAGCTGGTCTTCACTTCACGGGCTCGCAATAAAATCAAGCGCTATTTTAAACAGGCTGATAAAAGCGAGAATGCTGAAAAAGGCCGTGATATGCTGGAACGTGAACTTTTGGACGAAGGTTACGTGCCAAAAGATTTCTTGACCAAGGAAAATATGACAGGCTTGATGCAGCGCCTCAATTTTCAAACGGTTGATGAATTGATGAGTTCGATTGGTTACGGCGAATATACCCCGAAAGTCATTGCCAATCGTTTGACGGAGAAATTCCGGCATGACAAGGCTGAAAAAGACCGGAAGGCTAAAGAAGCCGAAATTCTGTCCAAAAATCAAAAGGTTACGACGGTTTCAAGCGACAAACATCAGCAGCCACAAACCCATTCTGAAGATGGCGTTGTCATCGAAGGCGTGGATAACCTGCTGGTGCATCTTGCGAAGTGTTGCATGCCTGTCCCTGGTGACGCGATCGTTGGCTATGTCACAAAGGGTCGCGGGGTCACCGTGCATCGCGCCGATTGCCCGAATGTGCAAAGTTCCGGTGAAATGGCCGGCCGGTTGATTGATGTCCGCTGGGAGAATGAAGAAGCCCAAAAGCAGCTTTTTGATACTGACTTGGAAATCTACGGTTATAATCGCAGCGGTTTACTGAGTGATGTGTTGCAGGTTCTAAATGCCCAGACCAAGGCGTTAAACAACATTAACGGCCGGGTTGACCATGACAAAATGGCTGACATTCACGTGACAGTGGGGGTACGCAATCTTGCTCATTTGGATAAATTGATGGATGCAGTCAAAAATGTGCCGGATATTTATGAAGTAAAGCGCGCCAATGGCTGATTTTAGGGCTGGTTGACGATAAAAATGCTGTTTGCTCAAGACAGGTGGTCAGAAATCTGCTACCGTATTGAGTAAGCAGCTTTTTTTGATCATGTTAAGCAAATAAAGGGGATTGAATTCATGCGCGCAGTGGTACAACGAAGTCTTGAAGCAAAAGTGACAATTGAAGGCAATACAGTCGGTACAATTGACCACGGGTTTGTGGTTTTACTCGGTGTCGGACCAACTGATACGGAAGCCGACAGTGATTATTTGGCGGAAAAAATTAGCAAGCTACGGGTGTTCAGTGATCCAGTCGGCAAAATGAACTTGGCTTTAGCTGATGTAGGTGGCCAAGTGCTATCGATTTCGCAGTTCACGTTGTATGCTGACACTCACCGCGGCAATCGGCCGAGTTTTACTGGAGCTGCTGATCCGGCATTAGGTGATCGTTTGTATCAAGCCTTCAATGCCAAACTCAAAGCTTTAGGTGTGCCTGTTGCAACTGGTGAGTTCGGTGGCGATATGCAGGTGAGCCTGACAAATGACGGGCCGGTTACGATTTTATTTGATACGGAGGCGAAATAATGCTAGTCAATGCCATCTGGGATTTTGACGGGACCTTGTATGATTCCTACCCGGGGATGATGAAAGCGTTAGGTGCTTTGGTGACAGACAACGGTGGTCACTTTGATTTGGCCGCTTTGTATCGAACAACCAAAGAGACTTCAATCAAACAATTTTTGACGACATTTGGGGCACAGATCGGCCGCAGTGTGACCGATTTGGAGGCTGATTACCACCATCGGGCTGCGGCTTATTTGCAGGATATCAAACCTTACCCGACTGCCTTAGCTGTTTTGCGAGCGATCAAGTCGCAAGGCGGGAATAATCTATTGCTGACGCACCGCGATCACAGTGCTTGGAAAATATTGGCCAAGGATCATGCTGCTGATTTGTTTTTGGGTGGGGTGGATGCCGATTTAGATTTGCCACGCAAGCCGGCACCAGATTCAATTCAGTATCTGCTCAAACGATTTCAGCTAAATCCGGCTGTCACAGCGATGATTGGTGATCGCTCATTGGATGTTGACGCTGGTATTAACGCTGGCGTCAAAACGATCTACTTTAACGTTGACGGCTTGAACGCCGCACCGCAAGCTGATTTTCAGGTGGATCATCTGGAAGAGATCCCGCCATTATTCCGCGTTTAAAAGTTATTATCGACTCTAAAAAAGGTCCTGCATTGAAGTTGTAAACTCAATGTCAGGACCTTTTTTAGTTCATCACTGATGATTGCCTGCCTTAAAGTAGGCGTTTAGGCCATTTACAATATCGGTAGCAATCTTGGACTGATAGCTCGGATCTTTGATTTGACGGAAATCTTTATCGTTGTTGATGTAACCCATCTCGTTCAGAATAGCAGGTTGTTTATTATCACGCAGGACTTCGAAATTGCCAAAGGCGACACCGCGGTTTTCCAGCGGAAGGCCGCTGAAAGCACTGTTGACGGACTTGGCCAAGGCAAGGTCTTTTTTGCTGTCGTAGTAATAGGTGGTGATCCCAGATGCTGAATTCTTGGATGGACTGGAGTCAAAATGGAAAGAGATGAAAGCATCCGCGTGAGCATTGTTGGCAGTATTTGGTCGAGGTGCTAAATCAACGAAAGTATCCGTTGTACGGGTCATAATGACATTGGCACCAGCCGCGCGTAAAGCGTTAGCAACTAAATTGGCCGTCTTAAGCGTGTATGTTTTTTCATAGTCGGTGCCATCATTGGCAATCGCACCAGTGTCGGAGCCGCCGTGACCTGGATCAAGGACAATCGTAGCCTCTGACAGTTTTGTAGCGGCTTTTTGCGTTTGCCCGTCATTTGGTGCGCTGACGGTCCAGCTCGCAACGTAGCCAGTTTTGCCATCTGGTGCCGTGACCGCATACCAATCATCTTGCTGCTTAGAGACCGTCAGTTCGGTGCCTTTGTCTAGCTTTTCAACCGAAGGCGCATTGATACCGGCGGCATTGCGAAGGTTGGTCATCGTATTGGTTGTTACCTTCAGCGCCGGCGCACTTTTCTCGGTTGCCAACGCCGTTTGCGCAGGCTGGGCTAAATTGGTGGTTTGGCCGGTTAACTGAACGCTGCTGCTGGTGATCCATGCAGCCGTGGTGTTGTACGCAATCTGAGTCCAAGCGCCTTCTTGATAGACGACCTTGACGCTGTCGCCGGCATTTAGCGAACCTAGTTGTTTTGCATTTTGACTGGCATATTCACGGACGTTAACCGGTTGATTAACCGTTGCCACTTTGGCCTGTGAAGTTGCTGCTTCACTTTGATCCACCAACCAAGAGGCAACCCAGCCGATTTTATTACCAGCTAGTCGGACTTGATACCAGGAGTTTTTCGCACCAATAATCGACAGTTCATTACCGGATTTCACTTGTCCCATAATTGAATATGCCAAACCAGGACCTAACCGCACGTTGACGGTATCTGCCTTGACAGTCATGTATTGTGTGTTGGCCATTACACTGGTTGTGGCAACACCAACGCCGAAAAGTAGCGCCACCAGAACGACCAGCGGCCATTTTTTTAATTGTCCAATTTTCTTCATGAGCCCACCATTTTCTGAAGATAGTTAATCCTATTATAGCAAATCGCATTAGAAAAAGTGGCGTAATCACGTTTAAGTTGCGTTAAGGACTAGACAACAAGACAATTCGGAATAACCCTTACCAGTCGGACCGAGCGCTTATGCCAAAAGAAACTGAGTGATTTTTTGCCGAATCGCATCATGCTTGGCCGGGTTGTATTGATATTGTGGATCGTACCAATGATCCGGGGTGTATAACCAAACGGGTTTAGCAAGTCGTTCCGCGGATTCCGTTTTGTATCGTGGAAACACATGGGCATGTAAAAAATTATCTGTATTACCTAAAATATCATAGTTCACTCGGACCGGGTGACAAGCGGCCAAAACCGCATCGCCTAACTGAGCCATGCTTTGTAAGAATAAAGTTCTTGCTGGCTCTTCGAGATGATTGAGATCGGTAATATTCTGTTTTGGAAGGAGCACACAGTAACCGGGTAAAAATTGAACATCACCAAATACCGCAAATCCGCCGGGTAGCTCAGCCATGACCATTGGATTGGTACCATCAATGGCTGCTTGGATACGATTATCTTGCCACATAAAGACACTTCCTTGTTTTAGTAGAGTGGGCGCGAAATTAGTGATAGCGTACCGCTGCGGAGCCGAACTGGCAAAGAATTCTAATCTATACGTTTCCCAGATTATTCAGAATCTAATGAATCACAAGTCCAATAAGGAATTATGTCTTATTCTTTTTCGGTCTAAAGACTGACGCCAAGTGCAACTTATGATTGATGTTGCCATAAGTTATTAATTTTAAACTAGTTTCAGGAGGTGCATGTCTCATGTCATTATTTTTGAAAAACGTTGGTCAACGCTTTGGGGATAAACAAGCGTTGACTGGGATAACCGCGACACTTGAAGCCAATGGGGTCATTGGTTTGATTGGATCAAATGGTGCTGGCAAGTCGACTTTACTGAAACTCTTAGCAACCTTGGCAAAACCATCCAGTGGCACGATTTTATTGGATGATGTTGACATTGTCAGGCAACCGCAAAAAATGCGTCAAGTTTTAGGCTATCTGCCACAGCAGGTGCCTTATGATGCACATGTGACCGCATTGGCCTATTTACGCTATATTGCGGCGCTTAAGGGCATTGCTCCGCGCGAGGCGGACCGGCAAATTGTCCAAACGTTAGGACTGCTGCATTTGAATCCCAGCAATTCAACCTTGCTCGGCGATTACTCAGGTGGGATGCGCCAGCGTGTTGGGCTGACTGCTAGTCTTTTAGGTGATCCGCAAGTGGTGATTGTTGATGAACCTACTGTTGGCCTAGACCCAGTTGAACGAATTGCTGTCCGCAATTTATTGAGCAGTCTCGCGCAAACCCGAATTGTCATCATTTCGACCCATATTATTGAAGATGTTGAGGCCATTGCCAGTCAGTTATTATTGCTTACCGATGGTCAATTGCATTTTCAAGGCACACCAGCACAATTTCTCGACAAAGCTTCGGGGCACGTTTGGGAATACACACTGCCGCGCAATGCGTCTTTGCCGACAAGTGAGCGAATTAGTGGCATGCAAGAAAGAAGCGATGGTATTCATATTCGCATGATTGCAGACGAGGCGCCAGTGGCAAATGCGGTCATGGTAGCGCCTAACTTAGAAGATGCGACTCTCGATTTCTTTAAAAGTCAGGCGGTGAGGAAAGGATGATGCGACTCATTGCGGTTGATTATCGGGAACGCACCCAACAATTCTCATTTCGCATTTTGGCGGTGATAGCACTTTTGGCTGCTGTCATTCTTGCACCGCGGCCAAAGGGCAATTTTCGGGTATTAGTATTGGATCCACAGTATTTTGCGCAAGCCAATAATCCCACTTGGTTACCAATCGGTGTTGCTTGCGTGTTGTCATTGTTCTTTCCACTTGTGAGCCTTGTGATCGCGCGCCAAGGTATTCATGCTGATCGGGAAAATGGTGTCCTTACATATTTGTTGACGACAAAATTACGACGTTTCCGTTATTTGGCGAGTCAATTTCTGGTTAGCTGCTGCCTATTGTTCACCATTTTAGTCTTGGTGATGCTTGGCAGCGGGCTAATGCTTTTGATCCAATATCCTGGTCAGGGGTTGAGCTTGAGTCAGTTTTTGTCACCTTTTTTCAGTCTGGTGCCTGGGATTTTCTTGATTAGCGGCTTAGGGGTTTTGAGTGAGACATTGCCGGGACTGCGAGGACAACTCGGCACCACCGTGTTAGTGATAGCACTTCTGACGTTATATGCCATGATGACTACCATGACTTGGTACAGCCAACTTTTTAACTTTTCGGGTATTGCGTTCTTGATGGCCATGATCCGCCAGTCCGCCATTTCTGCCGGACATCCGCTTAACACGGTGCTGATGCTGGGCGGCAATGATCATTTGAGTCGGATGGGCACACATCAGCTAATTTTTCAGCCGCTGGCGTTAACACAAACAGAATGGTTGGCAATCGGCGGGACGGTGTTGATGAGCATCGTGTTGGTGTTACTGGCTGCCTTTTGTCTGGAGCACCGGCCACTACACCAAAAAACGAACTCAGGCAAATCAAAATTAACGGTTGATTTGCCAAGGCCAAAAGATGATCGGTTTCATTCGGCAAGGACGAACAACTTTCGCTGGCAACAATTGCTTGGCCAACAGGCACATCGACTTTTCCATTCTCAGAACAAGTGGTGGTGGCTAGTGGCGATCGGTTTATGGCTTCTTGCTTGGGTTGTGCCAGTTGGCAGCTTGCGCGGGATGATTTTGCCGATTCAGTATTTGTGGGCCATGAGTTTCTTCAGTCAAATTGGTTGGCCTGATGATTTGAATGGTTTATCGGCATGGGAAGGTACCGTGAACCATGCGACTCGCCGCGCCATCAACAGCACTTTATGGTTAAGTGTTACCTTTTCGTTACTACTTTTGCTGCCAACCTTGCTGCGGCAGGGAATCGTTGCGTGGCCGTTACTTGGCTGGGCCATCATGTTACCGGTGGGGAGTCTCATGTTGGGTCAGTTGACCAAATCCGGCCAGTGGAGCCAACTGCTGGGGACTGTCATTTTGTTCCTAGTCGTTTGCGGCCTGACTGGACCACTACCGCTGGCGACAAGCATTGTTGGTATGGTGACAGGTGCCGTTTATAGTTTGATTGCTGTGGGCTGTTGGATTGTGATAGAAGTACGCGCAAGGTAACGGCATCAACATTGCAGAAAGGCTTTAGAGAAAATTTGATCCTTAATTCGTATATTGAACAATGAAACGGAGGGGTTTCTCACACGAACAGCGTTTACTTTATTGAAAATTCAAAAAATATTGTCAAGTTAAACTAACGCCACCGTCGAGTCAAAATATTGCTCCATAAAATGAATGCGCGCGGCAATTTCAGCTGCCGAGAAAGTTTCGTTTTCAGTGGTGGCGACCCACTTTTCTTCGTTATCATCCGCTCGGTGAACAACAGCAATCAACTTGCCTTCAAATGATTGCAAGGGTTCATTAATCAGATCGGAGACAATGTAGACATCTTGCTTTTCGCCGTCGCCACCGGTAACCGTGGGCACATAGCCGTAATTAATCGGATAAGGCGCATGCGACTTGTCTGAAAAACCGATCGGGCGATCAACTTTAACAAAAACTGATTTACTTGCCATTGCTATAACGCTCCTTGCCTATGCTTGAACATGACTAACATCTTTTTTACTCAGTATTATACAATATCCACAAGCAACAGATTTGTTGAAAATGAACCGTGAAAATCTTGCCAAACGCGTTGACAAAACTTTCAACAAACCGTATGCTTTAAGCAATAACTAAGACCTGTGAAGAAGTAGGATAGATCACTTTAAGCGACCCGGAGATGGTGGAAGCCGGGAACGATCGAAAAGACACTTCTGAGGTGAACAAGTTCCGGAACGCCACCGTTATGGCAAAGAAAAAAACAAGGTGGTACCGTGTCCGCACCCTTCGAGCAATCGAGGGGTGTATTTTTTTAGAGCGCAAAAGGACGCGCTTAGAAACCGGAGTGTAAGTGGCCTTGAGTAGTAGTGACCTGCACTTTGGTCACTACTGCTCAAGGTCCTTACACGCAGGTTTCTGCGTCCTTTTGCGCGTTTCGGAACCAGCACACTTCACCAACTAAATCACAGTGCTTAAACCACAGGAGGCAATCCATGAATTATCAACGCCCAAAAGGCACAGCCGACATATTACCAGGCCAAAGCGAACGCTGGCAGCAAGTTGAAGCCGTAGCTCGCAAAATTTTTGCCCAATACCAGTATCATGAAATCCGCACACCCATTTTTGAAAATGTGGATGTATTCTCGCGTAGCGCGGGGGACACTAGTGATATTGTTACTAAGGAAATGTATACCTTTAAAGACAAAGGTGACCGGATGATGGCTTTACGCCCTGAAGGGACTGCTGGCGTCGTTCGTGCCTATGTAGAAAATAAACTGTATGGTCCTGAACATGCTAAGCCTTATAAGGTTTACTATTTGGGTCCGATGTTTCGATATGAACGGCCTCAGAGTGGTCGGCAACGCCAATTTCATCAAATCGGGGTTGAGGCATTTGGCAGTGATTCACCGGTGTTGGATGCCGAGACGTTGGCTTTGGCAAAACAGTTGCTGGAGGCCCTAGGCGCCAAGCATCTTAAATTTGTGATCAACTCGTTGGGAGATCCAGCAACCCGCCAAGCCTTCCACGCAGCGCTGGTTGACTATTTAACGCCTTTCAAAGATCAGCTTTCTGAAGACTCCAAGGTTCGTTTGGTTAAAAACCCGTTGCGGATCCTTGATAGCAAAGACAAGCATGATCAGGAAATTGTGGCCAATGCCCCATCTATTTTGGATTATTTGACACCGGAGGCACAGCAACATTTTGATCGGGTGAAAACCTTATTGCAGGGATTGGGGATTCCGTTTGAAGTGGATGCCACGATGGTGCGCGGCTTGGACTATTATAATCACACCATTTTTGAAGTCATGTCCGATGATAAGGTGTTTGGCGGCGGCTATACAACGATTTTAGCTGGTGGTCGATACAATGGCTTAGTCGAAGAACTGGGCGGTCCGGAGACACCTGGGATCGGATTTGCCATGGGTGTTGAGCGCCTGATGTTGCTAATGCAAGGCGAATTGCCAACGGCGCAGCCAGATGCGTACATTGTGACCATTGACCAAGGTGCCGATCAAGAGGCCCTGCAAATGCTGACCGCCATTCGTCAACAAGGCTTCACCGGCGAGATGGATTATATGGGACGCAAACCTAAAGGACAATTTAAGGCTGCCAACAAAGCAAATGCCAAGCTTGTTTTGACGATTGGTGAAAGCGAACGCGCTGCAGGCACTGTTCAAATCAAAAATATGGCCACAGGCGATCAGCAAGCATTCCCCCAAGCTAATGTGCTGGCCGACTTTGGCAAAATCTATACGCAAGTAATGGAGGCAAAATAAAATGAGTAAACGAACCTGTTATGCCGGTGATGTGACCGCCGAGTATGTTGATCAAGAAGTGACACTAAAAGGCTGGGTACAAAAACGTCGCAGTCTGGGTAGTTTGATTTTCATTGACTTGCGTGACCGTGAAGGCATTGTGCAATTAGTCTTCTCTGAAGAATTTGACAAGGATGCTTTAGCTGTGGCGAATTCGGTACGCTCTGAGTACGTCATCGAAGTGCAAGGCGTGGTAAAAAAGCGTAAGCCGCAAGCTGTCAATAAAGATATGAAAACCGGGGACGTAGAAGTTGAAGTTCATACCATCACAATTTTGAACAAAGCTAAAACGCCACCATTTTATATTGAGGACGGGGTGGCCGTCACTGAGGAAACCAAGTTAAAATACCGATACCTGGATTTGCGCCGGCCGGAAATGCAGAAGAATATTTTTACGCGCGCACATATCATGCGCAGCGTGCATCATTTTTTGGACGACAACGGGTTCATTGACGTTGAAACACCGACATTGACCGCCAGCACGCCAGAAGGTGCCCGGGACTATTTGGTGCCGTCACGTGTTTATCCTGGCAGCTTCTACGCACTACCCCAGTCACCGCAATTGTTCAAACAGCTGCTGATGGGTGCTGGGTTCGATCGGTATTATCAAATTGCGCGTTGCTTCCGCGATGAAGACTTGCGTGGTGATCGTCAACCAGAATTTACCCAGATTGACCTTGAGACCAGTTTTCTAACTGCTGAAGAGATTCAGGACATCACAGAAGGCTTGATTGCCAAAGTGATGCATGATGTGAAAGGCATTGATGTCAAGTTGCCATTTGACCGAATTACTTGGCAGGATGCGATGGATAAATACGGTTCTGATAAGCCGGATCTGCGCTTTGACATGCAGATTCAGGATGTGTCTGAACTCGTCAAAGATTCTGATTTCAAAGTCTTTGCCGGCGCTGTTCAAAATGGCGGCCAAGTGCGGGCTATTGTTTTACCAGGCGGCGCTGACAAGTATTCTCGGAAAATGATCGATGCCCAGCAAGACTACATCAAGCGTTTTGGTGCCAAAGGTTTGGCTTGGCTCAAAGTCACGTCAGACGGTATCAGCGGCCCGATTGCCAAATTCTTTGGCGATGGTGCTGACCTCGTGAAAGCTGTTGGCGCTAACGCCGGTGATCTGGTGTTGTTTGTTGCTGACAAGGCCAAAGTGGTCGCAGATGCATTAGGCTATTTACGGACCCATTTTGGCCACGATCTCGGTTTGATTGATGAACAAGCATTTCGCTTTTGCTGGGTCGTTGATTGGCCGCTGTTTGAATACGATGAAGGCATCCAGCGTTGGGTACCAGCGCACCATCCGTTCACAATGCCAAATGAAGAAGACGTTCATTTGCTTGACACTGATCCGCATGCCGCACATGCTCAAAGTTACGACATCGTGCTCAACGGTTACGAATTAGGTGGCGGTTCCATTCGTATTCATAACCGCGAGATTCAGGAAAAAATGCTCAAGGCGCTCGGGTTCACCCCAGAACGAGCCCAAAAGAGTTTTGGCTTCCTGCTAAATGCCTTAGACTACGGGTTCCCGCCGCATGGTGGTCTAGCTATTGGACTCGATCGGTTTGTCATGCTGCTAACAGGCCGCGATAACATTCGCGATGTGATTGCTTTCCCGAAGAACAGCAAGGCTAGTGAACCGATGACCAGTGCGCCATATCCCGTTGCTGATGCACAATTAAAAGATCTCGGTATCGAAGTTCGGGCCGATGTTGATCCTGAAAAGGAACATGAAGGCGACGAAAACCTAACTGAGTAAACGTTACTTTAAAAATGCCAGCCACAATTAAGTTGCTGACAATTAAAACACCTCCCGCTATAATGAAGACAGCGGGAGGTGTTTTAATTGTCAGATCAATTTGAAAAGGGAAGCAAAAAGGACTTGAAAAAGCGCTTGTCACCAGAGGCTTATGCGGTGACACAGGAAGCAGCGACAGAGCGGCCGTTTACTGGCGAGTACGACGACTTTTATCAAGATGGCATCTATGTCGACATTGTTAGTGGTGAACCGTTATTCTCATCGCAGGACAAGTACGATGCCGGCTGCGGCTGGCCGTCATTCACCAAGCCAATCAGCAAACTGGCTGAGCACCGCGACCAAAGTTTTGGCATGGAACGTGTTGAAGTGCGCAGCCCATCTGCCGAGTCGCATTTAGGCCACGTCTTCACAGACGGTCCAGCTGCTAAAGGCGGGTTGCGCTATTGCATCAACTCAGCTGCGTTGCGGTTTATTCCGGTGGCCGACTTAGAAAAAGAAGGTTACGGGGATTATCGACATCTCTTTAAGTCTGTTCATTAAAATGTTTTAAAAAGACCATGGTAGCAATACAGGACCGCCCTTGTTATACTTGATGCGCGACTTATTACGGGTGACAGGGAGCGGTTTTTGTATGGAAGAGATTGATAAGCTGATTAGACGACACCAAAATTGGTCACGGCTATCAGCGGCTTTTTTCTATAGTATTTGTGTGGCAGTGGCGCTGAATATGTTCTGGGAACCAGGTGGGGTTTTTGCCAGCGGGGTCACTGGACTAGCGCAGTTATTGGCAACGATCGTGCGAAAGTGGTTTAATTTCTCGATTGCATTGCCTTTCGTATCGTTATCAACAACAGATCTTTTTTCAACCGGGACGCTGCTTTTCTTCCTGAACGTACCGTTGTTTGTGTTAGCATGGAAAGCCATTGGCCATCGGTTCACTTTTTTCACGTTCTTGGCGGTCATTTTTTCGACCATTATGATTCGGGTGCTCGGCGTGCTTACACCGCTTACTAAAGACCCGATTGTCTGCGGGATCTTCGGAGCGGTCGTTAACGGTCTCGGAACGGGGTTCGCCTTGCGGAATAATATTTCAACCGGTGGGATTGATATCCTCGGCATTGTTTTGCGAAAACGCACAGGCCGAACGGTTGGGACAATCAATATTATGTTCAATATTTTGATTATCTTCTTCGCCGGATTTGTCAATGACTGGCCGCATGCGCTGTATTCTGCTTTGGCGATCTTTATCAATGGCCGGGTCATGGATTCGCTTTATACGCGGCAGCAACGACTTCAAGTTATGATTGTCACGGCCCGGCCGCGACAGGTCGTGAATGAGATTCAGAATTCAATGCGGCGTGGCATCACAATTGTTCACGATGCAGAAGGTGCCTTTCATCACGAGGAAAAGACGATTCTGTTCACCATCATTTCGCGGGCAGAAATGTATGATTTAGAACAAGCCATGCGCCACAGTGATCCTTATGCATTCGTCTCGATCACGGATTCGGTCAAGATTCTGGGTCATTTTTATGAGCCGAAAACGGATTAAGACCATCAGATTTAGCCCGGAGCGATTCCGGGCTTTTTCATTGGCAAGCCGTGCCTGTCGGAATCGTTCAACGTATCCGACATCGGCAGGTCACCTTGTCAAAATCAAAAACGATCAATTAATTAGGAGGGAAACATGTTAATAGGAGCTAACGTCAGTATGAAAGGGTCAGAAATGTTGCTTGGTGCCGTTGAAGAAGCCGCCAGTTATACGGCTAACACGCTTCAATTCTATACGGGGGCACCGCAAAACACGCGGCGTAAACCAACTAGCGAAATGATGATTCCTGAAGGGCTAGCAGCGATGACGAAAGACGGCATTAGTCATACCGTGATTCATGCCCCGTATATCGTCAATCTCGGCAATACCAAGAAACCGGAAAACTTTACATTTGCGGTGCAGTTCATGCGAGAAGAAGTCGCTCGAGCAGATGCTCTTCATGCCTATACCATGCCTTTTCATCCCGGTGCGCATGTCGGTGCTGGTCCGGAAGCAGCGATTAAACAAATTATTAAAGGACTCAATGAGATCATTGATCCTAATCAAAAAGTGACCATTGCTTTGGAAACAATGGCTGGCAAAGGCACGGAGATCGGGCGCTCTTTTGATGAATTAGCTGCCATTATTGATGGTGTGACACATAACGAAAAGCTTCGGGTAACCTTTGATACCTGTCATACCAATGATGCTGGCTATGATATCAAAAACGACTTTGACGGTGTTCTCAACGAGTTTGATCACATCGTTGGCCTTGATCGACTCAGTGTGATTCATGTGAATGACTCGAAAAATCCCCAAGGCAGTCATAAAGATCGGCATGCCAACATTGGCTTTGGCACGATCGGGTTTGACGCCTTAAACAAGATCGCTCATCACCCTGCCTTGGCCGAATTACCCAAGATACTCGAAACCCCGTATGTTGGTCCTGACAAAAAACATCAGGTACCGCCATACGGGGCAGAGATCAAATGGCTAAAAACAGGGGACTTTCAGCCCGATGAGTTACGCCACTTGATGGTTTAATGGGTTTCAGTATTATCAAATTCATCAAGACCCATGTGTTCCAAAATAAGCGTTGCTGTTTCTTCAATCGATCGGTGGGCGGTGTTGATCACCATGCAGCCGATTTTTTTGTACAGATCTTCCGCAAACTTGAGTTCTTGATTGACTTGATCGCGTGCTGAATAAGCGGTGTCGGGATTCAAGCCATAGGCAATCATTCGCTGGCGCCGGAATTCCATCAAAACAGAGGCGTCTGTGGTTAAACCAACAATCTTCTTCGGGTCAACTGACCAGATCTCTTCAGGAATATGGGCGTTAGGTACCAGCGGCAAGTTGGCCACTTTAAGGTTGCGATTAGCGAGAAACAACGACAATGGTGTTTTACTCGTTCGCGAAACGCCAAGCAAAACGATATCTGCCTCGAGAAAGCCTTTCGGGTCTTTGCCGTCATCATACAGCACCGCGAATTCCATAGCTGAGATGCGGTCAAAATAGCGTTCATTAAGATCATGAACAGCGCCGGGAACGTGATTTGGTTCCTCATGCGTAATTGACTTAATCCCGCTTAAAATTGGCGACATCACATCAATGGCAATCACGCCTTGATCTTTGGCATAATGCGTTGCAAGTTGAGCAAAGCCTGATGTCACGAAGGTCATGATTGCCAAGGCATTTTCCTTCTTGGCCTCATCAAGCGCGCTGTAAATCTTTTCTTCCGTATGAATAAATGGGAACCGCACATAATGTGCCTCAAAGTTGGGAAACTGTGCCGCGACAGCTTGCGCCAACCGCAAGCCAGTTTCGCCAACCGAGTCCGACATAATATATAAATTTAATTCTTGCGTCATACTGCCACCTCATTACTTAGATAACGCTATCATAGCATATTTACCAACTAAACAGGAGCGGTTAGCCGACGACCAATGGTGACAAGCGTGTCTAGACCAGTCAGCTATTTAAGGTCGACCATTTGCTGATGTTAGGGATTTTACGCCAAAAACAACTAAAAAGCTTAACAGAACAGGGCAAGTTTATTCAAAAATGTGAAATCGCTTATTGACGCGTGGTTGCTAGTTTTGTATACTAATAAACGAACTATTGGCTATGATATCCGTCAGTGGTTACACAAGTGTCGGAGGGAGGGATATCACATGGCTAAGACAGTTGTTAAGAAAAACGAATCTCTCGATGACGCTCTTCGGCGCTTCAAGCGTACTGTATCCAAGTCGGGTACACTCGCTGAATACCGCAAGCGTGAGTTCTACGAGAAGCCTAGCGTACGCCGCAAGCTGAAGTCAGAAGCTGCACGTAAGCGTAAGAAGTTTTAATTAAAGGACTTGGTGAATAGTGGCTTTAATGGATGAGCTTAACGCTCAGATGAAACAAAGCATGTTAGCCAAGGACAAAGTGACGTTGAGCGTCGTCCGGATGTTGAAGACGGCTTTGGTCAATGAGAAGATTAAACTCGGCCACGACCTTTCTGAAGAGGAAGAAAAGAGCGTTCTTGCGACTGAACTTAAACAGCGCAAGGAAAGCGTTTCTGAATTTACAAAAGGCGGTCGTGATGATCTCGTTCAACAAACCGAAGCTGAAATCAAGGTCGTCGAACGTTTTTTACCAGCCCAGTTAAACAAAGCCCAAGTCGGTGACATCGTTGATGCAACTATCAAGGAAGTTGGCGCCAAGGGTAAGCAAGACTTCGGCAAGGTGATGAAAACGTTGATGCCAAAAGTCAAAGGCCAAGCAGATGGCAGTCTTGTCAGCAGCGTGGTCAAAGAAAAACTTAGTTAACGACAAAGCCGGTGCAATAGCCGGCTTTTTTATATGGGTTTTGTGGGTGAATGGCGTGCGTGGTGATCAGATAAGGGTGCTGATTTTGCTGACGAATGGGTTTGCGCTGAATATCGTCTAAGTTTGGTCAGGCGATTGCTTCACGCTTTGCTTGGAAACGCGCGAGCAGGCGCAGAAACCTGCACATAAGGACCTTGAGACTAAATGACCAAAGACCGGTCATTTAGTCTCAAGCCCACTTATGCTCCGGTTTCTAACCGCGCCTGCTCGCGCTCTTAAAATATGCTAAACTGAGAGCATCATTGCTTAATAAATTTGTTAGGGGGCCAATATTTGGCACAAGAAACCTCGGAGAAAATTTTCCGTCTTAGTAATCCTGACATGGCGATTAACCTTGTCGGGATCAATGACGCTAATTTGACATTGATTGAAGAAGGATTGAATGTGCAGATCTCGCCTTTTGGGGATGAGTTGCGGATTCATGGTGATACTGAAGCGGTCAGCTTGACATTACAGTTACTTGAGGCGGCTAGTAAGTTATTAGCTCAAGGCATTAAATTGTCGCCGCAGGACATCGCTAGCGCCGTTGCGATGGCCAAGCGTGGGACGCTTGAGTATTTTGCTGATATGTACAGTGAAACCTTGTTGCGCGATGCCAAAGGTCAGCCAATTCGGGTCAAAAACTTTGGGCAGCGCCAGTACGTTGATGCCATTAAGCATAACGATATCACGTTTGGCATTGGGCCAGCAGGCACTGGGAAGACATTCTTGGCCGTTGTCATGGCTGTCGCCGCGATGAAGGCAGGCCAAGTTGAGCGGATCATTTTGACTAGACCGGCAGTTGAAGCCGGTGAGAGTCTGGGTTTCTTGCCAGGCGACCTCAAGGAAAAAGTTGATCCCTATTTGCGTCCGGTATATGACGCCCTTTACGCTGTTTTGGGGAAAGAACACACGGATCGGCTGATGGATCGCGGTGTGATTGAAATCGCCCCGTTAGCTTATATGCGTGGGCGAACGTTGGATAATGCGTTTGCCATCCTTGATGAGGCACAAAATACCACCCAAGCACAAATGAAAATGTTCCTGACCCGCTTAGGGTTTGGCTCAAAGATGATCGTCAATGGGGACATCACTCAAATTGATTTGCCGAACAACGCCAAAAGCGGACTGCTTCAGGCCGAGCAATTACTCAAAGGTATTAGTCACATTGCCTTTACCCAATTTTCGGCACAGGACGTTGTGCGGCATCCGGTTGTTGCAAAGATTATTGAGGCTTATGGTCGACACGACCTGCAGTTGCAGAAGAAGACGAAGGAGTAAGGGATGGACTTAGAATTATTCGATGACGATCAACTGCTGGATGACAAGCACCATGATCTCATCAAAAAACTAGTCGCTTTTTGCGGCAAACAGCTTAAGTTGCCTGAAAACACAGAAATGTCGATCACCTTGGTTGGGGATGATGAGATTGAGCGCATCAATCGCGAGTATCGTGAAACCGACCGGGTCACGGATGTTATCAGTTTTGCGATTGAAGAGGGCGAAGACGATTTGCCGCTGCTACCTGGCATGGCAAAGAACATCGGTGATCTTTTCATTGATCCACTGACCGTTCGCCGCCATGCCGAGGATTATGGGCACAGCTTTGAGCGCGAGCTGGGTTACACCGTCGTCCATGGCTTCTTGCATCTTAACGGCTACGACCACATTAAGCCAGAAGATGAAGCTGTCATGATCCCGCTTCAAAAGAAAATCCTCGCAGCTTATGGCCTTACCAGATAAGCAAGTTGGCAAGAATAAACATTTCATCCAAAGTGCCCGTCACGCGCTCGATGGGCTGAAGGTGTTTTTTGTCGACGAAAATAATTTTAAGCGCGAATTTCTGAGTGCAACTCTGGTCATTGTTGCCGGCGTTGTCTTACAAGTTTCCGCTTTTTCATGGTTCGTGTTAGTTCTGGCAATCTTGTTGGTATTTCTTGGCGAGTTGTTGAACACGATCGTTGAAAATGTTGTTGATTTTATTGTTGGCGATCAATATGACGCGCGCGCGAAGAAGATTAAGGACATGAGTGCCGGCGCGGTGCTCATCGTGTCGTTGATTGCCGTCGTCGCCGGTATTTATGTCTTTGGGCCACCACTTTTGGCCCTTTTTAGGAGTTGGTAAGTTGTCAGTTTTGCGTACAGCTGCTTTAGCGGCTCGAGAAAATGCCTATGTTCCGTATTCTCATTTTGCTGTCGGCGCGGCTGTCCGTGTCGGTGATCGCATTTTTTCAGGGGCAAATGTCGAAAATGCTAGTTACGGTCTTAGTAACTGTGCTGAACGCAGTGCTATTTTTGCGGCAGTCAGCGCGGGCTATTCGAAGCTGGATGAATTGCTGGTGATTGCAGATACCAAGGGACCAGTGGCCCCTTGTGGCGCTTGCCGCCAAGTCATTAGCGAATTCTTTGGCCCTAATGCTGTCATCACGCTTGCCAACGTTGCCGGACAGTCAGTTCAAACGACGCCACAGGCTTTACTGCCAGGTGCGTTTTCGAAAGGAGATCTTAACGCTTGAGTGAACATCATTCTGGTTTTGTTGCGATTATCGGTCGGCCCAACGTCGGCAAGTCAACGTTTATGAACCGTATTTTAGGTGAAAAAATCGCCATTATGTCGCCAAAGGCTCAGACGACCCGTAACAAAATAAACGGTATCTACACGACTCCTGACGCGCAGATCGTATTTGTCGACACACCAGGTATTCATAAGCCGAAAAATGAGCTGGATACCTATATGGATAAAGCGGCATTGTCAACTTTGAATCAAGTTGATGCCATCTTGTTCATGGTCGAAGCGGACGAGGAAAAAGGCCCTGGTGATGGCTATATCATGCGCCAACTGGCGGAAGTGAAAAAGCCGGTTTATTTGATCATTAATAAAATTGATCTAGTAAAACCTGACGATTTGTTGCCGTTGATTGAAAGCTACCAGCATGACTATGCGTTTGCCCAAGTTTTTCCGATTAGTGCAACGATGGGAAACAATGTCGATGAGCTATTGACGGCATTGACCGATGCATTGCCAGTCGGTCCGCAATACTACCCCGAAGATCAGCTCACCGATCATCCTGAGTATTTTGTTGTCGGTGAACTTATCCGCGAAAAAATTCTCGAATTAACTCGCGATGAAGTGCCGCACGCTGTTGCCGTTCAAGTTGAGCGCATGAAAGATCGGGAAGGCGGTAAATTGCAGATCGAGGCGTATATTATCGTTGAACGCGATAGTCAAAAAGGCATCATTATTGGCCGCGGTGGGCAGATGCTTAAGCAGATCGGCATTCGCGCCCGACGTGACATCGAAAACCTGTTGGGCGACAAGGTGAACCTGAAGTTATGGGTTCGCGTCCAGAAAAATTGGCGTGATAATAATGCTTATCTGAAGTCGTTAGGGTACAACACGAAGGATCTTCGATAATGGTTAGGCAGACTGAAACATTTGAGGGACTGGTTATGTCCCGCCAGAACTATCGCGAATCTGATATGCTTGTCAAAATTTTGACCGATCGATTCGGCAAAAAAATGTTTCTTTTGAACCGGGCCCGTAAGCCCGGTTTTACTTTAGGTGCTGGTATTTTACCGTTTACTCACGCTGATTATATTGGTGAAGTTCGTGAATCCGGTCTATCTTATTTGTCTGCCATCAAAAATGCGACTCAATATCGGCAAATTTCTGATGACATCACCTTAAATGCTTATGCAGCCTATATTTTTGGATTAATCGATCTTGCTTTTCCAGATGGGCGGCCAGTCGGATTCTGGTTTAACCAAATCAAACAAGCCTTGTATCTCATTGATTCTGGCCTCGATCCACAGATTATCGCCAACGTGATTGAAGTCCAGATGCTTAAAGAATATGGCGTTGAGCCTAACTGGCGCGGTTGTGTGATTGACGGTCGCGCCGATTTGCCGCTTGATTTTTCCGAAAGTTATGGCGGTTTGCTGTGCCAAAATCACTGGGATAAAGATCCGCACCGGCTTCATGCCAGTCCGCGGGCGATTTTTTACCTGCGACGTTTTAGCACGCTTGATCTCAACAAAGTGGAGCGCATCAACGTCAAACCTGATACCAAAGCAGAATTACGACGAATTTTGGATGTTATCTACACTGATATGGTCGGTGTGACCCCGAAAGCCAAACGTTTTTTGGATCAGATGCATCAATGGCAGGATCGCCTGCCTGATGACTCGGAATGATGGCTGATATCAGTGGCATAATTATTTACTATCAACATATTTTTGACTGGATAACTCTCCGAAACAAACACTGAATTAATTTAATTATTGTAATATGTCGCTTTTAGATGGAATAACGATACTTATTTATTCCATATTTCTTAATTTCTTATAGAAACTATTAACCATCTTCGCCGGCTATGGTATATTCAACTCGTAAACAGTTGACTAGATCATAGCATTTTTTGGTTTGTTGAGAGGAGCGGGCGTCATGGCAAGAACCTTACCGAAAGCTGTGAAAGTATGGGTAGCAGCGAATTTATTGGCAATTGAATTTGATAATGGGCAAACACGGTATATGCGATCACATTTTATTGATCAATATATCTCTGCTTGGTCATTACCAAAAGGCAAGAAAAGACGTAGACTATTGATAGTTGACCCAACATGGGCTTGGTTTGGTGCCAATCCAGTCATTGCCGCTGATGGTAGCTTGACAATCTTTGAAACCGATCGGTACACGCCAGAAGAACTTTGGGGTAATAGCAAGTCGCAGATTTATGAAGTTTCTGGGGTGCATTAATTAGCAATCTTCTGATAAAGGAAGCCAACGGGAATTGGCTTCCTTTTTTGGACAAAGACAAATGCACGATCACTTGTTGGTCTACGGTGGTATACTATCATGTAGTAAGCGTTTTTTTAATGCAATAAATGGTCGTTGGGTTTTGCATTACGTAAAGAAGGGTGCGTTATGTCAGAAATAACACCAAAAGCCGTCAAAGTCTGTCTGGCCGCCAATATATTGGCCATTGAGTTTGATAACGGCCAGACTCGTTATATGCGTTCACATTTCATCAAAGACTACCTGGATGCTTGGTCCCCGACGCGAGGCAAAGGCAAGCGCGTCAATTTGATAATTGCCCCAACATGGGAATGGTTTGGGGCAAATCCGCAAATTGCCGAAGACGGCACCTTGACACTCTTCGACAAAGACACCTATACACCTGAAGAATTGTGGAAGAATAGCAAGGAGCGGATCGATGAAGTTTCTGGCACTTAAGGAACTTTTGTAAATGATTGTTTGTTGGTTTAACCAATAGCCCACGATTATCAGTATTTCAATCTGAAAATAGAAAGCAGAGAGTTGGCGGAGCGGCGATGGGCTCAGTCGTGCCCACCACTCTAGCTGCGCGGTCGCCACCCCGAATCGCCGCGGAGCCAACTCGGAGTATAAGAAACTATCGACCGAGAATAGAAAAATAGTGCTGCCTGCAATTGCTCCAAAACGCGATCGCCACCCCAGAAACCTGCGTGTAAGGACCTCAGGTGCAATGACCAAAGCCCGGTCATCACACCTGAGGCCACTTGCACTCCGGTTTCTACCCGGGGTGGCTCACGCTCTTCTCTGCTTGACACGTTTTTCCGCGATGCTATACTAATAAGGAAATTGAATCGGTGATGAGAAAAAGGGTCGCAACGAAACCTATTAAAGCGAGTCGGGGAAAGTGTAAGCCTGATAACGGTTGTTGTGATTGGCGTTTTCGAACCAAATGATGAAGCCGCAGGTAGTTTTTTTCTATCTGAAGTAGGGTGGAACCGCGCATAAGCGTCCCTACGCCATTAATTGGCGTAGGGACTTTTTCGTGTCCCGAAGCCAATCCCACTTCAATTCACCGGGAAAGAGGCAATGATGACAAAAAAAATGGACATCCAAACGATGATCCTAACCCTCCAAAAATTTTGGGGTGACAAGGGCTGTATGCTCATGCAAGCTTATGACGTGGAAAAAGGGGCGGGGACAATGAGTCCGTACACTTTCTTACGCGCCATTGGACCAGAACCATGGAATGCTGCGTATGTTGAACCGTCTCGACGTCCAGCTGACGGCCGATATGGCGAAAACCCCAACCGGTTGTTTCAGCATCATCAATTCCAAGTCGTTATGAAACCATCTCCTGAAAATATTCAAGAATATTACTTGGATTCGCTTGCCGCACTCGGCATTAATCCATTGGAACATGATATTCGGTTTGTTGAAGACAACTGGGAAAATCCATCCATGGGCTGTGCCGGTGTTGGTTGGGAAGTTTGGCTAGACGGCATGGAAGTCAGTCAGTTTACCTACTTCCAAGTGGTCGGTGGACTTGAAGTATCGCCAGTTACCAGCGAAATCACTTATGGGGTCGAACGACTTGCCTCCTATATTCAAGATGTGAACAGTGTCTTTGATCTTGAATGGGGCGACGGTGTTTTGTATGGTGACATTTTCAAGGAACCTGAATATGAGCACAGCAAGTATGCCTTCGAAGTCAGCGATCAGGAGATGCTGCTAAAGTTCTTCGATGCCTATGAAAAAGAAGCTTGGCGCTTAATGGATCTCGGTCTGGTTCATCCAGCTTATGATTACATTCTTAAATGTAGCCATACCTTTAATCTTTTGGATGCACGCGGGGCGGTATCGGTTACTGAGCGGGCCGGTTACATGAGCCGTATTCGCAAGATGGCTCACAAGGTTGCCCGGGCATTCGTGGCTGAACGCAAGAAGCTTGGCTTCCCACTACTGCAACATCAAACGGAGGTGGAATAACATGACGCATCAATATCTGATTGAAATTGGCCTTGAGGACATGCCAGCGCATGTGGTGACGCCGAGTTTGCAACAGTTTCACGATAAAACTGTCGCCTTTTTGAAAGAGAATCATCTCGATCACGGTGCGATTGACCAGTACGCGACACCGCGGCGGCTAGCGTTGCTGATTCACGACCTCGCCGACAAGCAGGCGGACATCGAAGAAGATGTCAAAGGCCCAGCTAAGAAAATTGCGCAAGATGCAGCTGGTAATTGGACCAAGGCGGCGATCGGCTTTTCTCGCGGCCAAGGCATGACCCCTGATGACATTGTCTTTAAAACGATCAAAGGTGTGGATTACGTTTATCTGCATAAGGCAATCAAGGGCAAAACAGCAGCAGCTATTTTACCAGGTATGCTGGATGTCATTAAAAGCCTGACCTTCCCAACCCGAATGAAGTGGGGTGCTTATGACTTCGAGTACATTCGGCCGATTCATTGGCTGGTCAGCTTACTGGATGATGCGATTGTCCCGATGAAGTTGCTGGATGTTGACGCTGGCAGAACCACTCAAGGGCATCGCTTCCTTGGCAGACCAGTGACTCTCGGCAATGCGGCCGACTATGTTGCGGCGTTAAAAGCACAATTTGTGATTGTTGAACCGGCAGCGCGCAAGCAATTGATTAGCGATCAGATTCACCAAATTGCCGCTGATCATCAATGGCAGATTGATCTGGATGCAGACTTGCTGGAAGAGGTCAATAATCTTGTTGAATGGCCAACTGCATTTGCTGGTAATTTTGATGAAAAGTATCTCAAAATTCCTGAAGCTGTGCTGATCACCTCAATGAAAGATAATCAACGTTACTTCTATGCGCGGGATGCGTCAGGAAAGATGGTCAATGCGTTTATTGGTGTTCGTAACGGTAATGCTGATCATTTGGCCAATGTGATTGCGGGCAATGAAAAGGTATTGACCGCGCGATTGGAAGATGCAGCTTTCTTCTATGCGGAAGATCAAAAGCGCAGCATTGCTGACGATGTTGATCGTTTGAAAGCTGTTAGTTTCCACGATAAAATCAGTTCCATGTACGACAAAATGGCCCGAACAAGGGTTATCGCCGATTTGTTGGCGGATCGTTTTGGCTTATCTGCGATTGATAAGGCTGATCTGGACCGAGCAGCTTCGATTTACAAATTCGACCTTGTCACTTCAATGGTTGGTGAGTTTCCAGAATTGCAAGGTATTATGGGCGAACATTATGCGCAATTGGCAGGTGAGAAACCAGCTGTTGCCCATGCTATCGCTGAGCATTACGAGCCGATTTCTGCGGATGGGGCGTTGCCAGAAAGCTTAGTTGGCACCGTACTTGCGATTGCGGACAAATTCGATTCGTTAATGAGTTTTTTTGCAGTTGATCTGATTCCAAGTGGCTCAAACGATCCTTATGCGCTGCGCCGTCAAGCTTACGGGATTGTTCGAATGATCGCCAAACATGATTGGCCATTTGCCGTTGCTGAACTGCAGACGACGATTGCTGATGCCTTGAAGGCAGCAGGAAAAACCAATAGTCTTGATTTTACTGCGCATCAACAGGATTTGAATGCATTCATGATTGACCGTGCCAAACAAGTCTTGCAAGGTCAGAAGATCCGCCATGACATTGTGGACGCAGTGACAGTTCGCGCTGATGCCGATCTTGCCGGTATCTTGGATGCTGCCAAGATCCTTTCTGCGCACGCGGACGATACTGATTTCAAACCTGTCATGGAAGCACTTGGACGTGTGTTGCGGATTACCAAGAAGCAGCAGGTAAAAGTCGATGTGGATACAGCGAAGTTTGAGAATCCGAGCGAAGGTCAGTTGTATGATGCAACGGTGGCGACTGCCAAGAAGTTTGATGATGAACCGACGGAAGCCGATTATCAGTCGCTTAAGGCACTCGCAGATCCAATTAATGCGTACTTTGATGCCACAATGGTCATGGCCGACGATCAAGCCATTCGCCAAAATCGCTTGGCAGCTTTGCTTCAACTTGCCGCATTGATCAAGCAATTTGGCGATGTGAGTCAAGTCATTGTTAAGTAGCCTTGCACTCCAAGCCTAAACAGGCTATACTGTATTTTGTATTATTATGCCGATAGACTATCAAAAAGTCGCATTTCAACTCAGAAGTGCGACTTTTTACCGCTATTTCGGGTAACGTGTGTTGGGCGTCTGCAGGCTGGCAAACAGCTCTGCGGCACATGTCATGAAAGGGAGTGAGCTGACATCGCCGGAATGATTCCTGAGGCTACTGTCGACAAAGTCCTTAAAGCTGTCAATATTGCTGATTATATTGGCCAATATGTGCAATTACGCAAGACAGGGCAGAATCTGTTTGGCTTGTGTCCTTTTCACGAAGAACACACCCCATCATTTTCTGTGAATGAACCTAAGCAGATTTTTCACTGTTTTTCGTGCGGCCGCGGCGGCAATGTTTTTAAATTCGTGATGGACTATGATAACGCCACCTTCCCGGAGGCAGTTAAAAAAGTGGCGGATTTTGCTGGCATGCCACTGGATGTTCAGGTGGGTCATGCAGCACCGGTTGATCCAGAGATCAGCAAGCAACAGCATATTTTGCAAGACACGGCTGATCTCTTTCATCATATTTTGATGAATACGGAGAAAGGTCAGACTGCACTTGATTATTTGCACAAACGTGGCTTAACTGATGACACAATTGAAGCTTTTCAACTGGGGTATGCGCCTGAAGAACGTAATCTGTTAGTAGCGTTTCTTAATAATCGCAAAGTCGACTATCAAGATCAGCGTGCCAGCGGTTTGTTCGTAGAGGATCAAGAAGGAAAATTGTTCGATCGGTTTAACGATCGCGTCATGTTTCCGCTAACGGACAGTCATGGTCAAGTGATTGGTTTTTCCGGGCGAATTCTAAGCAAGGACAAGACCCAAGCTAAATACTTGAACAGTCCCGAAACCAAGCTTTTCAACAAGCGTGATGTCCTATTTAATCTTCATCGTGCCAAAGCCGATTTTGGCCGTGATGGCGGCCCGATTCTTTTTGAAGGCTATATGGATGTGATCGCTGCGTACCAAGCCGGTGTAAAAACCGGGATTGCTTCCATGGGAACAAGCTTAACTACTGAGCAGGTTGACATCATTAGCCACTTAAGCAAGCGATTAACCGTGTGTTACGATGGTGATGAACCAGGGCAAAAGGCGATTGAACGTGCGGTTGCCATGTTGGCTGATCATCCGCGATTACAAACGGATGTGGTCGTTTTGCCGGACGGGATGGATCCTGATGAGTTCATTCGTGCCCGTGGTGCCGAAGCCTTCCAAGCGCAAGTCAAATCCGTATTGACGCCGACCGCGTTTATCCTGCAATTCTTAGCGCGCGGGGTTGACATGAACAATGATCAGGCTAAACTGACGTATCTGAACGCGGCTTTAAAAACCATCGGTAAGATTTCGAATCCGGTAGCGCGGGCAGTTTATGTGAAGCAGTTAGCTGACACGACTGGCGTACCTGAGAGCGCTCTGAATCAAAGCCTGCCAGCGCCGCAGCAAGCCGTGCAACAACAGTCGTCGGCTCCTGTGAGCTATCAAACCGCGCCGGTTAATCAACCAGTTCGGCCAATTGATCGTTACACTGCAGCCCAACGACAATTACTGTATTATGTTTGGCACGATGATTTAGTGATGCAGCGTTTAAAAAATACTGCTTTCACATTTCCAGCGCCACATTTTCAGACGCTCTTTACCGGATGGCTAGGTTTTCTCCATGAGCAGCCTGATGGCGAGTTAGCTGGATTCCTGGATCGAGTCGATCCGGATCTGAGCGGGGTGGCGGCTTCGGTGGCGATGCAGGTTTTGCCTGAGGCGACTGAGGCAACGATTGACGAGTTGATTCAGACGATTACGTCCGCTTCAACTGTCGAACGGCTGCAGGCCATCAAGCAGGCCATCACAGAGGCACAGCGACTTGGCGATAAGCAGAAACTAGGCGAGCTAACGGTGCAGTATGTGAATCTCATGAAACTTTTGAAACAACAACAAGGCTAGGGGAGGAACTTTAATGGCTGATAAAAAAACAGCAACTGAAGTAGACAAGACCACAAAGAAGACAACGGCTAAGCCAGCAGCAAAAACTGCGGCTAAGACAACCGCTGTCAAGGCGGCGGCAAAAAAGACCACCGCGAAGAAAACTACGGTCAAGAAGACTACCGCTAGCAGCAAACGCACGACCAAAACGACAACGAAAGCATTCGACGATGCTGTCAAGGCCGTGATTAAAGATTACAAGAAGAAGAAACAAATTACTGAAGATGACCTGACCGACAAGTTGGTTAAGCCGTTTGAGCTCAAGAGTGGTGCCATTGACGATCTGATGCAAAAGATCGAGGATAATGGGATTGCTATTGTTGATGAAAATGGCGAGCCAGCAGCGATTAGCTTGAAGAAGCAAAAGAAGGTTTCCAAGAAGGAAATGAGTGACATGTCCGCACCTTCAGGGGTCAAAATCAATGACCCTGTGCGGATGTACCTGAAGGAAATCGGCCGAGTTTCCCTGCTGACAGCTGATGAAGAAGTTGCCCTTGCCTTGAAGATTGAACAAGGTGATCAAGAAGCTAAGCAACGTTTGGCTGAAGCTAACTTGCGATTGGTTGTTTCCATCGCTAAGCGTTATGTTGGTCGCGGCATGCAATTCCTGGATCTGATTCAGGAAGGGAACATGGGGCTGATGAAGGCGGTCGAGAAATTCGATTACCGGAAAGGCTTTAAGTTCTCAACGTATGCCACCTGGTGGATTCGGCAGGCTATTACCCGTGCCATCGCTGACCAAGCCCGGACAATTCGGATTCCAGTGCATATGGTTGAAACCATTAACAAATTGATTCGGATTCAACGGCAACTGCTTCAAGACCTTGGTCGTGAACCAACGCCTGAAGAAATCGGCGCGGAAATGGACATGCCAACTGAAAAGGTTCGCGAAATCCTGAAGATTGCGCAAGAACCTGTTTCCTTGGAAACGCCAATTGGTGAAGAGGATGATTCACATCTTGGCGACTTCATTGAAGACCAAGACGCCACCAGTCCTGAAGACCATGCTTCCTATGAACTGCTTAAAGAACAGTTGGAAAGTGTGCTGGATACCTTAACGGATCGTGAAGAAAATGTTTTGCGGTTGCGTTTTGGACTCGATGATGGCCGGACCCGTACCTTGGAAGAGGTCGGCAAGGTCTTTGGCGTGACCCGCGAGCGAATTCGTCAAATCGAAGCTAAGGCATTGCGGAAGCTCCGCCACCCAAGCCGTTCCAAGCAACTTAAGGATTTTCTTGAGTAATGAACGTTTGTTAGCTGATAAAGCCGTCTGCCTCATTAGTGAGGTAGGCGGCTTTTTCGTACGTCATCATGTGGCGAAGCCCCTCATTCAGATTCGAATACCGGAAATCTTTGATGTTTCTGAGGACGTAAGCCGCTTTTCAGAAAAGTTAACTAACTGTTCGGCGTAGTTTGTTATAATGAAAACTGTTAACGAGATGAGGAGAAAGTATAGTCATGGATCATATTCATTTATCAAAACGGCTTCAGGCCATTAGCAGTTTTATTGAGGCAGGCGAACGGGTAGCGGATATCGGCACAGATCACGCTTTTTTGCCGATTTACTTGGTGCAGCAGCAACGCATCAATTTTGCGATTGCCAGTGATATTGGTGCCGGACCGGTCGCAATTGCCAAGCAAAACGTTGCGGATGCTGGGTTAACTGCGCAGATCAGCGTCCGTCAAGCTGACGGTTTGGCAAGTATCATGCCTGACGATGCCATTTCAACGGTTGTCATTGCTGGAATGGGCGGTCAGCTGATGACGGATATTCTTGAGGCTGGCCAGCCACAACTAGACGGTACCGAAACCTTGGTACTGGCTCCCAATCGACACCAATACGATGTCCGTTTATGGCTTGATCAGCATGGTTATGGCATTATCGGCGAGGACATCGTTGAAGATGAAGGCCATATTTACGAACTGATGGCAGCTGGTCGAACGCGCCCGGATGTGCCTTATTCGGAAGCTGATTTACGCTTCGGGCCGATTTTACGGCGGCAAAAGAGTCCAACTTTTATGAAAAAAATGCACCGCGAAGCTGAGAAAACCGAGGCTGTGCTTGAAGGTTTGGCTGATGCACAGATGGTGCCGCTAGAAAAGATTCGCGAACAAGAAAAAATTTTATCATTAATCAAGGAGGAATTAGACGCACATGACGAGCGGTAAACAGATTATTAATCGATTTGAAGACTTTGCCCCCCTGAGTTTGGCATGGGAACGCGATCCAAGCGGGCTGCAATTAGGTAACCCAGATAAACCAGTTAAAACCGTCCTCGTAACATTAGATGTCCGGCCGGAAGTGGTCACTGAAGCCGAAGCGATTCATGCTGATATGATCTTTTCTCATCATCCAGCGATGTTTCGACCAGTGCATAACTTGGATTTGCGGGTTCCGCAGAATGCCATGTACGCCCAAATTCTAAAGGATGACTTGCTGGTCTATGCAGCGCATACCAACCTTGATCGCGTCCAAGACGGGATGAATGACTGGCTGGCAGAAGCGTTGGGATTAAGTCAAGTTGTGCCTTTTATCAATGAAGGTGAAGGCGCCAACATGGGCCGAATTGGCTTGTTACCAGACAAAATTCGCCTTGAGGTTTTTGTTGAACAAGTCAAAGCAGCCTATAACGTTAAAGGGTTGCGCGTGGTTGCCCGCGATCTAGACCGGCTAGTTCAAAAAGTGGCTATTCTCGGCGGTGATGGCGGTGATGCCTTCAACGATGCCAAGCAAGCTGGCGCCGATGTCTTTATCACTGGCGATGTGTATTACCATACCGGTCACGATATGCTAGCCGCCGACCTGCCCGTGATCGATCCCGGCCACCATATCGAGTCGATTATGAAAGGCAAAGTTGCGACTTTGATCAACGAATGGGCCGATGCAGAAGGATGGGATGTCAAAGCCATACCATCTAAACTATCGACTGATCCGTTTACTTTCATGTGATTGGGAAAAATTTTCCAGTAAATGCGATTTTTAAATAGAATTGACAAAGAGCAAAACACATAGCATAGGTGCGAAAATCTTACACTCATGCTAAAATAAAGCAAATTAACTGTCGGCTTTTGCCGCCAAAGGAGCGAATACCATGCCATTAGTACACATTGATTTGATTGAAGGCCGTTCACCGGAGCAACTGAAAGCCCTTGTGAAGGACGTGACAGATGCCATTGTCAAAGATACTGGCGCACCCGCTGAGCATATTCACATTGTTCTTAACGAAATGGCTAAGGAACATTATTCAGTTGCCGGTGTACTTGCATCAGATAAGGCTTAACGGCTGGCTTTGAGCAATCAGTACCGGGTCACAGAAGGGAAGGGTTCAACGATGGCAGACACCAGCGATCAGGCAGCCTCACAAGATCAGGCTTATTTTGATAAAATGAAACAGCAAATTCTTGACGCTTTGGAAACCGTCATTGACCCAGAGCTCGGTGTCGACTTAATTAACCTCGGCTTGATTTATGGGGTTGATTTAGATGAAAGCGGCAAATGTACCGTTGAAATGACATTGACAACGATGGGCTGTCCTTTGACAGACATGTTGGATGCTGATATTAAACGGGCACTGACAACGATTGACGGGATTACCAGCGTTGAAATTCATTTAGTTTGGTATCCAGCATGGGGGCCAGAACGCCTCAGTCGGTATGCCAAAATGGCGCTGGGCATTCATTAACCGGCGTTTAGACACGGAATGCAAAAGCCGCCGTTTAAGGCGGCTTTTGACTGTCTTTCAGGCAGTCAAAGCGATGGATCACGAGGGTGAACATGGACTATTGGAGCACATTAAATCGGCTGGCCAAACAATATGCGCGCATTGGACCGCTTAAATCACAACTAACTGCCATGAAGAATTGGCAAGCATCTATTGCGGCTGGTGTCTTGCCAGCACATGCGTTACCTTGGTTGGGACTTAGCACGCCGCAAATTGATGCCGCTTTAACCCAGCCACAGGCGCAGCTGCAAGAACTGCTTCAACTAGATCATCTATTGCATAATTTCCGCCGCTACATTGCCTTTCATGATGGCATGTGGTCATTTGTTCATGAAGATCTGTTTGCGACCTGGCATCGACTTTATGGTCCTCAGCGGTACTTGGAAGTGGCAGCTGGTAATGGTTACGTGAGTGCTGGTTTGCGCGCACAAGGCGACAAAACGATCACAACCGATGCGCACACTTGGACGAAAGAAAATGTCACTGGCCGTCAGCCGCTTGTTCCAGTTAAAACCGCCACAGCCAACGCGGCGTTGTTCCTCTACGCCCAACAAGTCGATGCTGTTGTGATGGCTTGGAGCCCAGATAAGGATCCTAATGATGTCCGGTTCCTGCATATTATGCAACACTATTTTCCCACTAAACAATTATTCGTGATCGGCGAACGCAACGGTGCAACCAATAGCCGGTTATTTTGGCAAGAAGCCCGAACCGTTCCGGATCGGCGATTATTCGCGCTTAATCGTGCGTTTGGTCATTTTGATGCGATTCACGAACGAGTTTACCGATTACAATAGTCTCTGTACTGTTGGCAAATGGCTTATTTGTGCAGGACTTGAGGAGGATGACGTGAAAAAATTATTCTTGATTGATCTTTTATGGATCGGTTTAGCGATATTAGCCGGTTTAGTATGGTCACAGCATGATCAAAATGAATATGCCAGTCAGCTTGATCACCTCGGCATGTCGGAAACGGCTCAGGAATATGTCACGACAAGTTCGCGCAGCATCACCACCGCGATAAGCGAGCTCGATAAAACTGATTTCAAAGGTTATCAGGTCCAGTTTGTTGCTAAACAAGTCGTGTACGTTTATCAGCGTGGCACAGTTGCGAGCCTGCCACTCGATAGTGGTCAGTGGTTCTCGGCTGGCGATTTTGCCTCCAGTCTGCCGGTGACGGTGGTTGGCCGCGATCTTGCCGATAAACTGTATACTGGCAGTAATAATCAGCGTTATTTGCAAGTGAATGGTCAATATGTCCCGGTATTGGGAACGGTGGGCACACGCAAAGGCAGCCCGCTAAATAAAGTTATCTTTCTCAACGCCTCTGCACAAACTACCAATAGTAAGCTGAAACTAAAGCAGGTCAAAATCTATGTTGACGGCGCCAGTCAGCATAGCAAGGCCTTAAAAGCCGCTTTCAAAGCAAAAAATATTCATCGGGTCCACTTTAGCGATAGTAATGCTTCGACTTGGTGGCATGCTTATGGTCAAACGGCATTGTTCAGCTTATTCTTATTGCTGGGTGCAGGATTGCTGACGATGCTCATGGTGGTCTTAATGGGGCCGTTGCAAACAGCTGGTTTGGATTTGAATATGCGGGCGCGTTACTTGCGCGGCGTTTTATCTAGCTGTGGTGGTCATATTGGCGTCAGTCTTTTTCTTGGTGGCCTTTTTGCAAACTGGTGGTTCTACTTCACCACGCGAACTAATATTTGGGTCTTTCTTGTCGTTTTGACCATCACTGCCATTTTCTTCCTCCGTTACTTGATTCACAGAAAGGATAAAGCTAGTGCAACTACCTGAAGCATTTAAGGAAAAATATACTCGTTTGCTGGGCGATGAAGCAGCTGCTTTTTTAGCGACATTTGAAGCACCTGCGGAAAGTGGCTTTCGGCGTGATCCAGCCAAGCCGTGGCCATTGGACGAGTCATTAACTGAACCAATTCCTTGGAGTCCGTGGGGTTATTATGGCAAGGTCGCCGGCAACGACATTGATCACGTTGCCGGACTTGTTTATAGTCAGGAGCCAAGTGCGCAGTTTGTCGGTACTGTTGCAGCCCCAAAGCCGGGTGAACGGGTATTAGATTTGTGTGCAGCGCCAGGCGGTAAATCGACCCAACTTGCTTGTTATTTAGGCGACACTGGGCTTTTGGTCAGCAATGAGATCAATGGTCCGCGGTCAAAAGTTTTGTCAGGCAATCTGGAACGGTGGGGTACTCGGCAGATTTTAGTAACGAATAATGATCCTGACACGTTGGCAAAAGCGTGGCCACAAATGTTTGATCGAATTTTGGTTGATGCACCTTGTTCAGGAGAAGGCATGTTTCGTAAAGATCCGGATGCAATCCAGTATTGGCATGCGGACTATCCTGCGCAATGTGCTGAGCGGCAAAAGCAGATTCTCAAAGCGGCTGTGAAGATGCTAGCACCAGGCGGCACGTTGATTTACTCGACTTGCACCTTTAGTCCTGAAGAAGATGAGCAAATCATTGCCTGGCTATTGGCCAATAACGCGTTCACGCTTACGCCGATTAAGCAATATCTGGGGATGGAAGCTGGGCGGCCAGCGTGGGCCGATGGCAATCCAGAACTGGCCAAAACAGTCCGACTGTTTCCTCACCGATTGCGTGGCGAAGGGCATTTTGTTGCTAAGCTGAAGTTAGCAGGGGCACCAGCATCACATCAACCAGCCCGCTTGCCGCTTAAACCGCTAGCCAAGCCGGCGAAGGATGAAGTTGATGCGTTTGTAGCGACAAGCCTAACCAAGCAGCCCAGCGGCCTATTTTATCGGCATGGCGATTTTCTTTCAATTTTACCAACAACGATGATCCCGTTTGAGCACGTGAAAGTGGTGCGTGCCGGTCTGGAACTCGGAAGTTTCCGGAAGAAACGATTTGAACCAAGTCATAGTTTAGCAACTGCTCTTAATCCGGATGATTTTCAAACTATGATTGAGGTTGATGCGGACGGTTATGCACGTTATCGGCACGGTGAAACGTTGCCAAGCAAGGTAAGTGGCAAACGTTTTGTCCTGCTGACATTCGAGCATAAGCCGTTTGCAATTGGTAAATTGGTGAATGGTACCATCAAAAATTATTATCCAAAAGGGTTGCGTGTTTGATATTTAGTAAAGAAGACTCGGTTTGGGGCATAACTCACATCCGGTGAACGAGGCTGAGCCATTATTTGCTCATCGGACTTGTGAATCATTAAATTCCGAATAGTCGTAGGAAGGTGCTAGGCTAATAGTCCCTTGCCGTGCCAAACTTCGCAATCTCCGGCCAGATGGGGTGGCGACGCGTAGCTAGAGCGGAGACGGCGCTTCGAGCCCGCAAAGCCCGCGGTCTCGAAGTCGCCTAACAACATCAGCTCCGAAAATCGGTCGCTGTGTTGTTTGCACGGCTGAGCCTCATCTGGCCTACGATTGCTCCGCCTTGGCACTACGGTCTTTAAAATCTCAGCAATTAATCTATGGATAGGTAAAAACGAACGATTTTCCGATATTAGGAAAATCGTTCGTTTTTACTTGCCGGCTGAGAATTGTGTTGCAACATTATTCTCTTCGAATAAAAGTTCCAGAAGTCAATCATGACTTGGATTGTTTTAGGGTCAAATTCCCGGTAAGCCACGAGCCTGACGATAATGTTCCAAATCAGTACTTAGCACGATTGGGGCTTCTTGCAGCTCCTGCCAATTGGTGACGCCCAATAACGCGTAAAGTTGGCGCAATTGGTGCAGAAAGTTCTGAAAATAGGCCAGCGTCGCTTCATAGCCAGTCTGAATCAAGTGATGAAGCACCAGGCCACTCATGCCGACTGCATGAGCGCCCAGCCGCAATGCCTTCACAACATCTAATGGTGAACGAACGCCGCCAGTTGCAAGCATGGTTAGACCGAGTCCGCGCGCTTCAAGCAATGATTCAACCGTTGTCTGTCCCCAGTCTTGTAAATAAGCAAAATCGTGGCCCGAACGACGAGCATTTTCGATCGTGGCAAAGTTTGTTCCGCCGCGACCGCCAACGTCAACAAATTGAACCCCCAGCTGTTGTAAGGACTGAAGATCTTCGCGAATAAAGCCATTACCGACCTCTTTTACGACGATAGGGACTTGGCTAGTCGCAATGATGCTCTTAATGTTAGCCTGCCACATAAAGTCGCGATCGCCCTCAGGCATGACCACTTCCTGAGCAGCATTGAGATGAATTTCCAGTGCATTCGCTTTTAACATTGCCACCGCCGCCTCAGCAGCAGTCGCATGATGACCGGCACCAACATTAGCTAAAATAAACCCGTTTGGATCATGATCACGCAGCGTTGCAAAAGTCGGGACTAGTTGCGGATCACGCAACGCCACCGATTGCGATCCGCTGGCAATCGCCACCCCCAAAGCTTGGGCGAGCTGGCCTAGCTGCGCGTTTAACTTGCCGGTTTGTGGCGAGCCGCCGGTCATGGCATTGATATAAATCGGCCATTGCCAATTAAACGGGAGATCAGGTTTTAGATCCACCGCAGCCATGGTTGTTTCCGGCAAAGCTCGATGCAAAAGACGAACCTGATCGAAACCCGCATGAGCAACAGATTGAAAGTATTTTTCAGCTAGAAAAACATGTTCATCCTTGCGATGCGATTGCTGACTTTGTGTCATCAAATTGCTCCTTTGTGATGATGCTGGCATCCGGACCAAGGCGTGTGCTCAAAATCCGATCACCGAACACAGGGCGCAAGGCGGTTAATAAAATGTCCACGTAAGGTTCAGTAGTCAGAATTTTGACATTTGGTCCTGCATCCATCGTGGCAAACGCGGGAATACCCAAAGCCCGTTGTTCTTGCACTAATTGCCACGCCCGTAATGTTTCCGGCAGAAAGTAGGTGAATGGCGGTTCCTCGGCCATAATCGCCGCATGCATGCGCATACTGGACAATTCTGTCAATTTGCCGATCAGCGCTAAGTCGTCTTCAGCCAACGCGGTAATCATTGGTTCAATTAAACTTTCATTTGAGGCCACCCAGGCATCATAGTAGGGACTTGTGGCCACTGTGTTGGCCATGCCTTTTCGTGAACTGACCGCCTTTTTTTCAGCAGATACCGTGACCACAAGCATTCGTAATGGCAAACTAGGTTGAATCGCGAGTGGTTCAGCGAATGAAGAGGCGTCGTCATGGCCGCGATGCCAGATAACGGCACCACCAAAGATAGAGCGCGTTGCCGAACCTGATCCGCGGCGCGCTAATCTTGATAGTTCAGTCGGAGAAAGGTTTAGACCTGCCGCGCGGCTGGCAGCAGTGGCCAAAGCAGCAAAAGCAGAGGCTGAACTTGCCAGCCCGGCAGCAGTCGGCACGTGATTCAAGGAAGTGACTTGAGCGTACGTGCTAATTTTTCCTAAGTGCCGAACCCGATCCAAAAAGCGGCTGACCGCAACCGGGTTTTGTTCTTCACCGTTAAGCATGAAGCGATCATCATTTAGACTAGGATCAAATGTAACTGCTGTGTCAGTATAAAAGTCATTTAAAGTTAAAGAAATGCTGCTTGTGGCTGGCAGCATCAACTTGCGATTGGCTTTTCCCCAATATTTAATCAGCGCAATGTTTGTGTGCGCGCGTGCATAAGTCGTCATAATAGCCTCATTTCGATTCAAAATGGTATTCCCACACTTTAGCCGCATTAGCAGCTTTAAGCGCCGTGGTAATCGCTACCGCTTGATCACTGGCTGCTAAAGCAATCATGCAACCACCCATCCCTGAGCCTGTTAATTTAGCGCCATAAGCACCGTTATCAATCGCCACGTTAATGAGACGGTCAAGGTCAGGACTGCTAACGCCAAGTGCAGACAGATCGGCCTGATCGCGATTGAACAGTTGGCCTAAGGTAATAATATCATCTTGCGCCAACGCCAATGCTGCCTGGCGAACGGTGTCACCGATATCCTTGATGAGCGGCCGGTACATTTTGGGATCCTGCTTTAAACGATCTGCCACTGCTCCAACTGCAATTTTAGTTTGTCCGGCAACGCCAGTATCGGCAATTAGCAACACACCGTTTCGTGGCATCATGATCGAGCGCGGCGCCTTACCACGGACGAACCATTGCGGCCGCTCAGCGCTAGCCGTGGCAGCATCAAGACCGCTTGGATTGCCATGCAAAGCTTTTTCAGAGACAGCGGCCCAGTTCAGTAATGTGTCGTGTGATAGCGATGTTTGAAATGCATCGTAAAAAGCGCGAACAACTGCCACAGCGGTTGCGGCAGATGAGCCCATACCGCGCTCGGAAGGCAAAGCACTCGTGATGGTTAAATGAAATCCTTGATTCTTGGCGTTAAAGAAGATCAATAAACGTCGAATAAGCATGGCAATACCGGCAAAATTGGTCAATTGACCAGCATTTAAATTTCCTGTGAAAAAAGAAGACGTCACAGTTTGTCTGCCATCCGGCTGAGGCGTGACGCGAGCTGACAAGCCGACACTCTTCACTGGCAGTGCAATGGCCGGTTCCCCATACACGACCGCGTGTTCGCCAAGCAGAATAATTTTTGCATAACTTTTTCCCGTCCCGATTTCCATATAAACACCTCGTCAATATTCTTTATTAATGATAGCGCAAACGCCCGTCAGACACTACTTAGATATGCTAGACTAAAGCATAATGTAACAGAGCGTGAGCAGCCGCGCTTAGAAACCGGAGCATAAGCGGCCTCAAGCCTAAATGGCTGGGTTTTGGCCATTTAGGCTTGAGGTCCTTATGTGCAGGTTTCTGCGGCAGCCAACGCGTTTAGACAGAGCGTGAGCTGGCCCGGTGAGAAACCCGAGTGTAAGTGACCTTGGCCATTGCAGCCAAGGTGCTTACATGCAGGTTGCTGCGCTGGGGAGCGCGTTTAAGGAGGTAGGTAGCGCATGGGGCTGCAATTCATTTTAGGAGACGCAACGACGGATCATGCTGGCACGATGGCGACAATGGTTCAAGCTAATCTGCAAGCCGATTCACAAAACCAAATTTTTTATTTAGTCCCTAATCATATCAAATTTGAAGCCGAAGTCGACTTGTTGAAACGGTTGCGGGCGCAAGCAGCATCCGTCAATGGTGTATATGCGCAAAATCGAGTGCAGGTGCTGTCTTTCTCACGACTTGCCTGGTATTTCCTGAAAAACACCGCGCTTTATCAACAGCCACGACTTGATCGGGCCAGTAACACGATGTTGGTCGCAAAGATACTAGGTGAAAGCAAGGAAGAACTAACGATTTATGCTGGCGAAGCGCATAACACTGGGTTTGTGACACAACTGGCGGATCAATTAAGCGAATTAGTGACCGGTCGTATCACAGCAGAAGATCTGAATACGACAGTAGCCGCTTTAACACCAGGCGATCGGCACCGTGCTAAATTGCGAGATCTGGGGATCATTCTGGATCACTATGAAGCGGAAATCGGCCCTTATGCCACTAATGCCAGCCTACTAAGTGGGTTGCAACAGGTGATGCGCAATCAGGACCTGAGCCACACATTCATTTATCTCAATGACTTCAACGTCTTTTCAGCTTCAGAGACTGGATTGGTCGAAACAATGATTGAAACGGCTGCTGAGGTGACCGTTAGTTTAGTGCTGGACAAGCCATATCCGGCTGCGCCGCCAGTGGCACCTAATTTATTCTTACCTGCAGGCCGGTTGTATCACCGCCTTTATCAAAAAGCCAAAACGATGAAAGTACCGATCCGGCTAGATCGTTTTGCTAAACCGCGTCCGCTAAGCGAAGGCATGAAGCACCTTGCTGATTGGTGGCAAACGAGTACCAATTTACAACCACAGGCGCCTGCACAGACAGCACAGAACAAAGAAGTTGAGTTGGCAGTGGCGACTGATCCATATCATGAATTACGGACGGTTGCCCGCCAAATCTATCAAGCCGTCCGGCAAGGTGCACGTTACCGCGATTTTTTGATTTTAGCCCGTCGCTTGGATCCATACGCAGCGGTGATTCCGGCCATCTTTGAAGAATTCAACATCCCTCAATTTACTGATCTCGAACGGCCAATGAAGGATCATCCGCTAGTCGTACTCATTGAAAGTCTTTTTGCCATACAAGACCACGATTATCAATATCAGGATGTCATGCGCCTTTTGCATACCGAGTTGTTACTACCTGAGAATATGGATATCGCGGCTTTTCGTGATGCTTTAGACACAACAGATAACCATCTTGTTCGCACTGGCATTACCGGCAAAAAACGGTGGACACAGACCGACCCATGGCGCTATTTTCAGCGCAATCCTAACGCTGACGATTCGCAACTTGATCCCGAGGCAGATAAAACTGCCCAAATTAATGCAATCAAGACTTTGGTTGCGGACACCGTTCCGCAATTGCTGCGTCAATGGCAGACTGCCAAAACTGGTCGCGAAGCCGCGGCCAGCTTATATCAATGGCTGCAAACGACTGGTGTGATTGATCAGCTGAATGTATGGCGACAAACCGCTAACGCTGACGGTGATTTAAGTCGCAGTCAAGCCAACGAACAGGCTTGGGATACCTTCACCCAATTGTTAAATGACTATGCGACCATTTTGGGAGAAGCTGACTTCAATCGTGATCAGTTTCGAGAACTGTTGGCGGCCGGCTTTGCTAGTGCCACCTACACGCAGATTCCGTCGACGCTGGACTCGGTGGTTATTTCCGAAACGGGTTTGGTTCGTTTGGCCAAGGCAAAACACGTTTATGTGATTGGCGCAACAAACACCGCGATGCCTGATGTGCCTAACGATAGTGGTGTCTTAAATAGCGAAGAGCGGCAACTGTTGGCGGCTCAGCTTCCAGATGACCGTTTTTTACCTGAACAAGGTCCGACCACAACCTTAGGCGATCCTTTCATCAATTATCTTGGATTTATGGCAGCTTCTGAAAAACTGACACTTAGTTACCCCATGCAAAATACGCAGGAAAACAGTGAAAATCAAGCCTCGCCGTACTTTAGACAATTAGCCCAAGCACTGCAATTAACGCCTGCTACATGGGCACCGGCTGGGTTGGGGACATCTCTAAAAGCAGTTCTGGGTAGTCCGCGGGCCATGCTCAGTGATTTTGTTCGCGCGGCTGGTGAAGCTCAGCATCAGAAATTGTCTTTGAGTCGAAGTTGGCAAGGCGTTTTGGCCAGTCTCAAACAAACCAAGCTGGCACCGTTAGCTCAGAAGCTAGCAGGCAGTTTGACCTATCAAAATAACCCTGGACGTCTTGATCCGACATTAGCAGTCCAATTGTACGGTCGGGACATGAATGTCTCGGTATCGCGATTAGAGACGTATTATCGTAATCAGTTTGAATACTTTTTGAAGTATGGTTTGCTTTTACAGCCGCGACCTGAATTTGAGTTATCGCCAGCCGATACTGGTAGTCTTTTCCATGCGGTGCTGGATCAATATCTGACTCAGTTGCGCGACGCCGGCCAGACATTGGCCGATGTCACCGCGGCGGATGTCGCGGCGGCGGTCCCGCCATTAGTCGCGGCTATCACGAAGCGCCCGGGTTATGAAATTCTTGGCAGTACCCATCGGATGGCTTATTTGACAAGTCGCTTAAGTCGGTTATTGATCCAAGTGCTGACGAACATGCGCCAGCAGCAACGCCGGACCGGGTTCCGTCCGATGCGCACTGAGTTGCAGTTTGGCCGAATTGGGGATACCAGGGGCTTACCTGGCTTGTCTTGGCCGCTGCCGCATGGTGGTCGCGTTAATGTACGCGGCAAAATTGACCGACTAGATGTCTATCGAGAATCAGATGCGCAGCGATTTATGGTTGTTGATTACAAGAGCACGCAACATCGGTTCGATGACAGTGACGCGTACTATGGCATTGCCTTACAGATGTTGACGTATGTTGAAGCAATGGCAAATGTCCCAGCTGATCCGCCATTTGTGCCAGCCGGAGCACTGTATTTTCACTTACAAGATCCTAAGTTCAAATTCAGTACCGATCTTGACCTCGATATTGATCGACTAAAAGCTTTTAAATATCTAGGTTTCTTGGTAGCTAAAGATGGGGCAGACTTGGCGGCGGTAGACAAAACCATTTCAGCAGAAACCGGTGGACGCAGTATGATGGTGCCACTTGGTTTTAAAAAAGACGGTGCCTTCAATTATAATCAGTCAAACATTCTGACACCAGAAGATCTAAGTGCCTATCTTTTGCACAATCAGGCATTGATTATTGATGCTGCCAGTCGGATTTTAGCCGGGGATATCGCTTTGGCGCCGTTTCAATATGGACAGGAATCCACCGTTATCAGCAACAGCGACTATCAAAGTATTATGCTGTTCGATCCGGCAACCGGGTTTGATCATTACAATCATGTGCCAAAGTTGAAACGCAAAGAGGTGCTTGGCCGTGTCACAACTGATCCCACACAAATTCCGCATCATCGTCAGGAGGATTCGCAAGCATGACCCAATTTACAACCTCTCAACAAGCAGCGATTACCCACGACGGGCATGACGTGCTGGTTTCCGCCTCTGCTGGTAGCGGGAAAACCACCGTGTTGGTTGAGCGAATTATTCAAAAGATTCTCAAACAGCATGCCGACATTACCCGGATGTTGATCGTGACATTTACTCGTGCGGCAACAGCCGAAATGCGAACCAAGATTCAGACGGCTTTGAAGAAGGCACTCACCGAGCGACGACATGAGCTTAGTGGTGAGGATCGGCGTCATCTTGCCAATCAAATTGCCATGGTTAATGCGGCTAAAATCAGTACGCTGGATGCCTTTAGTTTGCAAATTGTCCAAACTTACTACTATGTCATTGATCTTGATCCCGGTTTTCGGTTGCTTACGGATGAAACTGAACGCTACATGCTGCAAGAGCGCGTTTGGGACGATTTGCGTGAACAATTATATGCCAGTGACGAAGCACCTGCGTTTGAACAACTCACTGCTAATTTTAGCGGGGATCGAGATGATAGCGGTTTGCAAGACTTGATGTTTGAGTTGATCCGCCAAGCCGGTGCGACAACTGATCCCAAGGCCTATTTGGAAGGATTGGCAACGCCGTATGCACCGGAAAAATGGGAAGCGACCTTTAGCCAACAAATCTGGCCGCGAGTTAAAGGCCAATTGCTGCAAATAGCCACCAGTTTGACTCAGGCGTCAGCGTTAGCCAATCAACTGCCAAACCCAATTTGGTATCAGCAAATTCAGGCTGATCTTGCCCCATTGCAAACACTATTAGAAACAAATGCACCCACATACGATACAGTCCGCAGTGTCTTGATTTCCCATGAATTTGCTGCTTGGTCGCGCATCAGTAAAGGACTGGATGACGCAGATAAGGACACTAAAAACGCGGCAAAAGATCTACGTGATGCTGCAAAGAAAACTTGGCAGAACAAACTGGCACCAACTTTTGCCTTAGCTGCTGAGCAAATTGGCGATTTGTTGCGGGAAGCTCAACCTTTAGTAGCCACATTAGCTAATGTGGCCTTAAAGTTTGAAGACGCGTTGATCGCTGAAAAGGCCGCTCGGCATGTTCAAGACTATAGTGATATTGCGCATAATGCTTTACGCATTTTGCAACAAAAAGATCCACAAACCGGTGCACCAATTGCCGATAACTATCGCGCGAGTTTCGATGAAGTGATGGTGGATGAGTATCAGGACATTAGTCCGTTGCAGGAGGCTTTACTTGCCGCTGTCAGCACCACTACGCCAGGTGATCGGTTCATGGTCGGGGATGTCAAACAGAGTATTTACGGCTTCCGACTGGCCGATCCGCAACTATTTATTCATAAATACCAAACATTTCAAGATGCACCGACCGATCCCGCCGAGCCAGAACGGATTATTTTAGCTGAGAATTTTCGTTCGACAAAAAATGTGTTGGCGTTTACCAATCTGATTTTCAGTCAAATCATGGATCCGGAAGTTGGCGATTTGAGCTATGACAACGCAGCGGCTTTAAAGTATGGTGCGCTTGATTACGGTGATGCGCATCCGGCAGTGAAAGTGTTGTTGTATAGCAAAGCAACATCTGATGAAGATTCTTCTGATGCAAGTGAGTTACCGGGAGATGCTGATGATAACGAGCCAGTGGACATTGCGACTGGCCAAACGCAGCTAGTCTTGGCCGAAATTCAGCGATTAATCAACGATCCCGATGCGCAACTATGGGATCGTCAGGCGCAGGAGTATCGGCGCATCCACTATCGCGATATCACATTACTGACGCGTCAAACCAGTCAAAACAGTCTGATTCAAACACAGTTTGCTGCAGCAGGCGTCCCATTGTTTGTGGCCGATACCAAGAATTTTTTCAAAACGACTGAATTGATGGTTATGCTGGCGCTTTTAAAAGTGATTGATAACCAAAAACAAGATATTCCGTTAGTGGCTGTGTTGCGTTCGCCGATTGTTGGTTTGTCAGCTGATCAGTTGGCACTGATTCGTTTAGCGGCAAAACAGGTGCCATATTATGATGCCGTGACAGCATTTCTACAAGCCGAACCAAAAACGCCACTTGCTCAGCGGACGCATGACATGCTGACGCACTTCTTCAACCAGCTCAGCCATTTTCGCGACTTGGCCCGAGAAAATGACTTGGTCACTTTGTTGTGGGCTATCTATCAGGATACCGGATTTCTTGACTATGTTGGCGGCACCCCAGGGGGCAGTCAGCGACAGGCAAATCTCCAAGCCTTGATTGATCGAGCCCGCACTTATGAAGCGGGTGGCTTCAAAGGGTTATTTGCCTTTATTCACTTTATTACTTTGATGCAGAAGCAGGATCAAGATTTGGCAATGCCTGCCCAAGTCGATCCAGATAATGATGCGGTGAAGTTGATGACCATTCACAAAAGCAAGGGTTTGGAATTCCCGGTTGTCTTTTTGATGCAGGCAAACAAACATTTTAATATGCGCGATCAAACCGGCACTGCCATTTTGACAAAACAAGGTATCGGTATTAAATGGCTAGATCCTGAAACTCGCGTTGAATATGAATTACCCCAGTATCAAGCTGCCAAAGCTGCACGGCAAAATCAGACCTTGGCTGAAGAGATGCGGTTGTTGTATGTTGCTCTGACGCGTGCGCAACAGCGACTTTACGTGGTTGGCGCAACGATGAGTGGCAATCAGCTGACGTCTGCTGATAAAACGGTCGAAAAATGGGCTGCGGCGGCGGAAGGTAAAGCGCGTGTTTTGGCGCCGCAAGTCCGCAGTGGGGCAACGAGCTATCTCGACTGGATCGGACCGGCCTTGATCAGACATCCACAGGCCCGTGGGTTAGCCGAAACAACTATCAAACCTGCGCTCGTCGGTGATGAAACGGAGTTTACAATTGAAATTGACGTGAATCCGCAAGTCACACCGACTGCAACTCCGGAAAAAGTTTCTGACGATTCAGGAACAATGGTCGACTTATCTGCGTGGTTTAAAAAGGCCTATCCTTTCCAAGCAGCAACAACTACGACAGGTTTTCAAAGTGTTTCAGAAATTAAACGCGCATTTGATGATCCAGATACCATTGATCTGGTCAATGCAGATCGTTTTCTCGGTCCCAAGCCACCGATGCGCGATTTAACGGCGCCAGCGTTTCTGACCGAAACCCCTAGTGGCATCAGCCCAGCAGCTATTGGGACGGCAACGCATCTATTGCTGCAGCTAGTGGATCTCGCCAAGCCGATCACCATGGCCAGCTTGAGGGCTTTGCGCGATCAATTGACCACCACGCAGGTCATTGCGGTCGATGTGGCAAAGCACATTGATTTGACGGCACTTATTCGCTTCTTTGAAACTGATTTAGGTCGGTTGTTATTGGCTAAGCCGCAGCAGGTTCATCGTGAAGTTCCGTTTTCCATGCTGCTGCCTGCTGACCAGGTTTTTGAAGCATTGGCCGATGACCCAGGCGAGGACGTCTTGATTCACGGGATTATTGATGGATACGTGAGTGATGAACAAGGCGTCACGCTGTTTGACTACAAAACTGATCATAACCCGAACACGGCCGTTTTAGTGGATCGTTATCGTGGACAGTTAAACTTATATGCACAAGCTTTGCAGGATTTACAACCCAAACCGGTGCTGCATCGCTATCTGGTCTTTTTGCGCACCGGAACCGTTGTCGATCTGGTAGCATCAGGTGCTGGTAAATAGTATGATATGAACAGTATGTTTAGACGGGAATGTTTAAAATGAATGCTGAGACCATTTTTGCTGTGGTCGATTTAGAAACAACTGGGACCAGCGTCAAAGACGGCGACCGGATGATCCAGTTTGGATGTGCCTTAATGCAGCACGGCAAAATTATCCAGACAATTTCTCAGTTGGTGAATCCGGATCGGTCGGTACCAGTGGCAATTCAGCGACTAACCGGCTTGGATCCCAATCGATTAGTCGCGGCCCCTTATTTTGAAGAAATCGCCAAAACGTTGCATCAGCTGTTGACTGATACGGTTTTTGTAGCGCACAACGTTAATTTCGATTATCCTTTTTTAAATGCGGAATTTGAGCGAGTGGGGCTGCCAAAGCTGCAATTAGCTGCGATCGACACGGTTGAATTGGCGCAAATTTTATTGCCTGAGATTAGCAGTTTTCGCTTGCCTGATTTAACGAGTTACTTACAAATTGAGCACGATAACCCGCATCAAGCCGATAGTGACGCGATTAGCACGGCTAAATTGTTGCGCCAGCTGGCGGCTCGCTTTCAGGCCTTGCCCAGTCCGACGCAACAGGCGTTGGTTGCGCGCGGCAGTGGCTTGTTGCGGGAAACCGGTGATTATTTGAAGGCAATCGCTAAACCGTTGAAACCGTTAAAACGCGGGTTTGTTCAAGTTGGCCCGTTGGTCTTGCGCCGAGTGCCGACAGCAACCCAGGAGACGTTTGCGTCAGCAGCTTATCCGGCAACGGATCTTGAAAAACGGCACTTGCTCCAACCGCGCTATCGCTTCCGCAAGGCCCAGGCGCGGATGATGGATGCGGTTTTTGCACATGCACAAGAGGGTGGTCCCCAGCCACTTTTCATTGAGGCAGGAACCGGTCTTGGCAAAACGCTTGGATATTTGCTGCCTTATGCTTATGTCGCAACCGCCGAACATAAGTTAGTGGTTGCGACATCAACGCTTGTTTTGCAAAGCCAACTAATTCAGACGGCCATTCCGACTTTAGCCGCTGTTTTAGGCAGAGACTTGCCAGCAGTTGAGGTTAAAAGTCCGCAACATTATATTGATCTCAACAAGTTCGCGGCTAGTTTGCATCAAGAATCACCAAGTCGGCAAACGCAGTTATTGCAAATGAAATTGCTGGTTTGGTTGACACAAACAACCACAGGCGACCTCGATGAGTTGCACTTAACAACTTATCGGGCACCATTGTTCATGCAAATTCGGCATACTGGTGATTCAGGCACACCATTTATCAACCCGTATTACACACTTGATTTTTATCGGCGGCTGCGTGCTTCCATTGATCGGGCGGCTATCGTGGTTACGAATCACGCTTTTCTGTCACGCCACGCTGATTTGTTGGACCTTGAGGCGCCATTTCTGGTCGTTGACGAAGCGCAACATTTTGCTGATAATACCGCCGCTGCCTTTGCGCAACGGATCGACTTAGCGCAGATTCGGCGGCAGTTGCGACATTTGTGGCGATTGAGTGATCCCGATGAAGATCGCTCATTGGTTAACGTCTATCAAAATGATCGGCAGATGCTGCCTGTGTTGGCGCAACTTAACGCTCTAACAACAACGGCCCAAGAAACGATTGAAATCCTGCAGCACCAAATATATCGGCATTTCTTTAACGGCAAGACAACGGCTGATCAAGGGTTTGTGAGTCTGAGCTTGGATCAAGCTGCTATTAATTGGTTAGTCACGTCCCAAACAGACAATATTAAGACATTGATCAAAGTCATTGGTCGCATTCAGGTCATTGCGACTAAACTAGATGCAGATTTCAATGGCCGGCAACATTTCTTTTTGAAAAGTGACGGTCAACGATTTCAAGCCTTAGCCGCGTTGACAGTCACCCTGATCGATCAACGTGACCGCTTGAAATTACTGTTAGCGCGCTTGCCAGAACTGGTTGCCGGCCAAACTGCCGTAGCTTCTTTGACGTTGCGGCAAATGCATGATGTTAGCAGTCTTGGCCTAAGTTGGGACATTTTTCAGGTTGGATCAGCCATTCAGCAGTTGCTACAGCGGTTTACGGCACCGGTGTTTGTCGGGGCGACTTTAACCACTGACCGTTCGTTTGACTTTTTAACCGCTCAGCTTGGTTACCATGATTTACCAGAGACAGCTTTTCTAAAGTTACGCAGTCCTTTTCATTATCGTGATCAGGCCAAAGTACTAGTCGCCACGGACGCTCCTGCGGCTGGTGCGGTGAGTGCAGAAGCCTATGCCGATTATCTTGCCGCGGCGATTGAGTTGTTGGCTGATAACCGACACCAAACGATTGTATTGTTCAATTCACTGGCGACCATTGCCGCGGTTTACCAACGCCTTGCTCATCGACCGATTGCCGATCATAAAGAGTTATTGGCTCAGGGGGTGACTGGTTCGGCGGAAAAGATCGCCAAGCGTTTTGCGGTCGGTGATCAAAGTTTATTGCTCGGTGCCGCAAGCTTCTTTGAGGGGATTGATTATCCGGATCGGTTGCTCGAAATGGTGATCTTGACCCGGTTGCCGTTCGATGCGCCCGAAGCCGCCATCACCAAAGCTCGATACGAACGACTTCAGGCAGCAGGCCGCGATCCATTTACTGAGGATGCTTTGCCACGCGCAACCTTGCGATTACGCCAGAGTTTTGGGCGCTTGATCCGAACCGAAACCGATCGCGGTATCTTCGTTGTCCTCGACCCCCGATTCATCACCACACGCTACGGTCGAAAAATGCAGAAATCCTTACCAAATATTAAGCCAATGACGTTGCCACTAACTGACATGCCGGGGTACATTAAGATGTGGCTAGACAGAGCGTGAGCAGGCGCGTTTAGAAACCGGAGCATAAGCGGCCTTGAACTTAAATGGCCAAAACCCGGCCATTTAGGCTTGAGGTCCTTACGTGCAGGTTTCTGGACTGGCGAACGCGTTTTAGCCAAAAGTTGCGAGCAGGCCATCCGTAAGCGCCAGAGCTCGATGGCCGAGAAAACTTTGACCATTACTTCCAAAGCCTGATATGCAGGCTTTTGTGCCAGCAAGTGCTTTTTTAGAAATTTTAATTACCACACGTATCTCGTCAGCTATCAAAAATCATCTGACCATACTTCGAAAGGAGGCACCCCATGCGTCATCGTCGATTTGACTGGGTTAAGTTCTTTGTGATTACTGGATTGATTGTTTTAATTATTGGTGCCATTGGCGTCTACGCGAAAAGCCTCTCACCTTATCAACAACTACGTGGGCAAGCTGAGAAAATCGCGACAAACCGCGCAAATCTGAAAACGATTAACGGTTTTTGGTGGTATAACCGCGACAAAAGTTATCTGACTGTTGCGGGTAATACCAAGAAAAATCAAGCTGTGTACGTTGTGATTCAAGAAAAAACGGGCAAAGTCAATATTTTAAACCAGAAATCTGGCATCACTCGGCAGCAAGCGTTGCAGCAAATTAATCAAAGTGCTTCGCCAAAGAAAATCTTGAATGCTTCATTAGGAAAACGTGGGTCAGAATTCGTTTGGGATATTGGCTATCTGTCAAAGTCTGGTAAACTAAACTACGTGACGTACAGTTTTCGCAGTGGCGAACAGCTGAACGCGATCAAAAACTTATAAATAAAGTATGATTCGGCAGCGCAAACGACTGCCGGAACTGTAGGAGGCGCAGTCGTGCATTTAGCAAAAAGAATCCTCAACGTCGCACCATCAGCGACGCTTGCATTGAGCAATCAAACCAAGGCTTTGAAGGCAAAAGGAGCCGATGTCATTGATCTGTCCATTGGTCAACCTGATTTTCAGACGCCGAAAACGATTGATGAAGCGGCCATTGCTGCCATCCAAGCCGGTAATGCTAGTTTCTATACTGCCGCGACTGGGATCCCAGAATTGAAGCAGGCCATTAGCGACCGCATTTTCGCGCAAGACGGTGTGCGTTATCCAGCTAGCCAGATTGTGGCGACGACTGGGGCAAAGTTTGCGTTATATGCTTTGTTCCAAGTTTACTTAAACCCAGGCGATGAAGTTTTGATTCCAGTACCATACTGGGTTTCTTACGAGGAACAAATCAAACTTGCTAGTGGGACGCCGCATTTGGTCATGCCATCGGAAGGCCACAAAGTCAGTGTTGATGATCTTGAGGCGGCGCGGACGGACAAAACGCGTGCTTTAATTATCAACTCACCGCAAAATCCAAGCGGGGTTGTCTACACGCGAACAGAACTGACATTGATTGGTAACTGGGCACTGCAACATCATATCTTGGTCATCACCGACGATATTTACCGCGATTTAATTTACAACGGCACAACCTTCACGGCAATGATCAGCATCAACCCTGACATTGTGGCCAACACCGTTTTGATCTCTGGTGTTTCCAAATCGTATGCAATGACTGGGTGGCGGATTGGTTATGCTGCCGGACCAGAAAAACTCATGCAGGCGATGGCGACCTTTATCAGCCACACCACCTCAAATCCAGCAGCTGTGTCTGAATATGCTGCAGTGGCCGCATTGACGGGTGATCAGCAGATTGTCGAAACCATGCGGCAAGCATTTGAGGAACGGCTCAACCTTTTTTATGATTTATTAGCCGAAATTCCGGGGTTTGACATGGGAGATAAACCACAAGGCGCCTTCTATTTATTCCCGAACATCAAGCGAGCGGCACAGTTGAGTCATTATGGTACCGTCGATGACTTTATCAGTGCGTTGCTTGCGGAAACCGGCGTTGCAATCGTGCCAGGCCGCGCATTTGGTATGCCCGACCATGCGCGTATCAGTTATTGCAAGGATCTAGACAGCTTACGCGAGGCGGCACGACGTATTCGAGAATTTGTGGGCAAGTAATTATTTAAATTAGAAATAGGGAGTTAACGCATGACGGAACAGATTCGCATCATTGATGCCAAAGAACATGTGAACGAAGAAGTTAAAATTGGGGCTTGGTTGACCGACAAACGCAGCTCAGGGAAAATTGCCTTTTTACAGTTGCGCGACGGTTCAGCTTATTTTCAAGGAGTTGTTTCAAAAGCTGATGTCCCAGAAGAAGTTTTCAGCTTAGCTAAAGAACTGCGCCAAGAGTCCAGTATGTGGATTACGGGTGTGATTCATCAAGACAGCCGCAGCCACTTTGGCTATGAAATCGAGGTTCGTAACATTGAACTGGTTGGTGACTCGCACGACTATCCAATCTCCCCGAAGGAGCACGGCATCGAATTTCTGCTTGATCATCGCCATCTATGGTTGCGTTCTAAGCGCCAATTTGCGATTCAACAAATTCGCAATGAAATGATCCGAGCAACGTTCGAGTTCTTCAATAACGAAGGGTTTATCAAAATGGATCCGCCGATTTTGACCGATTCCGCACCAGAAGGTACGACCGAACTTTTCGAAACCGATTATTTTGACAAAAAAGCTTACTTGAGTCAATCAGGTCAGCTTTATGCTGAAGCAGGGGCAATGGCTTATGGCAAAGTCTTCACCTGTGGCCCAGTTTTCCGAGCTGAAAAAAGTAAGACTCGGCGCCATTTAACCGAATTTTGGATGATTGAACCGGAAATGGCATTCTGTCACCAAGAAGAGAGTTTGAAGGTCCAAGAACGCTACGTTGCCTATCTCGTGCAGTCCGTTTTGGATAATTGCGCCTATCCGCTGCACTTGCTTGATCGCGACCCAGAAGTACTCAAGCAATATACCAAATTGCCATATCCGCGGATCACATATAAGCAGGCCATTAAAATGTTGCAAGATGCCGGTATGGACGTCAAGTATGGTGACGATTTTGGTTCACCGGAAGAAACCTACCTGTCTGATCAATTTGATCAACCGGTGTTTGTTTTGAACTATCCGAAGACGATCAAACCGTTTTATATGCTGACAGATCCGGAAGATGATCAGCAATATGTTTGTGCCGACATGCTGGCACCCGAAGGCTATGGGGAAATTATCGGTGGGTCTGAACGTGAAACCGACTATGACACACTGAAGAATGCTATCGAACATGCTGGACTTGATTTAGACGAATACGAATGGTATCTCGATCTGCGCAAGTATGGGAGCGTGCCGCATTCAGGCTTCGGTCTTGGACTTGAACGGGCAATTACGTGGGTCTGCAAGCTGGATCATTTACGTGAGGCGATTCCATTCCCACGGATGATCAACCGTTTGAAACCATGATGACAATCAAAAGTCGGACGCCTGTGCGCCGGCTTTTTTTGGAGGGCAAGCACCATGACGGATTTCAAAACTTATCTTGAGGCAGGGCAGTTCAGTCTGTCGAACCTACTGTTTGATCACTACGCCACCTTGGGGTTAACCCAAACCGAGTTCATGACTTATTTGTTCATTGATCAGTGGCAGGCAAGCCATCATCAGGCACCGGATTTGAAAGTGTTAGCTGCCCGAATGAACGTTGCTCCAAATGCGATTTATAGTGCCATTGAGACGCTTATTCAAAAACAAGCCATTGCTTTGGAAAGTGTCCCGGATGGTCATGGTCGGATGCGTGATCATTATGATCTCAGTCCAATATTGGCTAAACTGCCAACCTCAGCTGGTGGCACACCAACCCCGGCAACTTCGCAAGCAAATGTTGATGCGCAAACCAATGTATTCAACCAAATTGAGATTGAATTCGGACGACCACTATCGCCAATTGAGCAAGAGACGATTCGTGATTGGCTTACAACTGATCATTATCTACCGGAAGTCATTTTACTAGCTTTACGAGAGGCTGTATTGAACTCGGCTTATTCGCTAAAATATATGGATCGCATTTTGTTGAACTGGGAACGCCGCAATCTTAAAACGCCACAGCAGGTTCAGGCAGATATTAGACGTCATCAGGAGCTGTGACAAAGCCGCAATGACAAGCGCCAGGAAAATCTTATATGAAAATTCACCCATCATTAGCCCAAGAGGAGGCACCATTTGTGACCGATGCTGAAGCCAAACAACTATTTGATCAGATCATGGCACTTTATCCTGATCCGCAACCAACCTTGCACGCCGAGGATCCATTTCAGATTCTTGTAGCCGTCATGTTATCGGCGCAAACGACCGATGTGGCCGTCAATGCGGTCACGCCAAAGCTTTTTGCGGCTTATCCGACGCCTGCTGACATGGCTGCAGCGCCGGTTGAGGCGATCGCTGCGATCATTAGCCGGCTAGGCCTTTATCGTACTAAAGCTGCGCATTTGAAAGCTTTGAGTGATATTTTGGTTAAGGAATATGCAGGTAAGGTTCCCAACAAAGCGGCTGACTTGGTCCGTTTGCCAGGCGTTGGCAAGAAAACAGCCACCGTTGTTTTAAGTGATGCATTCAACATTCCAGGTGTGGCTGTGGATACGCATGTTAGTCGAATTGTAAAGGGGTTGGGACTCGTCCCGCAAAATGCGACACCGGTTCAGATTCAGGCGCGACTGGAAGCCTTGATGCCCCCGTCAGAATGGATTAAACTTCATCGCAGCCTAATTCGTTTTGGTCGGGAGTATCTGCGCGCCCGTGATCCGCAAGTGCCAGCAGGGACGCAATGGGCGTTTTTAGAAACACATTATTTACCTTTAGGGGGCAAATCATGACAGATAGCATTGTGCCATCCAAACGAACCGTTCATCGGGAAAGTTGGGATCAGTATTTTTTGGAGTTAGCGGAGAAGGTCTCGGAACGATCAACCTGTGAGCGAGCCACAGTTGGGGCTGTTCTGGTGCAAGAACATCGGATCATTGCGACTGGCTATAATGGTGCCATTAGTGGCGATCCGCACTGTGACGAGGCTGGCCATTTGATGCGAGACGGCCATTGCATTCGCACAATTCATGCCGAAATGAACGCGATTATCCAGTGTGCGGCTAACGGTGTCAGTACCCATGGTGCAACTGTTTACGTAAACTTTTTTCCCTGTCTTAATTGCACCAAAGCCTTGATTCAGGCCGGTATCAAGCGCGTGGTTTATGCGCAAGATTATCGTAACGATCCATACGGCGAAGCCTTGCTAAAGCAGCATCATTTGGATGTTGTGCGACTCAGCCAACAATAATTTCCATACAAAAATAAGCCTCATCCGATTCTTGCATTGCCGTCGTTAGACAGCTGCAAGAAGCGGATGAGGCTATTTTTAGGGTTTACTGAAGCAGCTTAGTCGTTATCAGGGATTGTTACTACCACCGCTGCCGCTGCCAGAACCCGAAGGCGTGCTTGGTTCGCTTGAACTAGCACTTGGTTCTTGATTTGAAGGTTGAGAGGAGGCAGAGGCTGATACCACCGGCTCAGAGCTGGAAACTGAACTTGAGCTTTCAATACTTTCTCGTGAAGAGGAACTAACAGAACTGCTTGAGCTCGAGGAAGAGGACTCGACTGCCGCTTTGCGGCTGCTTGGGCCGTGTCCGCGGACGTAGAGTTCTTTAGTCGTATCACCAGATCCGCCGGTAATGGCCGTTCCTGGATTACTTCCCTTGAGAATATTATAAGACTCAACTGTATCAGGCTTGGTCCAATCACGATTGGTCAGACTCTGTGACGTATAAGTCATTAGTGCTTTGTATATTTCTTGTGAAATGGTCTGTTCAGCATAGCTAATCCCGTGTGAAGTCGGTTTATCATAACCGGTCCAAACCGAAATGACTCGGCTACGTGTATAACCTGTGAACCAGGCATCTTTGGCAATGCCAGTTGCGTTCAATGCGGGGTTTTGTTGGAGTTCGGCATCACTATAGTCAGTCGTCCCAGTTTTACCAGCTTGATACAGTCCAGAAATAGCCGCCGAGGTCCCGGTTCCCTTGGTCAGAACGCCTTTTAACATGTCAGTAATCATATAGGCGGTACTGGACTTCATAGCCCGGCTGCCTTGACTATTGAAGGTTTGGGTATTGCCATCAGCGGTGACAACTTTGCTAACATAGTACGGTTTATAGTACGTGCCGCCGTTGGCAAAGGCGCCATAAGCACCAGCTTCTTGAACGGTATTGACAGAAGCACCGATCGCACTTGAGAGATATTGTTCCGAACTTGGCAAATTGATCCCTAAACCACTGAGGAATTTAACCGCATTCGCCATGCCAACAGTACTAAGGGTCTTGACCGCCGGAATATTTCGTGACTGTTCAAGTGCTGTCCGCATAGAGATGCGTCCTTGGTACTTCTTGTCCCAATCATAAAGTGAAATGCTCGTGCCCGGATACGTATACGGTTCATCGGTCATCTGCTCGTAAGTGGAGTAATTCAGATATTCGATTGCTGGTCCATAATCCATCAACGGTTTCATGGTAGACCCATTGCTACGTGTATTTTGTGCAGCACGATTATAGGCCAAGCGGACGTCGCCAGTTTTTCGACCGCCGATTTGTGCGAGAACCTGACCATTGTTTGGATCGGTCATCGTGACACCGGTCTGGAAGGCATCATCAGGGAAGTTAACGTATTCGTCAGTGTTAACAATGTCATAAAGCCGACGCTGAGCGCCCATATCGATATTAGTATAAATATCCAAGTTGTCGGTATATGGATTGAGGCCGGTCTTTTTCTTAACTTCGGCAATCACTTGAGTGAGGTAAGAATCAATCACCTTGTCATTGGTTGCGGTATTGGTTTGCTGCTGTTTTGGCTTTAAGCCATCAGTGATTGGTGTTGCTTTGGCTTGTTTAGCCGCCGTCGCGGTGATCTTTTTATCACGCAACATGGCATCAATGACGGCATTGCGCCGTTGAGTTGCTTTTTGCGGATATTCATAGGGATCATAACCGGCTGGGCTTTGCGGCAGGCCTGCAATAAACGCAGTCTGCGCAAGCGTTAAATCCTTCAGTGACTTGTTAAAGTAAAACTTAGCACCCGTGCTCATGCCATATTGACCATAGTTCATGAAAACTTTGTTAATGTAATACTCTAAAATCTGATCCTTGCTATATTTTTGTTGGACCTGCATGGCCAACCAAGCTTCTTGTGCTTTACGCCGAAGGGTTTGGTCGGAGGACTTGGTACTGAAAACCGACAATTTGATCAGTTGTTGCGTTAAAGTCGAGCCGCCCTGTAAACCATCGCTAGTGCCTGTTAGATTATTAAACGCTGCCCCGATGATTCGGACAGGATCAACCCCTAATTTCTCATCATAAAAGCGCCGGTCCTCAATGGAGACGACGGCATCTTTTAATTGTTGCGGGATTTCCGAGGCCTTCACATAATCCCGACTTTCCAAACCAAGTGTCGTAATTTCATTGCCAGATCGATCATAAATGGTACTGGAACCGCCTGACTCTAATTTTGCCTGAGTCACTTCTGGCGCGTCTTTAGCGTACCAAGAAAACAGGCCAACGCCGAGAATGAAAAATGCCAGGATCGCGAGCAACGTCCACTTAAGAATTCGCCGCCATAATCGTTTTGGCGGTTTAGGGGCAGATCCTTTCGTGAACTTATCTTCGCGGCGTCGGGCCATTCGCGACATATTTTGATTATCAGCCACGCACATTACCTACTTTCGTTTCAATCAACCAGTCAACCCCATCAAGAAAGGGGATGACCGGCTGTAGTTGTGGATGAAGCTCGAATCCGTTTGTGACAATATCCTTCAATGGAATCGATTTGCGACCGCCGTCTGGTTGTCGGTCCCAACAGTCAATCAGTCGACCAGCAGGGAAAACAAAGAGACGTTTCAGGGTTGCAAACCGAATGACCACAAAACAGATCCCGCTTTGTTTCAAACAGCGCCGAAAATGATCAATCTGATGCTGATGAAAGTTTTTTAGCGGGAAGCTCGCTTTATTTTTAGTTTCCTTGGCTTCAAAGTCAAGGTAAAATCCACGATAAACACCATTATAATCTGTTGTTGACGGCGTTTTAAAATAGGCCTCGCGAATCACAGCCTGACTTCGCTTAGGGTAGTCAACTTTCACAATCTGAACTGGGGTCGGTTTCTTGTAGACGACCGCTTTATCAATACTGCGGTAATATTGATTACTGATGTTCAATTCTTCTTCCAATGTCATACCGCGTCCACCATAGATAGTTGGACGCGAAATAGCTTGTGATGAAAATTGCGTCCCGTCTTTGTATGGATTACCATTAGGGTAATGAATGGTCATGCGATCACACTCCTTGCGCTATTATACCAATATCAGCCGCTTTGGCCTAATAATCGGAGGTAAGTCATGGTTGGAAAACGATTATGGGTCACGGGGTACCGTGCCTATGAGCTCAACGTTTTTGGCAGTAATGACCCAAAACTTAAGGTACTTAAAACTTCATTAAAAAATACGCTCATGCAGTTTCTTGATGAAGGCTTGGAATGGTTAATTACTGGCGGGCAATTAGGCGTGGAGCAGTGGGCAGTCGAGGTTGCTTTAGGACTCAAACCATTGTATCCAGATTTTAAAATTGCGATGATGGTTCCATTCACAGATTTTGGCAAGCAGTGGAATGAAGATAACCAAGGTCAACTGGCGGCCCTACGTGGACAAGTGGACTTTTCTGATGCGGTTTCGCAAGCACCGTATCAACAACCAGCGCAGTTGCAGGGCTATACCCGGTTCATGACCATCCATACAGATGCAGCGCTGCTGGTTTATGATCCAGAATTTCCAGGCAAAGCTAAATGGGATTACCAAGCAGCAGAGGCGATGGCTGACCGTCGTGATTATCCAGTTCAACTCATTACCATGGATGATTTAGAAGAAACAGCGCAAGCAATGGCAGAAGCTGAAAATGAGCATTTTCAAAATGATTGAGATATGGTAAGCTAATTAATAGTTTGGTTCCATGAAAACAATGAGGTGTGTCGGAATGGATAGTAACAAAGAGACAAAGTTTAGCATCCAGTACGGGCCTAAGGATATTTTGGACAAAAAGTTCAAAAACAAGGTCCGCGGTTATGATCCTGATGAAGTTGACGAATTCTTGGATGGTATCATCCGCGATTACGAAGCTTTCACCAATGAGATTGATCGACTGAAGGAAGAAAATACCAAGCTGTTTAGCCGGGTCGACGAGCTGACCAAACAGCTGAGTGTTTCCAAGAATGTCAGTGCGCAGACGCCGCAAACCAATGCGGCTGCGACAAATTATGATATTCTTAAACGTCTGAGTAATCTGGAACGTCATGTGTTCGGCTCAAAGCTATCTGATAGCAGTGTTGACAATCATGATGACGGCAACCATTCCGACGTTGACCAATACTAATGATCACATGTAGGTCCTGAGTGATCGCGGTCTGCTTTTGCAGGCTGAGGAAAGTCCATGCCCGCACAAGCTGAGATGCTTGTAGTGTTCGTGCTAAGCCCAATAAGCTTAGGGGCCGTGTAAACGGCTACGGCGGCCAAACGCGCTAAGGCGTCAGCTATGCGCTAGTAGGTCTGAAAAGTGCCACAGTGACGAAACGATCAGGGAAACCTGAGCGGTGGAACGGGTAAACCCCGCGAGCGAGTAACCCAAACTTTTGGTAGGGGCGTTTTGCCAAGCAAATTGAAGCGACGGCAATACAGCGGTAACGCTGAGATAGATGATGACTGAAGGAGCTTGTGCCTGAACAAGTTCTGGAACAAAACATGGCTTATAGGGATCTACATGCAGGCACAGCCCGGGGAAACCCGGGCTGTTTTTTTAAGAGCGGAAACAAAAGCGTTTAGAAACCGGAATGTAAGTGGCCTTGACCCTAATGACCGTACGTTGATCATTAGGGTCAAGGTCCTTACGTGCAGGTTTCTGCTTTTGTTTGCGCGTTTCGGAGAGCCAACAGAGGTTTTCCACACGCGGGCATTGTCTTGCTTCAAGGGGCCTTACACGTCAGTTTCTGCGCCTTTTTGCGCGTTTAAAAGAACCACGAATTTTTTACCTTCAAATTCCTTACACAAAAATTCCTGTGATCATCACGACCACTTTCTAATCACCAACTCAAGTACCATTTTCCCCCAAACCATCTCAAAAACTTGTAAACTAAAACTAACCACTAAAAACGCTGCATGAATGAAAGGAAAACCGATATGAGATATCAACTTGTTGCCACGATGGCTGCCGGACTTGAATCTGTGACAACTAAAGAATTGAAAGCCCTTGGCATTCAAACCCGAACAGAAAATGGTAAGGTTTATTTTGAAGGCGATGATAAGACAATCGCGCTAACCAATGTTTGGTTGCGTAGTGCCGATCGAATTAAAATCGTTGTTGGTCAATTCAAGGCGCTGACTTTTGATGCGCTTTTTGAAGGCGTTAAGGCGTTACCTTGGGATCACTACCTACCGCTTGACGCAGCGTTCCCGGTTGAGGGCCGAGCGGTTCGTTCGCAATTACATTCAGAACCGGACGTTCAAGCCATCACCAAAAAAGCAATTGTTGAAAAAATGTCTGCGGTTTATCATCGCACGACGCGGTTACCGGAAACTGGCGCGACTTACCCGCTGGAAGTTTCGATTTTAAAAGATATTGCAACATTGACGCTTGATACGACTGGATCAAGTCTGTTTAAACGCGGGTATCGAATTGCCAAAGGTGAGGCGCCGTTGAAGGAAAACTTTGCGGCCGCGTTGATCATGTTGACAAACTGGCATCCGGATATGCCGTTTGTCGATCCAACCACTGGTTCCGGCACAATTGCGATTGAAGCCGCTTTGATTGGCCATAACATTGCACCGGGTCTGCAACGCCAATTTACTTTTGAGGACTTTGGCTTTTTTGACCAGCCAGTCTTACAAACCGTCAAAGATGAAGCGATGGATCAAGCTGACTTTGATCGTGAATTAGATATTCAGGCAAGCGATATTAACGGTGACATGATTGATATAGCCAAGTTGAATGCGCAACAAGCAGGCTTGCTGCATAGCATTCAGTTTAAACAATTGGCGGTTAAAGATTTTTCGACGAGCAAAGAAAACGGGGTCATTGTTGCCAATCCACCTTATGGGAAACGGCTCAACGATCAGGCCATGGTTCGACAATTATACGCAGAAATGGGCCAAGCATTTGCGCCTTTAACCACTTGGAGCAAGTACATTTTGACAAGTGACATGGGCTTTGAAAAGGCTTATGGCAGCAAGGCAACCAAGCGCCGCAAGCTGTATAATGGGACTATCCGAACCGATCTTTTCCAATATTGGGGCAAACCTAACTGGCACCATGATAGAGCGTGACCAAGGGCGGTTAGAAATCGGAGTGTAAGTGAGCGACCTTGGCTGTGATGGTCGAACTTTGGCCAATGGAGCCAAGGTCCTTAGAACCTGTCTAGTATCTGCTGAATCTGGTAGAATTGTGGAAAACCGACTGAGGAGTTTGTCATGCCAGATTATCCAAGCAATATTTCTCGAGCACAATTTGCGTTAATACAACCTGATTTAGAAAACTTCCGCAAGCATACAAGACCGCGTCGTTATGATCTTTATGACGTATTCAATGCCATCCTTTACTCGCTTACTACAGGGTGTCAATGGCGTGAAT